>Ga0187817_10000641_pt1 | contig 15492 bp, 12 predicted proteins | sample NC_wetland_sal_i_17_FD_132431 | JGI IMG/M metagenome (GOLD analysis project Ga0187817, IMG submission 132431) | Wetland sediment microbial communities from Neuse River Estuary, North Carolina, USA - SO4_2 | ecosystem: Environmental > Aquatic > Freshwater > Wetlands > Sediment | place: USA...
CAAGCGCGGCGGGCAGAGATGCTTGAAGTGGGTGGTCCTAACGGTCGTGGCACTGCCTTTCGTGGTGGCGGTGGGGTTTGTGGTGTCTCCGGCGCTGAAGATGGTGGCGGCGCTGTTATTCTCAGCGAGTGTGGCGGCCTTGGCGGTATTCCTGTGCGCGTGCGGCAGACAGGCCGAGGATGCGACGGCGCGGGTCCTGTTGCAAGTGGCGGCCGGCGCGGTTTTCGCGGGGATGGTGTTTTCCGGAGCGTATGCGGTTCTGGACTTCGTGGGCAGCGATGCCTTGACCATTCCGCAGATGGCGAGAACGCACGGCATCCTGAATGCGGTTGGCTTCTGTCTGCCGGGATTGCTGGGGTGGCTGGTGGAGAGCAGTGGTCAGCGGCCAGAGTGGCGCCACTCCTCGGAATGAGAAAAACCCCGTGCATCTGCTTAGAGAATTCATTTGGGAGAAGTCAAAATCCCTATCCTAGTCTCGCAAAGAACGCGAGACTAGGATGGGGCACCCGCCCTCAATCCGGTAAAATTGCAGCTAGTCTATCTGGGGTTCCTGACTTCCAATCGAAAAGGGATGCGAGCGCATGACGCAGTTGGAGGGTAGTGGCGGAGTTCTCGACGAAGCGCGTGAAGCGGCCGACAAGAAGATCTGGATGACACTGACCGGGCTGCCGCTGACGATGAAGCTGCAGTGGCCATTTCACCGGGCCACGTCAGGGGCGGATTTCTGGGTGCTGCATGGGGACATCCGCCTCGTAGGGTCGGATGAACTGCACGCGCCAGTGGCAGTGAATCTGTCGCAGACCGTATGCGAAGTGATGCCGTCGCTCGAGCCGCAGGACGCCGAGGCGCCGGTGATCAACGCCCTGCGCAAGGAAGTGGACCGGCGGCAGATTGAGTTCCTGAAGTCGGGGAAGTTGCTGCCCGTGCCGTTTTCCAGCCGGCACTACGATTTCAAGCGGCAGCAGTGGGTGTTTGGCAAAGCGACCGAGGAAGCGATGGCGGAGTTCATCGAGAGGAAAGTGTATTGGGAAACGACGTTGGTAGAATCCCCGCTTCTCGCAAAGGACGCGAGAAATGGGGCACCCGGGGCCACGCGGGTGTGGATTGGCGATCCGGCGGATGCGCAGTATCTGCAGACGACGCCCGCTCACTTGCTGGAAGTGGCAGCGCGGCTGGCGGTGGATGGACGGCTGCGAATTGAGGTTGACCGCGCGGAAGCGACGCCGGCGCTGACGAATCAGGCGGAGCGATTCGAGAACGCGAGACGCGCTGCCGTGGAAGAGTTGGAGAGGAAGCACGCGTTCGAGCGAGGGTAGGCGGGATTTCCGATTGCGGATTTTCGATTGTCGATTGAACCCCACCCTCATTTCGGTGACGGCTTACGGATCAGTTGAGCTATTACGGTACCGAGATTGAGAAGAGTCATCAAGGAAATGATGCCGAGCGAGATCACACAGTAGACGCACCAGACGCCGAGGACGTCCTTTTCGATATGAGAAAGATAGAGCGAGAAGCCCAGCCCACCGAGGATGACGACCAGCAGCAGGCGGTACGAGCGAAGGAAAGCGAGCGCCCCCATGAGGATGTATCCGGCGATGCCGAGGGCGGCAACCGGGATTCCGGCGAGCATAGCGTAGGAGCTGTGATTGACGACACCGCAATCCCAGCGCTCATTGATGCTGCAGGGGGAATCACCGTAGGTGCGGTAGTGTTCGCGCAAGGCGAGGGAAGAAACGATCACGCCGAATAAAGCCAAGATGAGCAGTGCGTATTTCACGGATTTCCTCTTTCTGGTCGGACGCGTACAAACGGTTTTCGTCGAGCCGATTGCGGAAGACTGTTTTCTGCCTTACCTCAGCGCCTGAAGGCGCGTTCATAACGCAGACTTACGGCATGCCTGAAGGCACGCCCCGATACGAACCGTGCTTGGCCACAAATGCTAGCCCTTGGGAGCGAGCGCGCCGATTGCATCCTTTATTAAATCAGAAACCTGCCAGTCGCCGCCGTGATACCACTTCACGACTTTGCCGTCGGGACCAATGACGGTGGTCGAGAGGTTGTGGGTGATCAAGCCGCCTTCGGGCTTGACGGTCAGGGCGAAGAAATCGGCGATCTTGGGCAAATCCGCCGCGCGGAGGACGGCAAAATCCCAGCGGTTGAACAGCGCCGGATCGTGCGTGTGCGCGACCGAGAAGCCGTAACTGCGGAGAACGCCGGGCGTATCGTGCTCGGGGTCGAAGCTGATGGTCAGCAGATGCGCGCCGGCCAGAGCTGGATTGGGAGTCAGTTGCTGATAGATCTGGGCGAAGTTGCTGCTCATGCGCGGGCAGAAATCGGGGAAGGGACAGCGGGTGTAAACAAAGGTCACAAGCAAAACCTTCCCGCGATATTGCTGCAGGGAAATCCGTTTGCCGCTTTGGTTGGTGAAGGAAAAGTCAGGGACTTCCTCGCCGGGAGCGGGCATGTGCAGAGCATTTGCCGGCGCCGCTGGGAAGGACGCGGCGCGGGCGGTGACTTTGACATTCTCGAGCCAATAGTTGATTGGCTCAGCGTGTTCGTCCTCGTCGGGCTGGGCCTGAACTAAGTCGGCGGAAATGGAATCGCCGGGAGTGAGTTGACGCAGCATGGCCGGGGGCTGGATTTTGTAGGACATCGTCATGGCGTCCATGTAACCGGGGACTGGGTCGCCGTCAATAGTAGCGGACTGGTCCTGGAGGTCGATGGAATCGATCCGGCCGCTGAACGGGTAGCGTTTGGCAGCGGAGGGTTGGGAGGACTTGGAGTGGCACGCGGTGAGAAGGACGAGAAGGAGAGCTGCGAAAATGACGGTGAACATCTTCCCGTGGTTCAGGAACCGTGACGGTTGGGACGGCCCAAACGCGAGAGAAACTGGGAGGGTCAAAATCCCCACCCTTCGCGAGGAATGCGAAGGGCGGGGCAGCCTCGGGCTAGTAACAGTTTGATGGCAATCCATGAGTCCTCATTCTAAGAATTCATCATTCCAGGCTTCAAAAGTGAAAACGGTAACGGAGTTCGGCATAAATCTCACGGGGATTATTCCAGTGAAATCCGCCGAAGGTCTGGCTGTTGTCCAATTCGACGCGGCGGTTGGCGACATTCAACACATTCAGTGACGCCGAGATGCGTTCGCCGAATTCCTTGCTGAGCGAGAGATCAAACGTCGTATGCGGCGGAAGATGGCCGCCGGGATAGGGCTCGCCGGGGAAGGCATTGCTGAAACCCGAGCCGTAGTAAATGTTGGTCGAAGCCGAGGAGCGCCAGGGCAACGTGACGTCGCCGCCGAGATTCAAGGTGTTGCGCTGGTCGTGATCGAGCGGGCAGGGGCTTGGCCGCGGAGCGCAAACGTCGGTGATGAAGTTGGTCAGGCCTCCGGTCACCGCTCCGGCGGCAGTTGCCGTCTGATTGGAGTAGGCCAGGTGGATTTGTCCGCGATGGGCGATGCGCGGGGAACGGAGAGTGGCTTCCCATCCGCTGATGAGTGCGCGCTCGATGGTGATGGGGAAACATGTGCCTGAGCCGATGCAATTGTGGTCGAAGAAATTGTGCGCGTGGGTGACGAAGTTGTCGGCGTCGAGGGTCCAGCCGCGAAAGGGAATAGTCACTCCGAACTGGTGCTCCTCGTCGCGCTCGCCGAAGAGCGAAGCGAAGCCACAGTTGGCAGTCTCGCAGAACTTCTCCAGCGGGCCGGACACGGTGACCAGCGGCGGCGCCTGATAAAAGTGTCCGTAAAACGCGCGGAGGGTCCAGTGCAGGCGCGGCAGGGTGACGGTCGCGCTGAAGCGAGGGCTGACGGAATTTTCTACTTCGACGCCGGAAAAATGGGTTGGGCGCAGACCGGCGGAGAGTGTCAGCCAGGAAAATGGTTTGAATTTGTCGTCGAGGAAAAAGGCGGTGACGCTGCCTGAGGGCTGCTCGCGATCGCTGAGCAGTTGCACGCCGCTCGCGTTGAGGCCGAAGAATTCGTCGTTCTGCTGGTAGAAACCATAGGCACCGGCCTGGAGATCGTTCTTCCACGCGCTGACATTGAAGCTGAGCTGTCCGCCCGCATAAGACGATGAGCGATGGTCGGCGGACGCGCTCGGCTGGTCGCGGGGCAGGCTGTCGTAGTTGGCGTGATTGTGGTGATAGAACGGCGAGACGGTAAGCAGCGTCCTGGAATTGAAAGTGTGTACCCAGGAGAAATTGCCCAGGGCGTCGGCTTCATGCTGCCTGTCGCGAAGATCGAGAGTGGGATACTGCGCCTGGTAACCGTTGGCGGCGATAGGAGCGTTTTCGATGTCGTTGGGAAAGGGATCGTAGGGGATCTGGTAGAAATCGCGGCGCAAGGAAGTGACGAAGCGGAGCTGGTCGGAAGGGTCGGCGTTGTAGATGAGCGAGGCAAAGCCTCCGTAGCCGTTGGCGGCGTCATGGACAACTTGCGCGACGGGCGGCTGCAGGCCGAGATTGCTGCGATTGCCATTCAGGCTGGCGTAATAGGCAAAGCGCTGAGTGTGGCTGCCGAAAGAGAACTGGTCGTTGGTCTGATAGAAGTTGCCGCCGCTGAGAACGAGTTCGGCTTCGCGGTTGCGCTCGAATCCGGTGCGTGGAACCACGTTGAACACGCCGTAGGTGCGGTCGCCGAACTCGGCGCCATAACTGCCGCGGCTGACCTCGAGATAGTCAACGTCCTTGGGATCAAACTGCGGTCCGACGTTGGAAGCAATATTGGTGTTAGGCACGGGGACGCCGTCAATGAGCCATGAAGTCTGATGACCGCCGCGCACGTGGAGCTGGTCATGGGTGAAGTAGGCGCCGGGGACAAAATCGGTGATCATGGCCAGACTGTTGGAGCGGTCGGCGCCGGGAGTGCGGGTGACATCGAGACGGTTGACGAGAGTCAGGGGCGTGGCGGAATCAGTGGGGACGGACTCGGGTGTGGCGGAGACGTTGATGGTTTCTTTGGTTCCGGCAACGTTGAGCGCGAAATGCAGCACGGGCTGCGTGCCCGACATCACGACCACATCTTGCTGCGTCTGCTCGAAACCGACGGCGGCGGCCGTGACGACATACTCGCCGAGCGGGACCGCGTTGAAGTTGAAGTTGCCGTTGGCGTCGGAATTGGTCGAGGCTGACCAGTCGGAGGACTTCGCCCGGATCATCACCATGGCGTCCGGCACGGGGCGGTGTTGCGGGTCGTGAATCACGCCGTGCACCGAGCCGAAAATTGAGGCGAAGGCGGCCAGGGCTGTCGTGAGCAACGCTACGTGGACGATATGAATGCGACGCATGACTCTCCGATACTGGTTCGGGGTAGCCGATCCGCGGCTCGGTCCGTCCGGGTTTTCTCGACTACGCTCGGGACAGGCTCCGCCCCGGATCCACAGACCAGCAGGGTCCTCGGGGCAAACCGCGAAGCTCTCGAAGTCTTCGCAAACTACGCGAAAGAGAACGAGCTAGGGCGTCCGGCGCACTGTCTCTGACGCTGTTTCAGCCGATGAAATCCGCAGGAGGGGCGCGGGTGGATTGCGAAGAGGAGAGATCTGCGGCGGGACAACTGGTGTGCAGTTCGGCGACTTGGACTTCCACATATCGGGCGAAGATTGCGGTCATCCGGGGCTGGGGATGGGCCCACTGCGACGTGGTCACCGCGCGGCAACAGTCATGATTGCCGCATCCCGGATTGTGCAGAGCGAGCCGGTCTGAGTCCGCGGGGAGAGAACCGTGGCACTGGTGTGTCTTGCGCAGACAACACGCATGCAGCGGCGCAGCCGTAGCCGCCAGCGCCACCGGATCTAGATTTCCGGCGAGCGCGAGCAACAAGAGCAATCCGGCGGTCAGGCGCTGCATTGTCGAAATGAACCCCAAGTTGGGGAAATGATAGAACAACATCGCGGACGGGCGCAAGGGTGAGCCAGCCTCTGTCGTTAGCACATGATATGGCCGGTTGTGAGAGCAAGTGATATGTCCGCTTTGCGGGCGGTGAGGGTAGGAGACCATGCGGGGCAAGGATGTCTGCCGCAGGAACTGCGTTTGGCAGGTGCAGCACGCGGAGCAAGCCAATCGCTTCTTGCGGGAACGTACTCGAGAGCACTTACTTCAACTCGGTCACAACCTTCTGTGCAGCTTCCAGGATCTCGCCGTCCTTGGCGGCTGTTGCCAGGGTGTTGATATCGTCGAACAACGCCCGATCTTCTTCCAGCCTCTTCACGTGCTTGCGGACCGCTTCGTAGGCCGCCTGCGTAGCCGGAGCGGGTTTGACCGGAGCGCGGAAATCGAAGGCCTGCGCGGCTGCCATCAATTCAATCGCGACCACGTACCAGGCATTTTCGATGATCTGCCGGGTCTTGATCGCAGTGGTCATTCCCATCGAGACAAAATCTTCCTGATCGGCCGCGGCGGGTATGGATCCGGTGGCCGCGGGGTGGCTCAACACGCGATTTTCGCAAACCAGCGCTCCAGCCGTGTATTGGGTGAGCATCAGCCCTGAAAACATGCCAGCTCCCTTGGTCAGGAACGCTGGCAGCCCCACGGACAGGTGCGGATTCAATAGACGGTTCAATCGCCGCTCGGAGAGCGCGGCGACCGTGGTCACGGACATGCCGACCGTCTCCAACGCGAATGCCATCGGCGTTCCCTGGAAGTTGGCGCCGGTCAGCACCTCGTCGTCATCGGGGAAAAATGTAGGATTGTCAGCGGCGTGGTTCAGCTCAATTTCAAGCATGTAACGCGCCCATTTGAACGCCTCTTTGGCCGCTCCGACCACCTGCGGACTGGATCGCAGAGAATAGGCATCCTGCACTTTCTTGCCCGGCCGCTGGAGCAGTTGCGATCCCTCGGTGAGTTTACGGATGTTTTCCGCGCACTCCTGGGCGCCGGGATAGCCGCGCACCACGTGAACCCGCGGATCGTAGGCTTTCATGTTGGCGTTGAGCGCTTCCAAGGTCATGGCCAGCGCGACTTCCTGCGTCTTGAGCCAGCAATCGGCGTCCCGAAGTTCAAGGCAGCCCATTCCGCTGATGAAGTTGGAGCCGTTGATCGCGGCCAGGCCGTCGCGTTCGCGGAAAACGATGGTCGGGATGCCGGCCTCGGCCATCCCCTGTTTTGCGGGCAATCTTCTTCCCTGATAGAAGACTTCACCCTCGCCCATGAGCGTGATGGCCATCTGCGCCATGGGGGAAAGATCGCCGCAGGCTCCCACCGATCCTTTTTGGCACACCACGGGGGTCACGCCTCGATTCAGCATCTCGACTTGGGTCTGAACGACCTCAAGCCGGATTCCGGAATGGCCCCAGCAATGCGTGTTGAGGCGGGAGAGCATGGCCGCCCGCACGTTTTCCTCGCTGCAAGGATCTCCGCAGCCGGCCGCGTGAGAGTAGAGGAGGAATTTCTGATATTGTTCAACCTGCTCCGGGGTGAGCACCACCTCGGAAAGTTCGCCGATGCCCGTGTTTACGCCATACATGATCTCGCGCCCGCGAATCTTGCGTTCGAGCATGTCACGGCATCTGTTGATGCGGTCGACGGCATCGGGGTGCAAACTGATCTCTTGGCGATTGCGCGCGATGGCTGCTACATCTTCAATGGTTAAGGAATGTCCGTCCAAGCGGGTCGTGCCATTTCCACTTCCAGTATTGTGCAGCGAACGTTGATTCGTCAGCACCGTCATGAGTCCTCTATAGTGTGGGAGTTGAATCTGTTCTGTTCACCCGGTTCTGTTTTGGAGGGGTTTGCGGAATGATCGGGAATCTCCTGTTTGACTTCCAAACGTACGATTGTACAACCAGCCGGGGCTCCTCAATTTTGTGAAATGATTCTCAGTTAGAGGCTAAACTGGCGGTCACAGGTTCATGCAAGAAGGAGGCAGTGGTGCAGCGACACATCAAAGCTCAGCCAATCGGCAGTGGCGCGAGGAAGTGGGAAGTCGTGCCCGCTGGCGTGCTGCGGTTTCTGGAATTCACGCTCTTGAGCTTGGCCGATGGCGAAGCTTACAGCGGATCAACCGGCAATCGTGAATGCATGCTCGACGTGTTTTCCGGAATGGCGTCCATCGAAATAGAAAGCGGCGGTTCCAAGAAGATCTTCGACAAGATAGGGGGGCGAAGAGACGTTTTCTCTGGCCCGCCGGCCGCCTTGTACATCCCACCGCAATGTGTTTTTCACCTTCGCGCCACGTCCCAGACATTTCGGGCAGGACTGTTCTTTTCCCCGGCGACGCGTCAGGGTCGTCCCTCGTTGATCGAGGGTTCTTCCGTCGTTACCCGGAAGGTCGGTGAAGGCAGCTATGAACGGACCGTATACACCGCCATCGGTGAAGATCTCCCCGCCGAACGCCTGCTCGCCGGAGAGACATTAAACGCTCCTGGATGCTGGTCGAGCTTTCCGCCTCACAAACACGACCGCGCCAATCCTCCGCGAGAGGCACGATTGGAAGAGGTCTACTATTTCCAGATTCAGCCGGCTAACGGCTTCGGTTTTATCTGGACTTATACCGCTGAGGATGAGCCGGACGGTTTCAACAATGTCTTCGTCGTGGAAAACGGCGACACTGTGCTTCTGCCCAAGGGCTATCACCCGGTTGTCGCTGCGCCCGGCTGCCGGCTCCATTACACGTGGGTGCTGGCTGGGGAGGAGCGTCGCTACGGCGCGTGGGCGGAGGATCCGAAGTATTCAGCCCTGAAGCAGGCCCAGCCGGCTCTATGACTGCCGACAACTCTTCGCCTGCCCGCCTTGAGTTGCCCTCAGTGTTCCGTCCCTCACGGCTGCGCTGGTGGGTAGTGACTCTGCTGTTCTTCGTCACGGTTCTGAACTACGTGGACCGCCAGACGCTTTCGGTGCTCGCCCCAGTGTTGCGGGACGAGTTCCGCATGTCGAACACAGATTACGCGCGCGTGGCGAATGCCTTCCTCATTGCCTACACGGTGATGCAGGCCGTTTCCGGCGCTCTCCTGGACTGGATCGGCACCAAGTGGGGATTCGCCATCATGTTTGTCTGGTGGTCGGTGGCGACGTTTCTGCATCGCTTTGCCCGCGGCGCCCGCAGCCTCGCACTCTTCCGTTTCCTCCTGGGGGTGGGCGAGGCGGGCAATTGGCCGGGGGCAACGAAAGCGATCGCTGAGTGGTTCCCCGCCAAGGAGCGCGGCAGCGCCATGGGAATCTTCAATGCCGGCTCCAGCACCGGCGCACTGGTGGCGCCGCCGCTCATCGCATTCACGACCCTTTATCTGGGCTGGCGCAATGCCTTCACAGTAATTTCGCTTGGTGGGATGACGTGGCTCGTGTTCTGGGTCCTGACTTACCGCAAACCATCCGCGGTACCTTCGCCCGAACCGGGCGGCGGCGCACTCAGCGCCGAAAACGGATCCTATGCGCCCACGCGGCCCAAGATTCCATGGCTCTCTTTGCTCGCCTATCGCGAGGTGTGGGGAATTTTTCTGGCGCGCGCTCTCGGCGATCCGGTGTGGTGGTTCTATATCTTCTGGTTGCCGCTGTACCTCAAGCACGATCGCGGCTTCACGCTGATCCAGATCGGATGGCTCGCCTGGATTCCTTTCCTGTCTGCCGACCTCGGCTGTCTTGCCGGGGGATGGTGCTCCGACCTGCTCGTCCGGCATGGTCTGTCCCTCAACGGAGGCCGCAAGGTTGTGTTCGCGGTCAGCGCTCTGCTGGCCTGCTCCGCCGGCTGGTTTGTGCCTTACACCAGCAGCTCCACCCTTGCCCTGGCTCTCATCACCCTGGCGACATTCGGAGTGCAAAGCTGGGGCACGTTGCTGCTGACCCTGCCGGCAGACATATTTCCGAGCGATGTAGTCGCGTCCGTCTCCGGCCTGAGCGGTTTCGGAGCCGGGGCGGGGGGAATCCTTTCCACTTTCCTGGTCGGCTACCTTCTCGACAAATTCTCTTATAAGCCGGTATTTGCGGTCATGGCGAGCATGCATCCGCTGGCCTTTCTCGTGCTGATCGCCCTCATTCCTACAATTCGCCCGATTCGCCGGAGCGCGACTTCACCCAGCTTGACGTGAGAATATTAAGCGCACTCTGGAGCCGTTCATGATCCATATTCCAGCAACACGACGTGGTTTTCTTTCGCGACTGAGTCAGGCGACGGGCGCGGCTGGACTGCTCGGGCTTAGCCATGACAGCGGCGGCCAATCAGGCGCGCTCGCCGCTGGCGGGGTTTACGATGTGACCGCATTCGGGGCGCGCGGCGACGGCAAGACTCTTGATACCGCGGCTATCAATCAAGCCATTACAGCCGCAGCAGAGGCTGGCGGAGGCACCGTCAACTTCTCGGCCGGAACGTACCTGTCGTACTCCATTCATCTCAAGAGCGGCGTCGGCCTGCACCTTGGGCACGGCTGCACCATCGTCGCCGCAGAGGGCACGGGCTACGACGCGGCGGAATCCAATCAGCCCTGGGAAAACTATCAGGATTACGGCCACAACCACTGGCACAACAGCCTGATGTGGGGAGAACAGCTGCATGACGTGTCAATCTCGGGCCCGGGACGGATTTGGGGAAAAGGTTTGAGTCGCGGCGAAGGCGCGCCGCCGCACGCTGAGACCCCGGGAGTTGGAAACAAGAGCATCGCGCTGAAAAACTGCCACAACGTCACGCTGCGGGACTTCTCCATCTTGCATGGAGGACACTTCGGAATTCTGGCCACCGGTGTGGACAACCTCACGATTGACAACCTGTTCATTGACACCAACCGCGACGGAATGGACATTGATTGCTGCCGCAACGTGCGCATCGCACATTGCAGCGTCAACTCGCCCTGGGATGACGCCATCGTGCTCAAGAGTTCTTACGCGCTGGGTTTCGCCCGCTCCACTGAGATGGTCACGATTAGTGACTGTTTCGTAACTGGCGACTATGAAGAAGGGACGCTGCTCGACGGCACGTTCCGGCGCTTTGATCCCACGCGGAAGTTCGCGCCCCATGAGGAAGTGTGGCGCACCGGTCGCATCAAGGTCGGCACCGAATCAAATGGTGGATTCAAGAACATCACTGTTTCCAATTGTGTGTTCGACGGCTGTCATGGGTTGGCGCTGGAAAGCGTGGACGGCGCGCAGTTCGAAGACGTTGCCATCACGAACCTGACCATGTGCCAGATTTACGATGCGCCGATTTTCATCCGCCTGGGTTCTCGCATGCGCGGGCCGGCTGGCGCTGCCGTGGGCGTCATTCGCCGCGTGCTGATCAGCAACGTGGTTTGCACCAATGCGACCTCGCCCATCTGTTCCATTATTACGGGCATCCCGGGACACAAGGTGGAGGACGTGCGCTTGAGCAATATCGTCATTGAACACAACGGTGGTGGCACGCGGGAGCAGGCGGGCATCCGAGTGCCGGAAAAAGAAGCTGAGTATCCGGAGCCGGACATGTTCGGCCCCATGCCCGCCCACGGTTTCTTCGTGCGCCATGTGCGAGGAGTCGAGATGGAAGGCATCAAGATCACCGCCGCCAATCGCGACGAGCGACCCGCTTTTGTCCTGGAGGACGTAGAGGATGCGGATTTCACACGGGCGCAAATGCCGGTTGCAGCCGGAGTGCCGCTGTTCGCTCTTCGCGAGCTGGAGCGCTTTCGCTTGCGCGATTGTGCACACCTGCCTGATGTGAGTCTTGACCGGGTTGCACAAAAAGAAATCCTGCCGGAATAGAGTTCGCGCCCTCCGGCTTCTGTATAATTTGCCCGCTTGGAGGACATGGAGTTTTTCGCTCCTTTCGGCAATTTCTATGCTTCTCAAAATATTCAGTGACAAGGTTTCATTGGCCCGTGCGGCCGCGGAGCAGGCAGCGACTGCGATTCGACGGGCCATCGCAGAGCAGGGACGAGCGCGCATCCTCGTCGCGACCGGAGCATCCCAGTTCGAATTTCTGGATGCGCTCACGAAATCCACTGGTATTGATTGGACCAAAGTTGAGGCGTTTCACCTCGACGAATACATTGGCCTTCCCATCACCCATCCTGGAAGCTTCCGCAAAATGCTGCTGGAGCATTTGATAGAGAAGACTGGGATCACGCATTATCACTTGATCGCCGGCGATGCTGCCGATCCCTCCGCGGTCATTCGCGAAGTGAGCGGGCAACTGGCTGCGGCGCCGATGGATGTCGCATTCATAGGCATTGGAGAAAATGGCCACATCGCCTTCAACGATCCGCCCGCGGATTTCACCACCGAGAACCCTTACATCATCGTGAACCTCGACGAACCCTGCCGCCGGCAGCAGACGGGCGAAGGCTGGTTCGCCGACATTTCTCAGGTGCCGAAGCAGGCCATCTCAATCTCGCCACTCCAGATTCTTAAGGCAAGAGAGATCGTCGCGGTCGTCCCTGACCAGCGCAAGGCGCAGGCGGTGAGGATGTGCCTGGAGGGTGAGATCAGTCCCATGGCTCCGGCCTCGATTCTGCGCCGGCATCCGAAAACGACTATCTATCTGGACAGGGATTCCGCCTCGCTGTTGAGCCCGGCCCTGAAGAGCACGCTGACTGAAGAATCACAAGCGACGTTGGATTCGTAGTCGTTGAACTGCCCCACCCCGATGACGACTGCCCGGAAGCCGATTCCGTCGTTGCGTTGGTGGATTGGCGGTCTGCTCTTCGCTTCCACGGTCATCAACTATATTGACCGGCAAACGCTCTCTCTGCTCGCTCCCTATCTCAAACTGGAATTTCACTGGACGAATTCTGATTATGCGAATCTCGCCATCGCCTTCCGCGTCGCCTACTCCATTGGCCAAACCGTTTTCGGCAGGCTGATGGACCGCGTCGGTACGCGTCGCGGCCTGACCTTCACCGTGGTCTGGTATTCGCTGGTGTCGATGCTGACATCGCTGGCGAACGGCTTTTACAGCTTCGCAACTTTTCGCTTCCTGTTGGGTGCAGGCGAGTCGGGGAATTGGCCTGCTGCCACCAAGGCAGTTTCGGAATGGTTCCCCAACCGTGAGCGGGCGTTGGCGACAGCGCTTTTCGATACCGGTTCGTCCATCGGCAGTGCAGTCGCCCCCTTTCTCGTTGTGTTGTGGATTTATCCCCGCTGGGGATGGCGGCCTGCGTTCATGATCCCGGGCACGCTCGGCTTTTTCTGGCTGATCGCTTGGCGTTGGCTGTACTACCCGCCGGAATCGCATGATCGGATCAGCCCGGCAGAACGCGAAATGATCGCCGTCGACAAACGGGAGTCAGATGCGTCACAGGACGGCAACACTCGCCCGCGCTGGCGTGATCTCCTGAAGCTGCCGCAGACCTGGGCAGCTATCATTGCCAAAGCCTTTCCCGATCCGGTGTTCTTCTTTATTGCGGAATGGTTCCCCGTCTATCTGGTCGCAAAAGGAATTGAGCTGAAGAGCGGTTTGATCGCAGTGTGGATCCCTTTCATCGCCGCCGATGTAGGCAGCTTCTTCGCAGGCGGCGTCTCCGGCTATTTGATCAAGCGCGGATGGTCGCTGGGGGCAGCGCGCAAATTGCCCATCATCTACGGCGGTATTGGCATGACTCTGCTGATCCCCACCATCTTCACCACCAACTTGCATCTGATCACTTTTCTTTTCGCGGTGGTGACCTTTACTTATGCTGGATTCACGACCATGGCCAACGCGTTGCCTTCCGACCTTTTCAGAAGCGAATCGGTTGCTTCGGTCAGCGGGTTGAGCGGCACCGGGACGGGAATCGGAACGATCGTCGCCTTCAAGATGATTGGATATCTTACCGACGCGCGCCAGGCGACCGGCACGCACTCCTTCGATCCGATCGTGATTGTGGCCGCGCTCGTTCCCCTCGTGGGTATGGTTCTGGTTTTGCTGCTGCTGCGGAACTCCGAGGCCACGGATCGAGGATTAGTGCGCCGAATCTGATGCTTTTGGTTACACTCGATAGAGTCAGTTAGAGGAGATGCGCTTGAGAGTCACGGATGCCAAAGTATTCGTCGCCTGCCCCGGACGAAACTTCGTCACCTTGAAGATTTCGACTGATGAAGGCATTTACGGGCTCGGGGATGCGACTCTGAACGGCCGGGAGTTGCCGGTCGCATCTTATTTAACGGACCACGTGATTCCCTGCCTCATCGGGCGCGATCCATTCCAGACGGAAGATCTGTGGCAATACCTTTATCGCGGCGCGTACTGGCGTCGTGGTCCAGTGACCATGACGGCAATCGCCGCAGTCGACATGGCTCTCTGGGACATCAAGGGGAAAGCGCTGCAGACGCCGGTCTACAATCTGCTCGGAGGACTGAGTAGAACCGGGGTGCTGGTGTATGGACACGCGAATGGCGGCGACATCGAAGAGACCGCCGAAGAAGTCGCGAAATACAAGGAGATGGGCTATCTCGCGGTGCGTGCGCAAACCGGAATCCCGGGCTTGGCCTCCACCTACGGAGTGACCGACAAGCCGTTCTACGAACCTGCGGAAAAGGGCCTGCCACACGAGAACACGTGGTCGACTGAGAACTATCTGCTGCACATCCCAAAACTGTTCGAGACGCTGCGCTTGAAGTTTGGAGATGACATTCACCTGCTGCACGATGTTCACCACCGGCTGACTCCAATCGAGGCGGCGCGGCTGGGAAAGAGTCTCGAGCCGTATCACCTGTTTTGGCTGGAAGACCCGATAACAGCGGAACTGCAGGAAGGATTCCGCATCATTCGCCAACATACGACGACGCCGCTGGCTGTCGGCGAGGTCTTCAATACGGTCTGGGACGCTCACATTCTCATCACTGAACAACTGATTGACTACCTCCGCATGACGGTGGTCCACGGTGGAGGGTTGACGCATCTCAAGAAAATTGCCGCGCTGGCTGAGTTGTATCACGTGCGCACAGGCTGCCACGGTGCTACCGATCTGTCGCCGGTCGCCATGGCGGCCGCTCTGCACTTCGATATTTCCGTTAACAATTTCGGAATTCAGGAATACATGCCGCACACCCGCGAGACCGATGACGTGTTTCCACATTCGTATTCGTTCAAGAACGGGTACTTGCACCCGGGCGGTGCTCCAGGATTAGGTGTTGACTACGATGAGAAACTGGCGGAAAAATTCCCGTACCAGCGGGCCTACTTGCCCGTGAACCGGAAACTCGACGGCACGATGTTCAACTGGTAGCGTGAGTCGAGAGTTGAATTCATCTCGGCCATGAACGTGGAACATTCGAGGAAATATGGGCTACAAACCTCTGGACCTCGACGGTAAGGTGGCAGTCGTCGTAGGTGGCAGTTCTGGAATCGGCAAAACGCTCGCGCTCGGCCTGGCTCAGGCCGGCGCTGATGTGGTTGCGAGTGCACGGCGCATCGAACTCGTAAAAGCTCTGGCGGACGAAATCGAATCTCTCGGCCGGCGATCTTTGCGCGTGACTTGTGACGTGGCGGATCGTGAGTCCCTGGAGAAACTGCGGCAAAGTTGCGTGGACGCATTCGGGAAAGTGGACATCCTGGTCAACGCCGCCGGCATCACCAAACGCGCTCCCACGCTGGAGTTTCCCGAGGCCGACTGG
>Ga0187817_10000643_pt1 | contig 15476 bp, 13 predicted proteins | sample NC_wetland_sal_i_17_FD_132431 | JGI IMG/M metagenome (GOLD analysis project Ga0187817, IMG submission 132431) | Wetland sediment microbial communities from Neuse River Estuary, North Carolina, USA - SO4_2 | ecosystem: Environmental > Aquatic > Freshwater > Wetlands > Sediment | place: USA...
AAGTAGAACAGTGCAAAGCCGAACGGCGGATGCATGAAGCTCGTCTGCATGTTGACCGCGAGGATGACGCCGAACCAGACGAGGTCGATGCCGAGCTTCTGGGCGGCCGGCGCCAAGAGCGGGATGATGATGAAGGCGAGCTCGAAGAAGTCGAGAAAGAAGGCGAGGAAGAACACTAGCACGTTGACGACGATGAGGAAGCCCACGGCGCCGCCGGGGAGCGAGACGAGTAGGTGCTCGACCCACTTGTGGCCGTTGACCCCGTAGAACGTGAGCGAAAAAATGCGCGCGCCGATGAGGATGAACATGACGAAGGCCGACAGCTTCGCCGTCGCTTGCGCCGCGCCGCGCACGATCTCGAGGGAGAAGCGCGCGGGGTTGCGGTCGGCGATGCGTTTCGCCGCGGCGAGCAGCATGGCGCCGACCGCACCCATGGCGCCGCCTTCGGTCGGTGTCGCCACGCCGACGAAGATGGTGCCGAGCACGAGGAAGATGAGCAGCAGCGGTGGGACCATCACGAAGATGACCTGCTCGGAGAGCGGCGAGAGGAAGGGCGTGCGCCCCAGCCGCTTGACGAACTCGTTGGCGGCGGCGGCGATGAACGCGGCGCCGACGCCGACGCCGAGCGTGAGGATGACGTAATCGGCGCCGGAATAGGGCGAGTTGCGCATGGTGAAATAGGCAAACACGGCGCACGCCGCGGCGAGCACCGGCAGCGGCAGATAGCGCCCCGAGGTTTGCGCCGCGCGCTTCGCGAGCGCCTCGGGCGGCAGCCCGGGGGCCGCGTTCTTGAAGAAGGTCGCCACGAAGAAGACGAAGACGGCGTAGGAGGCGGACAGCATGACCCCCGGCACGAGCGCGCCCGTGTACATGTCGCCGACGGAGCGGCCGAGCTGATCCGCCATCACGATCAGCACGAGCGAGGGCGGGATGATCTGGGCGAGCGTGCCGGAGGCGGCGATGGTACCGGCGGCAAAGCGCGGGTCGTAGCCGTAGCGCAGCATGATCGGCAGCGAGATGAGGCCCATGGAGATTACCGACGCCGCGACCACGCCCGTCGTTGCCGCGAGCAGCGTGCCGACGAACACGACCGCGTAGGCGAGGCCGCCGCGCACCGGGCCGAACAGCTGCCCAACGGTCTCGAGCAGGTCCTCGGCCATCCCCGAGCGCTCGAGGATCAGACCCATGAACGCGAAGAATGGTATGGCGAGCAGCGTCTCGTTGGTCATCACCCCGAAGATGCGTTCGGGCAGCGTGCGCAGGAGCGGCCAGGAGAGATTGATGACCCCTCCCGAATACGGCGCGAGAAACACCGCGAGCACGAAGAACATCATGCCCACGGCTGCCAGCGAAAAGGCGACGGGGTAGCCGAGCAGCAGGAAGACGACGAGCGCCGCGAACATGATGGGCGCGAGGTTCTGTGCAATCAGCTCCAGCATGTCCCCCTCCGCGGCGCCGCTCCTCTCCCGCATCGCGGGCAAGGCATCGGCTAGCGCCTGCTCCTCTCGTCGCTGGGAGCCTCGCTCGCCGGTGCAGCGAGCCGATGATCGAGGTGACCGGAGCGTGCCGGTGCGGCGGCCGGATGGCTGCTGCCGTCGGTTTCGGCGAGTTCGCCGCGCATGATGGCGATGCGCTTGATGAGCTCGGACAAGCCTTGGATGAAGAGGATGGAGAAGGCGAGAGGGATCAGGAACTTCGCCGGCCATTGCGGCAGGCCGCCGTAGTTGGAGGACTGTTCGTTCTGCTCATAGGAGGTGAGGAAGAACGGCCACGAGGTCCACACGATGACGGCAGCCATGGGCATCAGGAAGAAGACGTGGCCGATGATCTCGATGGCGTTGCGCACGCGCCGGGAAAAGCGCTGGTTGAGGATGTCGATGCGGATGTGCTCATTCAGCGCCAGCGTCCAGGGGGCGGCCAGCAGGAACACGGCGCTGAAAAGCCACCACTGCAACTCGAGCCAGGCGTTCGAGCTCAGGTCGAACAGCTTGCGGATGATCGCATTGCCGGCGCTGATGAGGGCGGCTGCTACGACAAGCCAGGCGATCCACCGGCCAAGGGCGCGCGTTGCGCTGTCGATGAGGCGGCTCAGCGCCAACAAGACTTTCATGGTCCAGCCCTCCCCACCGCCGGTCCAGCGAAGGCGGTTATGCATCCGCCTCACCCCATCCTATATCCATCTCCATAGGAGCCCGTGACTTCTAGAGTTGCCTCTGACAGTATCGCCGCATTGCGGGCCCCCCGCCGTCCCGCATCCCCGGAGCACCCTCAATGTCCATTTCGAAGGCGCACGTCCTCGACGAGCTGCGTCGGGTCAAAGGCCCCGACCTCGCCGGCAACATCGTCGATCTCGGGCTCGTGTCGGAGATCCTCGTCAAGGACAACCGCGTCTATTTCTCGATCACGGTGCCGGCGGCGCGCGCCGACGAGCTCGAGCCGCTGCGCAAGGCCGCCGAAAGCGTCGTCGCCAAGCTGCCGGGGGTAGGCGGTGTGACCGCCGTTCTCACGGCCGAGGCCACGCGGGGATCGGGTGTGAATAGTTCTCCAGCCGCGAAGCCACCGGAGAACGCGCGCGTCAGACAAGCGCGCGCCGCAGCGGGCGGCAACGGGGCACACGAGGGTCAACCGCAAGGCGCCAAGCCGCTTGCCGGCGTGCCGGGCGTCAAGAGCGTCATTGCGGTCGCCTCGGGCAAGGGCGGCGTCGGCAAGTCGACGGCGGCGGTCAATCTGGCGCTGGGGCTCAAGGCGCTAGGGCATAAGGTCGGAATTCTCGACGCCGACATCTACGGCCCCTCGCAGCCGCGTCTCCTAGGCCTCAAGGGGCAGCCGCAGATCCTCTCCGGAAAAACCTTGAAGCCGATGCAGGGCTACGGACTAAAGGTCATGTCGATGGGGTTTCTTGTCGACGAGGAGACCCCGGTGATCTGGCGCGGGCCCATGGTCGTCGGCGCGCTGAACCAAATGCTGCGCGACGTCGCCTGGGGTGAGGACGGCGAGCTCGACGCGCTCGTCGTCGACATGCCGCCCGGCACAGGCGACGTGCAGCTCACGATGGCGCAGCAGGTCCCGCTGTCGGGTGCCGTCATCGTATCGACGCCGCAGGATCTGGCGCTGATCGACGCGCGCAAGGGCCTAGCCATGTTTCGCAAGGTCGGCGTGCCCGTGCTCGGCATCATCGAGAACATGAGCTACTTCGCCTGCCCGAAGTGCGGCGAGCACTCGCACATCTTCGGCCATGGCGGCGCGGAAGCGGAGGCCCAGCGGCTCGGCGTGCCGTTCCTCGGCGCCATTCCGCTCGACATGGAGATCCGGGCGCGCTCCGACGCCGGCACGCCGGTGACGGACCCCGATTCGGCGCTCGCGCAAATCTTCCGCAGGATCGCGGAGCGAACGTGGGCGGAACTGAAATCGGCGCAGGAGGTCGCGGCCAAGCCGCCGAAGCTGGGCTTGAGCCCCAATGGCGGCATCCTGACGGTCGAGTTCGCGTGCGGACCCAAGTACGAGCTTTCGGCCGAGCTTCTCCGCGTCATGAGCCCGTCGGCGGAGGTGCAAGGCCATTCGCCCGAGCAGCGCGTCACGGTCGGCCGCAAGCGCCGCGTCAAGATCAAGGACTTGCGCCCCGTCGGCACCTATGCCGTGCGCATCGCGTTCGACGACGGGCACGATACCGGGCTCTTCACCTGGACCTACCTACAGCAGCTCGGCCGCGAGAAGGAGAAGCGCTGGCGCGAATACTTGGCCGAGCTCGAGACCAAGGGACTGTCGCGCGATTGAGACAGTCCGGAGTATCGGTTCAATCGATTGAATTTGCAGCATGTTTACTTGATCTGCCGGCGCCTGCGCGAGCGGCGGCGGCATGCTGCGGCCGCGCCCGATCCCTTGACTTCGCCTTCATTCTTTTTGATTCTTGCGCGTGCTAGGTGCGTTGTCTCGCGTCGCCCCGGAAACGGGAGATGCGGGGCTCGCGCCTGCGATTGCAGTTGAAGCTACCGAAGGAGACACAACATCCGCCGACCAATGCGAGCCGCGCCTGAGCGCGAGCCAACCGGGCCCAAGATCAATGAGGCGATCAGGGCCAAAGATGTGAGGCTAATCGACGAGAACGGGGAAAACGTAGGCATCGTGAGCCATGCAGATGCGCTGGAGCGCGCTGTAAAGGTGGGCCTCGACCTCGTAGAGATTTCGCCCGACGCGGAACCGCCCGTCTGCAAGATCCTCGACTACGGCAAATACAAGTACCAGGCGCAGAAGAAAGCTGCCGAGGCGCGCAAGCATCAGAAGATCGTCGAGATCAAAGAGATCAAGATGCGGCCCGCGATCGACGATCACGACTACGACGTGAAAATGCGCTCCATCAAACGCTTCTTCGAGGAGGGCGACAAAGTGAAGGTCACCCTGCGCTTCCGCGGCCGCGAGATGGCGCACCAGCAGCTGGGTATGGAAGTGCTGCAGCGCGTGAAAGGCGACCTTGAGACGATCGCCAAGGTGGAAGCCGAGCCGCGGCTCGAAGGACGTCAGATGGTGATGGTTCTGGCGCCGAGGTAGCGATATCCGCTCCCGCGCTGGCTTTTAGGGAGGTCGTGGCGTGGAGCGGAGCGAACTGACCTATGCTGGATCGCGGGGCCGCCGGCTTCTGTCGGCGGCCGTGACTTTTGTCCTGCTCGCCGGCGCAGCGAGTGCGCAAACCGTGATCGTCGAGCCCCCGCGGCTTCCTCCGGCGCCAGGCACCTCCGGAGTGGGCGGTGGTGCCGCAGTGATCGCGCCGTTACCTCAGCTCTCCACGGCGCCCGCCATTGCGCTTCCTCCGCCATTACCGGCGCCGGTTCCGGCGGCGCCCGAGATCACGCCTCCGGTGGCGGCGCCCGCCGAGCCGGCGCGCGTTGTCCGCTTCCGCTGCGACGTGGCCCCGGAAGCCGCGGCTTGTAAGGATCCCGGCGCTTCCGATGGCGGCGGCGGCGATGACAGCGAATGCAGTTGCGCCCGCGATCTCTGTTACGACCAGCTGGATCCGGCAACGGGGCACTCGCACCGGGTGTGCGAGAAGGCGCAGTAGCTGGCGTCTTTTCCGGCTCTTGCCGTAGACCATGGGTGCCCGTATAAGGGCGCCGAGCCGCCCGGCGGGGCATGCCGTGGCGGCTCTTATGCTTTGACACGCCTCAATAGGCGGCTCCTCCCGCAAGGGACGTTTTGCGTCGGCCACGCGCCGGCTGCGAATTAGGGCCTGCCGCGAGTGAAGAAAGGATCGAGCCAAATGCCCAAGATGAAGACCAAGAGCGGCGCCAAAAAGCGCTTCAAGATGACGGGAACGGGCAAGGTCAAGGCTGCAGCCCAGGGCAAGCGCCACGGCATGATCAAACGCCACGCGAAGTTCATTCGCCAGGCGCGCGGCACCATGGTGCTCAACGACTCTGACGCCAAGATCGTCAAGAAGTACATGCCCTACGCACGCTGACCCGACCCCAAGCGCACGCAAACCGACATCTGACGGAGTAGAGCCATGGCACGCGTCAAGCGCGGCGTCACCGCCCATGCCAAGCACAAGAAAGTCATCAAGGCCGCCAAGGGCTATTACGGGCGGCGCAAGAACACGATCCGCATCGCCAAACAGGCGGTCGAGAAGGCGCTGCAGTACCAATACCGCGACCGCAAGCGCAAGAAGCGGACGTTCCGCTCGCTCTGGATCCAGCGCATCAATGCGGCGGCGCGCGAGCACGGACTCACCTACGGTCGGTTTATCGACGGCCTCAACAAGGCCGGCATCGAGATCGACCGCAAGGTGCTGGCCGATCTCGCCGTGAAGGACGCGGCAGGCTTCAAGGCGCTCGCCGAGCGGGCGGCCGCCGCCGTCAAGAAGGCCGCGGCGTAAGCCCGGTTTGCTCCACGGTGTCATCCTCGGCTTTATGCCGAGGATCCACTGCGCGTCTTGCTCCGGCGCCTAAGGCAGCGTGGATCCTCGGGACAAGCCCGAGGATGACAATTCGAGAGCTCCTGCCATGAGCTTTGACCCATTGACTCCCGAGATGAAGAAGCTCGAAGCCGAGCTACTGAAGGACATTGCCGGCGCGGCCGATCTTTCCGCGCTCGAGCAGGTGCGCGTTGCAGCTCTCGGCAAGAAGGGGCGCATCTCCGAGCTGATGGCGCGCTTGGGCTCCATGGCGCCGGAGGAGCGCAAGGCCTTCGGGCAGGCCGTCAACGAGTTGAAGGGCCGCGTCTCCGATGCGCTCGAAGCGCGCAAGGGCGCGCTCGAGGTCGAGGAGCTTTCCTCGCGGCTCGCCAATGAGCGCGCGGACGTAACGCTACCCGTTCGTCCCGGTCCGCTTGCGGAGGGGCGCATTCACCCAGTGGCGCAGGTGCTCGAGGAGTGCATCGAGATCTTCGCCGACATGGGCTTTGCCGTCGCCGAAGGCCCCGACATCGAGACCGATGACCTGAACTTCACCAAGCTCAACGTGCCGCCCGAGCACCCGGCGCGCCAGGAGCACGACACCTTCTATTTCCACCCGAAGCCCGATGGCTCGCGCCTGCTGCTGAGGACGCACACGAGCCCCGTGCAGATCCGCACCATGATGGCGCAAAAGCCGCCGATTAGGATCATCGCGCCGGGACGCGTCTACCGCTGCGACAGCGATCAGACGCACACGCCGATGTTCCACCAGATCGAGGGCCTCGTCATCGACGAGGCGACCCACATGGGTCACCTGAAGTGGGTGCTGGAGGAGTTCTGCAAGGCGTTCTTCGAGGTGGACGAGGTGAAGATGCGCTTCCGCGCTTCGCACTTCCCGTTCACGGAGCCGTCCGCCGAGGTGGATATCGGCGCCGAAGCGATCGGCAAGCCAGGCAAGTGGCTGGAGATCCTCGGCTGCGGGATGGTGCATCCGAACGTGCTCTTAAACTGCGGGCTCGATCCTCAGCGCTACCAGGGCTTCGCCTTCGGCATGGGCCTCGACCGCATCGCCATGCTGAAGTACGGCATTCCCGATCTGCGCGCGTTCTTCTCCGGCGACCTGCGCTGGCTGCGCCACTACGGCTTCTCCGTGCTCGACGTGCCGACGCTATCGGGCGGGCTCTCGTCATGAAGTTCACGCTGTCATGGCTGAAGGACCACCTCGACACCAAGGCGTCGCTCGAGGAGATAACGACTAAGCTCTCCGCCATCGGGCTGGAGGTCGAGAGCGTCGAGGACCCGGCCGCGAAGCTGGGGCCCTTCACCATCGCGCGCGTGCTCGATGCCAAGCAGCACCCCAACGCCGACCGCCTGCGCGTCGTGCAGGTCGAGATCGCCAAGGGCAAGCCGCCGGTCGAGGTCGTGTGCGGGGCGCCGAACGCGCGCGCCGGCATGGTCGCTGTGTTCGCGCCGCTCGGCACGCATATCCCCGGTAGCGGCATCACGCTCGAGAAACGGCCCGTGCGCGGCATCGTGTCGAACGGCATGCTGGTGTCGGAGCGCGAGCTCGAGCTCTCCGACGAGCACGAGGGCATCATCGATCTCCCCGCCGAAATGGGGGCACGCGTCGGCGAGCGCTACGTCGATGCGCTCGGCCTCGCCGACCCCGTCATCGAGGTGAAGCTGACGCCCAACCGCCCCGACTGCACGGGCGTGCGCGGCATCGCGCGCGATCTCGCAGCGGCCGGCCTCGGCAAATTGAAGCCCGAGCCCAAGCTCGGCAAGGTCGAGGGCACGTTCGATTGCCCGCTCGCCATCAAGCTCGAGTTCACGAAGGAGACGGCCGACGCCTGCCCGATCTTTGCCGGGCGGTACGTGCGGGGCGTCAAGAACGGCCCGTCGCCCACGTGGCTGCAGACACGGTTGAAGGCTGTCGGCCTGCGCTCGATCAACGCGCTCGTCGACGTGACCAACTACATCAGCCAGGACCGCGGCCGGCCGCTGCACGTCTACGACGCGGACAAGCTCTGGGGGCCCGTGCGCGCGCGCCTCGGTCGAGAGGGCGAGAAGTTCCTCGGTCTCGATGGCAAGGAACACGTTGTCGACGAGGCCATGTGCGTCATCGCCGACGACAACGGCGTCCTGGGGCTTGGCGGCGTGATCGGCGGCGAAGCTTCGGGTTCGACCGAAACCACGACCAATGTGCTGATCGAATGCGCCTACTTCGATCCGCAGCGCACCGCCGCGACGGGGCGCAAGACCGGCCTGATGACGGATGCGCGCTACCGCTTCGAGCGCGGCGTCGATCCCGCCTCCGAGCTCCCGGGCCTCGACCTTGCGACCGATATGATCCTCAAGCTCGCCGGCGGCGAGCCATCCAAGGCTAAGGTCGCGGGCAAGGCGCCGGTTGGCAAACGCGTAATCCCCTTCGAGCTTGGGCGCGTGGAGAAGCTCACAGGCTTGAAGCTCAAGGACAGCGAGATCAAGGGGATCCTCGAAAAGCTCGGCTGCGAGCTCGAGCAAAAGGCAAAAGGCTTCAAGGTCACGGTGCCGACGTGGCGCCCCGACCTCTCCGGCCCCGCCGATCTCGTTGAGGAGATCGTGCGCATCGCCGGCCTCGACCGCATACCGTCAACGCCGATGCCGCGCACGGACGGCGTCGCGCGGCCCGTGCTGACCGAGCGGCAGAAGCGATCGCGCCGCGCGCGCCGCACGCTTGCAGGCCGCGGGCTCGTCGAGGCGGTCACGTGGTCGTTCATCCCGCACTCTACGGCGAAGGTGTTCGGCGGCGGCTCGGATTCGCTCGAGCTCGCCAACCCGATCTCGTCCGAGATGTCGTCCATGCGACCGAGCCTGCTCCCCGGGCTGCTCGATGCGGTCAAGCGCAACCGCAACCGCGGCTTTGCCGACGCCGCGCTGTTCGAGCTTGGACAGGCCTATCGCGGCGAGGCGCCGGAGGATCAGTTTGTCGCGGCTGCGGGCGTTCGCGCCGGCACCGCGAAGCTCATCGGCAGCGGCCGTCACTGGGACGGCGCCGCAACCGAGGTCGGGATGTTCGATGCCAAGGCTGACATCTTCGCCGTGCTGACGGCGCTCGGCTTCGATCCCGCCAAGGCGCAGATCACGCGCGACGCGCCCGCCTGGTACCACCCCGGCCGCTCGGGCGTGCTGCGGCTCGGGCTGAAGGTGGTGCTCGCGCACTTCGGCGAGCTGCACCCCGCCAGCTTGAAGGCGCTGGACGTCAGCGGCCCCGTCGCCGGCTTCGAGATCTTCCTCGACGCATTGCCGGCGCTGAAAGCCAAGAGCCGCGCCAAGCCGCCGCTCGTTGCGGCCGACCTCCTGCCGGTGCGCCGCGACTTCGCCTTCGTGCTCGATGCGTCCGTTGCGGCGGGCGATGTGGTGCGCGCGGCGCAGTCCGCCGACAAGGCGCTGATAGAGAGCGTGTCGGTATTCGACGTGTTCGAAGGCGGCGCGCTCGCCGGTGAGGGCAAGAAGTCGCTCGCGATCGAGGTGACCCTGCAACCCTTATCCGAGACGCTCACGGACAAGGACATCGAGGGGGTCGCGCAAAAGATCATCGCCGCGGTCAAGGCCGCGACCGGAGGCGAGATCCGCGGTTAGGCCCGCGAGTTAGGGAAATTTCAGGCTTTGCACGCTTGGCTGGCGCAAGGCAGAATGCGTGCGCAGCCTGGAGCCAACGACCATGGAAACCCACCACAAGCTCATCGTGTTCGGCTTCGTCATCTGCATGATCGCCGCGCTCGCCTACGTCTTCGTGTTCGCGGACATTTCCTTCGTCAGTCAGCCGGTCCAGGTCGACGGGGCCGTGAGCACTCCGCCGCCCACTCCTGCTCCCGCGCCGTAACCTTCCGCACCATCGCCTGTTTCACGCGATGCCGCGATTGCAATGCAAACCATAGCCGTCTCCTATTCCCGTTTGCGCTAGCTTTTGTGCGCGCAGAGACGCTTAGGTGCCGACGACTTCGCCGCCGCATCGCGCGTCGCAGCGCGGCGATGCTATAAGCGGCCGCATTTGAGATCTTAGGGAAAGGGTGCCGTGCGATGAACGAGATGAATCCGGCCACCGCCAAGGTGATGCCGATGGGCGCCGACAGCGGCTTGCCTCACATCATCATCGTGGGCGGCGGCGCCGGCGGCCTCGAGCTGGCGACACGGCTCGGCGACAAGCTCGGCAAGAAAGGCAAGGCGAAGATTTCGCTGGTCGAGAAATTCCGCACGCACATCTGGAAGCCGCTCTTGCACGAGATCGCCGCCGGCAGCATGGACGTCGGCCGCTATGAGCTTCCCTATCAGGCGCAAGGCTACTGGCACGGGTTCCAGTTCCGCTACGGCGAGATGACCGGCATCGACCGCAAGAAGCAGCTCGTTTACCTCGCCGCTACCTACGACGAGGAAGGCCGCGAGATCACGCCGGTGCGCTCCTTCAGGTACGATACTCTTGTCATCGCCATCGGCTGCGTCGGCAACGCCTTCAACACGCCCGGTGTCAAAGAGCACGCCATCATGCTCGACACGCCAGAAGAGGCGGAGCGGTTCAACCGCCGCCTGATCAACGCCTGCGTGCGTGCATTTGCCCAAGAGGGCCCGGTGCGCCCCGGGCAACTAGACGTGGCGATCATCGGCGCCGGCGCCACCGGAACCGAGCTCGCCGCGGAGCTACATCAAACGGCGCGCGGGCTGGTCGCCTACGGTCTCGACAAGATCAACCCAGAGCAGGACATCAAGATCACGCTGATCGAGGCGGCGGACCGCATCGTGCCGGCGCTGCCGGAGCGCATCTCGAAGGGCGTCGCCAAGACCCTTCGCGACCTGCACGTGGATATCAAGACCGGCTCGCGCGTGGTCGATGTCACGGACAAGGGCGTCAAGCTGCAGAACGGCGACTTCGTTCCCTCCGAGCTCGTGGTATGGGCGGCGGGCGTCAAGGGCCCCGACGTGCTCTCCCACCTCGACGGCCTCGAGGTCTCGCGCTCCGGCCAGCTCGTTGTCACCGAGACGCTGCAGACGACGCGCGATCCCAACATCTTCGCCTTCGGCGACTGCGCGTATCTGGTGCCGAAGGGCGCCGATGCGCCAATCCCGCCGCGCGCGCAGGCGGCGCACCAGGAGGCGTCCCACCTCTACGTCGAGCTGCAGCGGCGCTTGAAGGGCCAGCCGCTGCGCCCCTTCCCCTACCGCGACTTTGGCTCGCTCGTCTCCTTGGGTGGGTATTCGACCGTCGGCAGCCTGATGGGCTTCATCGTCGGCAAGAGCTTCTTCATCGAGGGGCTGTTTGCGCGTCTCATGTACCGCTCGCTCTACAAGATGCACGAGATGGCGCTGCACGGGCCCGGCAAGGTGATCCTCGACACGCTCTCGCGCGTCATCACGCGCCGCACCGAGCCGGTGGTGAAGCTGCACTAGGGGCGTTTGCAAAAGATTGTAGCGCAGACATCTGGCTCGGACTCAGCTGGCCCGACACGGAAAGCAAGCAGCGAAAAACGTCTCTTTGCTCATGTAGGCGGTTTGAAGTTATATACAGCCACAGGTTGCTTGCCGACAAAGGAGGCAGCAGTGACACCGTGGCCAGCCATTCCAAAGGACGCGATTGAGTATTTCCGACGCGTATTTGCGGAGGCAAATCGAGCAGCCACAGAACGCATTATGAACGTTCCCAACATTCGGGAAGTATCTTTGGATGACGCGATGGTGGAGGCCTTGATTCCGTTCTCGCCGCCAAAACGTCTGCGTTCCGGCGCCGTAGTGGAGATGGACGTACACAATATCGGCGGCCTTAAACGGATACACCGGTAGGAAACTGCAGACATCGCGATCTTAGTCTTCATATACCGGGGTACGAAGATGATCGCGCAAAAGATTGGCATGCTTCAAACGAAGCGCCTGTTTCCCAAGAACAACGACGTACTTGACGATGACCCACAGGGTTTTCTGTATGGCATGAACGCATTCTTGAATCGAGATTCGCGTTCGCCGCTGGCCCTCTTGAATCGAGAGTTCGTTTTTGACGAGAGGTGCGTGTACGGATCTTTGAACGCGCAGAGTGATCAAGTAGCTGCGATCAATCATGTGAATGGAGGATTTGGCGAGTGCATTTTCTATATGTTTTACAATCCGACAAACGTGCCCGTAACCATTCGATATCCGGTAAGGTCAAGGCGTGCGGTTACTCGTGTGGAGCTCGGATGCAGGGTACTCTTCAGCAAGGAAGTGCACGCGGTGTTAACCACTCTGAAGAAAGGCAACACTCCCACCTTAAAAGCCATCAAGGCGGCCGGCGCTGCCAGCAACTGGCGCGTGGAGGACTGGGTCGCCGATTATTTGCTCGCCTGCAACTCGGCCAACGCTTCGATGAAAGCAATAAGAGTGCCGTCCAGGCGCTTTTGGAGCGGCGAAGCGGACCTATAGGCGCCGCGATTGCGGTCTCAATCGCACTGCCGTCGCTGGGCTGAACACGCCCAGCTTTTGATGCAGCCCTAACGCGCGTGTGATCAGCCGCCGCCGCGCATCGCGGCGAGCAGCTCCGGCGATGGGTAGGAATCCGGCGGCAATCCGAGCTTCAGCTGCATGGCCTTCACCGCCGTGCGCGTCTTCTGGCCCGCGAGGCCGTCGATCTTGCCGACGTCGTAGCCGCGCTTGGCGAGCAAGCCCTGCAGCTCCTGCGTCTGCGGGCGATCGAGACCCGAGATGAGCCCGCGGCCGTGGCTCATCACGGGTGCGCCGTCGATGCGGGTGGCGAGGTAGGCGGCCGTCGTTGCGTAGTTGAGCGACTGGTTCCACTGCGTGTAGACGTCGAAGTTCGGGTAGGCGAGGAAGGCCGGGCCGTTGCGCCCCATGGGCAGCAACAGCGATGCCGTGAGGTTCGATTTCGGCAGCGGGCTGCCGTCGACGCGGCGAACGCCCCACGCCGACCACTTCTCGAGCGGGTGCTTGATGAGGAGGTCGGCCTCCTGCCACGGCAGGTCGGCCGTGAGCCGCACCTCTTCCAGCCACGGCTCATTGGGACGCCAGCCCAGATTGTGCATGTAGTTCGCGGTCGAGCCGATGACGTCGACGTCGCTGCGGAACAGGTTCGGGCGCCCGTCGCCGTCGTAGTCGACGGCGTAGTCGAGGTAGCGCGTCGGCAGGAATTGCGTCTGGCCGATCTCGCCGGCCCACGATCCGATCATCTCCGACGGGCTCATGTCGCCGCGATCGATGATCTGCAGCGCCGCCATGAGCTCGTCGTTGAACATCTCGGTGCGCCGGCAGTCGTAGGCGAGCGTGACGAGCGCCGGCATGATGGGGAACTTGCCCATGCCGGCACCAAAGTCGCTTTCGAGCGCCCAGAAGCCGGTGATCACCGATGCGGGTACGCCGAAGTCCCGCTGTACCCGATCGAAGGTCGCCTTGTTCTCGGCGATCTTGCGACGGCTGCTCTGCACGCGGTTGGGGGTGGCAAGCTTGGCCTGGAAGTCGAGGAACGTCTGCGCAAAGAAGCTCTGCTGGCGATCGCGCGCCATGACGCTGGAATTGAGCGTCTGGCCGTCGAGCGCCGCCGAGATCGTGCGGCGGCTGATGCCCTGCGCGGCGGCCTTGCGCTTGAAGCCTTCGAGCCAGGTGGCAAAGTTGCCGGTGTTCTTGCAGTTCTCATGCGGCGGTGGGGGCAGCGGCCGCTTGACCGGATGCGTTCCTGCTTCAACCACTGTCGTCTGGGCCGCAGCCGGTGGCGTCTCGGCAGGAGCGGCGGCGGGTGGCGCCACGGTTGGCGACGTGGCAACCGGTGCCGCCGGTGCCTTGGGTGCAGCTTTGGCCTTCTTTGTCTTCTTCTGCACCGGAGGCGGCGTGTCGGAGACTTGGGCTGCGGCCGGGCCGACCGCCGCAGTTGCGATCAGCATCGCGGCCATCGCCGCGCAAAGCTTCAGAGCGTGCATCGCGTTCCTTCGGCTCAAGTTGACGGGAAACTCATGCCTGCTGATGTGGCCGCGTCAAGACGGACGCCCGGGGTGCGCTCCTTTGCGCCGCAAAAGCCGCGCAAGGCCCGAACACTACGGCGATTCCGCGCGCTCCGAGAACGGCTGCGCACAGTCGATTGGCAGCGCTTGGGAAATCTCAAGCGCTGCCGATCAGGATGCCGGCGGCAAACACGATGAGGCCGCCCACCACCACCTCGAAGGCGGCGCGCAGGAACTTCGTGTCCATGTAGCGCGCCCGGATCCAGGCGATCGCCCACAGCTCGATGAGCACCACGACAATGGCGATCATCGTCGCCGCGCGGAAGTTGGAGATGAGGTAGGGAAGCGTGTGTCCGATCCCCCCGATGGAGGTCATGAGCCCGGTGACGCCGCCGCGCAGCCATGGGTGACCGCGCCCCGTGAGCGCTCCATCATCGGAGAGCGCCTCGGCAAATCCCATCGAGATGCCGGCTCCGACCGAAGCGGCGAGGCCGACGAGAAACGTCTGCCACGTGTTCATGGTCGCGAACGCTGCGGCAAAGAGCGGCGCTAGGGTCGACACCGAGCCGTCCATCAGTCCCGCGAGCCCCGGCTGCACGATATGCAGCAAGAAAATGCGGCGCTGAACCTCGGCTTCGGACGCGCGCGCATCCCCCGTCAGGTGCTTCTCGCCGAGCTTGTGCGCCAGGCTCTCGTGCCCCGCCTCGGCTGCGGCGAGATCGCCGAGGAGCTTGCGCACGCCGGCGTCGGTCGCGCGTTGCTGCGCCCGCTCGTAGAACTGCCGCGTCTCGTATTCGCGCTCCTCGGCCTGATGGCGCACCTTGTCGAGGCCCAAAGGCCGCACCATCCAGATGGGCTTGTGCTGCACGAAGCCGCGCACGTCCTGGCGGCGGATGAGCGGGATGTGCTCGCCGAAGCGGCTGCGGTAGAGCTCGATCAGCCGGCGGCGATGCTCGTTCTCCTCGGCCGCCATATCGGTGAACAGCTTGGCGGAGGCCGGGTAGTTGCCGGCAAGGCCGTGCGCGTATTCGAGGTAAACGCGGGCGTCCTCCTCCTCGAGCGAGACCGCGAGCGCGAGGATCTCCGGCTCGCTCAGATCGGCGAAATTGCGCACACGTCCCCCTTTCTCTGACGACCTTCTTTAGAATAATTCTAAAGCCTGAGCCAGCCTTGGCAAGGGCGCCAGGCCCTTGGCCGCGATTTCCCCCACCTGACGTGCCGATACGGAAGCATGGCTTCGCCATGACGCGGGGTGCCCATTCACCCCCACCTGCCGCGCCGTCCATGCTGAGCATGGCTTCGCCATGACGCTTCGCTTCGCCGCGTCTTTCCTCCCCCTCGTCCATGCGAAGCATGGCTCCGCCATGACGGGGGAGGAGAAGTAGGTGCGCCCCTGCCGCTCCACATTTCTCTCCCTCCCCGTCCAAGCGGAGCTTAGCCAAGACGAGGGGGAGGGCCGGGGTGGGGGTGGGCCACGGCTATGCGTGCCTCGCGGGCGCGACCCCGAGGGGATGAGAGCGAGGGAGCGCGGGCGCCGAAGCGCTGCGGCCAATTTTTTTCGGGCAGCCTTGTCATGGCGGAGCCATGCTTCGCATGGACGCCCGCGCGCGGCAGCTCCACGGCCGAGGGTGCTGTCACAT
>Ga0187817_10000644_pt1 | contig 15476 bp, 15 predicted proteins | sample NC_wetland_sal_i_17_FD_132431 | JGI IMG/M metagenome (GOLD analysis project Ga0187817, IMG submission 132431) | Wetland sediment microbial communities from Neuse River Estuary, North Carolina, USA - SO4_2 | ecosystem: Environmental > Aquatic > Freshwater > Wetlands > Sediment | place: USA...
ACCGCATGAACGCCGCCTTCTGCGGCGTAAGCTCGGGCTCCAGCCGAACCGTATGCCCGTTGCTGACGCCGGCAGGCAGGGACGAGATGAACATCAAAAATGCCGAACCCAACACGAACTCTTTCATTTGCACCCCCCGTTTTGTTGGGGGCACTATCCCAAAAAGGTTTTTACATACTGATAAAGCAACAAACTCTTTTTCTACAGTATTGATAAGGTGTCCTTAGTAAGGGTTAAGCAAGTTTGAACAACGTTATGTGGTTAAAAGGTTGCATACTATGCATGCAAGCCAATTTTTGCACGCCTGCGCTAACTGTATGGTGGAGTCGCATGCATTCATTTACTTCTCAGCAAGGTAAACGATGGATTTAAATCTGCAGGCGAGCAGGTTGGCCCGCTCCTCGCTTTGCGTCATGGCGCTCTCATAGATGCATGGCAGACAAGGCGGCTCGCCGCGCGGAAAGCTCGTGTCCATGAATGTCTTGCTGTTAAGGTCGACCGCGGCGGGGCGGGGCCACCGTCTTTTCGGTTTCACCACCCACGTTCAGCAAGGCCTGTGATGCAAACTCCGGCGGAGGCGTCAGAACCGATGTTCAATGTGCCGCGTGTCGTGGTCCTCGCGGCAGCGGTAATGATCGCTACCCAGCTTATTCGGGCGCTGCTGCCTGACGAAGAGAGCCTTCAAATCCTGCTCGCCCTTGCCTTCATCCCCGCCCGCTATAGCGGTGCCGCACCAGAGCTTCCCGGCGGCTATCTCACGGCGATCACGTCCTTCGTCACCTACATGCTGGTGCATGCCGGCTGGGTGCATCTCGTGGTCAATCTGCTCTGGATGTTCGCCTTTGGCAGCCCCGTCGCCAAGCGTCTTGGCGATTGGAAGTTCCTCTCTTTCTCGGCGCTCTGCGGTATTGCTGGAGCGCTCACTCATCTCACCTTCCATTTCGGTCAGATGATGCCTGTGGTTGGGGCCTCTGCAGCCATTTCCGGGCAGATGGCAGCGGCTCTAAGGTTCGTCTTCGGGGCGCGGTCGCGGGAGGAGGTGGATCTCGCGCAGGTTCCGCTTGAAAGCCTGTCCAAGACCCTTACCGACCGGCGCATCCTTGTGGTCTTGGGGTGCTGGGTCGCGCTCAACGTCGTTTTTGGCCTCGGCGTGGTTTCGATTGCCGGGACCGAGGGCGACATCGCCTGGGAGACGCATATCGGCGGCTTTCTCTTCGGACTCCTCTGCTTCGGTTTGTTCGACACCGGCAGCAAGCAGCCAGTTCCGCAGCAGTCCTGACCTCCAATTCCGGAACTTTTCAAACTTCTGGAACTTTTCAAATCGTCCCTCTCTTGCGCAGGCAGCCGGTCAGGGACAGAATGTCGCAGGCGACCGGGACGAAAGTTCTCGGGCTGGAGGAAACGAGCATGAACGTTGCGGCAATTCTTAAGCTGAAGGGCAAGGGTGTTTTCACCGCCTCGGCAGACACATCCTTGCTCGAGATTGCAAAGCTGCTTGAGCAGCATGGCATTGGTTGCATTGTCATCGAAGGCGATGAAGGCAAGGTCGTGGGCATTGTGTCCGAGCGCGACCTGGTGCGGGCGATCGGCCAGTCCGGTCCGAAGGTTCTGAAGGATCCAGTGTCGGACTACATGACCAAGGCGGTGGTCACGGCCCGGGAGGCGGATACGATTGACCGGCTGATGTCGGAAATGACCACACACCGGTTCCGCCATATGCCTGTGGTCGAACGGGGACGGCTGATCGGTCTTGTCTCCATCGGAGACGTGGTCAAGATGCGGATCGCGGAAGCCGAGATGGAAGCAGCCTCGATGCGGGAATACATCACCACAGGCTAGACGACGACCCCGCCGATCAGCGCCTTCAGTTCGTCAATCTGCCTTTCGGTGGCTTTGGCTCCTTGCGCCATGGCCTCGCCGGCGCGATGGAAGTCGAACAGGCCAATGGTGCCCACCTTCGGCGCGATGGTGATGTCCGGTGGGTCGCCGGCAAGCCGCGAGCGCGCGATGCGGTCCTGGGTGATGTTGATCGCGTCCATCATCACCGCGGAGATGCCTGGCGCCCCGTCGCTTTTCCCGAAGATCTGCCGGTGGAGCAGATGGATCGCGGCACGGCCATTGCTACCGGGAAGCTTCATATCTTCGGGCGGCATGGAAAGATCGGCGAGAACTTCCTGATCGTGGATGATGCTGCCCTTGGCGACTGAGTCGCTGCTGAGGTTGACGGCGATTACGATACGGGCGCCGAGCGCCCGGCAGACCGAAACCGGCACGGGATTGACCAGCGCGCCGTCGATCAGCCAGCGGCCATTGATCTTGACCGGGCGGAAGATGCCGGGGAGCGCGAACGAAGCTTTGAGCGCGTTCACGAGGCTGCCTTTGTTGAGCCACACCTCGTGGCCGGTGCCAAGCTCAGTGGCGACGGCCACGAATTTGCGCTCCAGGCGCTCAATGGTGACGTCCTGCAAATGGCTTTCGAGGCGGCTGCTGAGCCGTTGCCCGGTGATCAGACCGGAGCCGGCGAAGTTGAAATCGAGAAAGCCGAAGACCCGGCGGCGGGTCAACGCTCCGGCAAAGTCCTCGAGCGCCTGCAGGCGGCCCGTGACATAGCAAGCGCCGGCGACGGCACCGATAGACGTGCCGGCGACAATGTCTGGCTCAAGTCCGGCGTCTTTCAGGGTCTTGAGCACCCCGATATGAGCCCATCCGCGGGCCGCGCCGCCGCCAAGGGCGATGCCAATGATCGGTCTCGCCATGTTACCTGCCCAACGCCCATGCTTTGGCGGTCGATCCAGGTCGATCGCTCCCAAAAGGACCGCCAAGAGCGTCCTTGGGCCCTTGGCCGAAAGTGGATCGATCGCCTTTGCGATACCACACTAGTTCTGAGTCTTTAAGGTTCCCTTTGCGGCGTGAGCGTGTCCGTACACCTCTTTAGGTTCGAACAGCCTCTTCGTATCGACAAAGGTGAGCGAGAGACCGGCTGCTGTCCCTTTGCCGATGGGCACCGCGCGATAGAAGCAGGACCTGCGGCCGGTGTGACAGCACGCCTCGGCGCCACCCATCTCCACCTTCAGCCAGAGCGCGTCCTGGTCGCAGTCCGTGCGCATCTCGACCACGCGCATGGTGTTGCCGCTCTCCTCGCCCTTGCGCCAGAGGTGCCCACGCGAACGCGACCAGTAATAAGCCTCTCCGGTCTTAAGCGTGCGGGCGAGAGCCTCTTCATTCATATGGGCGAGCATCAATACCTCGCCGGTTCGGGCCGAGGTCACGACCACGGGGATGAGCCCGCTTGCATCGAATTTCGGGGCGAACGTTGTTCCCTCCTCGACGTCGGCCGTAGCGGCGCGGGGAGGGGAGGATTTGGTCTTCGTCACCGCATGCGTCCCTCGCGGCCGCACCCGTCATAGGCGGCCGCGTTCCGTGGCAAGCATCATGAATCGTGCCTGCTGCGCCGGATCTTCCTTGAAGATGCCGGTGAATTGGGTAGTGATGGTGGCGACGCCCGGCTTCTTCACGCCGCGGATCGACATGCATTGATGCACGGCCTCGATCATAACCGCCACGCCCTTCGGCTTCAGCGCCTTGTCGATGGTCTCGGCGATCTGCGCTGTCATCGTCTCCTGGGTCTGCAGGCGCCGCGCGAACACCTCGACCACGCGGGCAAGCTTGGAGATCCCCACGACCCGGTCGGTTGGGAAATAGGCGACATGCGCCTTGCCGACGAAGGGGATCATGTGGTGTTCGCAGTGGGAATGCAGCTCGATATCGCGCAGCATGACGATGTCGTCGTACCCGGCCACCTCGTCGAAGGTGCGCGACAGCACGTCGAGCGGGCACTCATGGTAGCCCGCGAAAAACTCATCATACGCGCTGATCACGCGCTTTGGCGTTTCGCGCAATCCCTCGCGTGACGGATCGTCGCCGGCATAGGCGATGAGCGTGCGGACGGCCTCCTCCGCCTCTTCCCGCGAGGGACGCGCGATATTTGGCGCACGGCCGATATCGACCTGAGGTCTAATGGGCAGTTTCTTTATCGTGGCGTCCATCAAGCTTCCCTTGCCTCATTCAACGCGAAAGAACAGGGCCGATTTCCATACATAATCGGCCCATCAACTTTTTTTGTCACGCTTGGCCGTCACCCTGCCTGACTATGCAAGGCTGCATATATAATGCGTGGTTTACGCCCGCAAGGCGAGGTTTGGCTGACGCAAATTTGAGATACATGACCCTGCCCGAAGACATCTACAGCCAGCGGATTCTCAAGCTTGCGGCGAACATGCCGCGGGCGGAGAGGTTGCCCCACCCGGACGCCACGGCGACGGCTCATTCCAGGCTCTGCGGCAGCCAGGTCACGGTCGATCTTTCCATGCAGGGCGACGTGGTGACCGACTATGGGCAAAGCGTGAAGGCTTGTTTGCTTGGCCAATCCTCGGCCGCGGTGATGGGCCGGGAGATCGTCGGCTCGACCGCTGCCGAGCTTCGTGCCGTGGGTGCAGCGATGCGGAAGATGCTGAAGACTGGCGGCCCGCCCCCCAACGGCCGCTGGGCCGATCTCGCCGCGCTTGAACCGGTGAAGGACTACAAGGCCCGCCAGGCCTCGACGCTGCTCGTGTTCGATGCGGTGGAGGACGCGATTCGTCAGATCGAGGCCGCGCGCGGAGAGCAGGCGGGACACGCGCCCAAGCCGAAAGAGCATGTCTGAGTCACTGCGACCTGGCGACGGCTCGGCGGTGCCGCTTGGCTCTCGTATCGCGAGGGCGGTACTGCTTGCGCCCATCACGGTCTATCGCTGGACGGTCTCGCCGCTGCTCGGGGTCAATTGCCGCCACCTGCCGTCCTGCTCGGACTATGCGCGTGAGGCCATCGACAAGAATGGTGTGTGGAAGGGAAGCTGGCTTGCGCTTTCGCGCCTTTCCCGCTGTCACCCTTGGGGCAGCCATGGCTTCGATCCCGTCCCGGACCTGCGGGACGAGCACTATCCCTTCGCGCCTTGGAGGTACGGGCGCTGGACGAAGAGGGCGTGACGTGAAGGCGAAATGCCGCTAAAAGGCGGCACGACAGCGAACCAATCTCTTACCTGCGCTCGTACGCAGGAGTGAGAGGAGAGAAAGATGATTTCCCTAACCTTTCCAGACGGCTCAGCCCGCGACTTCAAACCTGGAGTCACGGGGCGCGACGTTGCGGAGTCGATCTCCAAATCGCTCGCTAAGAAGGCGGTGGCGATGGCGCTCGACGGCAAGGTCAAGGACCTCGCCGAGCCGATCAAGGCTGACGCCAAGATCCGCATCCTCACCCGCGAAGATCCTGAGGCACTCCCGCTTATCCGTCACGATGCGGCCCATGTCATGGCCGAGGCGGTGCAGGAGCTTTATCCCGGCACGCAAGTGACCATCGGCCCGGTCATCGAGAACGGCTTCTATTATGACTTCGCGCGGGACGAGCCGTTCACGCCTGAGGACCTGCCGGCGATCGAAGCCAAGATGCGCGAAATCATCGCACGCGACTTGCCCTTCACCTGTGAGGTGATGGATCGCGACAATGCGAAGAAGCTCTTCGCCGACAAGGGCGAGACGTTCAAGCTCGAGCTGATCGACGCGATTCCCGAAGGCGACGAAATTAGAATCTACTCACAGCGGGAGTGGTTAGACCTCTGCCGCGGGCCGCATATGACCTCGACGGGGAAGGTCGGCAAGGGCTTCAAGCTGCTCAAGATCGCCGGTGCCTATTGGCGCGGAGATTCCAACAACCCGATGCTCCAGCGCATCTACGGCACGGCCTGGGCGAGCGAGGAGGAGCTTGCGCGTTATCTCCATCAGCTCGAGGAGGCGGAGAAGCGCGACCATCGCCGCTTGGGGCGCGAGATGGACCTGTTCCATTTCCAGGAAGAGGCGCCGGGCGCGGTGTTCTGGCATCCGAAGGGCTGGGCCCTCTTTCAGACCCTGATCGGCTATATGCGCAGGCGCCAGCAGACCTGGGGCTATGTCGAGGTGAACTCCCCCGACATGCTCGACCGCGCGCTGTGGGAGAAGTCGGGTCATTGGGAAAAGTTCGCCGAGAACATGTATATCGCCGAAACGCCGGACGAGCGCGTCTATGCCTGCAAGCCCATGAACTGCCCGGGCCATGTGCAAATCTTCAAGCATGGTCTGAAGAGCTATCGCGATCTTCCCTTGCGCATCGCCGAATTCGGCAAGGTGCATCGCTACGAGCCCTCCGGTGCGTTGCACGGTCTCCTGCGCGTGCGCCACTTCACCCAGGACGATGCGCATATCTTCTGCACCGAGGACCAGATCACCGAAGAATGCGTGCGGCTCAACGAGCAGATGCTGTCGATCTATCGCGATTTCGGCTTCGACGATGTACGCATCAAGTTCTCGGACCGGCCGCCCAAGCGCGTCGGTGCCGACGAGGTCTGGGACAAGGCGGAAGCGGCTCTGAAGCGGGCGGTCGAGGCGGCCGGGCTCTCTTACGAGCTCAATCCTGGCGAGGGCGCCTTTTACGGGCCGAAGCTCGAATATGTTCTGCGCGACGCGATCGGGCGCGACTGGCAATGCGGCACGATCCAGGTCGATCTCAACATGCCGCTGCGGCTCGGCGCCTTCTACATCGGGCCGGACGGCGAGAAGACCGTGCCAGTAATGATTCATCGCGCCATGTTCGGGTCGCTCGAGCGCTTCACTGGCATCCTGATCGAGCATCATGCCGGACACCTGCCGCTCTGGCTTGCCCCGGTGCAGGTGATGGTCGCCCCCATCGTCTCCGACGCCGACGCCTATGCGACGAAAGTTATGGACGTGCTGAAGCGTGCTGGCCTGAGGGCCGAGGCTGACCTCCGTAACGAGAAGATCACCTACAAGGTGCGGGAGCACTCGCTCGCCAAGCTGCCGGTGCTGCTCGTGGTCGGCAAGCGCGAGGCGGAGGAGGGGACAGTTTCGGTACGCCGGCTCGGGAGCCAACAGCAGCAGGTGCTCCCGCTCGATATCGCGATCAAGGCAATCGCGGCCGAAGCAGTGCCCCCGGATTTGGCAGAAGCCCAGGCTCGCGCGGCATAGCCGACTCTCCACCCCCAAACGCCATGCCGGAGTCAGGCGACGGTGGCACGCCGGACGTGCCCGGCGACTCGGGCGCACCCGGTGCTGCCACGGACTCGCCCGGCGGAGGTGCCGGAGGTGGTGGTGGTGGTTCGGTTATCGCCTTCAGGGCCTCTGGCGAGGCAGGCCCGTCCTGCATGACGACTTCGATCTGCTTCGTTTGGCCGGAGACGACGCTGAATTTGTTTGTGTAGCTTTCGCCGTTGTGGCTGGCGACGACGGCGTAGTTCCCTGCGGCGAGAATATGCTTGGGCAAGGCCCCCGTGTTCTCCTTAACCACGTCGCCGGTCGGGGTGAGGATGGTCCATTGCGTATCGGCAAGAGCCTCGCCTCCTGGACTCTGTACGAGCTTGAAGGTGATGGCTGCCGCGGCATGCGTGACGGTCGCTTCGGTGATCTTGCCGGGCTCGACCGTCACGTCGGCTCTCACCGTTGCATTTGCATCTCCATAGGTGCTGACAAGGTGATAGGCGCCGGCGTTCAATCTGATGACAACGCCGGGCTTGGCGTCCTCCAGAATCCTGTGCCGATTGCCAAATTGATCCTCCTCATCGGCGAGGATGTCGAAATGCACGCTCGGACCGGGGAGCGTGTCGCCATTGGCGAGCACGGCAGCGAGTTTCAGTCCGCCAGTGTTGAGGACGAAAGTTTCCTCAAGAGACCGTCCGCTCTCCACCTTGATCTTCCTGGTGAGGTTGGAAAGGCCGTAGGCGGCGTTGACGAGATATTCTCCGGGGAGCAACGCGGCGGTCGGCGTTGCCTCATGATGCGTGCTCACGAGTTTGTGGGCGCCGTTCGATCCTAGCTGCGGTGTGAACACGCGCCAGATCAGTCCAGACTTGACCTGAGGTCCGCCTTCGGTGAGCAGGGCCTTGAAGGTCACGGGCACCGGTGCGGATGGCCCGGCGCTTGGCGAGGGGGGCGTTCGGGCTGGCCCCGGGCTTTCTGTTGGCGGAAGGCCTGCGACCTTCGGGATGTCGGTTTGGCCGGGAGCCGGCGGCCCTACAAGTTCGGAGAGTTGCGGGTTCGAAGGTGGGGCCCCTTGGGCCGGGGCGCTTTTCGCCCGCACGCTCTGGGTCTGCGGGGCTGCCGTTGGACCGGTCTGCACCGGTGGGGCCGGCGTTGGAGCGGTCTTGGCTAATTGACTGGATTGAGCCGGCGTAGGCGCTGCGGGCGCCGTTGATTGTTGTGACGGTCGAGTCGCCGCGACTGTTGGCGTGGCCGGCGGAGACGAGGGCGTGGGTGCGCTTGACGGGGCTGCCGGCGCTGCGGGTGCTGGTACTGCGCCAGTTGCGGCCCCGCCTTGCGCGACGACCGGAGCCGGTTGTGCCGCTGGTTTGGCCACAGCATCGAGGATAGCCGTGAGGTCTTGCTTCAACTCGCCGGCATTGGCCGCGGTCAAGAATTCGCCGCCGGTTTCCTGCGCCACGCAAGCGAGGCCCTTCACGCTTTGCTTCGCCTTGGGATCGAAACCGATGACATGGATGTGCAAGCCGGGCGCCGCTTGCTTCAGAGATTTCGCCGTGGCGCACACGTTCGCCTTGCAACTGTCGAGCCCGTCGGTGATGAGCACGACATCGAGGCTGGTGGCGGGCGTTTGCTTGGCAGCCTCAACAAGCGCAGCCGCGATCGGCTTCGTCGTCTTTGGCTTGAAACCCGCGCCGAACAAGAGCTTGCCCGGAGTTTTCGAACCAAGCTCGCCCGGTTTCGCTAAGAGTTCGGCCTCGGTGCAAGTCCCGCCCCCGCGGTGACCAAACGCCACAAGTCCAAATGCGATGCGGTCCTCGTAAGTTGCGAAGGCCTGACCGAGTGCCGTGCGCACCAAAGCGACCTTGCTTTGGCCGCTTATTCTCGCCCACATGCTGCGCGAGCCATCGAGCACGATGATGGTTGATGACGGTGTTGCTTGGGCGGGAGCCGCTTTCTGCTCCTCGGCGCTCGCAGCGCTCGCGCAAAGGAAAGCGATGGGCACGAGCAAACGCCCAAGCCCTGCGCCGCGCTTCCCTCCCATGGCGTTCGCTCCCGTCAGGCCGCCGCCAGCCAATACCCCGTTCGACCCCCCTCACAACGCAGCGAAATTCGGCCACGACTAAGGCCGATTTGGGGTCGCCAAAGCCGCTCCGATCCCTCCATTAGCCGTTGTTTCGCAGGGGTTTTCGCGATAGGGGAACGCCCATTCACCACACAGGTCTCTCATGACGAATCAGATTATCGACCATTTGCTCACCCGCCGCTCGGTCTCTGCCAACAGCCTTGGTGACCCTGGACCAAACGGCGTCGAGATCGAGCAGATTCTCACGGCGGCCGCGCGCGTGCCCGACCACAAGAAGCTCGTCCCCTGGCGCTTTCTGCTGTTTCAGGGAGACGCGCGCGGCGCGTTCGGCAAGGTCCTTGCAGAGATATGCAAACGCGAGGAGAAGGACCCGGGCCAATTCCGCCTCAAGACCGAGACCAACCGGTTCATGCGCGCGCCCCTCGTGATCGCCGTGATCTCGCGCGTGGTCAAGAATACCGCGGCGCCGGAATGGGAGCAGGTGCTCTCCGCAGGGGCCGCGTGCCAGAATCTTCTGATCGCCGCCACCGCACTTGGCTATGGCGCGCAGTGGATTACCGAGTGGTACGGCTATAGCCGAGGCGTGCGTGCCGCGCTCAAGCTTGCCGACAATGAGCGAGTGGCGGGCGTCGTCTATATCGGCACGGCCAAGGAAAAGCCCGAGGAGCGGGAGAGGCCCGTACTCGCCGATATCGTACAACCCTGGCGGCCGTAGCGGTAGGGCTCAGTAGTCGAACTGTTCCCGCAGGATTCGCTCGGCGAGGCTGTGGCCTGGGTCGAACATCATGAAGATGTCGACGTCACTTGCCTCCAGGATCTCGACGGCGATCACGTCGCGAAACTCGGTGTTGTCGGCAACCGCGCTCACTGGCCGCTTCTCCGGCTCAAGCACCTCGATCAGGACAATGGCCTCATTGGGCAAGATCGCGCCGCGCCAACGCCGCGGCCGGAACGGGCTGATCGGGGTGAGCACCGTCAGCGGCGCGTTGATGGGTAGGATCGGCCCGTGCGCCGATAGATTGTAAGCCGTGCTCCCGGCGGGTGTGGACAGGAGAATGCCGTCGCAAATGAGCTCGTCGAGGCGCACGCGGCCGTCGACGGAGATCCGGAGCTTCGCTGCCTGATAGATCTGCCGGAACAGCGACACCTCGTTGATGGCGAGCGCTCGGTGCTCGGCGTTCTGCCGGTCATAAGCCGTCATGCGCAGCGGGTGGATGACGTTGATCTCGGCCTTCTCGAGGCGCTCCAGCAGCTGATCTTCCCGATAGTCGTTGAGGAGAAAGCCGACCGAGCCCCGGTTCATTCCGTAGATCGGAATGCGGCTGTTCAGATAGCGATGCATGGTTTGCAGCATCAGCCCATCCCCGCCCAAGGCGACTATGACGTCGGCACCTTCAGGCGGCGTATCGCCATAGCGGGCAACAAGCTCGCGGCGCGCCGCCTCTGCTTCCTTCATCTCGCTAGCGACAAAGGCAATGTTCTTGAACCGGGGCATGCTGACTTCGATAAACTTGGAGCCTGGCTAGAGAGCGCGCACTATAAAGGCTGGGGCGTCCCAGTATTCAAGCCTCTCGCTTGGTTTGGGGAGAATGGTGAATCCATTGACGAAGGACGATCGGCTGGTTCTGGTTTACACCACGTTTGCGCGTCTCAACGATGCCAAGCGGGTAGGCGACGCGCTCGTTGCCGCTAGGCTCGCGGCCTGCGTCAATATCTTCCCCGGCATGATCTCGATCTATGAGTGGAAGGGCACCCGCGAGGTGGCGGACGAGGTCGCCATGATCATCAAGACCAGGGCGTCGCTCGCCGACGCCGTGCTTGCCGAGACGAAGCGCCTGCATCCTTACGAACTGCCGGCGCTGCTGGTGATTCCGACCGAAGGCGGCAGCGACGAATATTGCAGCTGGATCCTGAGCCAGACCGGACGCGCTCCATGAGCAAGCGCGAGTTTGTGCTTGCCATCGACCAGGGGACGACGAGCACCCGCACGATTGTCTTCGATTCCGAGGCGCGGCCTCGCGCCCAAGCGCAGGTGCCGCTCACGCAGATTTATCCTGCACCGGGCGAGGTTGAGCACGATCCGGAGGAGATCTGGCAATCGGTGCTTGCGGCAGGGCGTGCCGTGCTCAAGGATATTGGCGCGCCATCGATCGAGGCCATCGGCATCACCAACCAGCGTGAAACAACGCTTGTGTGGGAACGCGCCTCGGGAAAGCCGCTTGCCAGAGCCATCGTCTGGCAGGACCGGCGCACCGCAAAGCATTGCGACGAGCTCCGGCAGGAGGGGTGGGGCGCGCATGTCGCGGAAGCCACTGGTCTCATCATCGATCCTTATTTCTCGGCGACGAAGCTCGCTTGGCTGCTCGCCAATGTCCCTGGGCTTGCGGAGCGTGCCCGGGCAGGCGAGGCATGCTTCGGTACCGTGGACAGCTTTCTCCTGTTCAAGCTTACTGGCGGGAAGGTTCATGCCATGGATGCGAGCAACGCGGCCCGCACCATGCTCTACGATATCCGCTCCGGGGACTGGGACGAGCGGCTGATCGATAGGCTCGGCATCCCACGCGAGCTCCTTCCCGAGGTACGCGACAGCCAGGGCGATTTCGACGAGGCCGCGAGCGAGCATTTCGGCGCGTTGATTCCGATCAGAGGCATCGCCGGCGACCAGCAAGCTGCTGCCTACGGACAAGCTTGCTTCGCGCCCGGCATGTTGAAGGCGACCTACGGCACCGGCTGCTTCCTTCTCGCCAATACCGGGGATGCCAAGGTCGCCTCGACCGCGCGCATGCTTGCGACAGTCTTTCATCAGCTCGAAGGCAGGCGAACCTTCGCACTGGAGGGATCGATCTTCATGGCCGGCGCCACAGTGCAGTGGCTGCGCGACAGTCTCGGGTTGATCGCCGAGGCAGCGGAGAGCGAGGTCCTGGCGCGCCGGGCGGATCCAAAGTCCGGCGTCTATCTGGTCCCGGCCTTTCAGGGCCTTGGTGCGCCCCACTGGGACGCCGAGGCACGTGCCGCGATCCTTGGTCTCACGCGCGCTGCCTCGGCTGCGGACATCGTTGCGGCTGGGCTTGAGGCGGTCGCCTTCCAGACCCGCGACCTGCTCGATGCCATGCGGCAGGATATGGCGCAGAGCGGCGTCCCGGCGTCGGCCAACTTGCGGGTCGATGGCGGCATGACAGCCAATGCGTGGTTCCTTCAGCGGCTTGCCGACATCTTGGGCGAGCGGGTCGAGGCCGCGCGCCATCCAGAAACCACGGCGCTTGGTGCCGCCTTCCTTGCCGGTCAGGCAAGCGGCTTCTATGGCGGCCACGATGAGCTGCAACGCGCTTGGGTACCGGCGTGCGCCTTCGAGCCAGCCATGAGCGACGATGAGAGGGATGCCCGCTATGGCGGCTGGCTTGAGGCCGTCGCGAAGGTGAGGTCGAAGGCTGATCCCGCCCGTTAAGGCTTTACGAGTCCTTGCCTGGCAGACTCCCGGGTCGAAGGATTCGGGGTATGGGCGTTGGCCAATGCCGGTTTTCCGCCGGCGCGCTATGCCGCGGGCGACGTGATCTTTTCCAAAGGCGACAAGGGCGACGCCATGTATGTCGTGCGAACCGGCGAGGTGGTCATCAAGCGCGGTGGTCACGTCATGGAAACGCTCGGAGGCGGTGGCATTTTCGGCGAGATGGCGTTGATCGACGGCTCGCCACGAAGTGCGACCGTGCGTGCCAAGACCGATTGCGAGGTGGCGCCGATCAATCAGAAGAGCTTCCTCTTCCTGGTGCACGAGACGCCGTACTTCGCCATCGCGGTGATGCGCGCGCTCGCCGACCGATTGCGGCGCATGGACGAGGCAATCTAGGGAGCCCGGCGCCGCGTTATCCGGACACGACATTTTTGGCCTTTTATTTGCGGCTCCCCACGGCCATGATCGGCCGGAGCCTCAACCCGTGACCAATCCGAACACCCTCCTTGGAATCGCTCGCTAATTTGGCGCTGAAGCGCCCGCGCTACATCGATGCTTCGACGCTCGGACGTGACGCATTGGCTGGCGTCATCTCGGCAGTCGTTCAGATCGCCTACTGCATCTCCTTTGCTGCGCTCATCTTTACGGGCGATCTCGCCAGCGGCTTTTCGCTTGGGCTCGCTGGTCTGATCATGGGAACCGCGATCACCGGGGTTGTCATCGCGCTCACCTCCACCTTCTCACCTGCCAATGGCGGACCCGACTCCCCGGCTGTCGCCGTAATGAGTGTGCTGGCAGGTTCCGTTGCTGCCGCGCTTGGCGCCAAAGGCGCGAGCAACACCACGATCATCATTAATGTGCTCGTCGCCCTTTCCGTGAGCACCCTGCTTACCGGCATCTTCCTGTTCACTATTGGCGCGCTGAAGCTCGGCCAATGGCTGCGCTTCGTGCCCTATCCCGTGATCGCCGGGTTTCTTGCCGGTTCGGGGCTTCTACTCATCACCGGCGGCATGGAGGTGGTGACTCAGACCAATCTCACGCTCGCACCCTCCTCCTGGCAGCCCCTCTATTCACCGCTGTATGTTCCCCAGATCGTCATCGGCGCGCTCTTTGCTATCTCGATCCCCCTGATCGGAAGATGGGTTCCGAGCTACCTTGCTCTTCCAGTAGCTTTCATTGGCTTTCTCGCCGTCTTGGACGCGATTCTTTTCGGCTTTATCCAAGATGGAACCGTTCGCCATGCCTGGTTCATGCCGAGCCTCGGCCACCTTACCTTGTGGTGGCCAATCGCTGCCATTCTACGCCACAAAGTGGACTGGGGAGTCATCGCCCAGAGCAGCGCCGATATCGTCTCCTTTTGCGGCGTGATGGCCATTGCTCTCCTGCTTGATGTGTCGAGCCTGGAGGTGGCGCGACAGAAGTCTGGAGACCTAGACCAAGAATTTCGTTCCAACGGTCTTGCCAATCTGCTTGCATCAGTGATGGGCGGATTTGGGGGCTCGCTAGCGATGAACGGGTGTCTGCTCCTCGACGAAACAGGCGCCACGACGCGCTGGGCAGGAGTAATCGTCGGCGTCGTATGCGCTCTGATCCTGCTCTCTGGCGCCGATATCGGCACATTCGTGCCGAAATCGATACTGGGCGGTATGCTTGCATATATCGGAGTCGTGCTTCTTGCCGAGCTCGCGGCGTCGCCCGCTCAGCGCTCTTCCTGGGTGGACTGGGCGCTTGCCATAGCGATGATGCTCGTTATTGCCAATTTTGGCTATTTCCAGGGCGTGTTGCTAGGCGTCATCGCCTCCTGTCTGATGTTCGCGGTGAGTTATAGCCGTATTGGTGTGATCCGGCGTCATCTCACGCGCCAGGAATTCTCCAGCAATGTCGAGCGTGCGCCCGAGCAAACGCGTCTCTTGAGCCAGGAGGGCTCGCGCGTCCATGTGTTTTGGCTCTCAGGCTTTATCTTCTTTGGCTCGTCCAATGGTCTCTTCGAGCGCATCAAACGAGTGATCGAGGCGCAACAGGAAAGGCCCGTGGGCTATGTCGTCCTCGATTTCGGCGCCGTACCGGGCTTCGATAGCTCGGCTCTGTTGAGCCTGATCAAGCTCCGCAACTATTGCAACGAACACGGGGTCACCCTCGCCTTCTCGGGGCTCAGCGATCCGATGCATTTAAGCTTCAAGAAGGCCGGCTTCTTCTCAGCCGGCGAGCCGCACCAAGTCTTCGCCACCCGCAACGAGGCGGTCGAATGGTGCGAGGATATGCTGCTTTTATATCACGAGGTCGGAGAAGCCTCCGTGCATAGCTTCGAGAGCTGGCTCACCGCCGAGCTGGGAGGCGCGGCCGACATGACCCGCATATCGCCCTATCTCGAGCGGCACGAGCTCAAGGTCGGCGAGGCCGTATTCAGACAGGGCGAACCTCCCGACTCCGTCGAAATTCTCGCGTCAGGCTGTGTCGCCATCACCATCGAGGACGAACAGGGCCGTCCGATCCGGCTTCGGCGCATGATGGGCTACACCGTCGTGGGCGAGATGGGCTTCTACCGGAAGGTTCCGCGCACCGCGACGGTGATCGCTGAGGAGCCGAGCGTCGTCTTTCGGCTAACGCGAGAGTCCTTCGACGCGATGCAGGAGCAAGATCCCACCGCGGCTTCCGTGTTCCACAAGCTAATCATCCGTCTGCTTTCCGACCGGCTGGAATTTGCCAATCGCGAGATCTCGGCGCTGCTCTAGACGCCTTGACCCAGGTCAGACCGCATAGGCGATAAGTACGCCGACGATCACGAGATAAGTTAGCCCGTGCACGAGCTGGTCCGTGCCGAGCGCGTACCAGAAGCCGCGATCCTGCGCGGTCCAGCCGTTCCGGTGGGTGATCTGCTCCTTCA
>Ga0187817_10000645_pt1 | contig 15459 bp, 20 predicted proteins | sample NC_wetland_sal_i_17_FD_132431 | JGI IMG/M metagenome (GOLD analysis project Ga0187817, IMG submission 132431) | Wetland sediment microbial communities from Neuse River Estuary, North Carolina, USA - SO4_2 | ecosystem: Environmental > Aquatic > Freshwater > Wetlands > Sediment | place: USA...
AGACCCACAAGATTCCGTTGAGCACCGCTCGTGTGTCTTGCCACGGACGACCACGACCGTCGACACGCCGCTTCGGCCGCAAGATTGGCTCGATCAGTTGCCACTGGGCATCGCTGAGTTCCCGTAGGAAAAGTATGTCGACCAACCTCGCAACATCTGGTTGAGGCGGTCGCGCACTTCCTCCCAGCCTCCTACGTTGCCGGGTATCAACAGGTCTCCCACTTTCTGCTTGATGCGCTGTCGGCTCTTCTTCGAGGGACTGGCTCCCAGATACCAATGGCCATCCGGTTTATAGCGATGCGGCCCGAACGTGTAGCCCAGAAAATGAAAGCTCTCCTTGCGTGCTGCTTTGATGCTGGTCTTCGCTTCGTTCAGAGTGAGGCCGAGCTGCGTCATCACGCTGCGCGTCCAATCCAGTGCCTCCGCCGCATGTCCGCGGCTGAGAATCACGAAATCGTCCGCATACGTGACCACCTGAGCGCGGAAAGCCTTGCTCTTCCCGGTGACCCGCCAGTGCTTGAGGAATCGGTTCATGTAGAGGTTCGCGAGCATGGGGCTGTTGCTCCTTTGTTAGCTTTCGCCAGTTCGTAGGCATGGTTCAGAATGTCCTCGCGGTAGATCTTGTCGTAGAGCAAGTAGAAGCGGAAGTCAGGTTCTTGCTTCGCCTTCCGATACAGCTTTCTCTGAAGGGTCCGGATCGCAATCGGTGTTTCCAGGCTCATCGCCAATCACCCGTCCTTCTCTTCTTCACAAGCATATCCAAAGTAAGGGCCCTTCCCTCCACCGGCGTTACCCGGCTTCTTCGGTACCTCTGACCCTCTCCGACTCCCAGACGAGCCATCATCCTTCTGACGATGTTGGAGGCGCGACCTCCTCCCGTCCCGGGCCTCCCCCAATTACTCAGACCGCCTTCTCTGCATGCCGCGCTCAATACCCCGGTGGACTGGATCAAGTGCACGTGTTGGTTTCTTCCCTGTCCATGCAGCCTTCCCCGTCTCATAGGCGGGTCGGCGTCCACGACTATACTTTCGAGGCCTGCTCAAGCTTCACTCGGGTTACGGCCTGCAAAGTTGCTCGCCCACCATGCGTGGGCTTGGTTGCGAGGCTTCATCACAACCGGTTCCCCGGTTGCGATGCTCGCTAGCTACCAGACCTAACCAACATCTGTCTGGGCGGGTCGTTCCCCCGCTGGTGATCTGCGCCGTTGGGGCGCACTATGAGACCAGCTCTAGATGTGCCCAATAGCGCACACTCGATTTCGCAACCGGACAATATCTCCCAACAAAACAGTGGTGTCGGCAACTGTTAGTCAAGCTTTTCAATCGCATAGCGTCTCGAGCCTCTGGTCTTAAATTTGCCTCCAGATTCAGGTTGCGTCTAAACACCAAGGGGCTTCTAAGCATGGGGACCTTACTTCAGGATGTGCGTTACGGTTGGCGCATGCTACGCAACAAGCCCACCTTCACAGTGGTAGCAGTTCTGACGCTCGCCCTGGGAATGGGAGCCAACACAGCGATTTTCAGCATCGTGAATGCCGTGTTGCTGCATTCGCTTCCGTTCCGCAGCCCCGACCGTTTGGTGAAAATCACCTTCAACAATCCCGGAGTGGGGTTGCGAGACGTTCCGTTTTCCGTGCCCGAACTGGACGATCTCAGAAATCGAGCCGGTGTATTTGAAGACGTGAGCGCGGGCGGTGCCGGCAGCGTAAATTTGACTGGTGCCAAACAGCCGGAGCGTCTCGAGTTCGTCGTTACCCACCCCAACTATTTTTCCATGCTGGGCGCGACTCCTCAGATTGGACGTTTGTTTGGTCCGCAGGACTTCGCGCTGGGTTTCGCTCCAGTAGCCGTGATCAGTGATGGCTTGTGGCGCCGCTCCTATGGCGCTGATCCTAACGTTCTTGGCCGCACCGTCCGGCTCGACAACGATGGCTACACGATTGTTGGTGTTCTCCCTCCCGGATTTCGCCATCCCGGGCCGACGGTTTCCGGGGACGTGGAAGTATTTCTAACCGCGGGATTCAGCGCCGACCCTGCTCCCAAGCCAACGCGCGGGAACCGGTTCTGGCCTGGGGCAATCGGACGTCTCAAGCCGGGCTTAACGCTGGAACAAGCTCAGGCGCGGCTCACCGCCATGGCTATGCAATTGCGCCACGATTTTGCCGCGGACTATCCTCCGCAGGCCGGATGGACGATTGAGATTCAACCGTTGCAAGAATCTCTGGTGAGCAGGATTCGACCCATGCTGCTGGTTTTGCTGGGTGCAGTCATCCCGATCGTTTTCATTGTGTCGTTGAACATTGCCAATCTCCTGTTGGCGCGCGCTTCCGGACGACAGCAAGAGATGGCCGTGCGGTTGGCGCCATTCGTCACTTAGCTAATTATAAAACACCGCGAAACGTATCCTCTGACAGGAGAATGAGCAAACCGAATCGTAGCTTGGCGTGCTGATGCTAGGACAATGCGACTGTTAGGAGAAGACGGTGTCCGTGGACAAAAGGCTCGACACTCTCACCATGTTGCGGACGCTTGCAATGCGACAGTCTCCGCGGGCCGCCATTAAGATGCAGGGAAGGATTATCTTTATTAATTTTGGCGATGTGGTCGCAGTTCAGGCTGAGGGCAACTACGTGCGGCTCCGGCAAGACTCGAGGTCCTATGTGCTGCGTGAGGCAATTTCGGTGGTGGCAGAGAAGCTCGAGCCGTACGGATTCATTCGGATCCATCGCTCTGTGCTAGTGAACACGTCGTTTGTGGAAGAGATCAGACCGCACTTGGCGGGAAATTATGTTCTCCGGATGAAAGGCGGAAAGGAATACGCCGTCACCCGCACTTACAAGAAGAATCTCAAATCCCTCGCGGAATTCTGGATCGGTGTGGATTCATTCCGATCGATCGTTCCGTCCTCCCGAACAGATCGTTTGTCGAGGAGATCCGGCCGTGGCTGACAGGAGAATACGAACTTCAGTCAAAGGCGGGAAGGAATGCACCGTCAATCGGTCCTACAAATGTCTTGCCGGTTCCTCACACGGGTCCGAGACGGGCACCTTGTCGAAAAGGTGCTTAGAGTGCCGTGGCCGCACGAACGACACTGGAATCCATTCGCAACACTGTAGCCGAAGCTAGGCACGCCCAGTCACGCCCAAGCGCCTAACCAAAGCGAGGTGAGAAGAAGGTTCTTTGCCGGATTCATAGCTTGCACACTCTTAGACTGCGTCCACCGCGAAGAGGAGGCAGTTTGTGCGCGAACCACGCCGTTAGCAACTGGGCGGCGCTGAGCCGCAAATGAACGGGATTCTGATAACAGGTCGATACAAATCTTCATAACATTGGAGCAGCGTTACGCAATGGTGTAGTTCGACAGAGCACCGCAACCGCATAACAGACAGAAGTCGCGAGAGCAACGATTCACGCTACGAATGGAAGAGGTTTCCATCCACAATTCCATATTCCTAGCTGCTAAGTCCCGACGCAAGTCTTTACAGAATCTCGAAATCGCGATTGGCTTTCGGATTGCAATGGCCACTGGTGTAGCAGCGAGACGCAACGCGCTTAAGGCCTTTACTCGATGACGCATGGCGTGGCCGTGTGTTCAGTCTCGTCACTTCGCAAGTGAAAGAGGGTCGATGATGTCCGAGCCCAAATCCAGTAACCCTGTTTTCGCACGATTCTGGCTGTTGTGACAGCCAAGGCATTCTTGTCCTCACTTGGCCCTTCGTTGACCGTAACTCCGGTCCTTGGTCAGGTGGAGACTGGGTCGATTTCCGGTGGTGTCCGTGACGCGTTGAGTCTGAGCTGGGAGGGTTTCATGAAACAACGCCCATTTAGTTTCGCAGTTTTCTTTCTTGCACTGGGGCTGGCGTTCGGGCTTGTCTGGACGACTCCGGCGAATGCCGATGAGCTTTACGCCAGCATTCGAGGAACTATCACCGACCAGTCTGGTGCCGTGATGCCTGGTGTTACCGTTACAGCGACCAACGACGGAACAGGAATCGTTAAGACTACGACCAGCTCGAAGGACGGGGCGTACGACTTTCTACAGCTTGCCGCCGGCGACTACTCGGTGAAAGTCGAGAAATCTGGCTTTAAGACCTACGCCGCATCCCGTATACATCTGGAAGTAAACCAAGTCTACGCCCTCAATGTCCGCATGGATCTCGGCGCCGTGGCCGAGGAAATAATGGTGGAGGCCAACACCGTACAGGTTGAGACCAGCACGCCGCAACGCGGTGATGTCGTGGACGCGAGTCAGATTATTGATCTGCCGCTGATCGGTCGCGACTGGGTAAACCTGCAACAGCTGGAATCGGGAGTGGTAGCCGCCTCGGACGGCCGGCTCGAATTTGCCACCAACGGCAGCCAGACGACGCAGAACAGCTTTTTGATCAACGGAACCGACACCAATGATCTTCCACTCAATACGCGAACGGTGGTTCCAAGCGAGGACGCCATTCAAGAGTTCCGCATGGTCACGAACACGATTAACCCTGAATATGGCCGAAATTCCGGGGCGGTCATGAACGCCATCATCAAATCGGGCACGAACGACTTTCACGGAGACGCGTTCGAGTTTTATCGCGATACGTTCTTGAACGCCAAAGATTGGTTCACCCATGACCGTGAGGTATTTCATCAAAATACGTTTGGGGCAACCATTGGCGGGCCCATCTGGAAGAACCATTCGTTTTTCTTCTTTTCATATCAGGGCGTTCGGAATCGGGAACCCGAGCCCAACGCTGTGAATTCGAGTCTCACATATACCACCGACCAGGTCACGGGCGCTGCCGGCGCGTTCACCGGGATCGGGAAAAATTTATCAGCGTTTCCGCTGGTTGGCGACAATGGGACCAAATATCCGGCTGGTACTCCCTACTCAACGATCTTCAGCACGGGGGCAATCCCCACAGCCGACTTCAATAAGACCGCTGCCCAGTTTCTTCCATTCCTGGACGCGAACCCCTCCGGGCTGATTACGTTTTCGCCGATCCGAGCCACCACCGACAATCAATACCTGTTCCGCATCGACCAAAACGTGACCAAGAATGATATGCTCTGGGGCTCGTGGCTACAGGAATCCCTCCCCTATTCTGACACGATAGCTTTTGCAGGTTTCGGTACGGGCCCCACGGTTCCGGGATTTGGAGACCACGCCGAGCAGCACTTCAAGCTCTTGACCCTATCCTGGAGCCATACGCTGAACGATCACATGATCAACGAATTGCGCGGCGGATTTAACCGATTCAATTATGCCGCGGTCCTTCCTAACCAGGTCATTCAGCCCTCCAGTCTCGGGTTCAATATCACGCCGGAAGATCCAGCCGGGGCGAGTTACCCGTTCATATTTATTCCCTCCTTGTTCAGTCTAGGGTTCTCGCCCGACGGTCCGCAGCCCAGAATCGACCAGACGTATGAGGCAGTGGATAATTTTTCCTTCACGCACGGTACCCACACCATGAAGGTTGGCTTCGATATGCGCCGTTTCGAGGTGAACAACCCCTTCTATGCCGCCAACAATGGGGAGTACACGTACAATGGCGCCGGAACTTATAGCACCGGCAACCCCGGGGCCGACTTCCTGCTCGGACTCCCTGATTCCTATGTTCAGGAGAGCGGTGGTAACGGCATTGACCGTGCCCAGGAATACTACAGCTATTTCCAGGACCAATGGAAAATACGGCCGAACTTCACCTTCACTTACGGGGTGGGTTGGACCATCGACACGGCGATGCAAGATCTGGCATATTTCGGCCATGGAATGGCGGCATTCTATCCCGGCCAGCAGTCCACGGTCTTTCCGAACGCGCCACTGGGGGTCGTTTACTCAGGTGATAAGGGTGTTCACCCGACTGGCACCGACCATCCCTTCCGGAACTTTGGACCTCGCATCGGGTTTGCCTATAGCCCCGACTGGGGAGGGCTGACCGGCGGCGCGGGCAAGACGAGCATTCGCGGCGGCTTTGGGATGTATTACAACCGCACTGAAGAAGAGCTGAACCTGCAATTCCAGGGTGTTGCGCCCAATTCGATCACCTCGGGCGGGGCGGCAAACAGCTCGGTGACCGTAGCTTGCAAGGTTAGCCCTACTTGCCCCACGGGAACACAGACCATAGTTGGGAGTCCGAACTTCGCCAATCCGTTCGCTGACGTTGCCGGTAAAGTTCCGTCAGTAGCGGATCCCTTTCCATTTATTGCCGCTCCCTCCAACGTCGCGTTCACAGCCGCCGACGGGAACCTTCCTGTGTGGAACTTTTGCTGCAGCACGATCGACCCGAAGAACGTGGACCCCACTGCCTACAACTACAATCTGACCATTGAGCGGCAAGTATCGGCCAGCATGATTGCGAATCTGGGTTATGTGGGTTCGTTTGCGCGTCACCTGGAAATCGGCCACCCACTAAATCTTGTCAATCCCGCGGCTTGCGTAGCTGCCGGACCAGCCACTTGCGGTCCAGCCAACCAACTGACTACTTTTCCCGGGGATTACTTGTATCCGGGAAACGTGTATGGAACCATCGACCAGATTTCGAACTTCGGGAACTCGCATTACAACTCGATGCAAGCGGGATTGAAGAAGAAGTTGTCTCACGGTTTGCAATTCACCGCGAACTACACCTGGGCGCACTCGTTCGATGATGGCTCGGGATTCGAGAACACGTCCTTCGGCGGCGGCGGATTTGGTGGTCTGTCCTTAGCTCGTGCCTACAATCCGTATGTGAAGTCGCTCAACTACGGGCCCTCGATTTTCGACGCCCGGAATCGCCTGGTGATCGGATACGTTTACGAGCTGCCACATCCGCACACCAGCAACGGATTGCTCGATCGGGCCACGAGGGGCTGGACCATTTCTGGAATCACGACCTTCCAGAGTGGGTTCCCGATGGACGTGATCGACTCTTCAGATTGGTCCTTGCGTGACTATCCCGGCAACTCTGATTTTGCCGGCATGGACGTGCCGAACCAGGTCGGGCCGGTTCAGTACGTGAACCCACGAAAGAATGTCAGCAGCACTGGAGCTCAGTGGCTTTTACCAACTGCGTTCGTGGGGTATTGCCCCACCAACAGCAACGCCGCAGGTTGCGTTCCGGAAGGAACTTTTGGCAATGCCCCGCGAAATGTGCTGCATGGGCCTGGAATCAACAATTGGGATTTCGAATTGTTTAAGGACACCAACATCACCGAAACGACAAAAATGGAGCTGCGGATTGAGTTCTACAACGTCATGAACCATGAGAACTTCTGGCCGGGAGGCATTTCGGACAATATTCAAGCTCCCAATTTTGGGCAGATGACGAGTGACAGCCCGTCCACGGGGCAGGGGCCGCGCTTGATTCAGCTGGCGGCGAAGTTCTACTTCTAAACGAACTGTATTTCACCAGCGCTGGGGCGGTCGCAGACCAACCCCAGATAGGTCGCTCCAGACTTGTCATTGCCCGTTTTCAGCAGTGGGTACGCAGCGGCAAGCTGGAGAAGGCGCTGCGTTTACTGGCTAAAAGAAGAATCACGGCTGAATAGGAAATCAACAACGTTACCGCGATCCTTAGCGGAGACCATACGCCAATCAAGACAAACCTCTTGACCGGCGACAAGGGGCGAAGGGCGTCTTGAAGAAAGCCGCGCCATCCCAGCTCTTCTCCAAGAATAGAGACAAACATAGGAAAGGCAGCAATCAGAGCGGTCGGTCGTATGCGTACAGAACATGTACTCGGAAGGCGGCCAGCAGGAGAAAGGGCGCAGCGTAGAACAGGATACTCCGGCCCCACGAATTCCCTCCAAGAGTGATGACGCGATGGTGCGAGCGCCGGAAAGCCGCCATGCACAACAATGCCGCAATGCCGGGTCCCCACATCAGTCCCCAGTGGATCAGCAACTTCGAGATGGTAGTGATTGGTGTATCAGGAACATGGAGGATATCGCGACGCCAGTAGAAAGGCCACGACCATAGACATGCGACGGCGTAATACGCCGCAACGCTTTTCCAATTGACGCGTACTCTGGCTGGATCCTCCATGCCGAGACATTACCAGGATGCTGGCAAGGAAAGCAGAATATTGATGTACAGGCCATTACACTCCCTCGAAAATCCCGGCTAGATTTGGATTGCATTTGTGGCGGCTACTTGGTTTATGGGTGTGATTACGACTTGGTAGCCGAGCTTGCGAAGTGCTCGCGCCAGCATTTGAGCCCGTTTTCTTTTAGCTTGAGGATCAGGCTCGCAGCCTTGCTCGATAAGCGGAGGTGACAAGCCCGAGAGAAAATAGCAAGAATCATCAAGCAGCTCATCCTCGATCCATCTAAGGTGTGATTGCACCATGAGAGCGATCACGTTGCAGGACTACAAGCGGCGGATCCTTCAGGTACTCGCTCACATACAGGATCATCTGGACGATCCGCTTCCCCTCGGCGAACTTGCCGCGCTGGCCGGCTTCTCGCGCTATCACTTTCACCGGATTTTCAAAGGCATGGTGGGCGAATCGGTCAAGGAGTACGTACGGCGTCTCCGCTTGGAGCGCGCGGCCAGCCAACTCAAGCTGGGCTCGGCTTCGGTCATCGAAATCGCGTTGAATGCCGGCTATAAGAGTCACGAGGCGTTTACTCGCTCGTTCAAATCATGCTTCGGCGCCGCCCCATCGCACTTCCGTTCGATTCGCAGGGCACAATTCGCGTCTGTGTTCTCTGGGATCCACTACCGTCCGGGAGAGACCGTCCAGCATTTTCGGATACGTCACCGAGGAGGAAGCATGAACGTCAAGATTCAACAGTTGAAGCCAATGCGCGTGGCTTTCCTGCGGCACGTGGGACCGTACGGGGAAGTGGGTGCCACCTGGGACCGCTTGCTGACCATCATGGGCAAAGACGGCTACCTGGGGGGCGGCACGATGCTTCTTGGGATATGCCATGACGATCCCGAGGTTACTCCGCCGTCGACAATACGCTACGACGCCTGCGTCACAGTCGGCGACGATTTCGTGCCAAGCGGTGACATCCAAGTGCAAATGGTCGCGGGCGGAGAGTACGCCATGACTAGACACACCGGTCCCTATAACACCCTTGGACGCACCTACGTGCAATTGCTGGGGCAGTGGATGCCGCGCAGCGGGCGAGAACTGCGCGATGTCTCCTGCTTCGAGGTGTATCTCAATGATCCGCAGAGCACCGCGCCGGAAGACTTGCTGACCGACATTTATGCGCCGCTCCAGAGTCAAGGCAACTTTCAGGGCGGAGACGAGGTGATTGGGGCATGAAAACATCAGAAACGGTCGATCTTTACCGGGAATACCGCAAGGAATATGCCACTTCCCGAAACCCCGTGCTGGTGAAAGTTGGCCCGGCGACGTATCTCTCCATCAGCGGGCAAGGTGCGCCCGGCAGCAACGCGTTTACGGAGGCGATTGGCGCTCTGTACGGAGTCGCCTTTACTGTCAAGATGACGCGCAAGTTCGCCGGAAAAGGCGATTACGTCGTTTCGAAGCTCGAAGGCCTGTGGCCAGATTTCAGCTCCTCGGGCGACAAGAACCAATGGAGCTGGCAGCTGCTGATTCGAACCCCCAAGTTCGTTACTAACAAGGAAGTCACGCATGCGGTTGCCGTCCTGCTGAAACGAGGCAAGAGTGCAGAAGTGCGGCGCGTCCGCTTGGAATCACTGGAAGAAGGGCTGTGTGTCCAAGCGTTACACGTGGGACCCTACGAGAACGAGAGTACGGCAATAGCTGCGATGAAGTCCTTTGCAGAAGGCAAGGGTCTGAAGTTGCAAGGTGTGCACCACGAAATCTATCTGTCGGATCCGCGCCGCGTCGCGCCCGCCAAGCTCAAGACCATCCTGCGTCACCCAGTCGAGAGAGTCGTGGCGTAAACGGCGCCGGGCTTCGGGCGGCATCGCAAGGCGTTGGCGGATTTGCCCTTAGTACGTACAATGCTTGCCTATTTGGAGGGAAGACGGTATGAACTGGCTGCGACTCGTTGCGATCGTTGCTGGCGCCGGTGTCGTCTCGTCGCTCACTGACTGGTTCTTCGCCGGCGATTGGATTCATCGGCGCTACACCTATCCCGAAATCTGGCGTCAGGGTGCCGAAGGGAGAGCAATTGCTCTGACCAGTCCTCTACCATTTCTGACCTGCGGGGTCTTTGCCTATGTCGCCGTCTGGCTGGGTATTCACTCTGTATCGTCCGCGGTCAAACTGGCTATTGCGGTGTGGCTGATCGGCCCGTTGCCGCTGATACTCACTAATGCCGCATTTATGAAGCTGCACCGGGTGTTCGTGGTGTCTTACGCGATCAGCTGGCTAATAAAGCTCACGATCGTTGCGGTGGCAGTTGGCTTGTTCTTTCGTTGACGCCGCACGAGAATCTATCGTGTTCTTGGGCCTCTACGACTCTAACCAAGGCCTGTTGGATTAGTTAGGGAGCACAACCATCAAGACACTCATTGCAACTTCGCGCACTCCGCTTTGGCTTCGTTCAGGAAGGCAGATCCAGCAGTGAACTACGGTGGGATTGGAGCAATCATCGGTCACGAATTAACCCATGGTTTCGACGATCAAGGCCGCCGGTTTGATAGCGACGGACGCATGCGAGACTGGTGGCCCGTTGACGATACGAAGAAATTCTTGGCCAAGGCGGCAGATCTCGGCGCGCAGTTTGATGCTTGTGAGCCACTCCCGGGAATGCACGTGAACGGCAAGTTGACAATGGGCGAAAATATCGCCGACCTAGTTGGACTGGTGCTGGCTTTAGACGCCTACCACGCCTCGCTGAAAGGTAAGCCTGCTCCGGTGATCGATGGACTGACTGGGGATCAGCGTTTCTTTCTATCGTTTGCCCAGGTGCGACGCGGCAAAGAGACCGACCAGGCTCTACGACAACAGATCCTGACCGATCCTCACTCGCCTGATGAGTGCCGCGTGAACATCGAAGTGCGGAATTTGGATGCCTGGTATTCAGCTTTTCATGTGGACGCGGGCCAGAAACCCTATGTCAATCCCGAGAGTAGGGTGAGCATTTGGTGAGTCCGAAAAACCGATTATGTGAAATTTTCATACGGACCACTGAAGAAGTTGGGAGTGCGCCTCGGAAACCGGCTAAACCGCTGAAGAAGCGCAATCGCTTTGGCGAGCACCCGATTGCCCGCGTCTCACAGGAGAAGCGGCGAGCCCTCCTGACATTAACTTGACACATTCCTATATGGGAATGTAATGTGATTGACATCCCACGAGCGGCTACCACATCGGATGCTTTCAACGCGGTCGCCGAGCCTCGGCGGCGGGACATCTTAAACTATCTGGCGCTGCAGGAGCGGCCGGTCGGGGACATAGTGGCGAGCCTGGGCTTAGAACAACCTTCGGTGTCCAAACATCTCCGAGTGCTACGGGATGTCGGGCTTGTCCACGTGCGACGCGACGGGCGGCGCAGGCTTTATCGAACCAACGCTGAGGCAATCCGGCCACTCCATGAATGGACGAAAACGTTCCAACGTTTCTGGCAGCACCAGTTGAATGGCGTCAAGCAACGTGCCGAGGCTAGAACCAAGCCAATGGACAGAAGTCCGATCAGAATTCACTGTAAGGAGGAAGCATGACTTCGGCCGCCGCAGGGATTAAGAATTTGACACTAACCGTGACGCACGAAGTACACGTGCACGCGCCGCTGGAGGCGACGTTCGCGGCACTGCTCGAACAGATCGGGCCGGAGAATGACACGCCCGAGGGCAAGCCCATGCCGATGAAGATCGAGCCGTGGCCCGGAGGAAGGTGGTACCGCGACCTGGGTGATGGCAACGGCCATTTCTGGGGTCAAGTACAGGCCATCAAGCGGCCGACGTTGCTCGAGATCACTGGACCGTTGTTCATGTCCTATCCGGTCGTCTCAAATGTGCAGTACCGGTTGAGCGAAGAGCACGGAGAGACGCTGATCAAGTTTCACCACACAGCGCTAGGACTTATTCAGGATGACCATAGGCAAGGTGTAGGGAAGGGCTGGACACACATCCTCGCTCGTGTCCGCGCCCGAGCCGAAGCCGGCCGTCCGAAGCGGTGAGCGGCAGCGGGTTAAGGGGAGGACCTTATGTGTCCAGCATGTATGGCGAGCGCAGCGTTGATCGCCGGTAGCGTGACGACGACCGGTGGACTTACCGCGCTGGTGCTGAAGATAGTCCGTTGGAAGAAGAGCGTGAAAACTGCCGGTGAATGCAACCCAAAGGAGAGTGGGTCATGAAAACGAGCACCATCGAATCTCCGAGAGTCGTACCGCAGACCGAATGGCTTGCCGCCCGAAAGGAACTGCTGAGCAAGGAGAAGGAGTTCACGCGACTGCGCGACGAATTGACCCGACAGCGGCGCGAGTTGCCGTGGGAGAAGGTAGAGAAGCGGTATGTGTTCGACGGGCCGAAGGGGAAACAAACTCTACAGGAACTTTTCGACGGGAGAAGCCAGCTCGTCGTCTATCACTTCATGTTTGACCCTAGCTGGGAGTCAGGATGTCCGCACTGCTCCTTCTGGGCTGATAATTTCAATGGGATTATTGTGCATCTCAACCAACGCGATGTGACTATGATCGCCGTGTCTCGTGCGCCATACGGCAAGCTGGCGGCATACGAGAAACGGATGGGCTGGAACTTCAAGTGGGTTTCATCCTACGAGACTGATTTCAACTTCGACTACCACGTCTCGTTCACGCCCGAGCAGTTGGCCAAGAAGGAAGCGGCCTACAACTTCGGAACACAAGCTCCATATGGCACAGAGGAGCAGGGGGTCAGCGCATTCTACAAGGACTCCAAGGGCAGCGTGTTTCACACCTATTCGACGCATGGGCGTGGCATCGACCTTTTGAATACAGCCTACAACTATCTTGACCTCACGCCAAAGGGCCGGGATGAAGGTGGTCGCGGCCAATTCTGGGTCCGGCGCCACGATGAATATAAGGATTGAGGATGTCGCCGAGAATGTCACCCAGGGGTTGTCGGACCGGAGCACCTCAGAGAGTGCTCGAGCTGAAATGACAAGGAGCAGTTCATGGTAGAGGAATCCAAACGCGAAAGTGCGGCAGCAACCATGCGTCGAATTAACAGGGCGTGGCTCGACGGCCAAGTCGAAGACCTTGCACCGATGATCCACTCGGAGATCGTCATGGATTTTCCTCGTTTTTCGGGGCGGGTACAGGGACGGGAAGAGTTTCTTGCCGGGTTCCTCGATTTCTGCCAGAACGCGAGAATTCATGAATTCCGCGAGGATGATCATCAAGTCGATGTCGCTGGCGATATGGCTGCGGTCACGTTTCGATATGACATGGTTTACGAGCGTTCTGGCGGACGATTCCATTCAACCGGTCGGGATCTCTGGGTGTTCCAGAACCAAGGTGGGGCATGGATTGCCGTCTGGCGGACAATGCTTGACATGGAGGAGAGCGCCGCCTAGCGACGGCATGCAACTGCCGCCGCTATGCGCCGCTGCTGCTAGCCGTTATGCCCTCCATGAGCAACATCGTGACCAAGTTGCGTGGCGGTGATCGACGCTCGATTGGCAGATCCAACGAGGTGGTGCAGGAGATCTCCAGGAACCCCAAGCTGTTCTCACAGGTCTTCGAAGCATTGCTCCAGGCCGATCCCGTTCTACGCATGCGCGCCGCGGATGCGATTGAGAAGGCCACAGTAATGCACCCTGACTTCTTGCAGCACTACAAGCGCAGAATTCTTCAGAAAGTCGCGGCAGTTGACCAGCAGGAAGTCCGCTGGCACGTGGCACAGATGCTGCCGCGTTTGCGATTGACTCCGACGGAGCGGGACAGGGCGGTTTCGATTCTCTTCGCCTACCTCGAAGACAAGAGCAGCATAGTAAGGACCTGTGCCATGCAATCTCTGGCGGACATTGCACTCCAGGATCCGCGGCTAGAGGTTCGTTTCATGCCTCTTCTCGAACATCTTACCGCCACCGGGAGTCCCGCCATGCGCAGTCGTGGGCGCAAGCTCCTGGCAGTCTTGCGGCGGTAAATTCGGAATGGTCATCCGGGCTGAACGAACTCTCTGCTGAAGTGGGTCTGCAGGAAAACTTCCGGGTTCCCGTGACTTGGGCGCAATCGGAGAGGAGCTGAGGCACGAGGGGGTTTACCGATGAAGATCACGATGATCGGCCACAGCACCGTGCTGATCGAAATTGCTGACCAGCGCATCCTTACCGACCCTTACTTTGGCTTGCACGGTAATCTCGCCTATGCGCGGCCTCGCCCGCCTGCTCGGTCGCGAGAAGAATTGAGCAACGTCGATCTGGTTCTCGTCTCGCACAATCACTTCGATCACATCGACCGCCGATTCCTCCGTGCCTTGCCGGAGTCCGTGCCGGTTCTGGCCCCCGCCTCCTCAGCCTGGATGACGCGCCTTAAAGGCGGCCGCAACGTGACCGGCCTTAAGCCCTGGGAGCGGACGTTATTCGCTACGGTCTCAATCACGACTGTGCCCGCCCGCCACGTCACTTTCACCGTCGGCTACCATATCGAGGCTGACAGTAAGCGAATCTATTTCGCCGGCGACACCTATCTCGCGGGCTTCATGGAAAGAATTGGCCGCGTGCTCCAGCCGGATGTTGCGTTGATTCCGGTCACGACCTTCCGCATTCCCATGACGATGGGTGAGACGCAGGCTGTTGAAGCCGTGCGGCTTCTGGCGCCCCGGACCGTGATTCCCATACATCTCGGAATCATTCCGCGCTCGCCGTTGATGCGCACTGGCCACAGCCCAGAGGGCTTTCGCGAACGCATATGTCAAGCAGGTCTGAGTGCGGAAATCGTGATTCTGAAGGAGGGCGAAAGCTGGATGCCGCCGGCCTAAAGATGTGCTGCCCCGGGGGGGCAGCGAGGTACTCGCCAACTTAACCCCGTCGACTGTAGTTGCAGTCATCGCTGAGGGGGCAGTCAGCGCAGCGCGGCTTTGACCGTTTGCACAGTTCTTGACCGTGTTGCCGCAGCAACTGATGTGCCGGAATCAGCGAGTCGCAATCTCGTGGCAGTTGCTCATGTATCGCATCCTGAACCAAGCGGTATGTCGCTGAATAATTCTTCTGCTCTTCGGCGAAACCCACTCGACACAGCACGCGCAAGCCATTCGAGTCGAGCGCCATCACCGGGTAAGAGCGGGTGAACAAGAGTATTTTCTCCGCACCGGGATCACCGATGCTGGGGGATCTCTTCAGAGCTTTTCTTGCTCGCGGGAGCGGCTTCTTGAGCGCCGACCGGAGGTCGCTGTCGAACTCCTCATACGCGATTTTGGCAATCGTGAGAAGTTTTTCCGCGCTTACGTCTGGGAGTATGCCATGTTTCTCGCCGTCGCTATCGCCACAGCCTTATTTTTAGAGTAAGGAGCATCTATGGTAAAGTAAGGAATCTTGGAGGTGAGGTATTGGAGAAAGAGGCGAAAATCACGAGTAAGGGGCAGATTACGGTACCGCGCGAGGTTCGCCGCGTGCTGGGTGTTCGCCCT
>Ga0187817_10000647_pt1 | contig 15443 bp, 14 predicted proteins | sample NC_wetland_sal_i_17_FD_132431 | JGI IMG/M metagenome (GOLD analysis project Ga0187817, IMG submission 132431) | Wetland sediment microbial communities from Neuse River Estuary, North Carolina, USA - SO4_2 | ecosystem: Environmental > Aquatic > Freshwater > Wetlands > Sediment | place: USA...
ACCACCTGGATCGCGCGGCGCTCCCAGTTCAATCAGTCGCTGCTGGCCGCGCATGTGACGGATATCAGCCCCATCACCCGGCAGGCGCTGGAACGGGCGCAAGGAATGTTCCTGCGGGGCGGTTCCGACCCCGTCACCGCGAGTCGCCGCGCCCAGGCGATGCTCTATGGGGCGGTGCAACAGCAGGCGACGCTGTTGAGCTTCCTGAGCGTGTTTCGGCTCATGGGCATCCTGTTTCTGATCCTCATTCCGCTGGTGTTCATCATCCGAAAGCCAAAAGGAAGAAGTCCTGCTGATTCGTAGAGACTCGCGCGGCGGGGTCCCATTGTCATTTGCGATACAGCGTCGCCCGAGGTAGCAGTCATTCCCGCGAAAGCGGGAATCCAGTTTGTTCCGGTCTGAGCTGGACTCCCGCCTGCGCGGGGGTGACAACAACGGCGAGACAAAAGACTTGTGTTTTTTCGTGGGATTCAGAATACTCTATGTATAGAGTTAAAGGGCTTGAACACAATGCGTGGCGGTTTGATCTTCCTGGCATCGGCTCTGTTCGTTGTTTCTCTCCCTGTGGTCATGCTAGCTCAGGGGAGGATTCAAGGGGCGGTCGCCAACGGCACCAGCGGCCAGCCGGTTGCGAACCAAGCGGTGCAATTGCTGCTTCCGCGAGGTGGGATGCAGCGGGTGGCAACGGCTAGCACCGATGCGAGCGGGCGCTTTGTTTTTCCCTCCGCCAATATCGATCCATCGTCGTTTTATTTAGTGCAGGCGGCGTATCAGGGAGTGGACTACAACGCGCCGGCACAGTTCGATCCGGAGGGAACCGCAAACGTCAGCATTACCGTGTACGATGCCAGCATGTCGGCGCCGCCGCTGGGCATTCAGTCGGCGCGGCTGGTGGTTCATGCCCAAGGCAACAAAGCTCACGTGCAGGAGATGTTTGCAATCCGGAATGCAAGCGACCCGCCGCGCAGCTATGTTGACCCGGACGGCACATTCCGTTTCCGGTTGTCGCCGGGCACCCCGGAGCCCAACGCGGCGGTGGCGGGGCTGATGAACATGCCATTGCCCCAGCCCGTGAACCCCGGGAAAGGCCCCGGAGAATACTTCCTCAAGTATCCTCTCAAGCCCGGAGTGACCGTCGTGATGGTTGCTTACGATATGGATTACGGTTCAAACCACCTCGCCTTGGGCGACTCGTATCCTTATCCCATCGCTAGCGCGGAGTTGCTGGTTTCCCCTCCCAGCCTCACGGTGGATTCTCCCCTCTTTGGACCCGCAGGAACCGATGCCGAGACAGGCAGCCAAAGGTATGTTGCCAACGGCTTGAGGCAGGGCACGAAGCTTGAAGCTCGTTTGAGTGGAGAAGCGGCGGACGCCGAAGCCGGGGAAAGCGAAACGGCAGAGTCGGGGCAGGGGGAGGCGCAAGTCAAGATTCTTCCCAACCCCATCACCCGGCTTGAAGTTCCCTTGCTAGCCTGCTTCTTGTTGTTACTGCTGTGGGCGCTCGGCATACGCTTGGTCAAGGAATGGCCGCGATTTGCGGCGGGGCGAAGAAACAGCTCGCTTCAAAAAGAGCTCGCGGCCACAGCGGATGCCTTGTTTAATTCCCTTGCCGATCTCGATGAGATCTTTGCTGCCGGCAAGATCCCGGAAAAGCAGTACTGGAAAGAGCGGCTGGACCTGAAAGCGCGATTGACCGCGACCCTGAAGAAGGCTTCGCCGCGGCTGCTTGAATCTTATGCCACCCGACACACCTCCTCCCACTAGGGCAGGCCTTGAACTTCGAAATGTCTCCAAGTATTTTGGCGACCTCGCGGCGCTTGTGGGCGCCGACTTGGCCGTTGTGCCGGGAGACACCATTCTGCTTTACGGCCCCAACGGCGCTGGCAAAACCACCCTGCTCCGCCTTCTGGCGACAGTGGCCCGGCCGAGCGAGGGCGAGGTCCTGCTCGACGGCGAGGACGTCCACCGGCACCCGGCCGCAGCGAAGGCGGCAATCGGATTTGTTTCCCATGCGACTTTCCTTTACGGCGACTTGACGGTGCGCGAGAACCTGAAGTTTTTCGGCACGTTGTTCGCCCTGCCGCAGGTGGAAAAAGAGATCGCTGCCATGCTGGAGCTTTTCCGCCTGGAACACCGGGCGCACACGCCGGTGCGGAAACTCTCTCGAGGATTGCAACAGCGTGTCTCGCTGGCTCGCGCACTCCTTCATGAACCGCAGTTCTTGTTGTTGGATGAACCTTTCACTGGGCTCGACGCCGCCACTGTAGATACCTTGGAGAGCCTGATGCGTCAACTTCCGGCTCGGGGGAAAGCAGTGGTGTTTTCCACTCACGATTTCGAGCGCGGCGCCGCCCTGGCACGAAGACTCGTGGCTCTCGAGGCCGGAAGGATTCGCTACGACGGGCCGGTGGACAGTAGGCAGAAAGCAGTAGGCGGTACGCAGTAACCTCAAATCAGAAAGCAGAAGTCAGAAGACTGGCTAGATGTGAGTGGGGTGCCCTCTCCCTTGGGGAGAGGGTGTCGCGCTCCGGCGCTTTCACCGGCCGGAGCGTGACGGGTGAGGGGTCTCTTGATGAGTTCGGCATCCCCTGTCCAATTCTCTTTCGCACCGTGTTTTACCCTCTCCTCACGGGAGAGGGATGTCTTTCCGAGATGGGCGCCCCCGGCGTCCGGCCGAAGGAATGGTTAATGGTCAGCCCCAGGGGTGAGGGCGGGGGCCAATCCGCTACTTCCCCCTGGGCTCTGACTTCTGACTCCTGAATCCTAAGCTTGTGCACAGCCTCAAGATCATCTCGGCTATTTTCGTCAAGGACCTCCGGTTGGAATGGCGCAATCGGGAGACGCTGGCATCCGTGTGCATCTTTGGCATACTGGTAGTCTTCCTGTTTAACTTTGCTTTCGAGCCGGGACGAGAAGAATCACTGCGCCTGCTTCCCGGCTTATTGTGGATTTCGTTTGCCTTTGCCGGCGTGCTCTGTTTCAATCGGTCCTTCGCTGTGGAACGTGAGAATGCCTGCCTGGAAGGGATGGCGCTTGCGCCGGTCGATCCTGGCTTGATTTATCTGGGGAAGATGCTGGCTAACTTGATCTTTCTGGGCATTGCCGAGTGCGTCATCGTGTTCGCCATCGGCCTTTGGTATAATTTTTCATTTGTGCCTTCGCTCAGGTGGTTTGGGCCAATTACATTCTTGGGTACGCTGGGCTACGTGGCGGTGGGCACAACGTTCGGGGCCGTCGCCGCCAACATCCACATGCGGGAAGTAATGCTGCCGGTATTGCAGTTTCCCGTTGCCGTTCCGGTCTTGATCGCCGGCATCGAGGCTTCCACGGGAGCGCTCAAAGGCGACCCACCTGCCAGCTATATGAGCTGGATAAAGCTGGCGGCAGGTTTCGCGGTGGTTTTCACCGTGCTGTCGTATCTGTTGTTCGAGTATGTTCTAGAGGAATAGGCTTCCGCTCGTTGTCAGTTGTCCGTCGTCCGTGGTCCGTTGCCCGTCGTCCGTTGTCCTTGGTCCGAATGAGAAGTGCGAGTTAGCCGCTCCCCTGTGAGGCGGGCGCGCGCAAGCCCCCCTGCAACGGACAACTGACAACGGGCGACGGACCACGGACGACGGACCACGGACAACGGACTACTGACGTGTCATGGGCAAAACACTCTCCTCAGTCCACCTTTTGGTAACGCTAGCCTGGATGATCCTGGCGTTCTGGATGGTTTTTCTCTACGCGCCACAGGAGCTCACCATGGGAGAGGTGCAGCGAATCTTTTACATTCACGCGCCCTCGGGATGGGTTGCAGGGACGGCCTACTGCATCGTTTTCCTCAGCAGCGTGGCCTATCTCTGGAAACGCTCCCCGCTCGCTGATGACCTCGCGCATGCCGCGGGAGAGGTCGGATTCGTTTTCTGTTCGTGCCTCATCGTTACGGGCCCTTTGTGGGCAAAGCCGGCTTGGGGTATTTGGTGGACGTGGGACGCCCGATTGACTTTGACCTTCATTCTTTGGCTGCTGTTTGTTTCCTATCTCATGTTGCGCAGCTACGTATCGAGTCCGGGGCGCGCTGCGACACTTGCCGCTGTGGTGGGCATTATCGGGTTTGTGGATGTCCCGATCGATTATATGGCGATACGCTGGTGGCGGACGCAGCATCCTCAACCCGTGATTGCCGGCGGAGAAGGTTCCGGGCTGGACCCTCGTATGTTTTTGACCTTCATGGTATGCGTGGGCGCCTTTCACTGCTTGTTCAGCTACCTTCTCGTTCAGAGGTTTCGGCTGGCTAGGGCGCGGCGGGAATTGGGTTCCCTTCGACGAGCGCTGGCGATTCGGTCGCCTGAGGACTAATGTGGTTAACAAATACCTTTTCGCGGCTTTCTCTGCCCTCTGGGCGATCTTCTTTCTTTACGCCTGGAGTCTCTCCCGGCGGCTGGCGCACCTGCGGAAAGAGCTCGAGGAATTGAGAAGCAAACTCGGGAGCGTCCGTTTAACGGGGTAGCGCGGACCCCCGGGTTCGGGGTCCGCGGTTTGTCCCCATGCCCAAGGAAAAGCCGCGGACACCGAACCGGGGGGTCCGCGGTTTGTCCCCATGCCCGAGGAAAAGCCGCGGACCCCAAACCCGGGGGTCCGCGCTACCCGGCATCCGAAACCGATGGCTGACGTTGAGGCGGCATTACGCCACCTTCTGGTGAGGCAAAGTCACCGCTGCAACTGACGGCTGAGTACGCGCAAATAAATCGACGGCCGGTCGCTACGCATGCTAACATTTCATAGTTCGATGGGTTGGTTGGGGAAAACGCTTCGAACTTGTCAGACTTCGGGCTCTGTGCGACGGATGTTCGCGAACCCCGCCAGGTCCGGAAGGAAGCAACGGTAACGAGCCTCTCCGTGTGCCGCAGATCAACCCGAAGTCTGACCCAAATGGAGAAACTGGAAAGCCGAAATTCGAAAATCGAAACTCGAAAATCGAAACTGGAATCTGGGAAATAGAAACTAGAAGTTTGATATCGGAAACTCGAGCATAAAACTTCTCCGAAGAAACTTCCCTTAACCGTGTCATTCCGAGCGCAGCGAGGAATCTGGCTCTGATTTTAGCTTCCTGCATCCGTCCCGAAGCAGAGCGAGATTCCTCGCTGCGCTCGGACTGACATCGCTAACACCTCAGGGAGGCCCGGTTTTCGATTTCCAGTTTCTAATTTCTGATTTCTAGTTTCTGATTTTACATGTCCTACCAGGTTATAGCCCGCAAGTATCGGCCCCAGAACTTTGACGAAGTGGTGGGGCAACGTCTGATCACTGATACGCTGAAAAATGCCATCCTCAGTGAGCGCGTTGCGCACGGGTATATCTTCTCGGGCGCGCGCGGGGTGGGCAAAACCACCACCGCTCGGGTTCTTGCCAAGGCCCTCAACTGCGTCCAAGGCCCCACGGTGACTCCCTGCGGGGAGTGCGCCTCTTGCCAGGAAATCGCGGCGGGCAATTCCATTGACGTATTGGAAATCGATGCGGCCTCCAACCGCGGGATCGATGAGATCCGCGAGCTGCGCGAGACCGTGCGCTACCTTCCGGCGCGCGACCGATACAAGATTTTCATCATCGACGAAGCGCACATGCTGACTACGGAAGCGTTCAATGCTCTGCTGAAAACCCTCGAGGAGCCTCCGCCCCGTTCCCTGTTCATTCTCGCCACCACCGAGCCACACAAACTTCCCCCGACCATCCAGTCGCGCTGCCAGCACTTCGCCTTCCGACTGCTCGACTACCAGGAGATCTTCGCGCGCTTGAAGTGGGTCTTGGAGCAGGAACATATCGGCGCCGACGAGGGCGCCCTCAGCGCTGTTACCCAGGGTGCCGAAGGCAGCATGCGCGACGGCCTTTCGCTGCTCGATCAAGTCATCGCCTCCTGCGGAAACCAGCTCGAAGAAAAGCGCGTCCGCCAAGTGCTAGGCGTGGTTCCCGCTCAGTTGCTGATTAACGTGCTGGAGGCCATCCACGCCGGGGATGCACGGCGGGTTCTCGAGCTCTTGGGGCAACTGGCGACGGAAGGCTATGAACTCGCGCATTTCTGCGCCGAGCTCACCCGCACGGTGCGCAACTTGATGGTGGTCAAGAGCTGCGGCGCGGAAAGCTCCCTGGTGCAGGTGGCGAGCGAGGAGCGGGCGCAGTTGGCGGAACTGGCCCAGCTTTTCGGTGAGGAAGACCTGGCTCGCTTCTTCAACTTGCTACTACGCGTCGAAAGCGAGATGCGCTACTCGCTCCAACCGCGCTTTCATTTGGAACTGGGGTTGGTGAAGCTGGTGCATGCCCGGCGGCTGGCTTCACTCGAGGGGTTACTGGCGCAGCTTGGACAACCTAGTGCGGCTGAGAAGACTCTGGGATCAGCAACGCCCGCGGGCGACGTCGCCTCCGAGCCGTCCCGCCCTGCGCGCAGGATAAGCGTGAGTGACACTTCCCTCGTTGAAGAGGTTGCAAGCCCGGTACGCTCTCTGCCGCCCAACGTTCCGGCAGGTACACTTCCCCAAGAAAGGGCCGCCCCGGGATCCACCATGCCAGCCAGTGCAGAAACTCGGGCGACCACAAGGGTCGCCCCTACAGACGTGGCCATCCCTGGGGAAGACGCGCGGCTCTCCTCCATCAAAGCCGCCCTATTCGATCAATCGAAGCGGTTTCTGAGCAGTTGCCTGGATCATTTGGCTGGCTTCCGCGTCGAAAACGGTGAAGTCCACTTCACCTTCAAGCACAAAGACTCCCTTTACGCGGACCTCTTGAAAGCCCGTGAACAACAGGAGGTCTTGCGGGCGGTGTGCGCCCAGGTGCTGGGCCAGCCCGTAAGGATTTATGTTACACTTGAAGAGCATCGAGCCGAGGCTAAGGTTCCCCAGCTTAGCGCACGCGAGCGCGCGGAGCGTGACCCAGGGGTTGAGGCCTTCAGGAAGAAGTTTGATGGCGCCTTGGAGGATGTCCAGGACCTCAGCCAGGAGTGAGCGATGAAAAACCTGCAACAGATGCAACAAATGCTGAAGCAAGTCCAGCAATTTCAGGAGCAACTCCAGAAGCAGTTGGACGAACTGGAAGTGCAAGGCTCGGCGGGTGGTGGGATGGTGACGGTCAAAATGAATGGCCAGAAGCATCTCAGCGAAGTGCACATCGAAGCGGAAATTTTCGCCTCCCGCGACCTCGAAATGTTGCAGGACCTCATTCTGGTTGCCGTGAACGACGCTACCCGGAAAGTGGATGAACAACTCGCCAGCCAGATGGGAAACTTGGCGGGTGGGTTCAACCTCCCGGGACTGACGTAGGAGAAACTAGAAATCAGAAACTAGAAACTAGAAAACGGACAAAAGGAATTAGCAAGCCGTTTGACGCCTTCCCGTCAAGGGGTTTCCAAACGGCGATTCTCTATATTCGACTTTCCGGTTTATATTTTCGTTCTTCGAATTCCGATTTCTGTGTTTGTTTTCCCATTTTCTATTTTCCAGTTTCCATTTTCGCGTTTCGATTTTCCATTTTCCACTCCCATGAAGGACTACGCGGAGCCCCTGGCGCGCTTGATTGATGAGCTGAAACGGCTTCCTGGCATCGGCCAGAAGTCGGCGCAGCGCATTGCGTTCCACCTGGAGCGCGTGGGGCGCGAGGAGGCCGAGCGTCTGGCGGGGGCCATCCTCGACGTGAAAGACAAGATCAAACTCTGCAGCGTGTGCAATAACCTCACGGAAGCTGACCCCTGCGAATATTGCTCCGACCCTCGCCGCGATCCCGAAGTGATTTGCGTGGTCGAGACGCCTTACAACGTAGTGTCGGTCGAGAAGACGCGCGAGTTCCACGGACAATATCACGTCCTTCATGGAGTACTCTCGCCTTTACAAAGCGTTGGGCCCGAGCAGTTGAAGCTCAAGAACCTGGTTGAGCGGCTGAAGTCCGGCAAGGTCAAGGAACTCATCATTGCTACCAGCCCCACGGTGGAAGGGGAAGCCACCGCCGTTTACCTTTCCAAGCTCCTCAAACCCCTAGGCGTGAAGGTGACGAGAATCGGCATGGGCATTCCCGTAGGCTCCGAGCTAGAATTTGCCGACGAGGTCACCATGCTCAAGGCCATCGAAGGGCGGCGGGAAATCTAACCAAGTCGAAAGTCGAGAGTTGAGAGTCGCGAGTCGCGAGTTGGGGACGTAGCCCTCTCCCTCTTGGGGGAGAGGCTGACCCGCGACGGCGTCTTCACCAGCCGTCGCCGGCCGGGTGAGGGGTTCGCCACGAAGAGCCGCGGACCCCAGAACCCGGGGTCCACGCTACCATGGCTACACGCGGCAGTACACGATCCTTCCGCCCACGACCGTCGCGATGACGGCGCCCTTCAACTTCCATCCATCGAAGGGCGAATTGCGGCTTTTGGAGCGGCCTGTAACCGTCTGGTAGGTCCACTCGAGCTGAGGATCAAAGATGGTGATGTCGGCAATCGCGCCCACGCTGAGGCGGCCATAGGGCTGGTTAATGATGCGTGCCGGGTTGACGCTCATCAACGAAATGAGATGCCACATCGAGATCTTTCCCGTGTGAACCAGCCGAGTAAGCGCTATGCCTAACGCCGACTCAAGACCGATGAGGCCGAAAGGCGCGTCGCTGCCCAGAGGTTTGGCTTTGAGTTGGGGCGCGTGCGGCGCGTGGTCGCTGGCGATGGCGTCCACGGTTCCATCCTGTAGTCCTGCCACAACGGCTTCGACATCCTGCGCGCTGCGCAGCGGCGGATTCACTTTGGCGTTGGTGCCGTGTTCCAGCACGGCCTGTTCGGTGAGCGTAAAGTGGTGGGGCGTGGCCTCACAGGTTACGCGGATGCCCCGGCGTTTGGCGAGGCGTACCAACTCGACGGAGCGAGACGTAGAAACATGACAAACGTGCAAACGCGCGCCCATAGACTCCGCGACGACGAGATCGCGGGCCACGCAAACGTCCTCTGAGGTACCGGGAATGCCTCTGACGTTTAGCTGCCTCGAGACCGGTCCTTCGTTGATCACCCCCAGGGCGCTCAAGCTGGGGTCTTCACAGTGGTCCATCAAGGGGACGTTGAGCTCACGCATCACATCCAAAGCGCGCTTCAATAGGCCGGCAGTCTTCACCGGCCGCCCGTCGTCGGAAAAGCCCACGGCGCCGGCCGCCGCCAGCGCATGAAGATCTGTGAGCGATTCACCCTGGCTTCCCATTGAGACTGCGGCGATAGGAAGCACGCGGGCCAAGCCGATCCGCCGGGACTTCTCGGTCATGGAGCGCACAAGTTCCGGGCGGTCGATAACTGGCTTGGTGTTGGGCATGGGGCAGACGGCGGTAAAGCCTCCAGCCACCGCGGCGGCCAGTCCTGTCTCCAGCGTCTCAGAGATTTCACCGCCCGGCTCGCGCATGTGAACGTGAATATCTACCAAGCCCGGCGAAACGACTTTGCCTGCGGCAACGAGGATTTCGCCCGCCGCTTCGCTGATCTCGGGCGCGATTTGGCGAATCACGCCATCCTCAACGAGCACGTCGAACTCGCCGTCGAGTTGGTCTTCGGGTGAGATTACGTGGCCAGCTTTGATGAGTAGTGATGACATTGGTCCCTCGGGTAGCGCGGCCCCTTGGTTTTGGGGTCCGCGGCTCCTCCTCGATTAGTACCAATAACCCCTCGCCCGACCCGCGCCGGCTGGTGAGAACGCCGTCGCGGGCCACCCCCTCTCCCCAAGATTCTGTATGACAACCGCCGCCTGGAGACCGAGCGGGGACCCCTCACTCACGGGTAGCGCAGACGTGCCCTCCTTTGGCATGTCTGCGCTATCGGCCAGGAAGAGCCAACCGAGGGGCGCATACATCCCGACAAGAAGCGTCGGGACGTATGCGCCACCCGTATGTTAGCATACAGACTCCAAGGGAGAGGGCTGCTGTCCACACTCTTGCTACGCCGCACCCGAAAACGGGAAAAGCGGAAGCAGGCAATCCTTCACCGGCTGATAGGTTTTCCGGTGCTCGGGACAAGGGCCGTAGACAGCGAGAGCTTCGAGGTGCAATCGCGTCCCGTAACCCTTATTACTTGCCAAGCCATACTGGGGATACAGGCGATCCAGTTGCTGGAGATGCGCGTCGCGGGCCACTTTGGCCAGGATGGAGGCGGCGGCAATGGAGACGGAGAGCGCGTCGCCGTGGACTACCGCGCGGTGCGGAATCCGAAACCCGGTGGCTTGGGCAGAGCTTTCAAGAGGCATGGCATCCGTAAGAATGAATTCGGGGGCGGGGTCGAGGGCCAGCACGGCACGGATCATTCCCTGTCTTGACGCCTCGTAGATGTTGAGGGCATCAACCTCCGCCGCGGGAAGGGAAACGACCTTAAACGCCCGGGCTTTTTCAGTGATTTCCTTGGCGAGGGATTCGCGCCGGCAAGGAGTAAGTTTCTTGGAGTCGTCCACGCCCCGGATGGGCTTGGCGGGATCGAGGATGACAGCCGCGACATAAAGCGGGCCGAGAAGCGCGCCGCGTCCCGCCTCGTCGCATCCCGCCACCAAACGCCACCCCGCTTGGAAGACCCGCTTCTCCAGCTTCCAAGTACACTCGAATCCGCTGGAGTTTGCTGAGGGCGGCATGGTGTGAACCATACCTGCAGAGGCAGTGCGTTGTCAACCACCGCCGGACTTTCCGCCGCGGAAAGGGCAATCTTGGTCGTTGCCTTCGGGCGGCCACGCGGGCCGCCCCGACGAAGCGGCTGGCGGCCGCCTCGTTAGGCTTCCTGTTCCGTGCGCACCTCGCGCAAGCGCGCCGCCTTGCCGCGCAGCTTGCGGAGGTAATAGAGCTTGGCGCGGCGCACCCGTCCGGACCGGACGACTTCAATCTTAGCGATGGTCGGTGAATGCAAGGGAAAGATGCGTTCTACGCCCTGGCCAAAGGAGATCTTGCGGACCGTAAAAGTGGAGTGATTCCGGGCCCGACGTTGGCCAATGACCGTGCCTTCGAAGATCTGAATCCGTTCCTTATCGCCTTCCTTGATGATGACGTGCACACGCACCGTGTCTCCCGACCGGAATTGTGGCAAGTCTTTCTTCACCTGCGTTTGTTCTACCTTTTCGAGCGCGTCCATGATTTCTGTTCTCCCGACCCTGGAATGTTAAAAGGGTTCGCTTCCGTCGCGGCGTCAAAATCACGTCGGCGGGTCGGCCCCAAAGGGAGCCGAAGGTCATAAGCCGTGGGTGAAACCCACGAAAAGCGTTACCCGAGGATGCACGACCCCTACGGGGTCGAATTTCCTTTCCTTCATCTTCCGTAGGTTTCACCTACGGCTACTGATGTTGTTCCCCTTCGGGGAACTTCGATGACTCTGACGGTACACTGGGTTCGCACCGCTCGCGTTGAAGTGCGCTCAGGCATTGGCGATCTTCGTCGCTCAGGGGGAAGCCGGCCAATAAATCAGGCCGCCTCCGCCACGTTTTCTCGAGCGCTCGCCGGCGGCGCCAGCGCCGAATTTCTTCGTGATTTCCAGAAAGCAAGACTTCCGGGACTTTCCACCCCCGGAACTCCGCCGGCCTGGTGTAATGCGGAAAATCAAGCAAGCCCCGACGTGGGGGCAACCCTTGTGGTTGCCCGTGGGCGGCCACGAGGGCCGCCCCTACACTCGATTCGCGGAGTTCAGAGGAACCGGAGCGCGGAGCGGAGAAGGATTCCTGGCAGGCGGATTCCTCATTTCCGAGGACCCCCGGCAGGAGACGAACCACGGATTCCATGATTAACGCGGCCGGAAGTTCGCCGCCACTCAGCACAAAGTCCCCAATCGAAGTCTCGTGGGTGGCCACATGCTCCGCAATCCGCTCATCCACCCCTTCGTACCGGCCACAAATCAGCACCAGGCGATCCTGGCGCATCAACTCCTCCGCCAGCGCTTGGGTAAAGAGTCTTCCCTGCGGCGATAGCAGAATCACCGGGAAGCGCCGGCCTGGCGATTCGGCTTCGAGTGCGGCGACAGCTTTGAAGATGGGGTCGGGCTTGAAAACCATCCCAGGCCCGCCCCCAAACGGCCGATCGTCCACGGTCCGGTGGCGGTCGTCGGTGAAGTCACGCAAGTCATGCAAGCGGATATTGGCCTGGCCGCCGGCGAGGGCGCGCTTGAGCACGCCGTACTCGAGCATGCTCCTGAAGAAGTCCGGGAAGATTGTGATAACGTCAAAGGTCATGCATTCAGATCCAACAGATCTTCGGGCGGGTCAATCAGGATGGTCCGCGCTTGCGTGTCGATCTTCGTACAGATGGCCTGCGCCAGGGGAATCAGAACCTCGCCACGTTTTGTCGCCACGTGAAGAATATCCACACCGCCCGTGGGCTCGATATCTGTTACTGTCCCCACCTCCACGCGCTTTCCCTCGCGCTCGGTATCCACTCGGCAACCCTTGAGTTCCCAGAGGTAATAGTGATTTGGAGGAAGCGGCATTCTCTCTTCCGCCGGAATCAGCACATGCCGGCCCTTCAAACCAGAGGCGCTGTCGATCGAATCGACACCCGAGAACTTGATGACCACCCGCCCCTTGTGGGACCAGACATTCTCGACCTTAATGGATTGAGGAGCCTTGCCAGGATTCTCTAAGAACACTTGACGCAGTCCTTGGAAGCGCAAGGTAAAATCCGTCAGCGGTTCAGCCAGGATCTCCCCCCTGCGCCCCTGCGGACGAACCAGGCGAGCCACGGCAAGGAAGCGATTTGGCACGGCTTCAGCCATCTTTGCCCGTCCCTACGTGCGGCATGGAGCGCGTGCGTCTCGCCCGCTCAAACACCCCCGGTGCGGGCGTGACGCCCGCGCTCCACGGGAGCGATTCCGCGGGACCCTCCTACTCGAGAATCTCCAGGGTGAATCGCTTCTTCAGTTTCATCCCCGCGGCATTGAGAATCGTGCGGATGGAGCGCGCGGTTCGGCCTTGCTTGCCGATGACCTTTCCCAGGTCAGAAGGGTGTACGCGAAGTTCCAACACCGTCACCTGCTCGCCCTCAATGGCCCGCACCGACACCTGGTCAGGATTGTCCACTAGCGCCTTGGCGATTGCTTCGATCAGTTCCTTCATGTGGCCCTCCCTCGCACGCAACTTGTCCTTGAGTCCCCAAATAGAAAGGCTGTGTCAGAACAAATGATTGCAACTCGCACCGGCCTGACCTGGTGGCCGCCCGAGCGTTGTCAACCCTGGCTTGGGACTTCCGGGGCCTTCTTGAGCAGGCTCTGAATCGTCTCGGAAGGCTGGGCGCCCCGGCTAATCCAATAATTCGCACGTTCTTTATCAAAGACCACTATGGGAGGATGCCGGCGCGGATTGTAGTGACCCAGTATCTCCAGGAAGCGCCCATCCCGCGCCTTCTCGCCAGCGATGACCACAATTCTATAACTGGCTTTCTTCTTGGCTCCAGTTCGAGCCAAACGTATCCTTAACAATCGTCCCCCTTGACATTCAAAGTTATGCAGGCTGAGAAGCCACGCAGCATTGCTTGCCGGCCGCCTAATCCGTCATTCCCGCGAAAGCGGGAACCCACCGTGGACCCCCGCTATCGCGGGGGTGACTGCGATGGTTTTTCATCTCGGTGGGCCGGCCGGAGATCATGTCCACTCGAGATAACAAGCTCCGTAAGACATCCTTCACACCTTCACGCCGCCTTCCCCGGCCGGAATCTTCAGCCGGCTGAGTTGCCGGCCCAGGAAGTTCTGGCTGAACGATTTCATCATTTTGCGCATTTGGAAGTATTGTTTCAAGAGCTGATTCACTTGCTGGACGCTCGTGCCACTCCCCTTCGCAATCCTCTTGCGGCGCCGCCCGTTGATAATTTCGTGGTTCCGGCGCTCCTGGGGAGTCATGGAGTTGATGATCGCCTCGATGTGGGTCAACTCCTTCTCGTCTACGTTGGCCTTCCCGGCGTCCTTGAAAATGCCTACCTTGGGGAGCATACCCAGCATCTGGTCCATCGGCCCCAGGCTTCGCACTTGACGAAGCTGATCGCGGAAATCCTCCAGGGTGAAAGTATCCGTTTGTAGTTTGTGATGAACTTCCAGCGCTTTCTGCTTATCGATCTTCTCTTCCGCCTTCTCGATCAAAGACAGAATATCGCCCATACCCAGGATGCGCGACACAATCCGATCCGGGTAGAAGACCTCCAGTGCGTCGTATTTCTCACCCACGCCGATGAACTTGATGGGTTGGCCGGTTACGTAATGGATGGAGAGCGCCGCGCCCCCGCGCGCGTCACCATCAAGCTTGGTCAGGATCACGCCGGATGTTCCCAGTCGCTCGTGGAAGTCCTGGGCGCTGCGTACGGCGTCCTGCCCGACCATGGCATCGGCCACCAGGAGCACTTCGCTGGGGCGAAGGCGTGTGCGGAGATCGCTGACTTCCTGCATCATTTCTTCGTCGATGTGCAGACGCCCGGCTGTGTCCACGATCAGCACATCGTGCCCGCGGTCCGCCGCATCCTTGCGCGCCGCCAGCGCCAAAGCGATGGGCGAATCGATTTCCTGGGCGGCAAAGCAGGGAAGCTGGATGGCCTTGGCGATCACGGCCAGTTGTTCGCGCGCCGCGGGGCGGTAAACGTCCGTGGAAACCAGCATCGGTCGCCGCTTTCGGCTGGAAAGCCAAAGCGCCAATTTGCCTGCCGTAGTCGTCTTGCCGGAACCTTGAAGCCCGACGAGGAGGAAAACCGCGGGATATTCCTTGGAAAAGGTAAGAAGCGAGGCCTCGCGCCCAAGAATCTCGACGAGTTCATCGCGAACGATCCGAATCACTTCCTGGCCCGGCGATAGGCTGGAGCGGACCTCCTCGCCCAGGGCTTTCACGCGCACCCGGTCGAGCAGGGCTTTGACCACGTTCAGGCTGACGTCGGCTTCCAGCAGGGCGAGGCGCACCTCGCGCAGGGTTTCATCCACAACATCCTCGCTCAGAACTCCCTGCACGCGCAAGGACTTGAAAACCTTCTGGAAACGACTTTGGAGAGCATCGAACATAGAGTTAGACAGGCAGATGGCCCTGATCCGCTCGAAAAGAATCCTTCCCGCACTCGGCTAAAGTCCTATTGTACATCTGTAAACCTGTTAAAGGAAGCATGTTCTCTTCGGAGTGCGGCCCGCCGCGGCTAAAGTTTTCCTCCCCTTTGAACCCATGAAGAAGCTGCTGGCAATGTCATTCCGAGCGAAGCGAGGAATCTCGCTCTGATCTTTTCGTTCTCGCTTCATCACGGACCAGAGCGAGATTCTTCGCTTCGCTCAGAATGACAGGGTTTTCATGGTTTCCGGGTGCCCGTCAGCGGACGGGCATGAGCGACTGCCCTGAAAATAGCTCCCCTCCTCCGAAGGAGGAGGGGGTGGGGGTGGTGGCCCATCAACCACCCCTGGCCCCTCCTTAGCAAGGAGGGGAGCAACGGCGGCATTTTCATGCACAGTGGTGAGCCGGAGGATCATGCAATCTTCGCTCGGAATGACAAGGCGC
>Ga0187817_10000648_pt1 | contig 15440 bp, 19 predicted proteins | sample NC_wetland_sal_i_17_FD_132431 | JGI IMG/M metagenome (GOLD analysis project Ga0187817, IMG submission 132431) | Wetland sediment microbial communities from Neuse River Estuary, North Carolina, USA - SO4_2 | ecosystem: Environmental > Aquatic > Freshwater > Wetlands > Sediment | place: USA...
CTCGACCAGGGCCAATTGGTGGAGGAGGGGACGCATCAAAGCCTGCTCGGTAAAGGCGGCATCTATGCGCGCCTCGCCGAGTTGCAATTCGCGACCGACGCGGCTTGAGCCTGCCCTAGTCCTGATGTTGAGAGAGATGCGCCGCGAGGCCGCTCAGCAGGGCGTCGTGCACGCCGGTTTCCTCCAGATGCCGGAGCGTCCTCATCACATATTCCACATTGCCACCAGCCTGGCCCTTGCCGCCACGCACGATGCGGATCTGCTCCTCGAAGGAGAGAGCGCCGGCATACTGGGCGTGGCTGCGGTCGACGAGATATGTCAGCGCCTTTAGCGCGCGGCCGGTGCCGTCGAGCAAGCGTATGGGCCGCACCGCCTCGACATAAACATCGGTGACCTGCTCTCGTTCACGCAGGTACGCGACCGTGTCTTTCTCGGCGCCTGCGGCCACGCAGAAGGCGACGCCACGGCAGGCACCGCCGCGGTCAAGACCGAGCACGAGGCCAGGCTGCGCGTGGGAGCCGCGATGCACCACGGAATAGACGCAAAGCGCGCGATGGGCACCTTTGAGCAGCGCCGGGGCGGCCTCGCTGAACGGAAAGCCCGGCCGCCACATCAGCGAGCCATAGCCGAACACCCAGAGGGGCTCTGGTTGCGCCTCGCTCACCTAGCCCGCCTCAATGTCCGTGCTCGGGGCCCTGTCCGTGGCGCCGCCCGAAGTCTGGCTCGTCAGTCTCCTGACCCGCCTCGATGATGCCGCGGCGAATAGCGCGGGTGCGGGTGAAGAGCTCGAGCAGCGCGGTGCCGTCGTCCCAACGGATCATGCGCTGGAGCGCGGCGAGGTCCTCGGAGAAGCGGCCGAGCATTTCCAGCACCGCTTCCTTGTTGTTGAGGAACACGTCGCGCCACATCACGGGGTCTGAGGCGGCGATGCGGGTGAAGTCGCGGAAGCCGCCGGCGGAGAACTTGATCACCTCGGAGCGGGTCACCTCCTCGACATCGGCGGCGGTGCCCACGATGTTGAAGGCGATCAGATGCGGGATGTGGCTTGTAATGGCGAGCACGATGTCGTGGTGCTCTGGCGTCATGACCTCGACCGCGGAGCCGAGCCCGCGCCATAGCGCCGTAACCTTCTCGACCGCGGCGTCGCTGCTCCGCTCGCAAGGGGTGAGGATGCACCAGCGGCCCTCAAACAGGTCGGCGAAGCCGGCATCCGGCCCAGAATGCTCGGTGCCGGCGATCGGGTGTCCCGGAACGAAGGTGGCTTGCGCGGTAAGCACAGCTAGCACCTGACGGATCACCGCCGCCTTGACTGAGCCAACCTCGGTGACGATGGCGCCTTCAGCCAGATGGGGCGCGACCGAAGCCACGGCATCGGCCGTCGCGCCAACCGGGACTGCGATGAGCACGAGCTCGGCACCCCTCACCGCGTCCGCCGGCGTGTTGGCGATCCGATCGCAGAAGGCGAGCTCCTTGGCCCGGGCGTGCACTTGCGGCGAAAGGTCGTAGCCGACGACCTTGCGGGCGAGACCACGGGCCTTGACGCCGCGGGCGACCGAAGAGCCGATCAGCCCAAGCCCGACAATGGCGATCGTGTCGAAAAGAGGCTCGGTCATTGGCGGCGGGAACCTGGAGCGCCCAGGAAGGCCTTAAGCGCATCGAGCACCACGAGATTTTCGTCCTCGGTGCCGACGGTCATACGCAGCGCGTCGGGAAATCCGTATTCCTCGACCTTCCGCAGGATGATCCGCCGCGACTGGAGGAACTTGTCGGCCGCGACCGCCGAATGGCCGTTGGCCTGTGGGAAATGCACGAGAAGGAAATTCGCGACGCTCGGCGTGATGGTGAGTCCGAGCGCCGACAAAGCCTCGGCCATGCGCCCCCGCCAAACCTCGTTGTGGTCCGCCGCGCGCGCCATACCGGTGCGGTCCTCAAGCGCCGCGACGCCAGCGGCAATGGCGGGACCCGAGACATTGAACGGACCCCTAATGCGGTTCAGCGCATCGGCCACGGCGTCCGGGCAGTACGCCCAGCCGATACGGAGCGAGGCGAGCCCATAGATCTTGGAGAAGGTGCGCGTCATCACCGTATTATGGGTCGTGGCCACAAGCTCGATCCCGGACTCGTAGTCGTTCGCGCGCACATATTCGGCATAGGCCGCATCGAGCACGAGCACGACGGTATCGGGAAGGCCGGTGCGCAGGCGTTTGATCTCGTCGAGGGACAGATAAGTGCCGGTCGGGTTGTTAGGGTTGGCAAGGAATACCATGCGCGTAGCAGGGGTCACGCGCGAAAGAATCTCATCGACATCGGCGGTAAGCTCTTTCTCCGGCGCAACGACAGGCGTCGCGCCCCGTGCCAGAATGGCGATGCGGTAGACGAGGAAGCCGTGGCGCGAGTAGATCGCCTCGTCGCCGGGACCGAGATAGGCCGTGGCAAGCAGGCTGAGCAGCTCGTCGGAGCCCGCGCCGCAGACGATGCGGGTCGGATCGAGCCCGTAGAGCTTGCCAATCGCTTCCCGCAATGGTCTCGCCGAACCGTCGGGGTAACGCGACAAGCTCTGCGCTTCGGCGAGGTAGGCCTTGACGGCGCGCGGTGAGGGGCCGAACGGCGTCTCGTTGGAGGAGAGCTTGATCACGGGGGCGCCGCCTTCAAGCGCGCTTTTCCCCGGCACATAAGGCGCGATGTCGAGGATGCCTTGCCGAGGGCGCAAGGTCCGCTTCGCCGTCATTTTGCTCTCCCTGGTGTCGATCCGTCGCCTTGGCTTCCGTCTGGCGCGGGGGGCTTCTCATAGGACCTTTCCTTTGCCCAAGGCAAAGAAAAGATTGACTTTCGACACTAAGCTCCTAGCTAACGCCGAATTGTAAGATTAGGAGGCACTATTGGCCTCCCGAACGGAATGGAGCCATGGACTTAGAGTGATGAGTGAAGCGCCGGCATCGCAAGCCTTCCTGGACCATTCCATTCGGCTTGCACAGATCACCAATCCGCAAAGCGAAATCGCGCATTTCGACGCTCCGCTTCCGCTCGATTGCGGTGAGAAGCTTGTGCCCTTCTCGATCGCGTATCAGACCTACGGCACGCTGAACGCGGACAAGTCGAACCTCGTGCTGGTCTGTCATGCGCTGACCGGCGACCAGCATGTGGCCAACATCCACCCCGTGACCGGCAAGCCAGGCTGGTGGGACATCATGGTCGGTCCTGGTAAGCCCATCGACACCAACCGCTTCTTCGTGCTCTGCCCCAATGTGATTGGCGGCTGCATGGGCTCGACCGGGCCAAGCTCGATTAATCCCGCGACGGGCCTGCCATACGGTCCGGACTTCCCCATCATCACCATCGCCGACATGGTGCGGGCGCAGGCGCGGCTCCTCGATCATTTCAATGTTGCGGACGTGCTCTGCGTGCTTGGTGGCTCCATGGGCGGCATGCAGGTGCTCGAATGGACATCGACCTATAAGGACCGTGTGTTCGCGGCGGTACCGATCGCCTGCGCCGCACGCCACTCCTCGCAGAACATTGCTTTCCATGAGGTCGGCCGCCAAGCGGTGATGGCCGATCCGGACTGGTGCCATGGCCGTTATCTCGAGGAGGGTAAGAGCCCGCGCAAAGGGCTCGCGGTTGCCCGTATGGCGGCGCACATCACTTATCTTTCGGATGAGGCGCTGCACACCAAGTTCGGCCGGAATTTGCAAGACCGCGAGAAGATCACTTTCGGCTTCGACGCGGACTTTCAGGTGGAGAGCTATCTCCGCCACCAAGGCTTGAGCTTCGTCGACCGGTTCGATGCCAACTCCTATCTCTACATCACCCGAGCCATGGATTATTTCGATCTCGCCGCGGATCACGGCGACGTGCTTGCCAATGCCTTCCAAGGCACGCGCACGCGCTTCTGTCTCGTGTCCTTCACGAGCGACTGGCTGTTCCCCACCGAGGAAAGTCGCGAGATTGTGCATGCGTTGAACGCGGTCGCCGCCAATGTCAGCTTCGTGGAACTGAAGACCGGAGGCGGCCACGACTCCTTCCTGCTGCACGAGCCGGAGCTGTTCGACACCATCCGCGGATTTTTGAACGCCGCGGCGCGCCATCGCGGTATTGCCGAGCCTGACGGATGGCGTCCATGAACCTGAACGTCCCACCCCATGCCGTGCGGAGCGCCGATACCTCGCGCGTCGACCTCCTACTCATCGCGGAGATGGTGACGTCTGGGGCGCGCGTGCTCGATATTGGTTGCGGCGATGGGACGCTGCTGCGCCTGCTCGCCGCCAAGCGCGGCGTCGATGCGAGGGGCATCGAGCTGAGCCAGGCTGGAGTGAACTCCTGCGTGGCGCAAGGGCTCGCCGTGATCCAGGGTGACGCCGACGCCGATCTCGTCTACTATCCGGATCTTGCCTTTGATTACGCGATCCTAAGCCAGACCATCCAAGCGACCTACTCACCGCGGCATGTGCTCGAGCAGCTCTTGCGCATCGGCCGCCGGGCGATCGTGTCCTTCCCCAATTTCGGGCACTGGCGCGTGCGCACGCAGCTTCTGTTCGGTGGGAAGATGCCGAGGACCGACAATCTGCCGGACCGCTGGTACGACACGCCGAACATCCATCTCTGCACCATCCAGGACTTCTTGGATCTGTGCCGCGATGCCGGCGCCAAGGTCGAGCGGGTGGTGGCGCTCAACGCCTATGGCACGAAGCTTGGCGTCTCTATGCCATTGTTCATGCAGAATTTGTTCGGCGAGCAGGCGGTGTTCCTCTTGTCGCGATAGATGGCGCGACCCCTGCTGGCACCGGGAGGATGCGCCGGCGGAGCTTGCGGCTCTCCTTCACCGGCACCACGGCATAGATCTGCTTCGTCGCTTCCACCATGATCACGCCGGAGAAGGCGGGCCACAGCACGAGGCCGAGCCGCTCCCAGAACACCGGCCATTTGAGCAAAATGCGCCAGCTGAAGGGCGGCATATAGAGCGCGTACTGCCAATCCTCCGGAGAGAACATGGCGTCCTTTAGGAGCTTGGTGATCTGCGAGCGGCTGAAGGGACGTCCGTGACCGAAGGGTGTCGAATCGACACGCGCCCATAGCCCACGACGGTTCGGCACGATGATGAGCAACCGTCCGTTCGGCGCGAGCACCCGCCACAGCTCGCGCAAAAGCGCCCGCGTCCGTTCGCTCCATTCGAGCATATGGACGAGGAGAAGGCGGTCGGCGCATTCGTCGGGCAGCGGCAGCTCGGTCTCATCGACGAGCACGCTCAAGCCCTTGCCCTGGTGCGGCCAGGAGATAACGCCAAGCTCGGCCGGCATGAGCGCGCCCAAGGGGCAGGCATCGGCACGGAAGGCGCCGAGATAGGGCGTAGCAAAGCCGAGACCGAACAGGCTTTGGCCTTGCAGGTTGCTCCAGCGGGCCCTGAGCCTCGCTCCGAGCAGGCGGCGCACCACGAGCCCAAGAGGGGAGGCGTAGAAGTCCTTGAGGTCGATGGCATCGAGATGCATCGGGGCGTCATCCTGAAACCGCCAGGTCGCGGGAGGATACACTCTCGCCCTCCTGTTGGTCGGCTCCATTTCAATCCCGTTTAAGGAGATGCTACGGTCTTGGGCCAGAAATTCAGCAGCAGAAAGACCCATGGCGAGACTTGAAGTTAACCAATTCCCGGCGCGCAGCGACAATTATGGCGTGCTGATCCACGATCCGGAAACCGGGGCCACGGCCTCCATCGACGCCCCCGACGCGGACTCGATCCTGGCGGCGCTTGAAGAGAAGGGCTGGACACTCACCCATATCCTCATCACCCATCACCATGGCGACCACACGGCGGGCAACAAGCGGCTGAAGGTCTTGACGGGCTGCATCATCGTCGGCCCAAAGGAAGAGGCGCGCAGCATTCCTGCCATCGACGTTGAGGTAAGCGAAGGCGACAGTGTCGCGGTGGGGAACGCCAATGGGCTCGTAATCGAAACCCCGGGCCATACGCGCGGGCATATCAGCTATCTCTTCCCCGAGGACGGGATCGTCTTCGTCGGCGACACGCTGTTCTCAGTCGGCTGCGGCAAGCTGCTCGAAGGCGATGCCAGGATGATGTGGCGCTCGCTGCAAAAGCTGATGGCGCTGCCGCCGGAAACGCAGCTCTATTGCGGCCACGAATATACGCGCGCCAACACCAAGTTCGCGCTCACCGTAGAGCCTGGCAACGCGGCGCTTCAGGCCCGCGCCGTCGAGGCGGAGGAGCTTGCCAAGCGTAAGCAGCCGGCGCTCCCGACCACCATCGCGAAGGAGCTTGCCACCAACCCCTTCCTGCGTCCGTCGAGCCCGGAGATCCAGAAGCGGCTCGGCATGGAGGGGCGGGAGCTTTGGGAGATTTTCGGCGAGACGCGGAAGCGCAAGGATAGGTTCTGACCGTGGCTTTTCCCCTCACAGTGGACGAAGTCATCGCCCATCTGAAGCTCGGCCCACACCCGGAGGGCGGTTATTTCCGCGAGACCTTCAGGGACGAAGGCGGGCATCAGGGCCGCTCACACTCGACCGCCATTCTGTACCTGCTCAGGGCCGGCGAAGTGTCGCGCTGGCATCGCGTGGACGCGGCCGAGATGTGGCATTGGTATGGCGGGGACCCGCTGCTCCTCGAGGTCAAGCACGGCGGGACGCGGCACGAATATCGCCTAGGTCCCGATTGGCTCAGAGGCGAACACCCGCACGCCCTGGTGCCGGCCGGCGCCTGGCAGACCGCCCGCAGCCTCGGGGCCTGGACGCTCACCGGCTGCACCGTGGCGCCGGGCTTTGACTTCGCTGGCTTCGAACTCGCCCCTGACGGCTTCGCGCCCTAATCCATAAACTGGCCGCCATTGATGGTGAGCGTCGAGCCGGTGATCCAGCCTGCCTCGTCGGCGGCAAGGAACGTCACGCAACGGGCAACCTCGTCGGCTTCGCCCAAGCGCCCGACCGGGATCTGGCCGACAATGCTCTTCATCACCTCCTCCGACACCCCTGCGAGCAGCTCGGTTGCGACATAGCCCGGGGCGATGGCGTTCACGGTGATGCCCTTGCGTGCGCTTTCGAGCGCGAGCGCCCGGGTGAAGCCGATGACGCCAGCCTTGGCCGAGCAGTAATTGGTCAAGCCCAGCTGGCCCTTCTGCCCATTGATCGAGGCGATGTTGATCACCCGGCCGAAGCCGCGATCACGCATGCCGTTGATCACTTGGCGCGTCATGTTGAACAGCGAATCGAGATTGGTGCGGATCACTTGCGACCATTGCTCATGGGTCATCTTCTGCAACATGGCGTCGCGTGAGATACCGGCATTGTTGACCAGCACCTCGACGGGACCCACCTCGTTCTCCACGCTGACGATGCCCTGCTCGCAGGCGACGTAGTCGCCGACGTCCCATTTGAACACCGGGATCTTGGTGTCCTTCTTGAACGCCTTGGCGGCGTCATCGTTGCCACCGTAATTGGCGGCAACGTTGTAGCCCGCCTTTTTCAGTGCCTTGCAAATGGCGGCACCAATGCCGCGCGTTCCTCCCGTGACGAGAGCCACTCTCCCCATGTGCCTTCCTCCCTTTAGGTGCTCTTCCGGCCTTTAGGCGCTCTTCCGGCGCTTCGCGTCTTCAAATCGAATTGGCCCCGCGACCGGCGAACTGTCGCGAGGCCACTGCACTCCCAATCAACTCGCTCTAGTCGCGCTCGACGCACATGGCGATGCCCATGCCGCCACCGATGCAGAGCGTGGCAAGACCCTTCTTGGCGTCGCGCTTCTGCATCTCATGCAAGAGCGTGACGAGGACGCGAGCGCCGGAGGCGCCGATCGGGTGGCCGATGGCGATGGCGCCGCCATTGACATTGACTTTCGCCGGGTCGACGCCGAGATCCTTGTTCACGGCCAGGGCCTGTGCCGCGAAGGCTTCGTTGGCCTCGATCAGGTCGACGTCCCCAATCTTCCAGCCAGCCTTCTCCAGCGCCTTGCGCGAGGCGGGGATGGGGCCAGAGCCCATGATCTTGGGATCGACGCCCGCAGTTGCCCAGGAGACGATGCGGGCGAGCGGCTTTAGCTTGCGGTTCTTCGCCTCCTTAGCCGACATCAGCACGACGGCAGCGGCGCCGTCATTGATGCCCGAGGCGTTGGCAGCAGTCACGGTGCCTTCCTTATCGAAGGCAGGCCGGAGCTTCGCCGCATCTTCGACCTTGGCGCCCTCACGGATGTACTCGTCCTCGCTCACCACGGTCTCGCCCTTCCGGGTCTTGATCGTGACGGGCGCGATCTCGTCCTTGAACTTGCCGCCCTTCTTCGCGGCTTCCGCCTTGTTCTGGGAAGCGGTGGCGAACTTGTCCTGCTCCTCGCGGGTGATCTGCCATTGCCGCGCCACGTTCTCGGCGGTGTTGCCCATGTGATAACCGTTGAAGGCTTCCCACAACCCGTCCTTGATCATGCTGTCCACGAGCTCAAGCGAGCCCATCTTCTGGCCGTTGCGCAAATGCGCGACATGCGGCGAAAGGCTCATATTCTCCTGGCCGCCGGCGACGATGATGTCAGCGTCACCGGTCGCAATCTGCTGAGCGCCCACGGCGACCGCCCGGAGGCCCGAGCCGCATACCTGGTTCACGCCCCAAGCTGTGGCCTCGATAGGAATGCCGGCGGCGATGGCGGCCTGCCGCGCGGGGTTCTGCCCTTGGCCCGCGGTCAGAACCTGACCCATGATCACTTCGTCGACATCGGCCGGCTCGACGTGAGCCCGCGCTAGAGCAGCGCGGATGGCGACCTCGCCAAGCGAATGCGCCGGCACGCTGGCAAGCGAGCCGTTGAACGCGCCAACCGGCGTTCGCGCCGCGCTGACGATGACAATCTCTTCGTCTTTCATACCAATCTCCACTTCCCCAACATAACCGAGGTCATACCCTAGTGATTCTTCCTATGGAAGCCTACGCCCTCTGGGTGGTAAGAGTGCGGCAAAGCCTCTGGTGCTGCGCACAAAGAACGTGCTAGTGATTTCGCAGTTGCGGCATGGTTTTGCCTTGGCATTCGAGCCGAGGACCAGGGAGTTTAGAGACACGTGGCACGGGATACCGACCAGGAGAACCGCCCGGTCATCATCAAGAAATACGCTAACCGTCGGCTCTACAATACCGACACGAGTACCTATGTGACGCTCGAGGATCTTGCCGAAATGGTGAGGTCTGAAAGAGATTTCGTCGTCTATGACGCGAAGACGGGCGAAGATCTTACCCATTCGGTGCTGACTCAGATCATCGTCGAGCAGGAAAGCAGAGGCACGAACCTGCTCCCCATCGGCTTCCTGCGCCAGCTCATCCGCTTCTACGGCGACAGCATGCAGCGGCTCGTGCCCAGCTATCTCGAATTCAGCCTCGATTCGCTCACCCGGCAGCAGGAGCAATACCGCCGGCGCTTCGCCCACACCTTCGGCACGGCGGCTTTCGAGGCCATGCAGGAACAGGTGCGCAAGAACTTTGCTACATTTGAGCGGGCGCTTGGCCTGTTCAGTCCGTTTTCAGGCGTAGCGTCGGGGGAGAGCAAGAACGACCACGCTCCGGCCGCAGGCCTGAAAGAGCCCGCGGAGACCCCCCGCAGCGACGACGAGATCGCCAATCTGAAGGCTGAGCTATCGGCCATGCAAGAGCGGCTCGATCAGCTCTCCCGGCGTTAGGAAATCCCAAATCGTCATGCCCGGGCGCAGACCCGGGCATTCCAGGGCAGCGGATTTCTAGGCAAGCAGTCTGGATTGCCAGGTCAAGCCCGGCAATGACGTGCGTGGTGGCCGCCTGAACGGGAGATGAAATGGGCGCCTCAGGGGTGGTTCAGTTGTTCTCGGTGTCGCCCAAGGCGCCGCGGGCTGGCGATGGCCCCGTGACCGTGAAGCTCGTAACGCCGAATCTCCACGAGGGGCTGGACGTGCCGCCCAGCGTTACGGCTACGATGATTATGCCGGCGACGATGAAGGCTATGACGACCGGAAGCTCCTACGGAGACGATGGCTGCAATTGAGTATGCCAATGCAGCTCACGCTAAGGCCCTGGGGCTTCGTTCCCGGGGGCTTTTGGCTTGTGAAAGCGCAAGCCGGGCGGATCTAGGTATCGCTGCCCACGGCGTAGTCGCGGCGCGCGGAGCGGAGGGTGACCGAAAAGCCGGCGACGACGTCGATCAGGCTCGTGAGCATGATCAGGAAGAACAGGGACGTCGCCGCTGGCGGCCAGACCAGGAACAGGATCAGGCAGGCCACGAATACTATCATGGAGAGCGCGTGATCCACGACGGAATTGCCTCCGGTGCGCGTCGACTTCAGGATCTCGAAGAACAGGACGAACAGGGAGAAGGCGAGCATCATGTCGCCGAGCGTGATCTGCCATACCCCACCCGACGGCATAGCGACAGAAAAGCGGGTCAGCACGAAGTCCGCACCGGCGGCGGCAAAGGCGGCATAGGCCATGACCACGAATGCGAGCAGCGGAACCGACGAAATCCAGCTCGTTCGCCGATAGTGGCGGACGGCCCTCTCCTCCGGCTCCGCGATCACCATAGGGTCTTTACCCTTGAACTAGGCGAAACGTTCCCCGACCGCCGCTCGTTTTAGGCCTCTTCCTTGACGGCGAGCACTTGCCGGCCCCGGTAGCGGCCCGACTTCGGATCAATATGATGCGGCCGGCGAAGTTCGCCTGAGTCCTTATCCTCGACATAGGCCGGCGCGCTGAGCGCATCGTGGGAGCGCCGGTTGCCGCGCTTCATGCGCGAGGTCTTTCTCTTGGGTACAGCCATCGTCCAACCTTTGAAAATGACCGCGGATGCCCGCGGCGTTTTGAGTGAGCGCCCTTATAGTGGCTAACTCCCGCGCCGGCCAGTGGCCGATTGGTGGGCAATTTGCGGCGCGACGCAGGTCGAGCGCGCGGCAAGAACCGGCATCCTCCGCTCCACCGACTTGGCGATCCGCAGCATTCTGGGGTTCGGCTTGCCTGGATTGCGGACCAGCGGACTTGGCAGCGCCACCGTGAGCAGCAACGCCTCCTTCCGGGTGAGCTCCGACGCGCTTTTGTGAAAATAGTGTTGACTTGCCGCCTCGGCCCCAAAAATGCCGGGACCCCATTGCGCGATGTTCAAATAGACCTCGATCACGCGCTCCTTGGGCCAGAACAGGGTCAGCAAATAGGCGAGCGGCACTTCGAGGACCTTCCGCACATAGCTTCGGTCCGTCCACAGATAGAGGTTCTTCGCCGTCTGCATGGGGATAGTACTCGCGCCACGGAACCCATGATGGCTTCTCTTGGCTTCTTGGATCGCGTCCCTGACCGCCCTCCAATCCACCCCCCAATGGACGCAGAAGCGGCCGTCCTCGCTTGCGATCACGGCAAGCGGAATGTCGCGTGCCATGTCCTTGAGCGGCACCCAGCGATGCTCGAGCGTCGTGCCCCTGAGTTTTTCCGCGACCATCACCGGCGTGATGGGCGGATTGATGAACCGGAAGACGATGATCGAGAGGAGAAGGCCTGCAATGAGCAGCAGAACCACGAGTCCCACGCGCCTACGCCACGGGTGCCGACGTTTTGCCGATCTCTTTGCGCCCATCACTGCCTGAATCGCTATGCGGAAGGCCTTGTATCCTCCGGTTGCCACCCGGAGCAACGTGGTATTAGGCTCCTGCGCCACGAGCCATTGAGCAGCCTTTTTCCCACGTGCCTAAGCATGGCCCTTACCCAAGACCTCGAACGCGTCGCGAGGCTCGTCGAGAGCCGCCTCGATGCACTGCTTGCGCCGGAGCCAGCACCTTCAGGCCAGGCGCAGCTGATCGCGGCCATGCGCTATGCGGCGCTAGGCGGCGGCAAGCGGCTGCGGCCGTTCCTCCTCGTCGAATCTGCACGGCTCTTCGGCGTGGAGGAGAAGGCGGCGCTCAACGCCGGCGTCGCGCTCGAATGCGTGCATTGCTATTCGCTGGTGCATGATGACCTTCCGGCTATGGACGACGATAAAGTCCGGCGCGGCCGCCCCACGGCGCATATCGCCTTTGGCGAGGCGACGGCGATCCTTGCCGGCGACGCGCTCCTCACGCTCGCCTTCGACATATTGAGCCGGCCGAGCACGCACCAAGATGCCGGCGTGCGCGTCGAACTGATTGGTTTGCTTGCTCAGGCCGCGGGCGTGCACGGTATGGCCGGCGGTCAGGCGCTCGATGTTGCCGCCGAGGGGCAGAGCTTGGGCCCGATGGAGGTCGCGAAGGTGCAGTCGATGAAGACCGGGGCGCTGTTCGCCTTCGCTTGCGACGCTGGCGCCGTGCTTGGCCGCGCCGATGCCGTGGCGCGGGGAGCACTTGCGGCTTACGCGTCAGCCTTCGGCCAGGCGTTCCAGCTCGCCGATGATCTCCTCGATGCGGAAGGCGATGCGGTGGCGATGGGGAAGGCCGTGGCCAAGGATGCGAACCGCGGCAAGGCGACGCTCGTGGCTCTGCTTGGCATCGATGCCGCGCGAGCGCGGCTATCCGCGCTTGTCGACGATGCCGAAGCGGCGCTAGCGCCCTTCGGGGACAGAGGCGCAACGCTCAAGGAAGCCGCACGCTTCATCGCGTCGCGCCGGGCCTGAGAAGCAAACGACTCGGCCTCAAATCCAGTCGGCGCAAGTCTCCGACGTCGCGGTCAAGGAAAAGCGCATCCGCCGGATCGTAATGTTCCACAGCATCATCGCGTTCTTCTTCAACGTGACGCTGCTCGCGCTGACCATGAATTTGGTTGGGGACGCGATCCAGAATGAATAGTGCCGGCGGCTAGTCCGCGGCGGTGCGGCTTCTGCCGATCTGCCCGAACCGCTGCTCAATATAGTCGAGCACCATCTGCTTGAATTCGGCCGCGGCGCTGGGTCCACGCAAGGTTGCCACCTTCTTGCCGTCGATGAACACCGGCGCGGCGGGCGCCTCGCCGGTGCCGGGGAGCGAGATGCCGATATCGGCGTGCTTCGATTCTCCGGGCCCATTCACGATGCAGCCCATCACCGCGACGGTGAGCGTCTCCACGCCAGGATAGCGGCGCTTCCATTCCGGCATGGAGTCACGGATGAAGTCCTGGATGTCGCGGGCAAGCTCCTGGAAGGTGGTGGATGTAGTGCGTCCGCAGCCTGGGCAGGCGGCAACGAGCGGCACGAAGCTGCGGAAGCCCATGCTCTGCAACAACTCCTGCGCGACCTTCACTTCGAGTGTGCGGTCGCCTTGCGGCTCTGGGGTCAGCGAGATGCGAATGGTGTCGCCGATGCCTTGCTGCAGGAGCACGGCGAGCGCGGCGGAGGAGGCGACGATGCCCTTCGATCCCATGCCGGCCTCGGTGAGGCCGAGATGCAGCGCAAGGTCGGAGTGCTCGGTGAGCATGGCATAGACCTGGATCAAATCCTGCACGGCGCTGACCTTGGCGGACAGCACGATCTTGTCAGGCCCAAGCCCAAGCTCGATGGCGCGCTCGGCGCTCAGCAGCGCAGACTGAGTGATCGCCTCATGCATCACCGCGCGGGCGTCTTTCGGCTCCGGCGCTTTCGCATTTTCGTCCATGAGGCGCGTCAGCAAATCCTGGTCGAGGCTTCCCCAGTTGACCCCAATGCGCACCGGCTTATCGTTCTTGAGCGCGATCTCGATGATGGCCGAGAACTGCTTGTCGCGCTTGTCCTTGAAGCCGACATTGCCGGGATTGATGCGGTATTTGGCAAGCGCCTCGGCGCAAGCTGGATGCTCCGCGAGAAGCGTGTGGCCGTTATAGTGAAAGTCGCCGATGAGCGGCACATCGACGCCCCTCGCATCGAGCCGCTCGCGGATATGGGGAACTGCGGCGGCGGCCTCGGCACGATCGACGGTAACGCGCACGAGCTCGGAGCCCGCGCGGGCAAGTGCCACGACCTGCGCCACCGTGGCATCGACATCGGCGGTGTCGGTGTTGGTCATGGATTGCACCACGATGGGTGCCGCGCCACCGATGGTGACGCCACCAATTCTCACAGGCACTGAGCGCCGACGCGCGGACATGTCCATGTCTCAAGGATACATCAGATTTCTTCGGGCTGCGCCAGCACCCTGGGGTTCAGGCGTGCAGGCCTGGTTGTTGGCCGATGCGCGGCCTTTCCTCGCTTCCAGGACGAGCTTGGCAAGGAGTGCCGCTAACAGCGCTCCAGCGGCTCCGCTGAGTGCGGTCGGAAGATCGGGCACGCGATGCGGCGTCAAACCTTGTAGGGCCTCAAGTGGCGCCGCAGACGCCATAAGCGATCCGGCCCCCACGAAGGGCCGTGGAGAGGCGAGGCAGAAGATCGAGGTGGCGGCGAAATAGACGAGGAAGTGATCGACCTGCCACGGAAGCCGGTGCGCAGCTGCAGCTTGGCAGGGATCAGCGAGGCGACGACCATCGCGACAAAAGCGGCCGCGGCACACAGCCAGACCCATCGCGCTTTTGGCATTGGCTGCCATCATGTAGTCAATCTTAATCCGCTCCTTGCTTGCCGGGGAGACTGCGCGTCATGCCGCAGTCACCGCCCACGCAGGATGGCGGGCTAGATTGGGCGGCGCGCGGGGAAGTACGTTAAGATGCCTCTATGAACGTCCAGGGCGAAGAGTCCTTGCGGTCAGGCCTTGTTGGCCTGAGCGAGAGTGAACGCGGTGACAGCGCCGCGGGTCTTGTCTTTTCGGTGATCCTGCATGGTCTTGCACTCCTTTTGCTTTTTATCGTGGGGGCGTTCGGCAGCGAGGGATCAGAGGGTGGCCTGGAAATCGTGCCCGTCGAGGTCGAGTTGATCCATGAAAGCGCGTCCCCGCCAAGACACCAGCAGTCGGCCGCCTTGCCCCAAGCGAATGCCGCTCAGCCGCCATCTAACCCGACGCCGGACGGCGTCACGCCATCGACGGAACCGTCGCGCACGGATGAGCTGGAAGCCAAACTTGAGGCTCTGGCAAAGCTGCGCCAGCCAGATGCGGTCACGCCGAGCAAGGAGAATGGTGCCGCGAGGCCTGACAGAGTGGCGACGAACGACGACATAGTGTCCGGACGACAGGGCCCGTTCAGCGTGAAGGATTACATCCGCGCTCAAGTCGAACGTCGTTGGAATCTGGATTTGGCGACACTGGGGGATAGCGATTTCTCCGTGCCGATCCATGTCGAAATGACCAGCGCCGGTGTCGTCCTCAAGGCTGAAATCGTCGACTCCGCTCGCACAACCGACCCCGCCTACCGCGAGGCTGCGGTCAGCGCCCGCAACGCAGTGCTCTTGTCGTCGCCGCTCTCACTGCCCGCCGGCCACTACCAGGGCGTGATGGACATGGTCCTGTACTTGAACCCAAGGGACGCGTTGCGATAGCTGCCAGAAGCGCTCGGAGCGGACGTCACGGGAGATCCCTGGCAACGCGGAAGCCCGCAAGGGTGGAGTAGTCATAGTCTCCACCGCTGAGGCCGCTCCCGCTGCGTGCAGCGGAGCGTACAAAAATCGGCAACCTGTC
>Ga0187817_10000649_pt1 | contig 15439 bp, 13 predicted proteins | sample NC_wetland_sal_i_17_FD_132431 | JGI IMG/M metagenome (GOLD analysis project Ga0187817, IMG submission 132431) | Wetland sediment microbial communities from Neuse River Estuary, North Carolina, USA - SO4_2 | ecosystem: Environmental > Aquatic > Freshwater > Wetlands > Sediment | place: USA...
TCGGAGGATCGCAGGGCGCGGACCGCTCCTCCCACGCGGCCGAATCGGCCGCTTCACGGAAGCCGGCTCACCCGAATCTCTCGGGGTAACGACCGAGGGACCGAACCCGGGACTCCGAGCGAGGCCACCGGATCCCTCGGCCTGATCCTCCTCGTCGAAGCCCGCGCGATCATCGACCGGGTTCGAGTTCCCCCGCTCATCACCCGAAAGTGCCCGGTGACCCAATCGATCGGGAAACTAGCAGGGACGACCGTCCGCGCCCGGAGGGACCTTCCCCCACGGAAGGTTTCGGCCATGGACGGATATGCCGTGTACCTCGGGTCGAATCCGACCCGGGGTCCCCTGACCGTTCACCAAGGGTCGCCCCCGTCGGGTGCTCCGCTTCGACGAGCTCTCCGGCGGGGGGAGGCGTCGTACATCACTACGGGGGCCGAGCTCCCTGCGGGCGCGAACGCCATCGTACGCGTGGAAGCCACACGCCTCGAGGGAGACCGCCTCTGGCTTACGCGCCCTACGAGAATCGGGCAGGACATCCTCGCGCCGGGAGAATCCATGGAGCGAGGCGATTTGCTGTTGGAGAGAGGCCAGAGCCTTTCGGCGGTCCATCTGGCGGCCTTAATCGCGCAACGGGTCCGGACGATCCCGACCCTCCGGATCCGGGCGACCATCCTGCCGTTCGGGGACGAGCTGATTCCTGGAGACTCCGACAATGCCACCGGGACGCCGGAGTTCATTGGTCCGACCTTGGCGAGTCTCCTCCCCTTCGCCGAGGTTGAGCTTCTTCCACCGATCCGGGACGACCCGGCGACCGTCCCTCGGATATTGGCCGAGGCAAGTCATCGGTCGGACCTGCTGATCACCATCGGCGGTTCCTCGGCCGGAAGAAAGGACGTCACCAAAGCATCCCTCCGACAAGTCGGTGACCTGCTCTTCGAAGGCGTGACCACGAACGTTCTCAAACGCGGCGCGGTTGGGCTCGTTTCCGGGACACCAGTGGTCGTTCTCCCCGGCCAGCTCATCGCGGCCATTACGGTCTTCCATGAGCATGGCCTGCACGTCCTCTCTCGGATGGTCGGCAGGGAACTCCGGCGGTTCGAGGAGGTGCGCCTCGGGATCGACCTGAGAGTCGACCATCGGATGGACAGCTTGTTCCTCTTCGCGATCTCAGAGGGCGTCGCAACCCCTCTTCCATGGGGCGTGGCTCGGATCACCACGCTTCTAGGCGCCCAGGCCTTCGCGGTCCTTGACCACGACCGGCAGTACCGATCCGGACAAAGGCTGCGAGTTCAGCGACTCTGGTCCCTGAATTGAGGGAGGACTCGGAAGGCCGGACCGGGTGTCTCGCGCATGCCGGTCCGTCACCGAAGGACGTGGCCTCTCGGAGAGGTCGAGAACCCGTCGACCGACCGGGCGGGTCTCCCACGGACTGCCCTTGACCGGGCACCTTCCGATTCGAGGGAAAGGGGCGTCTAGTTAAGCACCCCGAAGGAGTATCCGACCCTCCCCCTGTAAGGGGGTCGCGTGGCATCTATGAGCGAGAAGGTCCCACAGCCCCTCGAATTCACTCCGGAGACTTTTCGATTCCTCCGCGAGCTGGCGAAGAACAATGACCGGACGTGGTTCCGGGCCAACGAGGACCGGTACGCGAAGTACGTGCTGGCCCCGTCGTTGGCGTTCGTCCGAGCCGTCGGACCGAAGCTCGGCACTCTCAGTCGCCATCTCGTGGCTGACGATCGACCCGTCGGGGGATCCATGATGCGTCTCTACCGGGACGTACGGTTCTCGAAGGACAAGAGTCCCTATCGAACGTCCGTGGGGATTCGCTTCATCCACGAGAAGAGCTCGATGACCGACCCACACTTTCCCGGATTCATCTTTCATCTCGCGCCGGGAGACTCATGGGTGTACGCGGGCATGTGGCGGCCGGAGCCTTCCCAGCTCGACCAAATCCGAAGGGCGATCGTCGCGAGGTCGACGGAATGGAACAAGGTCCGAAGGTCGGTGCCCGAGATCGAGGGGGAATCGCTGAAGCGACCGCCCCGCGGGTTTGACCCGGCGCATCCGATGATCGACGACCTCAAGCGAAAGGGATACTTTTCCGGCTGCGAAATCAAAGACCCCGTGGTGACGGGTCCCGGGTTCCCCGGCCGGTTTGTCGCCCTCTGCCAGACCCTCAACCCGCTGAATCGATTCCTTGCGAAGGCTTTGGGCGTGGCGTACTGAAACTCCAGGACCCTTGGACGGCCCTCTTCCGCGCGCAGATTTCGTGGTCCGGAGGACGGAAGCCGCTCTCGAGACCGAAAACGGGGAGGCGGCGGATGGCCGGGTCTCCGGCAATCCAACGTCTTCGAGCGGTCGGCCCGGCCGGGCTCGGGCCCCCACCGATTATCTCCTATTCGAGCCGCCCGTCCGGCGGTCGCTCGCCTCCGCCGGCGGCGACCCTAGAGACTGACGACCGCGTCGGGTGGATTCGTTGCCAGGGCGGCATACAAATCCGGGAAACAACCCACGTGTAACCCGTCGATTGCGTTCTTCAGCCGGATCTTGTCGGGCGAGGCCTTGGAACGGGCCGTCTTCCGGTCCGGATTGCACCAGACGGGTTCCCCTTCCGCAAGGTCCCGGTCCAACGCGCACATGTCACAAACCCCCAGCCAGATGTGGTCGCGCTTGGCCACCTTCGCCAGGCGTTCTCCGAGGGGGTCCCCCTTGCGCAATACATACGCGTTGTCGTCGAAAAAGAACATGCCGACCACTTCCACCCCATGCGTGCCGGCTTCGAGCTGAGGGAGGATCATCTTGCCAAGCTTGTAGTCCACCGTGTGCCCCGACGTAGTGAAGACGTACGCCACTTTCATAGCGGACGCGCCGACTCCTACCAGATTATAAAACTCCTGGGAATCCAACCGGCCGGCGGGAACTATCTCCCCGACTTCGTCCTGTCCGAGACGTCCTTGCAAGTGACCTGCGATGGCCATACCATTCCAAGCCAGGAGTCGACTCCGGTTCTCCTCGCGCAGCGCGGAGCATCAACGCTCCTGACCTGCGGTCCGCTCGACTCGCGGTGAAGTGGTTCCGTTCGGGCGCCCCGAGAAAGGGCGGGCCCACGGAGTGGCCACTCACCCAGAACGATAGAGCACCCCGAGAGCCGGGCCGCCCCAGGGATTCGATGGGCGAACCGGGACGGTCCGTTGAGCCCTACGGCCATGTCTTTCTCGTGACCGGGGGGCCGCGGCCGGGAACGTTCGAGCCGCAAACGCGATCCACCCCGCTCGGCCGGGTCGGACTCAGTGGGCCGGCCCTCGAAGTTCAGATTGCCTCCGCAATAGGTCGAGGATTCGAGGATCGCGGCGGGCGGGCTCGAAGAGACGAGAGTACTGCAGCTCCATCAGTGGTAGGGAGTGCAGTTGGAAGGCCTGCTCCATACACGCCACGAACGCGTCCATTTCGCCCAGCGCGAAGTGGACGAAACCCGCAAAGAACACCGTGAGCTCTCCCGTCTGGCCCCGCCTCTCGAGCCTGTCGATCGCGCGTTGTGCGCCGTCCGCGTCCCCTTGCCGGGCCGCAAGAAATCCACGGTACATTTCCGTCCATACGCTGTCCGGCCTCAGTCGTTCCATCTCGCGGATGGTCTCCTCGGCCTTGACGTAGTCCGGTAAACCGAGGTAGTACTCGGTGAGATGCGCGTTCGTGCGGAACGAAACCAAGGGTTTCGTCCGTTCCCAATGGGCCATGGCGTCGGCCTCTCGCCCGGAGTATGCGTACGCCCGTCCAAGGAACGCGATGACATTCACGTCGACCGGGTCGAGCTGGCGAGCGGCCTCGAGCAATCGGACGGTCTCATCGATCCGTCCTTCCCCCGCCGCGATCTGCGCCAGCCATCGATAGGGGTCCGAAAGACTGGGGTTGAGTTCCATCGCACGGCGAGCCTCTCGGTCGGCACCGCGCATGTCATCCTCGCCGAGCAAGAGGCCTGCCAGGACGGAATGTGCCTCCGCGAGCGCTTCGCTCCGCTGGAGCGCCTCGCTAAGCTCCTCGCGGGCCTGCTGGACCGAATCGAGAAACGGGACCGCGCCTTCGCCGCCGAGCCAGAGCGAGCATTCCGCAACCCCCACCCTCGCCCGGGCGAACTGCGGGTCGCGACGGACCGCTGCCTCGAAGAAGGAAAGGGCCTGATGGATGGTCTCTTCCGACCCTTTCTCGCCCAAAAGCTTCCGTCCCTGAAGAAAGCTCGTGTACGCTTCCATATCCTGAGTGTCCGGAGGGCCGTGTACGAACGAGGTCTGGGCCGCAACGTGACCGCCCGAAACGTGGAGGGAGATGGACGAGGCGATCTGCCCCGCGATGTCGTCCTGGATCGCGAAGATGTCATCGAGCGGTCGGTCGTACCGCGACGACCAGAGGTGCTCTTCGGATCGGGTATCGACCAACTGTGCCGTGATCCGAACGCGATTTCCGGCCTTCCGAACGCTTCCTTCGAGCACCATCCCCACTCCGAGTTCCTGTCCGACGTCCCGGATCGACTTGGCCGAGTCCTTGTACCGTCGGACCGAGGTCCTCGCGATGACGCGCAGGCTCGGGATCTGGGACGATCGCGAGATGAGCTCGTCGGTGAGTCCGTCCGCGAAGTACTCGTCACCGGCGTCCGGGCTATGGTTCTCGAACGGGAGCACGGCGAGGCGAAGTTTCGAGTCGGTCTCGACGGACGGGGACGACGGACGGGCCGCAGTTCCCGAAAGGACGACCCGATAGATGTCGACCGGGAACTCCACGTTCTTGAGGGCTCGGGAGGCGAGCTTCTCGAGGGGGAGATGGAGCTTGTTTCGGACCTGATCGAACACGGAACCCGACACACAGATCCCGCCCGGCTCGGCCATCGGCTCGATCCGGGAGGCGACGTTCACGGCGTCTCCTACGATGTCGTCTCCCTCTCCGATGACGTCCCCGACATGGATTCCGACCCGGAGGACGAGCCGTTCCTTCGAAGCGGGGAGGGCATTTCTTCGGGCTACCGCTTCTTGGATCTCGACCGCGCATCGTACCGACTCCACCGCGCTGGGGAACTCGATCAAGAACCCGTCGCCCAGCGTCTTCACCTCGCGCCCTCCATGGGCCGCAAAGAGGGGGCGCACCAGCGACTGGTGCTCCTTCCGTAGCCGAAGCGCCTCCTCCTCATCGCGCTGGCCCAGTTTCGTGAAGCCTACCATGTCGGTGAACATGATGGCGGCGAGGCGCCGGGTTGAGGCCACGGCTCGAAAACCGCCTCGGTTAGATTAAGCCCCGGTCCACGGAAGGCGAATCGGCCCACTCGTCCCACTCGGCGCACCTTGAGTACCGGCCGCACGGATGCGATCCCGCGCCCCATCGGGCGCCTACGAGTGCCTGGGGCCGTTCCGTCGGACCCCCCCGCTGCGCTCAGCCCTCAGCCGACGGGAAGACCGTCACGAAGAGCGGGCCGCGGCGGACCGGCGCGAAGTTCGACCTCTGGGAGTACCGGGATCGCCACCTTCATGGCTCCCGGGTCGAACGCGACGGCAGACGCTAGTCGCTGCGGTTGGAGATCACGAACTCGTTGCCGTCCGGGTCGGCGATGACCGCTCGAACGAACTTCCCACCGGGAGACTCGATGAGCTTGGCTTCCACCGTCACGGTTCCACCGCGACGCTGGATCTCCTCGCACGCGGCCGCCGGGTCGGGGTGACGGAAGACGACACCCGAGACCGTCCCGGGGTCTCGTCCCTCCTCCCCCGGGGCTTGGACGTGCATCGTCAGGATGGTCGAAGTCCCTGGCAGGGCGAATACGGCCCGGTTCGCCTTCTCGTCAAGACTGAGCTCCTTGAACCCGAGGACGTCCCGGTAGAACCTGCTAGCCTTCTGAATGTCTCGGATGTGGATCGTCACGGCATGAAATCCGGTGATCACTTCGCTCACGACCGTCCGTTTGCGGGGCCGTTGTTAAAACCTCCGAGGGCGGTCGGAGGCGCCCGGGCCCTTCACGATAGTGAATGAACGCGGGCGACAGACTCTCCCCGGGACGGAATTCCGAAGTTCTCGTGAGGCCGAGGCTTTGGGGGTTTCAGGACCTCCCACGGCTTCGCAGGCTGAACGCTGAGTTGGTCCAAGGACTCCTCGTCGAATGAAGCCCCCGACCGGTGGAATCGTGGAAGGTCACGGATGGGCCGACCGGCCGTGAAAGGGAGAGCTCCTCGTCAGTCGAGCCGGCGCGTGGAGAAGCCATGTTCCCATCCACTTCCACCGGCCCGATAGGCGCGGTGAACGGTGCCCGCACCAATCGACTCTTCTAATTCTCAAATCCTAAGGGGTCGAGAGATCCTCGTCCGCCGGACCTAGGCCCCTACCAGGACGCGGAACCGAGAATCGCTCGGGAATCGAACGAGTCCTCATGAACGACCTTGGACTTATCCTCGATGCGATCGCCTTCGTCCTAGCGGTCCTCCTCGCACTGATCGCTCTCGGCGCGGCGCTCCGCTACCGAGACCTAAGGTTCGCAGCCGTCGGCGCCGCGCTCGCGGTGCTCGGACTGGTGAGCGCCTTCGGAGCGGTGGACCGCCTGTGGCCCCGGACGATCCCGGGCAGTGAACTGGGCGTCGTTCCCGCAGTGCTCCTCATCGTCTCCGAGACGTTGCTCTACCTTTCGTTCGTCGCCGCGCGGTCGTGGACGCTACGGCCGCCCAGCCCGTAGCGTGCTCGACCTCCCCACCCGGCGCCGCATCTTCGATTTCGTCGCGGCGCATCCCGGTTCGAGCGCCCGGACCGTCCAACGCGGCGTAGGCTTGGGCTGGGGCGAGACGGCCTATCACCTCGACCAGATGCGGCGGGCGGGGTTGCTCCATCGCGAGCGAGGCGGCCGCCGGGACTATTACTTCCCCGCCGACATGGTTCCGATCGACCGTCAGCTGCTGCTCTCCATGCAGAGCGCGGTCGAGCGGGCCCTCCTAGTCGAGCTCGCGCGGTTCCCGGGACTGACTTTCCGGGAGCTGGTCGCGCGTCTCGGCGTTGGCAAGTCGACCGCGGCGTTCCACCTCCGATTCTTGGTCGCACTAGGAATCGTCGACGTCGAAAGCTCGGGACCCCTTCGGCGGTACCGCGCACGGCGGCCGGATCTGGTCCTCCGTTTGTACGGCTCGTTCCGGGATTCGTTCGAGGAACCCTGGGTCGATCGGTTCTCCTCCACGTGGGGGGGACTCGTTCGGGAGTAGGCTTCAGGATGTTCCCGGCCGGGGCTGAAGATCGTCCGACTTAGCCCGCCGGGGTGAGTCCCTCGTCGATCGGACGGCGCCGGAGCTGGTACGCGATCCCGCCGAGCAGAGCTCCCGCCAACGCGACGCTACCGATGGCCACTAGCGGCAGCGCGGCCGCGCTGGCCGGCGGCGGTACGGTGCTCGTCGGTACCTGAGCGCCGAACACGAGCCACGGGTCGTACTTCAGGCCCGAAAACCCTCCCGGACCCACGAACGTCAGGAGCGCATCGGCCGAGGATGCCTCTTGATTTCCGCCGGGGAAGAGACCGACCTGGTCAGTGATGGTGAGCGGCGAGGAAGAGTTCCCCGTAGTGTTGGCGGTCGGCCCGAAGGAGAGACTCGAGAGGGCGACTCCGGTCGAGTTCCACTCCTGCGTGATCGTATCCGTGGCGGCGGCGTAGGAGAAGCGGACCCCGCTGGGTTCTGAAAACGCCTGTGCCACCACCTCAAGGCCGAGCACATCGGTCGTGTTCATCCACGGCCAGGCGGAGACCGTCACGTCAATCTTGATCCGATTCGAAGCGTTTCCGCTCCCGTTCTCGAAATGAAAGACGACCCCGAGCGTCGTATTTCCGAGCACCTGGTTGCCGTTGCCCCACGTGGTCGAGCTGCCTCCACCGGGAAGGTCGTGGGGATCCCACTGGGGGGTTTGACCGTTCGGCTGGAGGGTCGTGCTGTTCAGACCGATCGCGTTCGTGACGTTCTCGATGATCACGTCGGTGAGATTGACCTCCGAGGGCGTCGAAGTGACGTTCACCGAGCCCATGCCTTGAGACTCGGGAACCGTGAGGGCCGCGACCGCACCCGAAGCGGTAACCTCCGCGAGCGGGCCCACCGTCAGGGTGAGGTTGTCGGTGGTCCACCCGGTCGCGGCCTCAAAGGCCCGGTAATCGACCTCGAAGAACCCGTTGCAATTCCCGAGGAGCGTATCGTTCGTGTTGGCCCAGTGAAAGTTGCCGCAGGTCTGCGGAGGAGGAACCGTCGACACGAAGGCGATCGTCGCGCTCGCGGGGGCTCCTTGGACCGTGAGGTTGCCCTCCGGCCCGACCGTGTAGCCGGGGACGGAACCCACGAGGAATAGATACGTACCGTTCGGTTCCATGAAATCCATGGAGGGGGTGGTCGAATTCTGTACCGTCCCGTTCAACGTCACCGACCAGCTCGTCCCTGAGGGCAGTCCCGTTTCCGAGAAGGTCACGACGTACTCGGAGACCGCGCGGAGCGTCGTCAAGGAGCCGGGAGCACGAACGTTACCGGCGCCCCCCGCTGCTACGACCGACGTAATCGACAGGCACCCGACCAATACTGCGATTCCTAGGACGGAGAACGTGAGCCCAAACCTGCGTCCGTCCCTTGGCCGGCCCTCGACTCGCTCCATGGTGGGGGAATGGCGCGGGAACTCCTTGCTGATTTTGGCGCACGTACGGCACGTGAAGGTTCCCCGGGGGTGTTCCGAGCGGGCCCGCCTGTATTGGGGCGGGCGAAGCCACCCTCGGTTCTCGGGCGGGATCCGCCGCAAAGGGGTCGGGCCGTGCGGGAAATCCGATCTCGAGAACCCGCCGAGGTCATTTCGCCCAGATCGACACGGGCGGCCCAGAAGGGTACGCCTCGGGGGTGGTGTCTGCAGGGCTGATGACAGAGCGGGGGCCGGGCGCGGGAGACGGGTTCCTTCCGGCCTTCGCGCCCGGACCGCGAGGCCCCCGCTCGAACAGTTCATCACGGAGCTCTCCCCTCGGCCCTCGGCCATGAAAGCGATCCAAGACTACTATCCGGACGAGCTCTCGCACTGCTTCGGATGCGGGCGATTGAACGAGCACGGGCACCACCTGCGAAGCTTTTGGACGGGGGACGCGAGCGAGGCTCGATTCACTCCTCGGCCGTTCCACACGGCCCTTCCCGGATTCGTGAGCGGAGGCGTGTTGGCCTCCCTGGTCGACTGCCACGGGACCGGAACAGCGGCGGCGGCCGCGTATCGCGCGGAGGGGAGGGAGATGGATACTCTGCCCGCGCATCGATTCGTCACGGCCTCGCTCCGGGTCGACTACCTCCGGCCGACGCCTCTGGGCCCGGAGCTCCTCCTCCGCGGCCGGGTCCGGTCGATCTCCGCACGGAAGGTGGTCGTAGAGGTCAGCATCTCCGTCGGGTCCGAGACGACCGTCCAGGGGGAGGTCCTCACGGTCGAGATGCCCGATTCGATGCGACCGCCGTCCGCTCGGTCCTCCGCCTGATCGGCCGGATCCCGGGGTCTCAAGGACCGGCGTCCGGCGGGGGAACGGGTGCCGCGGCTCGGGAATAGGAGATCCCTGCCCGTCGGGGAAGGCTACCGGGCCGGTACCGCCGGGCAGTACGCTCGGACAAGATAGTCCGAGATGTCTCGGACCTCCACGTCCTTCGGTGCGACCCGCTTCAGGTTCGCGAGACAGAGCGGGCAGGCAGTGACGACCTTCGAGCTGCACTCGGAAAGCTGGGCGACCCTCTTCCGAGCGATCTCCGCGGACTTCCCGGGGAAGAGCGTCTCCAGCGGTCCCCCGCAGCAGAAGGTCAGCTTGCCCGAGAGCTCGGGCTCCACGAGGGTGACGCCCCCCCGGGCGAGAAGGAGGCGCGGTTGCTCGACGACCCCCTCATACCTCGCGTAGACGCAGGAGTCGTGGATCGTGGCGGTCTCGTGGAGCGGCTCGGTCGCGACCATCGGTCGCTCTCCGAGTACCTCGAGATAGCTCCGGACGACGAGGTCGAACCCTTCCACCACCTTCGGGTAGACGCTGCGCAGCATGTTGGTCGTGTGGGGGTCGACGGTGATGACCCGCTTCACGCCGCTCTCCTTGAGGGTTCGATACACGTATCGCGCGTGCCGTACGAACCCGCGGTCGAGCCCCTCGTCGTGGGCCAGGGCCCCGGTGTAGAGGTCCTTCTCGTACAGGTAACCGAATGGGACACCGGCAGCTTTGAGCAGACGGGCGATGTTCCTCAAGCGCTCGTTGTAGAGACGACGCTCTTTCGGGTCGGTCCGCGCAAGGAGCGGCGTGAGGTTCACGAGTCGGTTCATCGACCGGGCGAAGCCGAACAGCCAGGCGTTTCGCGAGTGCTCATACTTCCCCAGCTGGCGGCTCATCGCGTTGATCGCGGGGACCATCTGCCACATCTGGCCGGTGTAGAGGACCGTCTCCCCGCCGCGCGGGAGGTCGAGGCCGCGAGTCCAGGCGGTCGCCGCGCGTCGGCTGAGCGGGAGGGCGCTCCCTCGCTTGCGCAGGTTGTCTCCGAGGATGCCGAGGGTGCTCGCGATCGGAACCGGCATGGTCGTTCGCCTCAAGCCTCCGCGAGACCGTGGACCTCTCGGTTCACGTAATTGCGCAGCGCGCGAACGTTCTCGGCGATGTGGACACCGGCGGGGCAGTTGGCTTCGCACATCCGGCAGAGCAGGCAGCTGAAGATCGTCTCGGTCTGGCCGAGAACCGCCTCGCGGTGACCGAGGAGCGCGTAGCGGAAGAGACGTCGGGGCATCAGCTCGAGGCCGAGCGGACAGAGGGCCGTGCACGTGCCGCAGTTGATGCATAGCCGTGCATCGAAGTCGCCGCCGAGGTGAAGCTGGGCGAGGAACTCGAGGTCGACCTTCATCGTCCCTCCACAAGCTCGTAGCGGTAGTAGTCGTCCGCCCGGCCCTTCGGGAGGTCCCGGACGCGTCCATAGCGTCGCATCGCCATGACCCACTTCGTCACCTCGTAGGTCGGAGCCCCCAGCGCCTGTGCGATCTCGGGAAGGGTCTTCGGTCCGCTCTGGAGGATGGCCGTCACGCGGTCTCGCTCGACCATTTCGTCCCGCAGCACCTCGCCGAGGTTCCGCAGACTCGTCTTGCCCGTCACGTCGCCTCCTTCGCGAGGGCGTCGATCATCGCGGTGATTTGCTCGTTCGTGTACCCCTCAACGGAGACCGCCTGCTTCGGGCAGACCGGCACGCAGGCGCCCTCGCCCTTGCAGAGGACGCCACTGATCTCGGCGACCCGCTTGTCGCCGTACGCCACCGAGGCTACGGCCCCGTACGGGCACGCCGTCGTGCATTCATCGCACCAGACGCACAGGTCCGGGTCGACCTTCGCGACCGTAGGCTCGAGGTCGACGTACCCTTTGAGCAGGAGCGCGCCGGCCTTGGAGACCGCCGCGAGCGCGCTCGCGACGCTCTCCGCCACGTTCTTCGGCCCCTGGGCGGTCCCGACGATGAAGACCCCATCGACGACCGTCTCGACCGGACGCAGCTTGACGTGGACTTCGTGGAAGAACCCGTCCTGGCCGACGGGGAGCTTCAGGACGCGGGCGAGCGGGCCGCTCTCGCGGGGGACCATGCCCGTGACGAGCACGACGAGGTCAGGTCGGATCTCGACCTCCTCGCCGCGCATGAGCCGGTCCTTCACCTTCACGACAAGGCCGCCCTCGTCGCGCGCCACCGTGGGAGGGGCGTCGTCCCCGTACCGGAGGAAGACCGAGCCCGACCGCAGGGCGCGTTCGTAGAGCGCTTCGTACTTGCCGTAGGTCCGCACGTCCCGGAACAGGTGGAACTGGTGGAGGGTGGGGTCGCGCGCGCTCGCGACCGTCGCGATGTGGGACGTTGCGCTGCAGCAGTACCGAGAGCAGTAGAGGTGTGGGCCGGACTCCTTCGACTCCTGGCGGGAGCCGACGCAGTAGACGTAGACGATGGTTCGGACCTCCCGGCCGTGGTACTCGAGGCGGCCGGGGTGGCTCGCCAGGAGCTCCTTGAACTCCGGAAGCGTGACCACCCCCTCCAGCCCGAACCCAAACTCTCCGGGTTCGGGTACGTACGGGTCGAACCCCGTGGCGACGAGGATCGCACCCACCTTCAACGAGATCATACCGCCCGTTCTCGTCCGGAGCTTGACGGCGAAGTCGCCGATCCGACCTTCCTTTTCGATGAGCTCGGTCGAGAGGTAGAGCACGACGTTCTCACGGCGACCGATTTCGTGGAGCAGCCCTTCCACCAATTCTCCGCCGACCTTGTCGTTCGGGAAGAGGCTCCCCCAGCGGGCCACGTGTCCGCCGGCCTTCTCCGCCTTCTCCACGAGGTGGACGGAGATGCCCAGGTCCGAGAGCGCGAGAGCGGCGCGGAGCCCCGCGACCCCGGCGCCGAGCACGAGGGCCTGGGGAAGGGTCTTAACCCGCATCCGCTCGAGCGGCGTGGAGAGCGACGTCTTCGCGACCCCGGCCCGGACGAGCCGAAGCGCTTTCTCCGTAGCGGCTGGTCGGTCGTGCGTGTGCGCCCAGGAGCACTGCTCGCGGATGTTGACCTGCGTGTACTCGTATGGGTTGAGCCCGGCCCGCTGCGCCATCGCCCGGAACGTACTGAGGTGGAGCTTCGGCGAGCACGAGCAGACGACGACCCCGTCGAGCTTCTTCTCTCGGACCTCTTCGATCACGGCCTGCTGGGCGGCGTCCGAGCACGCGAACATCTGAACCTGGGTCGAGACGACGTCGCCTTCCTTGGAGACCTCCTCGCGGACCTTCTCCGTATCGACAAAGTCGGAGATGTTCCCGCCGCACTGGCAGATCACGACGCCGAGCCGACGCGCGGTCACGCCTTCGCCTCCCCTTTCTTGAGATAGGCCGCGATCTGCGCCGAGGCGGCCTCGGAGTGGAGGATCGTGTCGGGGATGTCGCGCACCGCGGTCGCCGAGCCGATGACGAAGACGCCGGGGAGGCTCGTCCGGCCGGGCTCGAGCTCCTCGTCCGTTTCACGGATGTAGGCGTAGGAGTCCCTCGCCAACCCTCCCTGCGGGAAGAGCCGGAACGCTCCCTGGTTGGGCAAGAGCCCGACCGCGAGAACGACCAGGTCGTGGCGCGCCTCCTTGGGCCCGCCGTCGCCTTCGATGTCCTCGTAGTGGACGATGAGGTCGTTCGAGTCGGTCTCTTCGATCCGGGATACCTTGCCTTTCGTGAAAGAGACGCTCATCCCCTTCGTCTGTTGGAAGAACTCCTCGTAGCCCTTGCCGAACGCTCGGATATCGATGTAGTAGATCGTGACGTCCGCGAGCGGGACGGCCCCCATCAGCAGCTGAGCCTGCTTCATCGAGTACATGCAGCAGACGCGAGAGCAGAGTCGGTTTCCGACCTGCTCGTCGCGGGAACCGATGCAGAGCACGAACGCGACGTTCGTCGGAGACTTCCCATCGGAGGGGCGGACGACCGCGTTGAACGGACGCGTGGGGGCGAGAATCCGGTCCATCTGGACGCCGGTGATCACGTTCGGGAAGCGGCCGTAGCCGAAGGCGGGCTTCTGGCGGGCATCGAAGGGTGAGAAGCCGGTCGCGAGCGCGACCGAGCCGACCGTCACGGTCTCGTGACGGTCGCGCATGCCGAGGTCGATGGCGTTCGCGGGGCACACCGCCACGCATTCTCGACACTCCGAGCACACCCCGCAGTCGAGGCACCGGTTCGCGCTCGCCCGGGCCACCTCCGCGCTCATCGGGGTCTCGTACTCCGCGAACGAAGCGAGTCGCTCGGGGAGGGGGGTTCGAACCGGGGGCACCGGCTCGCGCCGGCTTCCGCCGTCCCGGGCTTGCCCCACGACCGCAGCCCGGTCGGCGACCGGAAGTCGCTCGTCAAAGCGGACCCCCCGGGTCGAGGCGCCGCGAAGGTACCGGTCGATGTAGAACGCCGCCCGTTTCCCCTGCCCGACCGCGGTCACGATCATCGTAGGGCCGGTCACTGCGTCCCCGCCCGCGAAAACGCCGGGCAGGTTGGTCTCGAGCGTCTCGGGGTCCACGAGGATCGTCCCGTTGCGTTGAAGCGCCAGCTCGGACGCGAAGGGAGCGGTGTTCGGCGCAAGGCCGATCGCGGTGATGACCACCTGGGCGGGCACCGACTGCTGGACGGTGCGGTCGAACGAGGGGTTGAACCGATGGTCGCGGTCGAAGACCGAAGTGCATCGGACGAGCTCCACCCCGCGGACCGAATGGTCGTAGCCAAGGATCTCCGCGACCCCCCAAGAATTCGTGATGAGGACGCCCTCCTCCTCGGCCTCCTGGATCTCCCAACGGTGGGCCGGCATCTCGGCGCGGGACTCGAGACAGAACAGCTTGACCGACCGGGCTCCGAGGCGGAGGGCGCTGCGCGCGGAATCGATGGCGACGTTTCCGCCGCCGATCACGACCACGGTCCTCCCCGCCAGGTCGGAAGGGTGACCCTCGTTGATCCGGTGGAGGAACTCCATTGCGTCGACCACGCCCGCGATCTCTTCGCCCGCAACCGAGAGTTTGCGCCCGCCCCGGTCGCCCGCCGCGACGAACACGGCATCGAACCCGGACTGCTGCAACGCGGCCACGGAGCCGACGCGGTGGTCAGTTTCGATCCGAACCCCGAGGGCCGTGATGTTCTTCAGGTCGCGTTCGAGGACCTCTTTCGGCAACCGGTAGGCCGGGATCCCCCAACGCATGATCCCTCCCGGCTCCGCCTCCGCCTCGAAGACGGTGACGTCGTACCCGGTGCGGGCGAGGAAGAATGCCGCGGAGAGCCCCGCCGGCCCGGAGCCGATGATCGCTACGTTCTTTCCGCGCCGGTCCTTCGGTGGCCCGTACTCCGGGGTCGGATGGGTCGAGTAGTACCGGTCGGCCATGAACCGTTTGATCCCCCGGATCGGGACGGTCCCTTCGAGCTCCGCCCGCGCGCACTGCTCCTCGCACGGCGCGTAGCAGGCTCGGCTCAACACGCCGACCAGGGGAGCGTCGTCGAGGTGCTGGCGGAACGCTTGGTCGTACCGTCCCGAACGAACGAGCGAAACGTACCCGTGGGGCTTCACGCCCGCGGGACAGGAGAACGAGCAGGGGGAGGTCCCCCGACGCGTGATCACCGCTTTCTTCGGGACCGCCTGGGGGAATGCGATGTGAGCCGCCCGTCGCGCCGCGAGGTCGTAGTTGAACTCGTCGGGCACGGCGACCGTGCACGCGGCCTCGCAAAGCGCGCAGCCGGTGCACTTGGCGGCGTCGACGAAGGTCGGCTTTCGCGTCAGACGGACGAGGAACCCTCCCTCGGCCCGGGGCGTGATCTCGTCCACCTCGGAGTAGACAAGCGACCGTACGTTGGGGTGGTTGTTCACGGCGGCCATCTTGGGTGTCGAGATGCAGCTCGCGCAGTCGAGGGTGGGAAACACCTTGCTGAGCAGGATCATCCGGCCGCCGA
>Ga0187817_10000650_pt1 | contig 15432 bp, 14 predicted proteins | sample NC_wetland_sal_i_17_FD_132431 | JGI IMG/M metagenome (GOLD analysis project Ga0187817, IMG submission 132431) | Wetland sediment microbial communities from Neuse River Estuary, North Carolina, USA - SO4_2 | ecosystem: Environmental > Aquatic > Freshwater > Wetlands > Sediment | place: USA...
CGGTGAGGACGGTCTGCCGAAGGTGGAACGGGTCGTCGCCGCGGCCGACTGCGGCATCGCCATCAACCCCGACGTGATCAAGGCGCAGCTCGAAGGCGGTATGGGCTTCGGGCTCTCGGCCGCGTTGTTCTCCGCCATCGATCTGGAGCAGGGCCGCGTGGTGCAGTCGAACTTCCACGACTACCGCGTGCTGCGCATCAACGAGATGCCGAACATCGAGGTGCACATCGTGCCGTCCAAGGAGAACCCGACCGGCATCGGCGAGCCGGGCGTGCCGCCGATCGCGCCTGCCATAGCCAATGCGTGGTCGAAGCTCACGGGCCAGCGCGTGTTTACGCTTCCCTTCTCGCGTTCGGCGGCCAAGGCCTGAGGAGATGGCTATGCGATCAACAGCGATCAGTGTCGTGGGCGCGCTGGGGATCATCGGCATCGGGTTGGCCGTCTCCGCCGCTACGCCGGAGCCCTCCGCAGGACTGAAGGCGGTCAGCGAGTTTGCGTCCATCGCCGACGAGAAGCAGCGCTCGCAGGCGCTCTTCGCCGAGGCCGGCAAGGTCATCACCAGCGCGCGCTGCATGAACTGCCATCCGGCGGGCGACCGTCCCGCGCAGGGCGACGACCGCCATCCGCACCTGCCCCTCGTCGTGCGCGGCATCGATGGTTTCGGCGCCATCGGCATGCGTTGCACGACCTGCCACGGCCCGGAGAACTTCGACGCGGCGCGCCTGCCTGGTCACCCCTCATGGCACTTGGCACCCATCGAGATGGCATGGGGCGGTAAGTCGCTGGGCGAAATCTGCGAGCAGATCAAGGACCCGAAGCGCAACGGCGGCATGTCGATGGAGCAGCTCGTCCATCACATGGCCGAGGACTCGCTCGTCGGCTGGGGCTGGCATCCCGGGGCGGGGCGCACGCCGGCACCCGGCACGCAAGCGGAGTTCGGCGCGCTCATCAAGGCGTGGGCGGACAGCGGCGCTGCCTGTCCGCCAACTTGAACTGTTGGTCTCGTAGCGAGGTAGCCTATGAATGTCATCGCATCGCAGAAGCCCGGCAACGCGCAGCGTGACGTGCTCGAGGTGGCCCGGAGCTGGCTCGAGCAGCACGGCCGCGCCGTGCTTGCAACGGTCGCCTCGACGTGGGGCTCGGCGCCAGTGCCTGTCGGTGGGCAGATGGTGGTGGCGCCGGGCGAGCGCTTCCACGGCTCGGTCTCGGGCGGTTGCGTGGAGGCCGAAGTAATCGCGGAAGCCGCCGAGGTCATGGCTGGGGGCGCGCCAAAGCTGCTCGCCTTCGGGGTCGACGAGGAAGCCGCCTGGCGCGCGGGTCTGCCCTGCGGCGGCAGGATCGAGATTCTGTTGGAGCCGCTCGAGCGGGAGCGCGACGCTGGCACCCTCGACCGCATTCTCACGGCGCGGCGCGCGCGCGAGCCGCTGGCGGTCGTCACCGACCTCGCAACCGGCACGCGGCGGCTTTCCTCCGGTGAAGGCGAGCCGGCGGAGATCACGAGCTGCCTTGCTGCGGGCGAGAGCCGGCTACTCGACATGTCCGGGGGCCGCGTGTTCGTGCAGGCATTCATGCCGCCGGTGCGCATCGTCATCGCCGGAGCCACGCACATCGGCCAGAGGCTCGCCGCGCTCGCGCGCCAGACGGGCTATGATGTCGTCGTCGTCGATCCACGCGCCGCTTTCGCGAGCGAGGAGCGCTTCGGCGACACCGAGCTCGTGACCGGCTGGCCCGATGCCTCGCTCGCTGCCGTGGGCATCGACGAGCGCACCGCAGTCGTCGCGCTTACGCACGCCTCCCACATCGACGATGAGGCTTTGACCGCAGCGCTGCGTTCACCCTGTCTTTATATCGGTGCGCTTGGCTCGAAGCGGACCCACGCCAAACGGATCGACCGGCTGAAGACCGCGGGTGTCGGCGAGGCGGAACTCGCCCGCATCCATGCTCCCGTCGGGCTTGCTATAGGCGCCAAGGGTCCGGCCGAGATTGCCGTGTCGATCCTCGCCGAGATCATCCAGGTCGCACGCGGAGCTTGAGCGATGACCCCGGTTGCTGCCGTCCTGCTCGCCGCCGGCGCATCGGTCCGCTTCGGTCCCGACAACAAGCTCGTTGCCGAGATCGACGGCCGTCCGCTCGTGCGTGCCGTGGCCGATGCTATTCTCGGCAGCGAGATCGCCGAGGTCGTTGTCGTCACCGGTGCTGATGCGGCTCTGATCGAACGCGCGCTGGGAGGCCTGCCGGTTCGCTTTGCGCACAACCCGCATTGGCAGGACGGCATGGGATCGTCGATCGCAACCGGCGCCTCGGCGCTGGGCGACACCATCGAAGCTGCCTTCATCGTTCCGGGCGACATGCCGCTGCTGACCCCAGGCCTGCTGCAAAGCCTGATCGCCGCCTTCGACCGGCACGGCGGAGCCCCCATCGTCTATCCCGCGAGGCCAGATGGCGAGCAGCGCAACCCAGTGCTGTGGCCGCGGCGATTTTTTCCGCAGCTACGCGCGTTTTCCGGCCCGGAAGGGGCCAAGGCGCTGCTGCGGACGCTTCTCTCCGAGAGCGTCGCCGTTACCGGCGACCCGGCCGCGTTCGCTGACGTCGACACGCCAGCCGACCTGCAACAGGCAATGCGGCGGCTCGACGCTGCTGCGCAGAAATCCGTGGCTTGAGGCGGGAGAAACGCGTTAGGTCGAAGTTGCCGCCAAATGAATTGCCGAAGCCGGCAAAACATCCGATGAGAACACTGCGAGCCGCTGCGCGTTTCGAAGGCTCGCTCTCCCGCCTTGGACCCTCGCGAACAAGCGCAAGGCTAACAAACACGACATGAGCCAAGCGATCACGGCGCCGTTCCGCCGCTACCCCAACTTCAGCCTGCTACTCTTTGCGCGCTTCATGTCCACCGTCGCGATGCTGGCGCAAGGCGTGACGCTGGGATGGCAGGTCTATTCGATCGCACGCCTCGATCACAGCGTGGAGCAGAGCTCGTTTCTCGTAGGCATGATCGGGCTCGCGCAGTTTTTGCCGATGTTTGCGCTCGTGCTGCTCGCGGGCGAGACGGCTGACCGCTATGACCGCCGCAAGATCCTACTCGGATGCGCCACACTGCAGGTCATCTGCTCCAGCTCGCTCGCGCTGCTGGCGACCATGCATCAGCCGAGCCTGATCGCGATTTTCGCCATGGCCGGCGTCTTTGGCGTCGGCCGCGCGTTCACCATGCCGGCGAGCGCCGCGCTCGGTCCGATGCTCGTGCCGCGGGAAATCCTGCCGCGCGCCATCGGCTGGAACACGCTCGCCATGCAGACCGGCATGGTGATCGGTCCGTGGATCGGCGGCCTGATGTGCGCAAGCGCGGTCCCCCTCTCCTATGCGGCCTCGGCCACCCTCTACGTCATTGCCGGTATCGCGGTGTTCAACATCGGCGTTGACACGAGGCCCGACCATAAGGGTGGCGAGCGCTTGAAATTGATCGCCGAGGGTCTCGCCTACGTGTGGTCGAACAAGATTGTATTCGGCGCCATCTCGCTCGATCTCTTCGCCGTGCTTCTGGGCGGCGTCACCGCGCTTCTGCCCGTCTACGCGCGCGATATCCTGCACATCGGCCCGGACGGCTTCGGCCTCCTGCGCTCCGGGCCCGCGATCGGCGGCGGCATCATGGCGCTGACGCTGAGCCTGCGCCCCGTGCAGCGCGATGCCGGCTTCTGGATGCTCGTCTCGGTAGCGGCCTATGGCGTCGCGACCGTGATCTTTGCCTTGTCGACCATCGTGTGGCTGTCCATGCTGGCGCTCGCCGCGCTCGGCGCCGCCGACGCCGTTTCCGTTTTCGTCCGCCAGAGCCTCATCCAGATCGTAACGCCCGACCCGATGCGGGGGCGCGTCACGGCGGTCTCGAGCCTCTTCATCAGTGCGTCGAATGAGCTCGGCGAGTTCGAAAGCGGGGTGGCCGCGCGCATCCTCGGGCCCATCGGCGCCGCTGTTTTCGGCGGCGTCGGCTCGATCGTGCTGACGGGGGTGTGGGCGAAGCTCTTCCCCCAGCTGCGCGAGGCCCATCTCGACGTCCACCGGCGGAGCGAGGCCGCTGAAACGGCTTGAGCCGGCACGCTGCGGCGCGGCATCGGCCGGGAGCTCGGAGCCGCGGTTTTACCACAATCCAGTAGCCTCTTTCGCGCCTTGGGACGCCTCCAAAGTCATGCTAGGCGTGGGGCAGGTGGCTTACGTTGGGGAGTACCCGGATGTCCAATTCAGCGTTGCGATTTGTTCCGCTTTTTGTCGTGGTTGCGGCTGCCGTCGCCGTGGCGAAGCCCAAGACGGTACCCGATCCGGCGCCCGCCGCCCCCGTCGGCTTCACCGTCGACGAGAAGGCGAATGCCCAGATGGCGAAGAAGATGAACATCCCGGTGTATTTCGCGGTGCCCAAGACCGCGTACGTCGACCTCCCACCGCTGAAGAAGACCTCTGACAAGCTCATCGACTTCAAGCATCCCGACGGCAAATCGGCCTCCGGCGACGTTGGTCTGCGACTCGTGGCAGCAAGTCGGTCCGGACTTGCAAAGCGCCTTGCCGACAGCGGTCTCGTGCAGACCGGCGACCTATTGTTATCGTTCCGCACCGAGTGGGGCGGTGCCGGAGCCTATCCCAACATCCAGATGGGCATCAGCCACACCGGGCTCGCCTACGTAAAGGACGGCTACGTCCACAACATCGATAACCCGCTGAGCAACGAGTACCTCGGGCCGCGCTCGGACCTGACGAGCGAGCACTACAGCACGCTCGACTACATCCACGTTATTCGCCCGCGCGGCCTCACCGATCAGGAGAAAGCCAACCTCGTCGCCTGGGCGAGCCTGCTCGCGTCGAGGTCCGGCAAGGTCTATCCCAGCCAGCTCAGCTTCAACCAGGACTACCAAGCGCCAAAATACAAGCCGGGCCACCCACTCGACTTTGTCAAACGGCTCGGCCAGATCGCGCTCGGCCAGAATCCGCCAGGGGGCCCTCTCGACCTCTACTGCTCCGAGTTCGCCTTCTCGCTCTTGTCGCTCCGCGATTGCGATCCGGCTAAGACCGCGGACGAGTTCAAGGGCAGCCGGGTTCCCTCCTGCGTCCGGGAGCCCATGAAGCCCATGACCGCGACCGGCAACGTGGTGCCGGGCCATAGCCGCAGCTCCTACTCCGGGCTCGCTGACGGTCCCTTGCTGGTGGTCGATGCGATGAAGCTCCCCGACGAGCCGCGCAACAAGCTGCTGCACAGCGTATTCATCGAGAACCCTGCGGGCCTGTCGAAGATGTCGGTCGGCCACCGCGATTTGGCGAAAGCGATGCAGCCGAAGTTCGAGCCGCTGGAGAGATACTACATCGGCATCACCGGCAAGCTCTGGCAGAACTGGCGGGCAAAGCTGCTCGGCGTGGGATTCAACTGGGCCGGCATTCCTGAGAACTATTCGCCGACCTCCTATTTGGTGAACACGCTGCTGCCCAAGAACGACAAGTACCGCACCATGGACTACGTGGCCACGATCGTGATGCAGTGACGGCGATCGAACCATCCCGTGGTTGACCACGCCATTCCAGCCTAAGCGATCGCAGGCTCGTGCCCGCGGTCGCGAGAGCGTACGCGCCTCGTTCGTCTCGGCAAAGGCAACGTTTGATGGATCGTCGAAGCTTCCTGCTGGCCGGCCTCGCCGCGCCATTCGCCTTGTCCCGCTTCGCTTTCGCCGGCGACGAGATTTATCTCGCCGACATGCACTTCCATCTGTTTTTCTTCGGCGACAACACGCCGAAGACGAGGCCGCTGGGCGCCACCATGGCTGCCGGCAACGTCAAGCTGCTCGCCTGGTCGCTTGTGGGCGACGTCCCCTGGATCCGGCCCTCTGCGCAGGGCCTGAAGCAGATCGGTGAGCCCAAGCCCGGCGAGGCGCTCGACTGGTTTGAGAAGGATATCGCGCGCATCAAGGCCCACCTCGCCGAGCAGAACCTGAAGATCGTGCTCACGCCGCAGGACGTCGATAATGCGCTCAAAGGTCAGCCCCACGTGGTGCTCGCCGTCGAAGGCGCGAGCTTCGTCGATGCCGATCCGAGCCAGCTGAAGCGCGCCTACGATCTCGGCATCCGCCACCTTCAACTCGTCCACTACATCAAGAATCCGCTTGGCGACTTCCAGACCGAGAAACCCGAGCATGACGGGCTCACCGAGCTCGGCAAGCAGGTGGTGCTGGAATGCAACCGGCTGGGAATCCTGGTCGATCTCGCCCACTGCTCTCCGGACGCCGTCTCCCAGGCGCTCGAGGTATCCAAGGTGCCGGTTGTGTGGTCGCACAGCTCGGTGATGCGCAAGGGCAAGCCCGACTGGTCGATGCCGGTCTGGAAGGCGCGCCAGTTGAGCCTCGAAGGCGCCAAGGCCATCGCGAACAGGGGCGGCGCCGTGGGGCTTTGGGCGATGCGCTCCGACGTCGGCGGCGGCGTCGAAGCCTACGCGGCGCGGCTTGCCGAGATGGCCGACTGGCTCGGCGAGGATCACGTCGGGTTCGGCACCGACACCAACGCGATCGTCAATCCCGCCATCGCCAGTTACGCCGATCTGCGTCAGGTGGTTCTGCTCTGGCAGGAGCGGGGCATGAGCCACGACCGCATCCGCAAGATCGCGATCGAGAACTATGCGCGGCTGCTGCGGCAGGCGATGGACGGCCGGCAGGTCTAGCGGCCAGCGGCGGGCTGCGGGACACGGATCGGAAAATTGTACCCCTCGTCCATGGCGGCGCCGCTCTTCTGGAAGTGCCACCACTCGCGGCTGTAGTTCCAGAAGCCCTCGGCCGACATGGCTTCCACCAGCATCCGGCGGTTGTCCTTGGCGACTTGGGGTATCAGCTCGGAGCGCGTGCGGCTCTTGGCGCCGAAGCAATCGAACCCGGTGCCGAAGTCGAGACTGTTGTCGGCCGAGCGTTGCTCCGGCGGAGCGTCGCAGCGCACGAGCGGCTTTGCCGGATCGAATTGCGGCACGGCGGAGCCTGCCGGCACGATCGTCAGGTCAACGGTGTTGCCGCGCGAGTGCGCGGAATGCGAGGCGATGAACCCGCGGTTGAACAGTTCGTCCTTATCGTAGTCCGGGTAGTACTGCTGCTTCATCTTCTCGTCGCCATCCTTATTCGACCAGCGGACGAAGTCGCGGACGCCGCGGGCGGGCCGGTAGCAATCGTAGACCTTGAGCGAATAGTTCTTCTTGAGCAACGCATCCTGCACCTTCTTGAGCGACAGCGCCGTCTCGCGCGTGAGGATGCACTGGGGCGCGGCATATCCGTCGACGGGGCGCCCGAGGAAGTTGTTCTCAGACGCGTACCGAATGTCCTGCTGGATACGCGGATCGATTTCGGAGAGATATACAAACGGCGCCGGCAAATCGGACGCGGTCTCGGCAAGGCTCACGGGTGGCAGCATCGCAGCCATCACGGTCGCCAGCGCTGTCTGCGAAAGGTTGGCCATCTGATCAACTCCCGGCTGCGGCCGTACAGGTCTCATAGCCGATCGGATGCCATGGCCGCCACGGGGCACGGCGAACGCGTGACTTGGGGGCGCGAATGCGTATAGTGCGCGGTCCGAACCGAGAGCTCAGCGCGCCCCCCTGCATGCCGACCCGAACCAACGTCAAAGCCGCCGCAAAGCCCGCGGCGGTCCCGTCCGCCGGGCTGCACCCCGAGCGCTCGTTCCAGGATCTCATCTTCGCCCTGCAACGGTTCTGGGCCGAGCAGGGCTGCGTGGTCCTGCAGCCCTACGACATGGAGGTCGGCGCCGGCACCTTCCACCCGGCTACAACCTTGCGCGCGCTCGGCCCCCGTCCTTGGAATGCGGCCTACGTACAACCTTCGCGCCGCCCCAAGGATGGCCGTTACGGCGAGAACCCCAACCGGCTGCAGCACTACTACCAGCTGCAGGTCATCATGAAGCCGGCCCCCGACAACATCCTCAACCTCTACCTCGAGAGCCTGCGCCGCATCGGGCTCACGCCCGAGCTGCACGACATCCGCTTCGTCGAGGACGACTGGGAGAGCCCGACGCTCGGCGCCTGGGGCCTCGGCTGGGAGGTGTGGTGCGACGGCATGGAGGTGACGCAGTTCACCTATTTCCAGCAGGTGGGCGGCTTCGACTGCGAGGTCGTCTCCGCCGAGATCACCTATGGTCTTGAGCGCCTCGCCATGTACGTGCAGGGCGTTGACCGCGTGTTCGATCTCTCCTTCAACGGCCGCGAGGACGCGCGCAAGCTCACCTACGGCGACATCTTCCTGCAGGCCGAGCAGGAGTATTCGCGCTTCAACTTCGAGCACGCCGACACCGCGATCCTCCTGCAGCACTTCAAGGACGCGGAGGCCGAGTGCAAGGCGCTGCTGGAGAAGGGCGGCAGAGACGCGCGTCACGAGATGGCGCTGCCGGCCTACGACCAGTGCATCAAGGCCTCGCACATCTTCAATCTACTGGACGCGCGCGGCGTCATCTCGGTGACCGAGCGGCAGAGTTACATCTTGCGCGTGCGCGAGCTCGCCAAGGCGTGCTGCGCCGCTTGGCTCAAGACCGAGGGAGGAGGCGCATGATCTCGCCGACCATTTTGGGCGCGCTGATCGTGGGCATACCCGCCGCCATCGTCGCCTACCTGGCGCTGTGGCAGCGCAACCGGCCGGTGTTCTGGTTTGCGCTCGCGCTCGTCGCCGTGGGCCTCGGCTACCTCGATTTCTCCGGCGCGCTCGACGACATCGCCAACTTCGTATTGGGCAATGAATTGCCCGCCGAAGCCCCCGCTCCATGAGCCTCGCCATGGAACTGCACCCCTATACCGCGAGCACCGCTCCAACGCAGACGCTCGCCCTGCGGCCGAAGTTTCTGACGTGGACCTCGCGTGTTTGGCGGGAGAGCCCGGGACGCGCAATCCCGCTGTTCAAGATCGAGGCGCGGCTCGAGCCGCGCGATGTCGAGGACAACGCTCTCTCGCAGGCGCTGCGTCCCTACGCTTCGCAGCTGCAGAAGCTTACGATCTACCTTTTGCATCCGGAGGAGACACCGCGGCTGGCGGCGTGGGCGGTCGGTCGCTTCGACCTCGATGCGAAGAGCGCCAACATGTTCTTCCACGACTTCCTCGGCGCTTCCAACGGCGCGCTCCAGCTCTCCCTGATGCAGACCGCGGGCGCGGCGACCGACATCGTCATCAGCGTTGTCCCAATACGCATCGAGGCGCATAAGCTCGCGTTCGCCATCACGAGCTACGACTTCGGCATCCACAACCGCATCGGCTGACCCCCACCCCCGGCCCTCCCCCTTGCAGGGGAGGGAGAGAAGAAACAACAGGGCCATGCGCGCTCTTCGCCTCCCCCCTTGAGGGGAGGACGACGCGGAAGCGGATCGAGCGCCAGCTCGTGTCCGCGGACGCGTCAGGTGGGGGGTAATTGCCTCCGACACCACGTTTCACGTATGAGTGCGTGCCCCAAGCGAACCCTGAGAGAAAACATGGCTGAGCTGCTGCTCGAGCTCTTTTCCGAGGAAATCCCCGCCCGCCTGCAGGTGCGCGCGGCCGACGATCTGCGCCGCCTCATGGTCGAAGGCCTGAAGGCGCGCGGGCTCGAGGTCGACGAGGCGAAGAGCTTCGCCACGCCGCGGCGGCTCACCCTCGTCATCGAGGCCGTGCCGAAGAAGTCCCCAGCCGTCTCGGAAGAGCGCAAGGGTCCGCGCGTCGGCGCGCCGGAGCAGGCTATCGCGGGATTTCTCAAAGGCGCGGGCCTGAAGTCGATTGGCGAAGCGCAGGTCGTCAAGGACGAGAAGAAGGGCGACTACTACGTCGCACGCATCGAGAAGCCGGGGCGCGCGGCGGCTGAGATCGTCGCGGAGACCTTGCGCGAGGTCATCCTGGCCTTCCCGTGGCCCAAGACCATGCGCGTCAACCGCAAGCTCGAGAACGGCGCCGAGCTGCGCTGGATCAGGCCGCTGCACGCGATCCTGCTGACGCTTGACGGCAAGGTCGTGCCGTTCGAGATCGCTGGGATCAAGGCCGGGAATGAGACGCGCGGCCACCGCTTCCACGGCAACGAGCCGTTCAAGGTCGAAGGCTTCGCCGACTACAAGAGGCAGTTAAAGAGCCACAAGGTGATCCTCGACGCGGCTGAGCGCGCGGGCTTGATCGCGGAGCAGGCGCACGCGCTCGCCAAGGAGGCGAAATTGACGCTTGTTGAGGACGACGGGCTGCTGGCGGAGAACGCCGGGCTTACCGAGTGGCCGGTCGTGCTCATGGGCGAGTTCGACAAATCGTTCCTCGAAGTGCCGGCGGAATGCCTCACCTCCTCCATGCGCACGCACCAGAAGTGCTTCTCGCTCAAGCATGGCAAGAAGCTTTCAAACCATTTCTTGCTCGTCGCCAACCTCAAGGCCAAGGACGGCGGCAAGGAGATTATCGCCGGCAACCAGAAGGTGATTGCGGCGCGGCTGTCGGACGCCAAGTTCTTCTGGGAGCAGGACCTCAAGAAGAAGCTCGAGGTCATGCGCGACGAGCTAAAGGGCATCACCTTCCACGAGAAGCTCGGCACGCAGTTCGAGCGCGCCGAGCGCGTCAAGGAGCTCGCCCGCCAGATCGCGCAGTCGCAGGAGCTATGCGAGGCTGCGCTGGCGCAGCGCGCGGCCGAGCTCGCCAAGGCCGATCTCGTCTCGGGCATGGTCGGCGAGTTCCCCGAGCTGCAGGGGCTGATGGGCCGCTACTACGCCGAAGCCGAGCACATGAACCCCGCAATCGCGCGTTCAATCGAGCTGCACTACAAGCCCAAGGGCCCGGCCGACACGGTGCCCTTGGAGAAGGACGGCGACGGCGTCGCCGTGGCGCTGGCGCTGGCCGACAAGCTCGACACCCTCGTCGGCTTCTGGGCCATCGGCGAGAAGCCGACGGGCTCGGGCGATCCCTATCAGCTGCGCCGCGCGGCGCTGGGCGTCATCCGCCTCGTGCTCGAGAACGACCTGCGTTTTCCGCTTCTGCGTTTTGCGGAAATTTCCTTAAGGGAGTTTCTGTGGCTGGGTCTGAAACCAAAGCATGTGTACGGCTATCTGTCCCTGTGTGAAGAGTACGACCCGCAAGCGGGCACAGGTCCCGAGCCCAGTTGGGACCATGAACCTTATATCTCATTGTTAAACTCGGACGGGCGATTGCCTGCTGGTGTCAACGCAGGGATGTTTCAGATTGGATTGGCGCACGAGTTGGATGAGGACGAGGTTCCAGCGGCGGCTGACGCGTGGAGGCTCGTGAAGGAAAGGTGCCAGCAACTGAACCACATGGATGCTGGTCGGGGATTCGCAGACGTTTTTGGTGCCGACTACAAACCCACCTCACCCGATTTCGTGCAACGGTACTCGCGAAAACTCTCAACTGAACTGCTCACGTTCTTCGCCGAGCGATTGAAGGTGCACCTGCGCGACAAGGGCGCGCGCCACGACCTCATCGACGCGATCTTTTCGCTGCCCGGCCAGGACGACCTCGCCCTCATCGTCAAGCGCGTCGAGGCGCTGACCGGGCTCTTGAAGACCGACGACGGCGCCAACCTGCTCATCGGCGTCAAGCGCGCGCAGAACATCCTCGCCATCGAGGAGAAGAAAGACAAGACGAGCTACGCCGGCCCCTACGATCAGATGCTGCTCAAGGAGCCGGCAGAGGTGGCGCTCGCCGCGGCCATCGAGAGCGTGAAGGAGGACACCGCCGCGGCGATCAACGTGGAGAACTTCGCCGGGGCCATGCGTGCGCTCGCCGAGCTGCGCGCGCCCGTCGACGCCTTCTTCGACAAGGTGACGGTCAACACCGAGGACTCGGAGCTGCGCCGGAACCGCCTGCATCTGTTGTCGGAGATCCGCGCCGCCACCCTCAACGTCGCCGACTTCACCAAAATAGCAGGGTAGACCGATCACCTGTCATCCCGGACGCTGCGCGGCAGCGATCCGGGACCCAGTGCTCGGTTGAAAGCTCGGCGATATCTCCCTGGGTCCCGGCTCTGCACTCGATTTGCCCGTTTGGCCGGGATGACAGTTGGAAGCGCGTCAGCTCGTCAAATCGATCCACAGATCTCGCCATTGTGGATTCTGAGCTTCAATCAGCTCGAGCTTCCATTTGCGCAGCCAGCGTTTGATCCGCTTCTCGCGCAGGATCGCCTCGTTGATATCGCAGTGCACTTCGAAGTAGACGAGAAGCTTCACGGCGTGTCGCTTGGTGAAGCCCGGCACCCATCCCTCGCGATGCTCTTGCACGCGGCGGACCAAATCGTTGGTGACGCCGACGTAGAGAGTGCCATTGCGCCGGCTCGCAAGGATATAAACGAAGTACTGGTAGTCGCGCGGCATGTTGGGCTCTGGGTCCCGGCTCTTCGCGGCGGCAAAGTTGCCACCGCTTCGGCCGGGATGACAGTGTAGCAAAGCCGCTTACCTATCATCCCGGACGCTGCGCAGCAGCGATCCGGGACCCTGATCGAGAAGAGGTGATGGCGGCGGGCCTGTGGTATCGCCGGACGGCATGGAAAACGAGATCCCCCGCTACCTCTTCGTCTACGGCACGCTGATGAGCGGTGCGCACACCGCGCTCGGCAAGTCGCAGCGCCTGCGTCTGGCACGAGAGAGCGACAGCCTCGGCCCCGCCTCGATCGCGCATGTGCACCTCTACGACCTCGGCCGCTATCCGGGCGCGGTGGCTGGCGGCGGCGAGGACGACGTCGTGCATGGCGAAGCGGTGCTGCTGTCCGCGCCTCAGCCGACGCTTGCGTGGCTCGACGCCTACGAGGGCAGCGAATACGACCGCGTGGTGCGCGAGGTGCGGCTCGCTGGCGGAGAAGCGATCGATGCCTGGGTGTATCTGTTGCGCGCAGTACCGGCGCGGGGCAAGCGCATCGAGGATGGGCGCTGGATGCCGCGCTAATCTCGTGACGAGCACAATCGCTTGGAGGTGAGGAGAGCTGGCCTGCGGACCCCGTGCGGCCCTCTGCCACTCGGGCACGGTCCCCGCTTAGACCGGGCGGCCAGCTCCCACAGCTAATGGTCTACACCCGCCGCTCTTCCGCCACTATTTCAAATCGCGAATTCACTTATGATGTGCATAAACGCGAGATTCCGCTTGCGCTCGCAAAAGCTCAGTCGGTGCCGAGAGTTCACGCGTCGGTCGCGCTCGCAGCCTCCGCGCATGCGCGCTCATATGCTTCGCTCGCCTGCAGCCATGCTTCCTCTGCGGCCGCGAGCCGCTTGACGAGCTGCCCGCGCTCGACGCCGGCGCGCTGCGCTGCAGCAGCGTCGCGGACGTAGGACTGCGGATCGGCCAACAGCTTGTCGAGCTTTGCGATCTCGGCTGCGATCTTCTCGACCTCGCGCTCCGCCGCCTGCATCGCCTTTTTCAGGGGCGCGAGTGCCGCCCGTCGATCGGCGGAGGCACGCCGCTGCTCGGCGCGCGCGCTGCGTCCTTGCTCGCCGCTTTTTTCCTTGCCCTCGCGCCGGGGCCCGGCGCCGCGCTCGGCTAGCAGTTCCGCGCGATAGGCGTCGATGTCGCCGTCGTAGGGCTTCACGCCGCCGTCGCGCACGACCCACAGCCGGTCGGCGCAGGCTTCGATCAGGTGGCGGTCGTGGCTGATGAGGATGACGGCGCCCTCGTATTCGGCGAGCGCGTGCACGAGCGCCTCGCGGCTGTCCACGTCGAGGTGGTTGGTCGGCTCGTCGAGGATCAACAGATGCGGGCCGTGGAAGGCAGCGAGCGCCAGCAGCAGGCGCGCCTTCTCGCCACCCGACAGGTTGGCGCATTTGGTGTCGGCCTTGTCCGCTGAAAAGCCGTAGGAGCCGAGCCGCGTGCGCCGCTGCGCCTCCGTCGCCTCCGGCATCAGGTCCAGCATGTGGTCGTAGGGCGTCTTTGCCGGGTTGAGCTCGTCGAGCTGGTGCTGGGCGAAGTAGCCGACGTCGACGCGCTTGGCGCCGAATACGGATCCGCTCAGCGGTGCGAGCTTGCCGGCGATCAGCTTCGCGAACGTCGACTTGCCATTGCCGTTCTGGCCCAGAAGCGCGATGCGGTCGTCCTGGTCGATGCGCAGGTTCAAGCCCTGCAACACGGGCCGGTCCGCCGCGTAGCCGGCGGCGACGTCCTCGAGCCGCAGGAGCGGGCTCGCCAGCGGCTTTAGCGGCTGCGGCAGATGGAACGGCGCCACGCGCGATTCCATCTGCGCCGCGATCGGCTGCATCTTGGCCAGCGCCTTGACACGGCTCTGCGCCTGCGCGGCCTTCGTCGCCTTGGCCTTGAAGCGGTCGATGAATACCTGGATCCGACGGCGCTCCTCGTCCTGCTTCTTCTTGAGCTTCAATTCGAGCCGCTGCTTCTCGCGCCGAGCCTCCTCGAAGTCGTCATACCCGCCCGAATAGAGCGTGAGCTTGCCGCGTTCGAGATGCAGGATCGAGCCCACCGCGCGGTTCAAGAGCTCGCGGTCGTGGCTGACGATGAGCACGGTGTGCGGGTAGGAGCGCAGGTAGCTTTCGAGCCACAGCGCGCCTTCGAGGTCGAGGTAGTTCGTCGGCTCGTCGAGCAGCAATATCTCGGGCTCGAGGAACAGCACGGCCGCGAGCGCCACGCGCATGCGCCATCCGCCCGACAGTGCGCCGCAGGGGCGCTGTTGCGCCGACTCGTCGAAGCCGAGTCCGGCGAGGATCTGCGCGGCGCGCGCGGGTGCCGCGTGCGCGTCGATATCGGCCAAGCGCTCGTGGATGGCGCCGATGCGATGCGCGTCCTGCGCCGCTTCGGCCTCGCTGAGCAGGGCCGTGCGCTCGGCGTCGGCCGAGAGCACCCAGTCGATGATGCTTTCCTCTCCGCCCGGCGCCTCCTGCGCGATGTGGCCGATGCGAGCCGAGCGCGGCACCGTCACCGAGCCCAGGTCGGGGGTGAGATCGCCGCAGATGATCTTTAAGAGCGTGGTCTTGCCGGTGCCGTTGCGGCCGACGAGGCCGACCTTGTGTCCGGTAGGGATGCCGGCGGTCGCGCCCTCGAAGAGCGGCCGGCCCTCGATACGGTAGCTCAGGTCGTTGATGTGCAGCATGGTTTTGAGGGCATAGCGGCTCACGCCGGCTCTGTCACCGGGCCGTTCAGATGGCGATGCCGAGGCGGCCGAGGATCGCGACCATCGCGAAATAGCACAGGGCGGTGAGCGCGGAGGACGCCGCGAGGCTCAAGCCGAACGGCCAGCCGGCGCGCAGCATCAGGGGCAGCGCGATGAACAGGGCCAGTGACGGTAGCACGAGCCAGAAGATGCCGGCCGCGAGCGCCGCAACTTTCTCGGCGTCGCCTGTGTCGGCATAGAGCCAGATGAGCGCCAGCACGGAAGTCAATGGGATCGAGGCGAGCACGGCACCCGCAAACGTGCTGCGCTTGGCGATCTCGGCAATCGCAACCACCAGAACGGCCGTCACGATGATCTTGAGCGCCGC
>Ga0187817_10000651_pt1 | contig 15424 bp, 11 predicted proteins | sample NC_wetland_sal_i_17_FD_132431 | JGI IMG/M metagenome (GOLD analysis project Ga0187817, IMG submission 132431) | Wetland sediment microbial communities from Neuse River Estuary, North Carolina, USA - SO4_2 | ecosystem: Environmental > Aquatic > Freshwater > Wetlands > Sediment | place: USA...
ATTTTTCCCAATCGATCAACGCCGCCGGCGCGCAGAATATCATTTACGATCCATGGTCTACGCAAACGTCGGCGAATGGCAGTGTCATCACGCGCACTCCGTTTCCGGGCAACATCATACCGGCTTCGCGGATCGATCCCATCGCTGCGAAGTACATGGCAGCGCTCTGGCAGCCTAATACGCCGGGCCAGGGCTACGATCACCTTTGGAACTACGTGGCCAACCTGCCGATCAATTATCCGTACAAGAATTTCGCCGACCGTCTGGATTATCACATGGGCGACAAACTCACTCTGAGTTTCCGCGCACAAATCTTTCGGACCCCTGTAACATCGTCGAATCCAACCGGCTCGGCGATTTTCGATAATGACCGGGGCAGCGAGCGGGATGGCAATACTTATTCCGGGACCGCGACATACGTGGTTAATCCCAGGACGGTGATCAGCGTGAGCGCAGACTACCATGATTTCATCGATGCGTCGGCTTGGGGTGCACAGTCCTCCGCCTTTACCTTCGCAGGCCTGTATCCGAACACGAATTTCTATCAGGCGTTATATGCGGATCCGACCATCCGGAAGTTGGACGCGCGCATGTCCATCAGCGGAGACGGAGGCCGATGGGTCGACATGGGTCCCGGCGGCGGCGACTGGGATCAACGTCCGAGCGGTAATGGTCTTGACGCCAAGATCGCCCACCAGCACGGCAGCCATTATTTGAAGGCCGGCTTTGAAACGCTCGGCACTCACGCACCCAGCTTGCTCCAGCTATCCAATCCCGGATTCGGGTTCAACGGAGATATCACGAACTCCACGTACGTCAACCCGAACCTGGCGGTGGCCGGTAACCCCTACGCTTCTTTCCTGCTTGGGGCTGTCGTGCCGGTTGGCGCCAGTGCAAACGGGTGGGACAGTAATGAAACTTCCATGCCGAGCCTGATTACCCCGACGTTTTCCAGCCGCTTCTATGGAACTTACATCAATGATGACTGGAAACTATCGAATAACCTCACGTTGAACCTCGGTCTGCGCTGGGAGTACGAACAACCATTCATCGAATCGCAGAACCGGCTCACGGCGCCAATGAATCTCACCACGCCGATTCCGGAACTACAGGGCGTGCAGATGCCGGCCGCGGTTCGACAGTTCTACACCGGCCCCTGGGATCTGACCGGTGCATTTCAGTTCGCCACCGGCGGCCGTCCGGGTGCCTGGAACTCCGATTCGGGCACATGGTCGCCTCGCGCCGGCGTGGCTTACCGGCTGAACGACAAGATGTCCCTGCGCGCGGGATATGGCCGGTATGTGACCCCCTGGAGCATGGATGAGAACGCGACAGATCAGTTCAGTACGCCCACTACAGGTTACTCCAATTACACGGATGCCCCTCCAACTGTCCTCGGAGTACCCCAAATGACGCTGTCGAATCCATTTCCATCTTCATTCCCCATAGTACCCAGTTCAGGGAACAAGTACGGTGCTTATACGGGGATTGGAGGCGACTTGACGTACTTTGCTCCGAATCGCCCCCACTCCTTTAGCAATCGGTTTAACGTCTCGCTTCAAAGGCAATTGCCGCAGCACATCGTAGCCGACGTGACGTACTTCTTTAACCACACGAGCCAGGTGAACAATATCGATTACAACATCAACCAGATCAATCCTCAGATCGCGTTGCAGTACGGAGCGGCGACTAATGCAACCATCGCTAACCCCTTCTATGGTATCTCCATCCCCAATCCGACTCCCGGTCCGCTGTTTGAACAGGCCACGATTCCAGTCACCCAATTAGCAAGACTGTATCCGGCATGGGGCAATTTGACGGTGATTGACGGGATTAACGGTGGCGCCATGAGGTACAGCTCCTTGCAGATTAAGGCGAGCAAGTCCTTCAGCAGTGGTTACTCGCTGCTGCTCGCTTATAACTATCACGTCCAAACGAACCAGACGTTTTACGACAACGTCTCCAATTATCTAAAGCAGTGGACTTGGGAGGACTCGGGCACACCGCGGCACCGGCTGGTGGCTTCGAGCGTTTGGGCACTTCCTGTCGGCAAGGGCCGTGCGTACTTGACTGACGCGCCTCGGCTGCTAGACGCGTTGGTGGGCGGCTGGAATCTGGCCGGCGTAGTGACCTGGCACTCTGGCGACCTCCTGAACTTCCCCGGTATGCTGGTGAGCGGCAACCCGCAGATCTCCAACCCCGGACCTAACGGCTGGTTCAATACTTCCGTATTCTCCCTCCTGCCGGCATATACGCGGCGTACCAACCCGTGGTACTATTCCGGCATCCGCGGGCCCCAGTTCTTCAATGTAGACGCCACGCTGAACAAGGACTTCAGCATCACCGAACGGATCCGCTTCCAATTGCATATGGACGCTTTCAACGCCCTCAATAACATGAACTGGAACGATCCGAATATGACCGTCGGCAGTAGCCAGTTCGGGAAATCCACGGATATCTATCCCAATGATTTCGGGCGGCGGCTGCAACTCGGGCTACGTGTAATGTTCTAGAAATCGGAGTCCTGAGACGCCAGACCGGGCATCGTCATCCGATCGGTTGGTTCCCTTTCGCTGGCCGTCCGCCTGGAGCGAACCGGCGCTGCTGCGGTTGTTTGCGGGGAGTCCGATCAACTGCCTGCTATTTGAGAGCCTAAGCGGCGCGAAGGCAGTCGTTGACGCGGCCCGCGCCGCCGGCTTCACTGCACTGGAGTGGAGTGAGCTGGGCGCCGGTCCTTTGGCGCAGGTGAAGTGGGATTCCCCGGCTCCACAAACCGTGATCACGGGCCTCGTCTGGCCGCGCATCAAGATGTCCGCCCATGGGTTGGGTGACGTGGACGCAGGCCCGACCGGCGCTCCCTGGATTGACTCCAACAGTTGGGTCGCGAGGCTGGCCGCCGTGCGCGCGCCGCACCGGCCCGTATGGCTCGGCTTTGAACTGGGCAACGACCACACCATCGCGGGATCGGCATCTTATATCATTGCGGTCGCCGACTCCGCCGCCAGCGGAGCGCAGTGGATGGTTACGCTCGACGATAACCTGCGTGAGGGATTGCCGGCCGGCAACGCCAATGCCCTGAAGACGTGGCATAGCATCCTCGACGCGCTCGCGTTCTTCGAAAAACACCGGCAGTGGGCCGCCTGGGACCGCTGGGGGTCGATCGGCATCCTTTCCAGCTTCGCCGGGAAGGATGAGTTCATGGGCCAGGAGATGCTGAACCTCGCGGCCCGCCGCAACCTGCTCTATCGCGTGTTGGACCGGTCTTTTCCGGCGAGCTGCAAACTGGAGGGCCTGCCGGCCGTTCTGTACGCGGACAGCGATCCGCCCTCCGCCGAGCTGAAAGCCCAACTCGCCGCGTTCGCCCGGCCCGGCGGGCTGCTCATCGTGCCCCGCGCCCTGGCTGCGCTGTTTCAAGGTGAGAAGACCGTTCCCTGCTCCGTTGCCGGGTATGAACTGCGCTCCTTCGGTAGAGGTTCGGTCGCCGCCGCCACTCGGGATTGGGACGATCCATATTTCCTCGCCGCCGACGTACACAACCTGGTAGGGCGGCGCAACGACCCGCTTACGTTGTTTAACGCTGCGTCTTTGTGGAGACACTACTCGGTGAATCCCGATAGCCGCGCGGCCCTCCTCCAGTTGGTAGCGTTCGCCAGCCGGCCTAACGAATCGGTGAGCGTGGCGCCGGCCCGGCCATTCCGCTCGGCGGCGATGTACACCATCGGACGGGGCGCGCCTGTCCCTCTGGAGCCGGTGAAAGTGGAGGGCCGGATGGAGTTGCATCTGCCCGCGTTTTCGTTCTATACGGCCCTGGAGGTTCGATCATGAGGAACATCCAAACTCCTGGTTGCGGAATGACCCGCCGCAGTCTGTTGGCCAATGCTGGGATGGCCGCTCTCGGTGCGGGTCTGCTGCCGCGCGTTGGCAAGGCGGTCGAGGCGCCCTCAACTCCCGTGGCGCTAGCCCGCTGCCGCTCCTACGATGCGGAATTGCTGCCGACACTGACCAAGATGTTCGACCAGATGGGCGGGTTGGGACGGCTCGTCAAAGACAAGACTGTGGCCGCGAAAGTCAACCTTACCGGAAACCCTGACTCACGCTTGGGTTTCATCCCCATCGGCTGCACCACCTGGACGCACCCGGCCGTGATCGCCGCCACGGTCCACCTTCTCGGAAGAGCTGGTGCGCGCCGCATCCGCATTCTCGAAAGTCCCTGGCAATCGGCCGAGCCTGTGCAGGAATTCATGACCGCCGCCGGCTGGAATTCAGGAATGTTTACCAGTGCGGCCGCCAATGTCGAATTCGAGAACACCAACTTCCTTGGGTACGGCAAAAGGTACATTCGGTTTCCGGTGCCTCACGGCGGCCTCTTATTTCCCGCGTTCGACCTTAACCACTCCTACGCGGACTGCGACGTCTTCGTCTCCATCGGCAAGATGAAAGAACACCAGACCGCCGGAATTACTCTGTCGATGAAGAACTGTTTCGGCATCACGCCCTGCACGATTTACGGCGATGGCGCGCCTGAAGACGAGCCGGGCCTGGTGCCGCTGGGAGGCCGCTTCCCTATCCACGCGGGCTCCCGCCAGCCCTCTAAGTGCTCGCCCCCTGAGATCGACCTCAAGAGCCCGCGCCAAGGCGGCTATCGCGTGCCCCGCTGCGTGGCCGACCTAGTGGCGGCCCGCCCCGTGCATCTGGCCATCATCGACGGCATCGAATCGCAGACCGGCGGCGAAGGCATCGGCCTCGACACCCGGCACGTCACCCCTCACGTGCTGGTTGCCGGCACCAATACCGTGTGCGTGGATGCCGTGGGCACGGCCGTAATGGGTTTCGATCCAATGGCTGACCGCGGCACGGCGCCATTCGAGTTCTGCGACAGCACCCTGCGGCTGGCTGAGGAACTCGGCGTCGGGACACGCGATTTGAAACGCATTGAAGTCATCGGCGAACGCATCGCGGATGTAGTCTTCGATTACCGCAAAGCGGGTTTCCCCATACAAAGAACGGTCCCCGCACACGACTGGCTCGCCACTCCGCCGCGGAAAGGGTAGGAACCAGCTCGATGGAACGAGCAACGGGCTTTACGCGACGCGATTGCTTTTGGCTCCTCAGCGGAGGGCTCGCCGGCCTGCCGCTCCTGGCGGCCACTCCCCCGGGCCGTATCAAGATCACCAGCTTTGAGATCCACAAGGTCAGCCTGCGCTGGCGCGACCTATTGTTCGTCGAGGTCAAGACCGATGCCGGCCTGACGGGTCTGGGCGAGGGCACCCTCGAAGGCCGTGCCGACGCCGTCGAAACTGAGCTCCGGTGGCTCGAAGAAAGCTACGTTGGCCGCGACCCCAGCGGCATCGAGGAGCACTGGAACCGCAGCTACTTTCTGCTCTCGCGCTGGCGCAATGGTCCGCCCGCCATGACTGCGCTGTCGGCTATCGATATCGCGCTCTGGGATATTGAAGGCAAGCGCCTGAACCTGCCCGTCTCCCGTTTGCTCCAGGGGCCTTTGCGGAAACGTCTGCGCGCCTATTACACCCACTGGAACGCTTCGCTCGAAGGCCCCAAACGCACTCCCGAGCGCTTCGCAGAATGGGCCCGCGAAACTCGCGCCAAGGGCTGGACCGCCGTGAAGTGGTCCATTCCCATGAACGGACCCGAAAAGGAGCGAACCGCCAGGCTGAGCCGCGAACTCGAAGCCGTGCGCGGCGCCGTCGGCGACTCAATGGACCTTGCCCTCGAAGCTAGCGAAACGCTCACCGTGCGTTCGGCCATCGAACTCGCCCAAGCCATCGCTCCCTACAAGCCCTTGTGGATCGAGGAGCCCACCCTGCGCGAATCTCCGCGAGGCCTGGGCGATGTCGCCGCCAGATCGCCCGTGCCCATTGCCACCGGAGAAGGACTCTTCACGCGATATGAGTTCGGCGAACTGATGGAGCACAAGGGCGCCGCCATCATCCAGCCCGACGTGATGCACGCCGGCGGCATTACCGAGATTCGCAAGATCGCCAACCTCGCCGAAGTTTATGGCGTCGAGGTAGCGCCGCACCAGTGCAGCGGGCCTATTGGCCATGTGGCGTCGCTGAACGCCATGTCCGTCTGCCGCAATTTCCTGGTGCTGGAATGGGAAGCCGCAGACGATGATCTGTACCTCGAATTAACGGACGGCAAATATCCCGTGCAGAAAGAAGGCACGGTCGCTCTGCCGGAGGGAGCAGGCTTGGGCCTTGCAGTGAATTTTACGGAGTTCAAGAAACGCTGTCCCTACAAGCACCGCTACCTGCCCGCCTCGCTCCCGGTCTAGCGGGTGATAGTGCCATCGATTTTCGAGTTGAGGTGAAGCATGCAATCCGGTTTCAAAGACAAAACAACACGGCGGGGAATGATACGGAACGTCGCTGGGACACTGGCCGCGAGTGGATTTCTTCCGCTTGCCCACGGCGCGGCGAGCGGACGTGGCATTAAGATTACGGAGCTGAAAACCTTCGTGGTAGGCAATCCGTGGAAAAACTGGGTTTTTGTCAAGGTCAACACGGACGCCGGTCTGGTGGGATGGGGCGAGGCAACCGGCGGACTCGAGACCAAGCCGGCCGAGGCTCAGGTGCATGAGTTGGAGCGGTTCGTAATCGGTGAAGATCCTCTCCATCCGGAGCGCTTGTGGCAGAAGATGCACAAGGGTCTGTTCCTTGGCAACAACGTCGGCATGAACGGGATCACCATCGCGTGCTGGGACATTCTTTCCAAGAGTCTGAATGCGCCGTTGTGGAAGCTCCTGGGCGGCAAGCTGAATCCTTCCCTCCGGGCCTACGCCAACGGGTGGTACAAAGGGCCAAGGGAACCGGCCGCTTTTGCGGAAGAGGCCTCCAGGGTCAAATCCATGGGCTATACGGCGCTGAAATTCGATCCGTTCGGCAGCACGTACCGGTTTTTCGATTCGGGCGAAGAGAAGAAATCTCTCGCCATCATCGCGGCGGTCCGGAAGGCGGTGGGCGACGATGTGGATATACTCATCGAAGCGCACGACCGGTTCAGCGTTTCCACTGCCATACGCATCGGACAGGAACTCGAACCATACCGGCCCATGTGGCTCGAGACCCCTGTGATGTCTACCGACATTCAGGCCACACTACAGGTGGCGCGATCCATCAAAGTTCCGGTGGCCACCGGGGAACGGTTCAACCGTCTCAGCCAGTTTCTGGAGTTGCTGGCCGGCCGCGTGGTGGATATCGTGCAGCCGGAAACACTGGGCATCGGAGGGATCGGCGGGGCGCGTAAAGCCGCCGCCCTGGCGGAAGCGGCGGAAGCGTTCGTTGCGCTCCACCAGGCGCAGAGTCCGTACAATACCGCGATCAATGCGCACATCAATGCCAGCATTCCGAATTTCCTGATTCAGGAGTGTTTCGATGACTTCCTGGAGCCGTGGGTGCATGAGATCATGCAGGGCGTCCCGCAGGTAAAGGATGGCTACCTCGAACCCTCCGACGCGCCCGGTATTGGCGTGATTTTCAATGAAGAGGCGATGGCCAAACACCCGTACGGTCAGAACAACTTCCTGAGATTATTCGAAAACGGATGGGAGAAGCGCACCGGTGGCGCGCAGAAATAGAAGGGTCGCAGGAGGAATTGTGGAATGAAAAACTCGGGAATATCCAAGCCTGGACGCAGGGATTTCTTCGGGACGGTTGCGAGTGCGGCGGCCCTGGCCGCCAGTTCGGAAGCCCTGGCGCAATCCCAGCCAGCCGGCGCAACCAGGAAGAGAGCCTATGAGCCCTTCCGTGGTGTCTTTACCATCCCATCGACGCCGTTCCGGGAGAACGGAGAGATCGATGTCCCCAGTTTCCGGCGGGTTGTCGATTTCTGCATTGCGTGTGGTGCTCAAGGTTTGGTTTTTCCTGTCAACGCCAGCGAGTGGACCGCTCTAAGCGATGAAGAGCGGTTCCTACTCGACAAGGTGCTGGTGGAGCAGAATGCCGGTCGCTTGCCGGTAGTCATCGGCGTGCAAGCGTCCAGCGCTGAGAACGCGGCTAAGTTCGCCGCTCACGCCCGCAGCATCGGCGCGGACGCCGTGATCGCCATGCCTGCCCGCGGCGAGGTATCGCCCGCAGTGCTTTTCGATTATTACCGCAGGATTTCCGAAACCGCGCGGCTGCCGGCATTTATTCAGGATCACGATCCTCCGGCGGGCACGCCCATGCCGGTCGAATTTCTGGCTAAGCTCTGCCGCGAGCTCGAATACGTGAAGTACGTCAAGGAAGAGGCGAGTCCGACCACGTTCAAGACAACAGCCATCTTGAAGAGTGCCGGTGACGCCTGCCAAGGTGTTTTCGGCGGATCCGGCGGGCGTTATCTCATCGAGGAGCATCGGAGGGGTGCAACCGGCCAGATGCCGGGTTGCCATGTTACCGATGTGGTGGTGGGTTTGTGGAACGCCCTGGAAAGGCGCGACGAAGCCAGAGCCATGCATATTTACAAGGAAATGGCGCCTTTGTTTTTCTTTGAGACGCAATTGAGCGGCTGTTATAAAGAGGTGCTGTATCGAAGGCATGTAATTGCCTGCCCCCTCAAGCGCAACGGCGCCATGCCCATGGATGACGTTGCGTCCAAATACCTCGACCAGATTCTCAAAGCCCTGGAACCTCTGATGACCTGGAACAACCAGAAGACGTGATCTGCGGGAACTTATGTGCCGTTCGCAGATTGTCTGGCGGAGAGGGGGGGATTCGAACCCCCGGTAGAGCTTTTGGCCCTACGACGGTTTAGCAAACCGCTGCTTTCGACCACTCAGCCACCTCTCCGTCGAGGTCGGAAGGCCCGGTACCTGCATGTTAGCACAGTGCCAGGAGGCTGCTGAAAAAGGCCTCGGCAGGCTGAATGCCTGCCCCACCGTTGCCTGCAACCTGTCGATCCATTGGGGTGGCGCAGGCGCTTTCGCCCTGCGTTCCGCGGTCATGCAGGCCTTTTTCAGCAGCCTGCCATGAAGCGTTCCGGAGATAAGACTGCTAAATTGCAGGTATGGTCTTCAAACGCAGCTTCCATCCATTGAGCCTGACGCTGGTTGCGGCTTGGCTGTCGGCCGGTCTTTACGGGCAAGCGAAGAGCGAGCCCAAGGCGGAGCCGGATGTCCTCATTTTCACCGATGGGGAGAAGCTCATGGGCCACCTGGTGCGGTCCACGGGCGACAAAGTCACGTTCAAAAGCGACATGGCGGGAGAGGTGACTGTCGAGTGGAAGCAGATTCAGGAGCTCCACTCCGCGCAGAAGTACGCGGTCATCAAGAAAGGCGTGCAACTCCACGCGCATGAAACCGACGGCAAGGTCCTGCGGGGAACCCTTGCAGTTCGAGACCAGAAAATCGAGGTTCGGCCCGGCGGGGATCAGCCACCGCAAACAGTGGCCGTCGGCGATGCCGGTTACATCGTGGATGAAGGCGCCTTTGAAAAAGCGATACACCGGCCGGGCTTCTTCGAGGCGTGGACAGGCGCCGTCACCGGGGGCGTCTCCCTGGTGGAGGCCACGCAAAAGAGCAACACGTTCACAGGCAGCGTCGGCTTGGTACGCGCAATCCCTACGGAAGATTGGCTTGATCCGCGCAACCGGACTATTGTCGATTTCAGCGCTTCGTACGGCAAATTGTCGCAGCCAGCCACGCCTGCGGTGAAAACATCCATTTATCACGCGGACGCCGAGCGCGATGAATACTTCACGGGGCGTGTCTTCGGTTTCGGGCAACTGGCCTACGACCACAACTTTTCCCAAGGCCTGGATCTGCAGCAGACTTATGGGGGCGGAATCGGATGGACAGCGATCAAAACGCCAAGTCAAACTCTGGACCTCAAAGCCAGCATGAGTTACGTGAATCAACAATTCGCGGCATCGGCCCAGAACCAGAGCCTGGTGGGTTCCACTTTTGCCGAAGCTTATCACCGTACGTTGGCGCATGGCATTCTCTTTAGCCAGCAAGTATCTGCTACTCCAGCCTGGAATAACACCAGCGCTTATACTGCTGTCGCCGGAGCTGGACTGACCATGCCCGTATTCAAACGCCTCAGTCTGGCGCTGAACGCGCTGGACACATTCCTGAACGATCCGCCGCCCGGCTTTAAGAAGAACTCGTTCCAGTTCACGACGGGCGTGACGTACACGGTGCATTAATCCTCACATCAGCGTCAGCGGGTCGACGTCGATCACCAACGCGGTGGCGGGCCATTTTTGGGCGAGGGCGTAGTCGCGGGCGCGCATTAGCAGCTCGTTCAGCGCCTTGCGCCTTGTGGTCTTGATGAGCAACTGGTAGCGAAATTCGTTCTTCAGGCGCGGCACGGGCGCTTCGGCCGGCCCCATGATCTTGATGCGTTCCGGCGGGGGCGTGAACAGGCGGCCCAGCTCCGCACTCAGCCGCAGCGCTTCCTCCTGCTTCTCGCTGCGCACCAGCAGGTTGGCCATGGCGGTGAACGGCGGGTAATGCATCACGCGCCGGAAGTTCAGCTCTTTTTGATAGAACGCCTGATAATCCTGGGCGGCGGCCATGCGAATGGCATAGTGATCGGGATTGATGGTCTGCACCAGCACGATGCCCGGCAGATCGCCGCGCCCCGCGCGTCCCGCCACCTGCGTGAGGAGCTGGAAGGTGCGTTCGGCCGCGCGAAAATCCGGCATGCCCAGGCCCACGTCCGCGGAAACAACGCCAACTAGTGTGACATTGGGGATATCGTGGCCCTTGGCGATCATCTGCGTGCCCACCAGAATGTCAAAATCGTGGTCGCGGAATCCGGCGAGGATCACTTCGTATTGGCGCTTGCCAGTCACCGTGTCCCGGTCGAGCCGTGCGATGCGCGCGCGCGGAAATGCCCGGTGCAGCTCGTCCTCCACTTTTTCCGATCCCACGCCCAGGAAGTAGATGTGTTCGCTCTGGCACTTGGGGCAGACGGATGGCACGCGCTCGGCATAGCCGCAGTAGTGGCAGAGCAAGCGGCGGTCGCGGCGGTGGTAAGTGAGCGTGACAGAGCAGTTCTGGCACTGGATGCGCTCCCCGCACGAGCGGCAGGCGACGAAACTCGAGAAACCGCGGCGGTTGAGCAGCAGCATGGTTTGCTCACCGTTTTCCAGGCGCCCGCTAATGGCTTCGAGCAACCGCCGCGAAAATGTGGCCTGCTTGCGCGTTTCCAGAAACTCCTCGCGCATGTCGATCAGCTCGACGCTCGGCAGCGGCCGCTTCTCGATGCGCTCCGGCAATTCCAGAAGCGTGTATTTGCCGCGCTCCACGTTGTAGCCGCTCTCCAGGCTCGGGGTTGCTGAGCCCAGCACCACGCAAGCCCCGGCTGCCTGCGCGCGAACAACCGCCACATCGCGGCCGTTGTAACGCGGCGTCTCTTCCTGCTTGTAGCTCTGGTCGTGCTCTTCGTCGACGACGATCAGCCCGAGGTTGCGAACGGGCGCGAACACGCCCGATCGCGTGCCTACGACCACGCTGGCCTGGCCCGCGCGGATGCGGCGCCACTGCTCGCTTCGTTCGGTGTCGGTGAAGGCGCTGTGCAGAATGGCCACGCGATCGCCGAAGCGCGCGAAAAACTGTCCGGCGACCGCGGGCGTGAGCGCGATTTCCGGCACCAGCAGCAAAGCGCTGCGGCCGGTCGACAGAGTGGCTTCGATCGCGCTGAGATAGACTTCCGTCTTGCCGGAACCGGTGATGCCATGCAGCAGGAAGGCGTGAAATTGCCTGGACTCGATGGCTTCGCGAATCGAGTTGAACGCCTTCTGTTGTTCGGAATTGAGCGTGTGCCGGGTTCGAACCGGGCCCGAGGGGATGCCGCCCAGCGGTTCGCGGACGACCTTCAGAATTCCTTTGCGCGCCAGCGTTCGCGCCGCGGCGCCCGCGTGCCGCACCTGTGACTCCAGTTCCTTAAGATTGTGCGATCCGGGATGCAGGGTGAGAAACGCGATCAGCTCTCGTTCCGCTTTCGGCCGCTTGAGATCCTCCGGCTCATGTTCCAGCTCGACGCGCAGTCTGTCAGCGGGCGCGCGCAGGGGATCGCGCTCCGTCTGCAGATGTTCGGAAACGATGAAACCCTTGCGCTCGAGCGAGCGGATGACTCTATCGGCCAGCGGGAATTTCTTGGCCAGATACGCTGCCGTCAGCGGCCGTCCTTCGAGCATCCGCAGCACCTCCGCCACCGGATCTTCCGGTCCGGCATCGAGCAGCAACTGCCGCGCGGCGTCCAGTCCGGCATCGGTCAGCGAATAGACTTTGCCCGAACGGATCTCGCTCGCCAGTGGCAGCATCGTCCGCAGCACTTCGCCGAGCGGAGCGCAATAATAGCCCGCAATCCAGCGGCCCAGCGACAGTAGTTCGGCATCGAGCACCGGCTCGGCATCCACCAGGCGCAAGGCATCGCGTGCTGCAACCTGGGGCGGCTCATCATGGCACCGCAGGGCAACGCCGGTCAGCTTGCGCACGCCGAACGGAACGATGATGCGGCAACCTGGCTTCACGCGGTGCTGCAAAGTTGCGGGCAAAGAGTAGGTGAACGGGCGGTCGAGCGGAACCGGCAGGCTGACATCGCAGTAATGGAATGCGCCGTCCGGCATGCAAACTATTTGGGTTTCCCGGGCAGGCCTGCGGGATTCTCGTGGGTGCGCTCGCGGAACCGCCCGCGCATTCCGGAGGCGAGCGAGACGGCCGATTCGCCATACTTGTCGCGCAGACGGTCGGCCGCAGCCAGCGCCTGCCCCCAGCGCTCGTGTTTGTCCTCAGCCAGCAGATCGAGCTGCGGTGCGGCAGCATCGAACGATGAGACGTGCACGCCGAGCAGGCGCACTTTCGCGCCCCGCTTCCAGTTCTTTCGAAATAGCGCTCGGACTTCCTCGAAAATTTCCGTGTCGATCTGCGTGGCACGCTCCAGCGTATGGGCGCGCGTCACCGTCGAAAAATCCTGGTAGCGCAGCTTGAGTTGCACGGTGCGCGCGTGCAGTCCGTTTTCGCGCAGGCGGCGCCCCACCATCTCAGAGAGCCGCGCGAGCGTGGCTTCAAGCGTCTCGGCATCTGCCGTGTCCTCTCCGTAAGTGTGCTCGTGGCTGATGGATTTCGGGTCGATGCCGGCCGCCACTTCGTTGTCGAACCATCCGCCTGCATCCAGGCCGCGCGCTTTGCCCGCTAGGGCCAGGCCCCACTTGCCAAACCGGCTCTCGAGAAACGCTTCGTCGAAGCGCGCCAGATCGCCCACCTTGCGAATGCCCAGCGCGTGCAGATTCTTCTCCGTCACCTTTCCTACGCCTGGAATTTTGCGCACGTCGAGCGGCGCCAGAAAGCGCGCCTCCTGCCCGGGGATCACCCACAAGATGCCGTTGGGCTTGGCCTGGTCGGATGAGACCTTGGCCACCAGGCGCGAGGTCGCAATGCCGATCGAGCAGTTGAGCTGCGTCTCGCCGCGCATGGCCTCATGCAAGAGATGCGCGGCGCGCAGTGGAGGGCCGTGCAAGCGCTCGGTGCCGGTCATATCGATATAAGCTTCGTCGATCGACGCCATCTCCACCTGCGGGGAGAATCGGCCGAGCACCTCGAACACGCGGTGCGAATAGTCGCGGTACCGGTCGGGGTGGCCGTCCACGAACAGGGCATGCGGGCACATTTTGTAGGCCGTGCGCAGGGGCATGGCGGAGTGCACGCCGAACTTACGGGCCTCATAGGAAGCCGCCGAAACCACGCCGCGCTCATTCGGCCGCCCGCCCACCACAACGGCCTTGCCTTTGAGCGAGGGATCGAACAGCTCTTCGACGGATACGAAGAAGGCATCCATGTCGACGTGGAAGATGGTCTTCATTGGTGCGGAATCGACATCTCTTGCTGCGGATTGGGGAGGAGAGTCCAACTACCGGAGCACGGCAAGAATGCCCACACTAATCGAGTCCACAGCGGCGCTTGACCTCTTCCCACGTCACGAACTTGCCTTCCTGGAACCCTCGTTCCGAGCGCTCCTTCTGCTGCTTCAGCTCCTTAAAGTGGAGTGTCTCGAATCGATCCAGCTCTGCCTCTGTGATTTTGTGGGAATCAACGAGAGATCGAACAGCGCTCGCCAGCGAAAGGAGACGCCTCATCGCGTTATTATCCCTCGCCGTTCCACCGCGCCGCCAGAACGCGCGGGATGCCGGCCAGGTCCGGGTTGACGCGCATATCCCGCCACTGCGGCCCGAGCATGGCGAGCACACGGTCTCTGCTATTGTAGCCGAGCTCCATGATCAGCCAGCCGCCCAAACGGAGCACACGCTCGGCGTCGCTCACTAGGCGCTGGTAAATTTCAAAGCCAGTCGGGCCGGCGAAGAGTGCCGCCTCCGGCTCATGGTCGCGCACCTCACGTTGTAAGCCCGCGCGATCGCCCAGCGGCACGTACGGAGGATTGGAAACGATCACATCCATCGAGCCGCCACCGACGGCCGACATCAGATCGCATCGCATGAAATCCACGCGAGCGCCAAGACGCCGCGCATTCTCCGCGGCCACTGCGAGCGCGGCGGCCGAAATGTCGGTGCCGTAGACTGCGGCGTGAGTTTCACGTTGGAGCGTGACTGCGATGGCTCCCGATCCCGTGCCCACGTCCAGAATGCGGCGAGCGCCGCCGCCCACTTCAAGAGCCGTCTGGACCACGAGCTCCGTCTCCGGGCGCGGAATCAGCACATCCGGTGTCACCCGGAACTCGCGGCCATAGAATTCCTGCCGGCCCGTGATGTACTGCGCGGGCTTGCCTTGCAGCCGCTCGTGCAAATAGCGCCCATAGTGAATCCATTCCACTTCGCGCAACTCGCGCTCGGGATGCGCGTAAAGAAACGACCGCTCACAGTGGAGCGCGTGGCACAGCAGCACTTCGGCCGTGAGCCGCGGGACCGCGATGCCGCCGTCTTCCAGGAGTTTGGTTCCCTGGACCAGAGCCTCGTGGAGCGTCATCGCGCCCCTCTACGCAGCTTCGCTTTCCTGCTTGAGTTTTTCCGTCTGATAGTGCGTGGTCAATGCTTCGATGATGGGATCGAGCCGGCCATCCATCACGATGTCGAGCTGATGCAGCGTCAGACCGATGCGGTGATCCGTGACGCGGTTCTGCGGGAAGTTGTAGGTGCGGATTTTCTCGCTGCGGTCGCCGGTGCCCACCATGCTCCGCCGCTCCGCGCCAAGCTGCTGCTGTTGCTTCTCCAGCTCGATCTCATAAAGGCGCGATCGCAGCACGCGCATGGCCTTGGCCCGGTTCTTGATCTGCGATTTCTCGTCCTGGCAGGAGACGATCAGGCCGGTTGGCAAGTGCGTAATGCGGACCGCGGAATAAGTAGTATTCACCGACTGGCCGCCCGGTCCGGAAGAGCAGAATGTATCGATGCGGATGTCCTTGGCCTCGATCTCCACTTCGACTTCGTCGGCTTCGGGCAAAACCGCCACCGTGATGGCTGAGGTGTG
>Ga0187817_10000652_pt1 | contig 15411 bp, 8 predicted proteins | sample NC_wetland_sal_i_17_FD_132431 | JGI IMG/M metagenome (GOLD analysis project Ga0187817, IMG submission 132431) | Wetland sediment microbial communities from Neuse River Estuary, North Carolina, USA - SO4_2 | ecosystem: Environmental > Aquatic > Freshwater > Wetlands > Sediment | place: USA: North...
CCGCTTCTCATCGAGAACTTTGTGGATGGGCGAAACCGGGTGGTGCCGGAGGCTGGACTTCGCGAGCGCTTTGCCCAAGTATTTCAATCGTACCATGAGGCTCCGTCCCGGTTGCGGGTGCGATCCGAAAGCCAGCAGCCAGACTTGGCGCACTGGCTGGCCGGAGAGTTAGGGCGAGCAGCGCGGACCCCCGATTCTGGGGTCCGCGGCTTGTCCGCGGGTCTGAGAGGAGGCCGCGGACCCCAAAATCGGGGGTCCGCGCTACCCAGTTTCGCTCGATAGGGAAGGCCCATGAACAGCCGCGAACGCGTCTTTGCGATATTGGAGGGAAGGCCGGTGGATTGCCTCCCCGTTATGCCCATCACCATGATGTTCGCGGTCGACCAGATTGGTGCGAAGTATTTTGCCTACGCCACAAATCACCGTATGTTGGCCGAAGCGCAAGTTCGAACGGCGGAAAAATATGACTTCGACCACGTCTCGGCCATTGCTGAAACCCGCGAGGCGCCTGACTGCGGCGCGGTGGTGCAGTACTTCGACGACCAACCACCCTCGATTGTGGAGGCGCAGGCGTTGCTCCGGGAGAAAGCGACGCTGGCACGGCTTAAAGTTCCTGACCCGCTCGGTGGCGGACGCATGCACGATCGGGTGAAAGGCATCGCGTTGCTCAAAGAGCGCATAGGACGCGAGAAGATTGTGGAAGGCTGGATCGAAGGCCCCTGCGGTGGCTCGGCTGACTTGCGCGGCCTCAACACCTTGATGCTTGACTTTTGCGACGATCCCCGGTTTGTCTGCGACCTGTTCGATTACGTGCTCGAGGTGGGTATGCGGTTCGCTCGTGCTCAGGTCGAGGCTGGTGCGGACGTGATCGGGATTGGGGATCCAGCCGCTTCGCTGGTGGGTCCGAGAATTTACCGCGAGTTCGTGTGGCCATACGAGAAGAAAATGGTGGATGGCCTCCACGCTTTAGGCGCCCGCGTCCGGCTGCACATCTGTGGCAACACTCGGCCCGTCCTGGACGCCATGGGCCAACTGGGCTGCGACTTCATCGATCTCGATTCCATGGCGCCCATTGCCGAGGCGCGTGAGAAAATGGGGCCGCGCCAGGTGGTGCTGGGCAATCTCGACCCCGTCCGCGATCTGTGCAATGGCACGCCCGCGTCGGTTTTTGCAGCCGTGGCCGAATGTCACCGGTCTGCGGGAAGGGCCTATATTGCAGGGGCAGGTTGCGAGGTGCCGCGCGACACGCCGCCAGCAAACGTCCATGCTATGGTTCGCTATGCGCGCCAAGCATGCGCAGATAACCCTAACGGAGGGTAGGGCAAGCCCGACAAGCTGTAGGGGGACGGCTTGCCGTCCCCTTGTTGCGATAAAGTGGATTTGGCATTGGCGCATCTGTCGCCGGATTTGCGGAAAGGCTTTGAACGTGCGAGCAAGGCAACGGGCAATGTCATTCCGAGCCCTTCGCTGTCATCCTTCGCTGCGCTCAGGATGACAGCGAAGGGCTCGGAATGACACTGTTATATGAAGTTTCTGGGAGTGAGCACCATGAATCTCAAGCCGAAAGGTGATCGGACGTCTCCTGTGATCATTCTTGCCGCGTTGTTCTTCGGGACAGTGCCTTGGGCATTTTGCGCGGGCAAGATCGTTACCGTGGACTACCGGATCTTCCCTGGCTTGGCTGAGATGGACGGCAACTGGGCGGCCTTGAAAGTCGCGCATGACGGCAAGGTGTACGCGGGGCTGGCTTGCCACGGCTGCGATGGCCACATGGTCATGTATGACCCTGCCACCGACCGTGTGACTGACATAGGCGGCCTGACCCGTCTCGCGGGCGAATCCCACTTGCGGATTGGGCCTCAATCCAAGATTCACGCCAAGTTTGGAGAAGGAACCGACGGGCGGATTTACTTCGGGACTCATGCCGGACTTTGGTTCAATTACGCCCGTGTGGGGACCAAGGAAGGATATCCCGGAGCACACTGGATGGCGTACGACCCTAAGACCGGGAAGGTTGAAGACTTTGGCATCGGACCGAGATACGAAGGAATTAATACCGGCGCCTACGATCCGAAGTTCAATCGTATTTATGGGCTCACTCACCCGCGCGGGCACTTCGTTTACTACGATGTCGCCTCAGGGAAGTCTGTGGACAAGGGCCGCATCAACAATTGGGAATCGATCTGCCGAACGCTGGGCATTGATGACGAAGGGAACGTGTACGGCAATTTCGGCGCCGGCCAGATTTACAAGTATGATCCCCGCGCGGACGAAATCGTCGAACTGCCGCTGCATATCCCGATTCGGCAGAAAGGGGTTTCGCTAGGGCGCGATTACAACAAGTCCGAAACGCATTGGCGAACGGTAGTCTGGGATTCTCAAGAGAAGAAGTTTTACGGTATAGATGAAAGTGCCAGCCTTTTGTTTTCGTTCGACCCGCGAGCGGGCGCACAGGGTGAAGTCAAGCGTCTGGGGCAACTGTGTGTGGAAGGAATGAACGATCGCCGCGAGATTCCTTACGCGACGCTGACATTGGCTTTGGGCCGCGATCGCAAGCTGTATTACGCGCCGCCTGCCAAAGAATTCGATTATGCGGGCAGCCAGGGTGTGGGCGTGTCGCACCTCATCGTATACGACCTCGAAACCGGAACGAGTCAGGATCGCGGAGAAATACGTCTGCCTGATGGCCGACGGGTTATCGGCTTGAATTCCGCCGACACCGCCCCTGACGGCACGATCTATTTCGTAGGAGCCATCGAGGTTCGCGACGCCCCGGGCGAGGAGAGCAAACCCGCAGGGAAAATCGGTGACGTTCCTTACCGTTTGGCGCTGATCATTTACCACCCCAAACCCCGTTAGCAAACGATGAAACACAGAACTCTTTTTTGTTGCGTCTTTCTCCTGCTGGCCGTCGCCCTTGCGAAAGGCCAGCGCACCCCTGACTACGATAACGTGGTCGTTCCGCAAAACCGGATTGATGCCCGCGACCTCGGCTACCCGCCCCTTGATGTCATCCCCAAGGGGGAATCCGCGATTACGGCGCTGACGGTCGCTCCCAACGGCAATCTGTATGGCGCCACCAGCGGCAAACGCTCGCACCTTTTTGTGCTGAACCCTCGGCACGGGTACGTGCAGCCTCTGGGTTTCCTGCCTGGCACGACGGCCGTCACTAACGCGCTGGCCGTCTCAGCTTCGGGCGAGGTTTATATTGGCAGCGCACCGGGAGGGCATCTCCTCAAATACACTCCCCGCAGGGAAGACGAGCAGCCCCTGCGCGTCAAGGACCCCTGCGAAGTCACCGACCTCGGCCAGCCGGTAAAAGGAGAGAGCATATTGGCGCTGGCGATCGATCGGCGGGTGGGCGTCATTTATGGGCTGACCTTTCCCAACGCACACTTCTTCAAATTTGCCATCGCGGCAGGAACTGGCACGGACCTGGGCGTCGTAGCGCGGCGCGCCCCGGAGGGTGAGAAGTTTGAAACCACGAAAATGGTTTCGCGAATGTTGGCGCTGGACCTCAAGGGCAACGTCTATGCCTCGGGAGAGGACGGTTTCCTGTTCAAGTTCGACCAGGAAAGAGGGGTACTCGGGAAATTGCCTGTTCAGGCGCCGGCGATCCCGGGACGCGAGCCGTGGACGCGCGTGGACGCTTTTCTTGTGGACCCCTCAGGCCTCATTTTCGGCGGGACCTCCGATGGATATCTGTTTCGCTTCGATCCCGAAAAGATGACGATCAACAATCTCGGCAAGCCGCTACTTCAGTATCGCATCACTGGTCTGGCACGCGCCCCGAACGGGAAATTCTATGGCGTGGGCGGGGATGAAGATGATATGGCGCGTTTGTTTTCCTACGATCCGGAGACCGCAGCTTACGAGATTCTCGGTTTCGTGGACGTCAACCGCCGACCCTATTACACCTGGCAGGCGCACGTGATTCAGGCGATGGCGACCGGGCTCGACGGCACAATCTACATTGGCGAAAGCGAGCGCATTTCCAGACTGTACTTGTTCTATCCCTGGTAGGCGGCGCCAGGCGTATGGCAGAGGGCTCCAAATCCTCGGCTTTTGGGCCGCAGGCGCGGGACAACCTGAGCAAAACTATCCCTTCCCCAAGGCCGTTTCCGCCAACGGGCTCACGAGTCTAACGAGAAGCTGCTTACTTGCTTGTGGAGAACCTATAGACGGTGCTCTCGCGATAGGTCTGGCCGGGCTTGAGCGTGGTTGATGGAAAGCTCGGCTTGTTCGGAGAGTCAGGGAAGTGCTGAGTCTCCAGACAGAATGCAGAGCGGCGGCCGTATGATTTGCCGCCCTTTCCGTGAACGCTGCCGTCCAGAAAATTACCTGTATAAAATTGTAGCCCCGGTTGAGTCGTCAGCACCTCCAGAACCCGCCCCGATCCAGGGTCGGTGACTCGAGCCGCGAGGCTGAGGCCAGCGCCAGAGCGGTTCAAGACGAAATTATGGTCATAACCTTTGCCAAATTTGATTTGCTCGTCGTCCGCATCAATCCGTGCCCCGATCATGGCCGGTTTTCGGAAATCGAAAGGAGTATTCTCGACCTTGCGAAGTTCGCCCGTCGGAATCAGTGTGCCGTCGATGGGAGTGAAGCGGTCGGCGTTGATCATGATTTCGTGCTTCAGGATGTCGCCATTGCCTTCACCAGCAAGATTGAAGTAGGAGTGGTTCGTGAGGTTCACTACCGTCTCCTTGTCGGTCGTGGCTGTGTAATCGATTCTGAGCGCATTGTCATCCGTGAGTGAGTACACGACTTTGGCGCGCAGGTCGCCTGGGTAGCCCTCTTCGCCATCCTTGCTAATGTATGTCAACTCCAGCGCCGGGTGCTCGCCGCGGATCTCGCGTGCGGTCCACACCCGCTTGTCGAAGCCCTGAAAGCCACCGTGCAGGCTGTTTGGGCCGTCGTTAGCAGGTAATTTGTATTCCACGCCGTTCAGTTTGAACCTGGCATTCCCGATGCGGTTTCCGTAACGGCCGATGAGTGCCCCAAAATAAGGCTCCTTGGCCAGGTAACCCTCGAGATTATCGAAGCCGAGCACAACGTCGGCGACCCTTCCTTTCGAGTCAGGCACCACGATTGAAACTACGATCCCACCGTAGTTCGTGATGGCAACTCGCATTCCCTGGTGGTTGGTAAGGGTGTAGAGGTCAATTAGTTTTCCGTCTGCCATTTTTCCGAATGTTCTCCTTTCAATGCCGGGGTGGGGCTTATCCGCTGCGCACCCTGAAGTGCCAAAGATGGTAAGCACGAAGAGCAGGTAGTAAGTGCAATTCACGGATCTCATGTTTTACTCCAGAGAAGATAATCACAGTCCGTCGCGTGTAGGCAGCGCAGACCCCTCGACGCGCTCCCAGCCTGAACCACCGAAGGCGGCCCGGCGCTCCCTCCGGGCTTTCCAGGCTGCGGAAAAACCCTTGCACCCCGTCATTCTGAGCGCAGCGAAGAATCCCAGCAGTTGCGGCTTCATCGAACTGCGCAGATCCTTCCTCGCCCTCGGCTCCTCAGGATGACAGTTCGGAGGGATTTTCCGCAGCTTGTTTCTCCAATCGGCTCGTTTCACCTATGTCAGCCCGAGATTCAAAAGAACATAGGATCGCGCCGGGACCTTCAACGCCATTTTGGAACCGACCTGCGGGGCATCGAGCGGTTTCGGAACCACCCGGTCAGGCGCGTCAAAGCCATTCACGGCCTTGAGGTCGGAACCGGTCAACACTTGGCAGGTATTCACGCGCGTGGGCGTGGTCTCGTGCCAAACCAACTCCAGATCGCGTGCGTTCTCCAGGTCCCGATTCAAGATGAACAAGCTGACCGTGTTGTTCTCACCGTCGATTGTTCCGGAGACGTCGAGGTAGGGCACGGAGGTGTTCTCAGCACTTCTGAATCCCTCCCGTTCTGCGGTGGTAATCTCGTAAGCCGGCGATGTTACGGCCAAGTCGAGCGCTTTTCCACGGGCATATTCGAGAGCCCAAGCGTAGGGATGATAGATGGTCTGTCGGAACAGGCCGCTTTGGTTGGTCATGATTGGCGCGATCACATTCACCAACTGAGCCAAGCACGCAACTCGTACGCGATCCGAACGGCGAATCAGAGTATTCAGCAGCCCACCCACCAGCAGGGCATCCTCGAGATTGTAAATCTCTTCTAACAGATGCGGGGCCATCTGCCTTTGGCCGTCCACGGCGTTTCCGCTGCGGGCCCGATACCACACGTTCCACTCGTCAAAAGACAGCCACAGCGTCTTGCTGGACCGGATGCGGCCCTTGACTACATCACACACGGCCATGATCTCGTGGATCTGGCGGTCCATGTCAAGGTTCATGGCCAAATACTTGGCTGTGTCCCCTCCGGTTTCCTCGGCATTGCCGAAGTAGCGGTGAAGGGAGATAGCGTCGACTTCTGCATAGCATTGCTCGAGCGTCTGCTGATCCCACTCCAAGTAGGTCGGCATAAAGGGACCGCTGGATCCACAGGCGATGAGCTTTACCGAAGGATCGACTATGCGCATCTGGCGAGCGGCATCGCGGGCTTTAATGCCATACTGAATGGCGGGTATATGCCCGATTTGCCACGGACCGTCCATCTCATTCCCGAGGCACCAATACTTAATCCTGTGGGGCTTCTCGAACCCGTGAGCGCGGCGCAACTCACTCCACTTGGTCCCCTTATCTACGTTGCAGTACTCGAGCAGGGCGACTGTCGTCTCGGGTGTGCCGGTGCCGAAGTTGGTGCCGATGAGGGGTTCGGCACCCACGGCACGGGACCAGGTCACATATTCGTTTATGCCAAACTGGTTCGTCTCAGTAGTGTTCCAGGCGCGGTCGAGCACGCGCGGACGGTCCTTTTTGGGTCCGACGCCGTCAAGCCAGTTATACCCGGAGACGAAGTTCCCCCCCGGATAGCGAATGATCGGGACACCCAGTCCTTTGATCTCCTTCAGAACATCTGTTCGGAATCCATTTTGGTCAGCGAACTTCGAACCAGGGTCGTAAATCCCCTCATAAACAGCACGTCCCAAATGTTCGATAAAAGACCCGAAGATGTTGCGGTCTAATGTAGAAATGCAACGGTCCTGATCGATGATGACGCGCGCTGGGCGGGAAGTATCCGGCGCCGATTTAGCGGCGCGAGCCAGCCAGGAGGAGCCTACGGCGAGTGAAGCGCCTGCCATCGAAGTACTGCGAAGGAACTTTCGTCTGGAGAAGCAATTCATTTTGGCCTCCTTAAGTAACACTGAAGGATCGCGATGTTACTAGTGGATCAAGTTCCCAGTGATGATAGCTGTAAGCGCTTAAACAGACCATATTCATTCAGCCCTGCCTCCAATATTCCGGAGTGCAGAGTCAACATAGAAGTCGGGGGCAGCTTATACGGGTGTGGAGAAGAAGTCAAGAGTGCAGGATTGCAAGGGCCGGCTTGCTGTAAGCGTTTGCAAAAGCGCCGCCTCATGTGGTAAACACACTGCCAGAAGGATGGTGCTCGAGATGATGCTTAACTCAACCGCGAAGTCAGTCCTTAACGTTGTCGCACTGTTTGCCTTATTGGCTGCGCCGCTCGCAGGCGGATCCGGGGGCGTTCAAAGCCCGGCAACCGGGAAAACTCGTCTACTCCCCGCCGGATCGAGACTTCGGGAACTGCCGCTGACCGCTGTCCAGATTCAGGACGCTTTCTGGTCGCCGCGCCTGGAGGTCAATCGCACCAGCACCCTCGATCACGTTTACAAGGAGCTGGAACTGACCGGGTGCATCCGAAATTTCGATATCGTCGCCGGCAAGGCGCAGGGCAATTTCGGCGGACCATGGTGGGCCGATTCGGACGTCTACAAGTGGATCGAAGGCGCTTCGTATATCCTCGCCCTCCACCCTGACGCCCGACTCGAGGCCAGAGTGGACGAGTTGATTGCGAAGATCGCGGCAGCTCAGCAGACAAACGGCTATCTCGACACTTACGTTCTACTGAAGCTCCCGGACCTGAAGTGGAAGAGCCTGGCGTTCAATCACGAAATGTTCTGCGCGGGTTCGCTCATCGAGGCGTCTGTGGCTCACAACCAAGCTACGGGCAAGCGTTCCCTGCTTGACATCTCCTTGCGGCTCGCTGATCACCTCGATTCCACTTTCGGGCCGGGCAAACAAGCCGGCATTCCGGGTCACGAAGAGGTGGAGTTGGCCCTGGTCAGACTCTACCGGCTGACTGGCGAGCAACGCTACTTGCGGCTTGCCCAATACTTCATCGATTCCCGCGGTCAAAAGCCCTCGATCTTCGAGCGTCAATACGAGCAATTGCCGGAGAGGAAGGTGGAGTTGCTGGGCCACCCGATGAGCATTAAGGATTTCTACCGGAGGTTCTTCCTCGTGAACCCGTCGAAGTTTGACACCAGCTACTCGCAGGATCAGTTGCCTGTCCGCCAGCAACGCGTGGCCGTCGGTCATGCCGTGCGGGCCATGTACCTCTACTCCGGCATGGCGGACTTGGTTTATGAAACTAGCGATCCGGGCCTGTGGGAGGCTCTTGAAAGTCTGCACGACAGCGTGACTAATCACCGCATGTACGTGACCGGAGGGATCGGCCCTTCGGAGCGCAATGAAGGCTTTACCGCGGACTATGACCTTCCCAACGAAGACGCTTACCAGGAGACTTGCGCCTCGGCGGGAATGGTCTTCTGGAATTATCGCATGCTCAAACTCACCGGCGACGCGCGCTATGCCGATGTCATGGAACTATCGCTGTATAACGCGGTGGCGGCGGGCGTTTCCTTATCTGGAGACACCTTCTGCTACGTGACCCCGCTAGCGAGCCGGGGCGACTTCAAGCGCGATCCCTGGTTTGGCGTACCCTGTTGTCCGACCACCATTGCCCGGTTCCTGCCTGCCGTTGGTCGATACATTTACAGTGAGTCGCCGGATGGCCTGTGGGTGAATCTCTTCATCGCCGGCCAGGTGAACGCAAACCTCGCGGGCAAGAAGGTCACGCTGCGGCAATCGGGCAACTACCCGTGGGATGGAAAGATCAAGTTCACGATAGGCGTAGAGGCACCACAGGATTTCGTCCTACGCGTGCGCATTCCCGGATGGGCTGCCAGGGCGGATTTCCAAGTCAATGGAGAGAAATTCTCTCCTCACGTCGTGAACGGCTACGCTGAGATTCGCCGCTCTTGGTCGAATGGGGACGCGATTGACCTGACTCTGCCCATGGATATTCAGCGCCTCGAAGCCAATCCCGAGGTTCTATACGACCGTGGCAAGTCTGCGCTGCGGCGTGGTCCACTCATCTATTGCTTGGAGCAGGCCGATCAGCAGGCGCCCGTGGACCAGATCGTCCTGCCGCAGGGAGCGAAGCTTGAAGACCAATACATGCCTGAACTCCTGGGGGGCATAACAGTCATCAAGGGCCAGGGGCTCTTACGCGCCCAGCAGGGATGGAACGATCTGCTCTACCAGCCAGTTGGTCAGGCAAAAGCTAGCCCGCTTACAGTGACGGCCGTTCCTTACTGCGTATGGGGAAATCGCGGCCTGGGGAAGATGGCCGTCTGGATAGATGCGACGCAGTAGGGCCTGTCATCGTTAAGTTCGTGTCCGCGGCACAGGCAGTCCAGCGTGTGACCGGTCGACACGGTTGAGGCTGATCCAGGTTCCTCACCACAGCTCGGGAACGGCGGGGCTAAAGCCCCGCCCTTCCGCTCTCGTCCTAACGTGATCAGCTAAGGGCCTTACCAGCTCACTTGTAAGAGCGAGACGGCGTGGCGGGGAAGAAGAAAGCCAATTCGCAGCTCCCCCTGATTCACACTTTTCTTTTCCGGAGGCGTGAGTTCTTGCAGGCGCCCTTGCAATAGCAGCCGGCGGTATTGCTCAGGGGTGGGCCGCTGCGGGGAGCCCATTTCCTTCCAAGCTGTGTAGGCGTTGCTGTGTGTCTCGTCGATCCGATAATGGCGGACGTCCGGCCGGCTGGCGGCTTGCGGCAGCCCCGTGATAATCAATTCCACGTTGGCAGCGGGAACTGCTACGTCATGATCGTGATAATTCCAGACGATCACGGAGAGTCTCCGCTTCTCGAGGGTGGCGATGCCATTGACATCCGCTCGGCCTGAGACTCCGGAGCGCAAAACGGAATCCATTTCCAATGATGCGTTGCTCCTCAGCGCAATACGCTCGCCGCCCAACAATCCGAACATCCGAAAGACATTCAGGACCGGTTTGTCGATGCCGTTGGTGGCCAGGGTTCGAAAGCCTTCGAAGTATGGCTGGTCCTCGAATTCAAAGGCCCATGTGACCACACCTTCCAGGGAGACTTGGTGCTCTGCGGCAAGTTCCATTGTCCGGGCAAGCATCTCGGCGGTGTAGCAGGCGTAAAGCGGACCGTTGCGGTAGGCGTTCTGAGGAAACCGCCGGGCGGAGCAGGCCGCACAGCCTTCCGGGTCGGACTCGCCCAGGATGACCGGCAGATTCTTGAACTGGGGGAAAGAGCGGACGATGCTGAACCCCTCATCGATGGATTGCAATTGCCGGCTGATTCCCATGACCACGTGGCCTTCCACGAGCTTCGGGTCGCCCTTGGCGTGGAAGGTGACGAAATCGAGGGGAGCGCCCTTTCCACCCGTGGCGTAATTGCTTCCGCCGGCGCAGTGGGCGAGGAATTGGCGGAGGAAGTCTGCCGCGTGGGGATCGGCTGGACCCGTGGAGTCCGGTCCCCCCACAGGTGCCTGAGGGAGCGCGCGTTTCACGGCATCGGCCGCGTAGTCATAAAGCTCGTAATACTCATCCCGTGAACCCTGCCAGTAGCCGATATCGGGCTCATTCCAGACTTCCCACTTCCAGGATTGGACCTGCTCCTTGCCGTAGCGCTCTACGGCGTGGCGCACCCAGCGGTAGACCAAGTCTGCCCATTGATGATAATCGCCGGGTGGGTACGCCCAGCCCGTCCAGAGCGTGCCCTCCGGCCAGTGATGCCTGTAGGGATAAGGCCGGGCTGAAAGCGCTTGCGGCATGAAGCCGATTTCCACCAGGGGCTTTGCCCTCACTCGCATCAACGTGTCGAAGATCCTGTCGAGGATCGTCCAGTCATAGACACTGCGACCAGTTGCATCCTTACTGTAAGCGTTGGTCGATCCCCATTTGAGCGCTGCTGTGCCATCACCCGAAGTCAGCAGGTTGTGCATGCGAATGTGTATCGCAGTCGCGCTCAATTCGGAAAGCTCTGCTAGCAGTTTTTTCCCATTGGGCGCATACGTGTAGTTGGGCTCGTCGTACCCGAAACAGGCCCACACCGGCGCCAAGCGCTCACGCGGTCCTGAGGCATCGAGCCGCACCACAGCCTCCCGCTGGGCTCCAGCAGGGGTAACGATAAAGATAAGTGCCAAGATGCATAAACCCGCAGCGCCCACAGACTTGTTCACGAAACTCACTCCTGGTCTGAAAATGGGAGCGCGGGCATCTTGCCCGCCTTCGCGGGCGTATGTCGCAACCGAATAACAGGGCGGGCAGGATGCCCGCGCTCCATCGCTACGCCGCACCGCTTCTTTCGTGGTTTCCGGGTGCCCGTCAGCGGACGGGCATGAGCGGCTGCGTTTAAACCAAGTCGATCTCTAGCTTAGTTAGCGATGCGGGTTTGAAGGTCCAGACAAAGCTGGAACCCGTGACGCCGGCCGGCTTCCGTTCAGGCTCCACAGCGTGCGGATTCTCAAAGTCATTGTGGGCGTGAATATCCGGTGACGCGAGGACTGTCACATTGCAGGAGCGGGCCGAAGCGCCGCGCAGGCTAACCTCCGCGGTTCGGGGCTCGCTCACATGCGGGTTGACCACCGTGATCACGAGCGCCTTCCCGTGCAGCGAGGCCGATCCCGCCAACCCCCAAAACGACTTGTTCGCTCCAAACGAAATTGTCGGCGCGTCGCTCACGAAGCGGAGCGACTGGCCGCCCTTATGCGATTTGTAAATATCAAAGGCATGAAAGATGGTCGTCGCGGCAAAATGGTCCTCGAGCGCAAGGAAGGGAGTGTGAATACAATTCACTAATTGAGCGACATTGCACATCGCCAGCTTGTCCGCGTGGCGATTGAAGATATCGAGGGTGATGCCGGTAACCAGAGCATCACGCATGCTGGGCACATAGCTGAAAAGGTATCGGGGGTCGATGGCTGGGCCGCGATGCCAAGCGCCCCACTCGTCGACCACCATCTTGATTTTATGTTCGGCGTCGAATTCACCCATCGCAAGCCACTGCTTGGTGAGCAGCGAGTCCATCAAGTCCGCTTGCCATAAAACCTGGTACCAATCGTCGACGGTGAAGTCGAGCGATTGGCCCTTGCCGGCCGTCCAGCAATAGTAGTGCAAAGACAAGCCGAAGATCCGGTTCAGCAGATTTTTGTTTTTCGCCACCAACTCCTGGAACAAGCCGCGGGTCCAAGCCACTTGCGGGTCTTCGATCGCCATGCCAGGCCCGGAGGCGACGAATCGCAACTTTAAGCCGTAGTTGGGAACCCAGGAGATGAAGCGCCGGAACTCCACGGCGTATTGCTCCGGCCGGAAGTCGCCGCCACAACCCCACGATTCATTACCGATGCCCCAGTAGGTCACATTGTACGGTTCCTTGCTCCCGTCGGCGGCTCGGACGCCGGCGAGGGTGGTGGAACCGGCGGGCGAGTTGCAATACTCCACCCACTGGTCGTAATCCGTGGGTGTTAGGCTACGTACGTTAGCCGCGAGGTACGGCTCCGAGCCGCACAACCGGCAGAATCGCATAAACTCTGAGGTGCCGAAAGTGTTGGGTTCGTACTTTTGGGGGCCGCTGGGCGCACTCCAAAGCGGCGGGACGTTGCACCAGAAATTGGTGCGGGCGGGGCGCTTGTCGCGCGGCCCGACGCCATCGCGCCAATTATAGCTGTCGGCGAAGCAGCCGCCGGGCCAGCGCACCACCGGAGCCTTAAGCTGCTGCATGTGGTCGATGATGTCCTTGCGGATTCCTCCCACATTAGGAATCTTTGAGTTCTCACCCACCCAGATGCCATCGTAAATCACGCCTCCGAGGTGCTCAACAAAATGTCCGTGAATCTCGGGCGCAACCTCGCCAATGGGCTCCTCAATGAGCACTTCCACCAGCCCTTGCGCGGCGCGCGAACTCCTGGGCGCCGTGCCGACTGCTGACGCCGCCAAAGCCGTTGCAAGGAAATCTCGTCTGTTCATGGGCTCGCCACCTCCAGAGAATCAATTCGGCTGCTTCCGGGCCTAGGTTCGGCGGAACTCCCCCGATTACAGCATCGTTATGCGATTTACCAAGCGTGATGAAAGAGCTTACACCTCTAGCTGAACCACGGCAATCGGCAATTGCAGCGCTGGCTTCGATTCCCCCGGGCGCCAACACTTGGAGCCCGCTTTGAAAATCGACGGGTTGGGTAGCGCGGACCCCCGTTGTTGGGGTCCGCGGCTTGTCTATGGTCCCACGGAAAAACCGCGGACCCCAACAACGGGGGTCCGCGCTACCAGATGTGGGCAGCGCTGACTTCATTTTCATGGTTTCTGGGTGCCCGTCAGTGGACGGGCATGAGCGACTGCTCTGAACGAAGCGTAATGTCTTCATACTAACAGCCCCCAAAAAAAACCTAAAAAACCCTCTTGACAGACCCTAAGAAAGATGGTCTTATAAGCGGCATTGGCGTGAAAGCGCTTACAATAGCGTCGGGTAGTGGGCGCGGCCCAGGCGCCACGGGCTGGGCCGAAACTCAGTCTTGATCGACTTTCGGCACCTGCTTTTTGAAGGATGAAAGTCCGTGGCTTGGCTATCGGAGCATTGCGAATCGGGTCAGGTAATTGGTCTAGCTTTCTGTTCGGAATACGACAAAGGAGGTGAGCAGTGAAGAAGCAATTCCGCTTTCTGATTGTATTACTCACGCTGTTTCTTTTACCGCTCCTCACCGGACGAGCTGTTTACGCGCAGGTAGGAGCTGACCGCGTGGCTGTGACGGGTTTCGTGACCGACCCGTCCGGGGCCGCGGTTCCCGATGCGACCATCACGCTACTGAACCAGGACACCGGCGTAAAGACCGTCGTGGCCACCGACGGCGCCGGTAATTTCACAACCCCAGCGATGATACTGGGCAAGTACACTTTGCAGGTGACAAAGGAAGGCTTCAGGGCTTACAGCCAGCCCGATATGGAGCTGAACATCGGCGGAAGGACTTACACGCAGAACGTCACCCTCCAACTGGGCGCGGTGAATCAGACCGTCGAGGTGAACGCCGGCGCCCAACTCATCAACACTCAGAGCACCGAAGTCTCGTACCAAGTTGGCAAGGAGTATTATCAGGACCTTCCGGACATCATGGGCGCTGACGTGCGCTTAGCCGAAACCAAGCTCGTCTTGTCACCCGGTTACGTCCCCACTGCGCCCAACGGTGACGCGATCTTTCGCGGCGACGCGTTTCAATCGCGCATCAACGGCGGCCAAACCGTCTCCTGGGAGAGCTGGTTTGACGGCGCCGAATACGGTTACGCCGAAGGTCACCAGCAAACCCACGAGAGTTCGATTCCCTATGCCGCAGTGCAGGAAATGACCACCACGGTGAACAATTTCTCTGCGCAGTACGGACACACCAGCGGCGGCATCGTGCTTTACACCACCAAGTCCGGCACTAACCAGTTCCACGGCAGCCTGTACGATATTCTGACCAGCGCCAAGCTGGACGCCAACAACTTTTTCCTGAATTCGTCAGGCGTTAACATCCTCCCCCTGACTCAGAACAACGCAGGCTTCACTTTCGGCGGCCCTGTCCCTAAGTTCCATCTCTGGGGCAAGACCTTCTTCTTCACCAATTACGACCGCTTTGATTATCACAGTACGGTCAACACCGGATTCCAGAACACACTCCCCACTCCGTTGGAGAGAGGCGGTAACTTCAGCCAGTTGCTGTCCCCCCCGACCCTCCCCACCGGCTGCGCCAGCGCTCCCTGTCAGATTTCGACGGATGCGCTGGGCCGCCCGATTTACTATGGGGAAATCTTCAACCCGGCTACCACGCGAACGGTCAATGGAGTTCCCGTCCGTGATGGCTACGGATTTAACGCAGACGGAACGCCGGGACCGAACGCGAATATCATTCCGGGGACCGATCCGCTGTTAACGGCGAATGTTGGCGCTCAGTATGTTGCCTCCATCGTCCCCAGCCTTGATCGAAACACGTTGTTCACTCCGAACGAGTTCGGCGGCACTTCGGACGACAACGACAAGATCAATGTCTGGACGTGGTTGTTCAGGATCGATCACACGTTCAACGATAAGTGGTCGGCTTCCTTCACCTACTTCCAGAATCACCGGCCTCGCACCGCCCATTGCGGCGGCCCGGAGGGCTGCAACACCGTGAATAACGGGGAAACAGACCCTGAGGCAAACGACACCTATCTCGGGCAAGGC
>Ga0187817_10000653_pt1 | contig 15409 bp, 15 predicted proteins | sample NC_wetland_sal_i_17_FD_132431 | JGI IMG/M metagenome (GOLD analysis project Ga0187817, IMG submission 132431) | Wetland sediment microbial communities from Neuse River Estuary, North Carolina, USA - SO4_2 | ecosystem: Environmental > Aquatic > Freshwater > Wetlands > Sediment | place: USA...
ACCTGGAGTTGGTGGAACCATTGTTCGCGGGCGAAGGCGCGACGCTGCTCTCGGTGATCGATCAGACCCTGACGGGCATGGGAGGAAGACTGCTGCGAAGGCGGTTGCTCGGCCCGTCGCTCGATCGCAACGAGATAGAAGCACGGCTGGACGCGGTCGGCGATCTGCTGGGCGACGCGATCGTTCGAGCCGGGATCCGCGGCGAGTTGGGGGCGGTGCTGGATCTGGAGCGATTGCTTGCCAAGATTACGATCGGTTCGGCGGGGCCGCGGGAACTGCTCGCAATGGGCCGGTCGCTGGAGAAGATTCCGGCTCTGAAAAAGACGATTGAGGGCCGCCGGGCCGCGCGTTTGGCCGCCATCCATCAGCAACTTGATGAGATGCCGGAAGTTCGCGACCGGATTCTGAATGCGATGGCTGATGCGCCGCCAGTGAACATCGCAGATGGAGGCGCGATTCGCGCCGGTTACCATGCCGAGTTGGACGAACTGCGCGACCTGCGCCAGAACGGCCGCCAGTATATCGCGCAGATTGAATCGCGCGAGCGAACGCGCACGGGCATTCAATCGCTGAAGGTGCGCTTCAACAACGTCTTCGGCTACTACATTGAAATCTCCAAGCCGAATTTGCACCTGGCGCCCGCCGATTATGAGCGCAAGCAGACGCTGGTGAATGCGGAGCGATTCACTACGCCGGAGCTGAAGGATTACGAACGCAAGGTTCTGGATGCCGAGGAAAAGATCCTCACGCTCGAAAAGGAACTGTTCGGCGAGGTGAGGTGCTTTGCCGCGCAGCACGCGCAACGTATCCGCGCGACGGCGGCCGCCATTGCCGAACTGGACGTGACCGCCACGCTGGCGGAGGCAGCGGCGCAGAACGGGTACACGCGGCCGGCGTTTTCCGGCGACGGCTCGATGCGCATCATGGCCGGGCGTCATGCGGTGATCGAGAAACTGGCGGACCAACTCGGGGCCGATACGGGCCGTTTCATTCCCAACGACCTGTACCTGAATTCGGACACGGATCTGATCGCCATCATCACCGGGCCGAACATGGGCGGCAAGTCCACCTACCTGCGGCAAGCCGCGCTGATTGCCATCCTGGCGCAGATGGGCTCGTATGTTCCGGCGGATTCGGCAAGCTTGCCGATCATCGACCGGATATTCACGCGCATCGGCGCGTCCGACAACCTGGCGCGCGGACGCTCGACCTTCATGGTGGAGATGACGGAGACGGCAGTCATTCTGAACACGGCGACGCCGCGAAGCTTTATCGTGCTGGATGAGATTGGCCGCGGCACCGCGACGTACGACGGCCTGGCGCTGGCATGGGCGGTGATTGAGCACATCCACCAGCGCACGCGCGCGAAGACGTTGTTCGCGACCCACTATCACGAGCTGACTGACCTGGCGGAACAGCTTGATGGCGTGCGGAATTTGCAGGTGTCGGTGAAAGAGGCTGGAGACCACATCATCTTTCTCCGAAAAGTGGAGCCGGGAAAGGCGGATCGCAGCTACGGAATCGAAGTAGCGTGGCTGGCCGGGCTGCCGCTGGCAGTGATCGAGCGGGCGCGCGAAGTCCTGCAATTGCACGAACGGAGCGAGCACGAAGTTACCGAAGAACTTGCGCCACGAACGCACGAGCCCGTGCAGATCCGGCTGTTCGAGCCGGTGGGTCACGGCATGGCGGAGCGGATTCGCAACCTGAAGATCGATGAGCTGCGGCCCATCGAGGCATTACAGTTATTGCACGAGCTGCAGGAGGAGTTGAAGCGCTCTTGCGAGTAGCCGGGATCATGAGCGGCACCTCGCTCGACGGAATCGACGTGGCTATCGTCGATATTGCGGGGCGGCGCATTCGGCCGGTTGCTTTTCGTTCCACGCCTTATTCGAGCGCGGTGCGGAAAGCGATCCTGGACGTTTCCAACGCGACAACGACGACGGCGCAGATCGCACGGCTCCATTTCCTGCTGGGAGAGCTCTACGCGCGGGCCGTGCAGGATGCCGTGCGGCGTAATCGTGTTGGCGGCGTTGAGCTGATTGGCTGTCACGGACAGACCATCTACCATCAAGGCGAGTCCGAGGCGTTCCTCGGGAAGCCGATTGCCGCGACATTGCAGATCGGGGAGGCTGCCGTGATCGCCGAACGGCTGGGTGTGCCCGTGGTTTCCGACTTCCGCACTCGCGACATGGCGGCCGGAGGGAAAGGAGCGCCGCTCGTGCCCTATGTGGACTATCTGCTGTTTCGAAGTACCAGGCGCGGGCGCGTGGCGCTGAACATTGGCGGGATCGCCAACATTACAGCCATACCGCCGGGGGCGCAGCCGGACGAAGTGTTCGCCTTCGATACGGGACCGGGCAACATGGTGATCGATGCACTGACGACGGAGTTCACGCGAGGCAGTCAGCATTTCGACCGCGACGGGCGGATTGCCGCAGGCGGCAAAGTGAACCGCGCGCTGCTCGACACTCTACTGGCGGATTCTTATTACCGGCAGCGGCCACCAAAGACCGCGGGGCGCGAGCAATACGGCGCGGAATTCATCGCGCGACTGAAACGCACAGGGTTGCCACTGCGTGATTTGATCACCACCGCAACAGCGTTCACGGCCGCGGCGATAGCGAGCGGCGTTGAGCGCTTTGTGAGATCGAGAATGCGGGTGGATGAAATGATTGCTTCGGGTGGCGGCGTTCACAACACGACCCTGATGGCGTACCTGCAAGCGTTTCTACCAAACGTTCGCATGGCGAGGTCGTATGAGTATGGAATCGATGCCGATGCCAAGGAGGCGGTAGCGTTTGCGGTACTGGCGTATGAGACCTGGTGTGGTCGGCCGTCCAATCTGCCTTCGGCAACGGGTGCAAGGCGGGCCGTGGTGCTCGGCAAGATCACGCCGGGAACGTTGCGGCTTTCCCATAAATATGGGAGAGTGAGTTTATGAAGACCACTCTGGAGATTCCGGATCCGCTGTTCCGGAAGGCGAAGGCTCGCGCGGCGGAACGCGGCATCCCTTTACGGCAGTTTGTCACCGAAGCCGTCGAGGAAAAGCTGAGCCTCCAGCAGACTGATTCGAAGCCGTGGATGCAGATGGCAGGAAGACTACGGCATCTCAGTAAAGAAACCGCTCGCATTAATCGGTTGATCGAGGAAGAATTCGAGCGAATCGAGCCTGAAGAAGAAGAGTGATTCTCGATACGAATGCTGTGTCTGCGTTAGCCGAGGGTCAACGGGACGCAATGGTGGAGTTGGCCAAAGCTCCGTTCATTGCGATACCTGTAATCGTCCTGGGTGAGTTCTGGTTCGGAATCGCGCAGTCCCGGCGCCGATTGGAATACGAGCGCTGGTTATTGGCGAGTTTACGAGATTGCCGGGTGCTTGAGGTGACGACGGAAACGGCAACCCGTTATGCGGAGATACGCGTTGACTTAAAGCATGCGGGCACGCCGATTCCGTCCAACGACGCGTGGATCGCAGCACTATGCCGCCAGCACAATCTTCCGGTGCTTAGCCGCGACAAGCATTTCGACCGGGTAAAGGGGATACGGCGCGTCGGCTGGTGAGGAAGCGCTAGCTACCGGCCAGCGTGTTGATCGATCCTTCCCGCTGTCCTTCGAATGCCACGATCGCCGGCTCCTGCTTCAGGATGTAGCCCAATTCGTCGACGCCATCGAGCAGGCACTGTTTGGCGAAGGAGTCCACGGGAAACTCGACCGAGCGGCCGTCGGGCAAGGTGAGCTTCTGAGCAGCCAGATCGATCTTGACGCGGGCCTCGGGGTTTTGCGCCACGGTAGCGAACAAAGCTTCGTGCACATCGGGTGCCACCACAATCGGCAGCAGGGAGTTTTTTAGCGCGTTTCCCCGGAAGATATCGGCGAACGAAGTGCTGATCACGGCGCGAAAGCCAAACTGTGTGAGCGCCCACGGCGCGTGCTCGCGCGAACTACCGCAACCGAAGTTATCGCCCGCCAGCAACACTTCAGCTCCACGCGCCTCACGCCGGTTCAGAATGAAATCCGGCTTGGGCTGCCCCGTATCGTCGTAGCGCCAATCGTAGAAAAGCTGCTGGTCGAGACCCTGCTTCGAAGTAGTTTTCAGGAAGCGCGCCGGAATGATCTGGTCGGTATCAACGTTGTTGACCGGAAGAGCAACGATCCGGCTTTCAAAATTTGCGAACGGCTTCATAGGAGCGTCCTCACATCGGTCACGACGCCGGTGACTGCGGTGGCGGCAGCGGTGAGCGGACTGGCCAGGAACGTGCGGCCTCCCTTGCCCTGCCGGCCTTCGAAATTGCGGTTCGAGGTGGACACGCTGTACTCGCCCGGCTGCAACTGATCGCCATTCATGGCGATGCACATGGAGCAACCCGGCTCGCGCCACTCACAGCCGGCGGCACGGAAGATCTCGGGCAGTCCTTCGGCCTCTGCCTGGCGTTTCACGTCCTGTGAGCCCGGCACGACCATGACGCGCACCTTCGGATTCACCTTGCGGCCCTTCAGCAGGGAGGCCGCGGTGCGCAGGTCTGAGATGCGCGAATTGGTGCAGCTTCCGATGAACACCACATTCACCGGGCGGCCGAGCAGCGGTTTCCCGCCTTCGAGTCCCATATAGCGTAGCGCCTTCTCGAGGGAATCGCGCTGGAGGGGATCGGGAATGGAGAATGGGTCAGGCACCGCCGCGGTGATCGGAATGCCCATGCCGGGATTGGTGCCATAGGTGATCATGGGCTCCAGGCGGTCGGCGTCGATGGTGATCTGGTTGTCGTAGACTGCACCTGCGTCGCTGGGCAGTTTGCGCCAGCGCGCGACTGCGGCATCCCAAGCAGGACCCTTGGGCGCGTGCTGCCGCCCGGCGATGTATTGAAAGGTTGTGTCATCGGGAGCAACGAGGCCAGCGCGGGCCCCGCCTTCGATGGACATGTTGCAGACGGTCATCCGCTGCTCCATGGAAAGCGCGCGAATCGCCGGCCCGCCATATTCAAGGACGCAGCCCGTGCCGCCGCCTACGCCGATTCGAGCGATCAATCCGAGAATGATGTCTTTAGCCGTGACCCCGGTTTTCAGCGTACCCTCCACGCGCACCTGAAATGCTTTCGACTTACGCTGCAACAGGCACTGCGTGGCTAACACGTGTTCCACTTCGCTGGTGCCGATTCCGAACGCGAGTGCACCGAACGCGCCGTGCGTCGCGGTGTGGCTGTCGCCGCACACTACGGTCATGCCAGGCTGAGTCAAACCCAACTCCGGGCCAATTACGTGAACGATGCCCTGCTGCTGGCTGTGAATGCCATAGCAGGGGATTCCGAAATCGCGGCAGTTTTTCTCGAGTTGGGCGAGCTGATTAGCGGCGATCGTGTCCACGATAGGAAGAGAGCGGTCCGTGGTTGGGATGCTGTGGTCCGCGGTGGCCACCGTCAGGTCGGGCCGCCGGACTTTTAGGCCTCGCTCGCGCAGACCCTGAAACGCCTGTGGCGAAGTGACTTCGTGCACCAGGTGCAGGTCGATGTAAAGCAGCGTGGGCGCGCCCGGCTGCTCATGCACGACGTGCGCATCCCAGATTTTTTCAACGATGGTTTTTGGCTTGCTCATGAATCTAACCGATGGCCGCGCAAACGGCTTCTCCTACTTGCTCACTGGTTGCGGGACTTCCCGCAGGCTTCAAGTCTGCGGTTACTCTGCCCGATTCGAGCACCGCTTCGATGGCGGCGTTCACCGCGGCGGCTTCTTCTTTCAATGCGAAACTGTATTCGAGCATGGCCGCAACCGAACCGATGGCGCCCAGCGGATTGGCCTTGTTCTGACCGGCGATGTCCGGCGCCGATCCGTGCACCGGCTCGTACAGGCCCACCCATGCGCCCGAAGGTTTCCGATCGCCAATCGACGCCGAGGGCAGCATGCCGATCGATCCGGCGAGCACCGCGCCCTCATCACTCAGGATATCGCCAAACATGTTCTCCGTCAGGACAATGTCGAAGCGCGTAGGATTCAGCACCAGTTGCATGGCGCAGTTGTCCACCAGGAGGTGGTCGAGCGAGACATCCGGGAAATCGCGCGCGATTTCGGTGACCACGCGGCGCCAGAGCTGGGAATTTTCTAGAACATTAGATTTGTCAACGGAGGTCACCTTCTTGCGGCGCCCGCGCGCCAGGTGAAACGCCATGCGGCTGACCCGCTCGATTTCAGCGCGCGTGTACACCATGGTGTTGATGGCGCGCGTTTCGGCGCCGTTCCCGGTAATGCCGCGCGGCGTGCCGTAGTAGATTCCCCCGGTCAACTCGCGCACGATGATCATGTCGGTGCCCGCGACGCGGTCGTTCTTGAGCGGGGAGGAATTGAGCAGAGCCGGGTAGGCGCGCACGGGCCGCAGATTCGCGTAGACGCCCAGTACCTTGCGGATGCCCAGCAGTCCTTTCTCCGGCCGCTGTTCTGGCGGAGCGTTGTCGAATTCCGGCGACCCGACGGCCCCCATCAGGGTCGCGTCGGCTTCAGAAGCGAGCTTGGCGGTCTTGTCGGGGAGCGGACTGCCCGTCTTGTGAATGGCGATGCCACCCAGCAGCCCTTCGCTCAACCGCAACGCGTGGTTCCATTTGCGCGCTACGTGCTGCAGCACGCGGACCGCTTCCCGCGTGACTTCGGTGCCGATCCCGTCTCCGGGCAGAACGAGAATGTTGAGATTCATTTCTGTGGAGCCAGCGTTGCCGCCGACGCGCCGTCAGTCCGCGGCCTTCCGCATCACCTGCGACTGTTCGATCAGCGCGATGATCTCTTCGTTCATCACGCCTTTTTTGCGATCGGCCAGAGCCGTGAAGCGATGATAGAGCTCATCCAGCTCTTCGCGATCCAGTGAGAATCCAAGATCGCGGCAACGCTGGTTGAGGGCGTGGCGCCCGCTATGCTTGCCCAGGACGAGCCTGCCTTCCGGAACGCCGACGCTCTTCGGGTCGATCACCTCGTAGGTGGCTTTGTTCTTCAGATAGCCATCCTGATGAATGCCGGCCTCGTGCGCAAACGCGTTGCGCCCCACGATGGCTTTGTTGGGCTGCGGGCCGAAGCTGATGAGGGAACTCAGCAGTTCGCTTGCCGAGTATAAATGCTCGGTGTTGATCCCGGTGGTATACGGATAGATATCGTTGCGGGTCTTCATCACCATGACCACTTCTTCGAGCGAGCAGTTGCCGGCCCGCTCGCCGATGCCGTTGATGGTGCACTCGATTTGCCGGGCGCCGGCTTCCACCGCCGCCAGCGAATTCGCGGCCGCCAGACCCAGGTCGTCGTGACAGTGCACACTGACAATCGCGCAGTCTCCCAGCACCTGGACTATGCGGCCGATAATCGCGGCGTATTCGCTCGGAGTGGAATAGCCAACCGTGTCCGGGATATTTACGGTGCGGGCTCCCGCGGCGACCACGGCTTTGGAAATTTCTTCGAGATACTCCGGATCGGTACGCGCACCATCTTCGGCGGAGAACTCGACATCATCCACGTGCTCGCGCGCCAGTTCTACCGCCGCCACGGCTTCGTCCAGCACCTGCTGCTGCGATTTCTTGAGCTTGTGCTTCAGGTGAATCTCGCTGGTGGCGATAAAGGTGTGAATGCGGGGACGGCGCGCATGTTCGAGCGCGCGCGCAGCGCGCTCCACGTCCAGGGTGCAGGAGCGTGCCAGCGCCGCCACCGTCACCCAGGGGAATTCGCGGCTGATGGCGTCCACGGCTTCGAAATCGCCGTCGGATGCGATGGGAAAGCCGGCTTCGAGAATGTCCACGCCCAGCTCCACCAGCTTGCGCGCCATGCGGGTTTTCTCGGATACGGTCATGCTGCAGCCGGGCGATTGCTCGCCATCACGCAGCGTAGTGTCAAAGATGTATACGCGGTTGCTCATGGTTTGGGAAGCCGCCTATGTAGCCGCGGCCGGACCCGTGAGTGGTTGCTCGAAAGGTCCGGCCGGGAATCTCGCCGGCCGTAACTGCCGTTGTGCAGCGCAAACCGGTAACTCGATTATCCGGGCCGCACCTTGATTTGGCAAATTTATAATGTTCATAGCATGAATAAATTCCTGTTATCATAGCAGGAACATGGAGCTCTATCCGCTGCAGGTTTTTCTGATGATCGCCAGCGAAAAGAGTTTTTCGCGCGCGGCGGAGAAACTGCTGCGCACGCAGCCCGCGGTATCGCTGGCCCTACAGCGGCTGGAGCTGGAACTGGGCGATAAACTCATCGACCGTTCCGCGAAGGAGCTGGTCTTGACGGACGCGGGCCAGACCGTTCTGGATTACGCGAGACGGTTCGAGAATCTGCGGCAGGAACTGGAAAACGCGCTGGCGGAGCTGCGCGATAACTCGGCGGGCCGGCTGACGATCGGCGCCAATGAATCCACCACGCTTTATTTGCTAGGCCATATCGAGCGCTACCGCAAACTCTATCCCAAAATCAAAGTGCAGGTGCGGCGCAGCTTGTCGAGCAAGATTCCCGGAGAATTGATTGACGGTAATCTGGAACTGGGAGTTATCAGCTACGACCCGGGCGATGCGCGGCTGGTCTCCAGTGTGCTTTACACGGATTCGCTTGTGTTTGTGGTTTCCCCGCGGCATGCGTTTGCGAAGCGCAGGAGCGTTTCCATCGCGGATCTGGGACGCGAAACCTTCATTGCCCACAATGTGGTCTCACCGTATCGCGAGCTTGTTCTGCGCGAGTTCCAGCGGCACAAGGTTCCCCTGAATATGGAGGTCGAGATGCCGACCGTCGAGACGATCCGCCGTCTGGTCGAAGACAATCAAGGAGTGGCATTTCTTCCGCGCATGTGCGTGGAGAAGGACCTGGACCAGAAGAAGCTGTGCGAGGTAAAAGTGAAGGAGATGCAGGTGGAGCGCAAGATCCGGCTGGTGTATCCCTCTCGACGCGCGCTGAGCCACGCGGCGCGGGCGTTCCTGGAGGTCGTGCAGGCGGGGTGAAATCAAGATTGCTTCGCGACACGTTCCTGGGATGTTGCATTTTTCTCGAGGTTCTCCATGCCGCTCAACCCGGCGGGCCTTCCTTTTACCACGACGTGATGCCGATCCTGGAAAAGCATTGCCAAGTGTGCCACCGTCCGGGTGAAGTTGCGCCCATGCCGTTGCTCACGTATTCGCTGACGCGGCCCTGGGCGAAAGCCATCCGCGAAGCCGTTCTACTGAAGAGAATGCCTCCCTGGTTTGCAGAGCCGGGATACGGGTCTTTCTCCAACGACCGCTCGCTCAGCAAAGAGGAGATCGATACTCTGGTTCGCTGGACCGATGCTGGTGCGCCGGAGGGTGACCCGAAAGACCGCCCGCCAGCCCGTCACTGGACGGAAGGCTGGAACATCCCCAAACCCGAGGCGGTGCTCGAAATGCCAAGCCCGTTTTCTTTGCCTGCGTCCGGAGACGTGGACTATCAGTACATCGTCGTGCCCACGGGCTTCTCAGAAGACAAATGGGTGGAGAAAGCGGAACTGCGCCCAAGCAACCCCGCGGTGGTTCATCATGCGGTGGTGTACATTCGTGAGCCGGGTTCCGCCTGGCTACGGGATGCGAAGCCCGGTGTGCCCTACGTCCCGCCCGGGCGCACGCCGCGCGAGCGTTTGCTGAACGGATGGACAACCAGCGATATTCTGCTGGTCTATGCGCCGGGAAATATTCCCGAGGAGTGGCCGCCCGGGCTCGCCAAGCTGATTAAAGCCGGTTCCGACCTCGTGTTTCAGATGCACTATACGCCCAACGGCCGTGCCTCGAGCGATCAGAGCCGTGTCGGTCTCATCTTCGCGCAAACGGCGCCGAACCGGCGGGTCATGACGCTGCAGTTGGGCAACGATCGTTTCGTGATTCCTCCCGGCGTCCCAGATTACCGCGTCACCGCCTGGGGAACCCTGCCCAATGACGCCACGTTATTGAGCCTGTTCCCGCACATGCACCTGCGGGGCAAGAGTTTCGAATACAACATTGTTGAACCGGATGGCCGGCGGCAGACCTTGCTGCGAGTCAATCCGTACAATTTCCATTGGCAGCTTTCATACCGGCTCGCGCAGCCCCTCGAGCTGAAAGGGGGAACCGAACTGGAATGTGTCGCCACCTTCGACAATTCGCGCAACAATCCGGCAAATCCGGATCCGGAGGAGGCGGTTCGCTTTGGTCCGCAGAGCTGGGAGGAGATGATGATCGGGTTCTTCGATGTGGCGGTCGATGCGCACACGGATAAGGCGTCTTTTTTTGTGCGGCGCAGCCGTTAGTCAAACCACAGACGGACGATGTGCGGCGACAAATCCGATCGGCCGGCGAGGCGGTTCTGGAGCTTGAATGAGCTTTCGCAGCGTGTCAAAGACGACCTTGATGTGATGGTCATGGGTATCGCACCGTTTTTCCAGCTCGCCCAGTTTGCGCGCGATATTTCTGTAGCTAACCGCCATTTCACGCAGGGTTACGAACGCACGCATGACGGCGATGTTGACCTGCACGGCGCGTTCACTTTTGAGCACGGATGAGAGCATGGCGACACCTTCCTGTGTGAATGCGTAGGGCCGGTAACGGCTCCCGCCGCGGCCTGCGTTTGAGGTCACAAATTGTGACCTCAAAGATCGCTCCTCCGCTGCCGTCAACTGGAACATAAAGTCGGCGGGGAAGCGATCACGGTTACGCTTGATAGCCTGATTGAAGACCTTGGTCGGCACAGCGTACAGCTCGGCCAGGTCACGATCCAGCATGATCTTTTGTTCGCGAATCACGTAGATGCGGCGCGTAATCGTCCCGACGGCAGCCGCAGCTTTACGAATGCCCAGTTGTTTTGATGCCCCGAAGTGTACGTGCCTCCACCGGAGAGCGATCTCAATAACTGCGAATGTGCCAGAATAAAAAACAGATCCAGATAGCCGTTAAGGGTCCAGAAACAGACGAGAGGAAACGCGGTGAATACGAAGACCGTCTCACGCTTATGAGTCAGAGTGGCACGCGCGAAGAGATTCTCCATGACTGATTCTCGTTCCCGTGCAGCAATGTATGGCCTGGCGGGGGCTGTGTTCGCCGTAGATCGTCTGACGAAGTGGATCATCGAAACCCAGGTAGGGGCCTTCGATACACATGTCGTGATTCCCGGATTCTTTGACATCGTGCATTCGCAAAATAGCGGTGCGGCCTTCGGGCTGTTTGCGGAATCGAGTTGGGAGTGGCGCACGGTGCTGCTGATCGGATTCTCGTTTGTCGCGCTGGTTGCTCTCACCGTGATGTTGTGGAGGACGCCGCGGCTGGATCGGCTGACAGCTACCGCGCTGGCGCTGATTCTGGGCGGGGCAATGGGCAACGTATTCGACCGCATAAGGTGGGGTACAGTCACCGATTTTCTGCTGTTTTACATTGGCCGGTACCAGTGGCCGGCGTTCAATGCCGCGGACAGCGCCATCGTGATTGGCAGCGGCCTGCTGTTACTCGATTTTCTGAAGGTCAAGCGCCAGCCGGCGCGCACCCAAGATGTTTCCTGAAGTTTTCCATATCGGCGGATTCTTCCTGCCCACCTACGGTCTGCTGGTGGCCATTGCGTTTCTGACGGCGCTTTGGGTCACGGGGAGGCTGGCCGCGAAATCCGGGCTTAACCGGGAGTCCGTGCTCAATCTCGGCATCTACTGCGCTCTGGCGGGGATCGCGGGAGCGAAAGTGCTCATGATTGCGCTGGATCCCACCATTCGCGGCGATTGGCGTGAAATTTTCTCGCTTTCCACTCTGCAGGCGGCGGGCATTTTTTACGGCGGGTTTGTGGCGGCGCTGGCCATGGCCATCGTCTACATGTGGCGCAAATATCTGCCGGTGCTTAAGACCATGGATGCATTTGCGCCCGGTCTGGCGCTGGGCCACGCCATCGGGCGCCTGGGCTGTTTCTCCGCGGGCTGCTGTTGGGGCTTACCCACTCGCCTGCCTTGGGCCGTGACGTTTACAAACCCCCGGGCGAACCAGTTGGTCGGAGTTCCGCTTGGACTGCCGTTGCATCCGACGCAGTTATACGAATCGCTCGGCGAGCTGATCATTTTTGCAGTGCTGTATTTCAGGTTTTTGCGGCCGCACCGCGAGGGCTCGATCATCAGCTTGTACCTGGTGTTGTACGGAATGCTCCGGTTTCTTGTGGAATTTGTGCGCTTCCACGACCAGCAGTCGAATCCGCTGACCGGGCCGTTTTCGACCGAGCAGTGGATCTCGCTGGCCCTGGTGGCGATTGGGTTGGTTTACTGGCTGTTTGCGCGCAACCGGCAGCGGATCACCCAGGTCACTTCACCCGCGGCGACGAACGCCGGCTAAAGAGCCGCGCCCTCCGCCGTGGTATGCTGATGCGCTCACGATGCCCCAACTGCGGCAGACCAAGCTCCCGAAAACCGAACGGATTTCCCCCCAGCCCACCGAGGAGCGGCAGGAGCAGCCGGAAGCGCCTCAGCCTATCCGTATTTCAGCGCTGATCGTTTCGCACAACCGCGTCGGCTTGTTGCGCCGCGCGATCGAATCTTTGGAAAAATCGGAAGATCGCGAGAAGCTCGAAATTCTCGTGGTCGACAACGGCTCGACCGACGGAAGCGCACAGCTCGAATCCGAGTTTCCTAACACGCGATTCATCCGCATCCCTCGAAATTTCGGCCTGACAAAGGCGCTCAACATTGGCGTGCGCAGCGTTACGGGCGAATTTGTTCTGTTCCTTCACGAAGACACCGAGGTGTCACCCGATACCGCGCGGGCGCTCGCGTCGATCCTGGAGAATCAGAGTGACGTGGGCATAGCGTGTCCGTTACTGGTAACCCCGGACGGCGAGCCGGCGCCGCAGGTCGCCGAACTTCCCCGCCCTGGCCGAACCGAGATTGCCTGGCGCCCGGCCCTTCTCGAAGGCGGCGAACAACCGATCGAGTACGCACGCGGCGCCGCGCTGATGGTCCGCAAATTCTTCCTCACCGCCATGCGGCAGATCGATGAACGCTACGGTACGTACGGCAGCGACGCCGAACTCTGTTTCCAGGCGCTACGCTCGGGCAAGCGCGTGGTGCTGGCGCCGTCCATGCGAGTTCTGCATCACGGCCGGGGCGATCTCGATGCCCGGACGCGCGCCGTCCGGGACGCAGATTTCAAGCTGGGCATGGCGGTCTATCTCAGGAAGCGCTATGGCATCCTGCGCGGGCTGTTATTCCGGATCTCCGCAGTCGTTCGGGCGTTCGTGGGCTTGCTCACCTTCCGAGATTTCCGCTACCACCTGGCGCTTTTCGGCGCTCTATGGATTGGGCAAAAGATCGACGGAACCCAGCGACAATGAGCTAAGTCACTTAATTTCACACTGCTGCCCCCGGTTAACTACAGCTTTGTCTCGAAATCGTCGATACTAGAGCGTATGACCGAGATGCTCTGGGTCGGTTTACCTATTTTGGTCTCCGTCGGTTCGGGTGCCCTTGCCTATTATGTGATGAAGGCACGCATGGAGGCCGCCATCGCCGGCGAGAGAGCGTCGCTGGCTGAGGCTCGGGCGGTTCTGAATGCCCAGGCGAAGACGCTCGCCGAAACTCTTCGAGCAACCGAAGAAGCTGCCAAACGCCATGCACTGGACGAGTTTCTAGCCGACCTGCGCGTGGAGGAACGCCATTACCTTCGCGAGCAAAAGGCTCTGTTCCTCAACAAAAAGAGCCTGGTCTTGCAGGAGCGGATCTTTTTCCGAAACATTCCGCTATCCAGTTGGGTGGAGCATGAGATGCCGGTGGAAGAAGGCGCCGATGTGGAGAAACTGGCAAGGACGCTCGCCGTATTCACGCCGGAACTGTTGCTTGCACCATCGGCGGGTCCAAAGAAGCTGCTGCGCTGAAACCGCGCTGTTTTCCGGCTGTAACCACGCCGTAACCATCAAAAGCGATATTCCTCACAGAACCTTGTAATCCGCCATGCAGGCGACGGCCCGGTGTGCTATGCGTTGTAGCTGAGGGTTGAAGTGTATCAGAGGTTACTCGCCCTCTGGAGTCTTCGATGGCCACTGATATCGCTTCGGATGTGCGTTCGTCTTCCCAGGCCGGCGGTCCGCTCTCGGCCGACGAACTAAGCAGGATCAATGCCTACTGGCGTGCAGCCAATTATCTGTCGGTTGGGCAGATCTACCTCTTCAATAATCCGCTATTGAGAGAGCCGCTGCGAATCGAAGACATCAAGCCGCGCCTGCTGGGCCACTGGGGCACCACGCCCGGTCTGAATTTCATTTACGTGCACCTCAACCGGGTGATCCAGCAGCGCGATCTGAACGCGATCTTCATCGCAGGGCCGGGCCATGGCGCGCCGGGAGTGGTCGCGAACACTTATCTTGAGGGCACCTACAGTGAGTTCTACCCAAACATTTCGCAAAACGCGGAAGGTCTGAAACGGCTGTTCACGCAGTTTTCGTTTCCGGGTGGCATCCCCAGCCATGCGGCTCCGGAAACTCCCGGTTCGATTCATGAAGGCGGCGAGTTGGGCTATTCGCTGCTGCACGCGTATGGCGCTGTTTTCGACAACCCGGACTTGCTGGCAGCGTGCGTAGTGGGCGATGGCGAATCCGAGACCGGACCGCTGGCGTGTAGCTGGCACTCCAACAAGTTTCTCAACCCCGAAAGGGACGGAGTGGTTCTGCCTATCCTGCATTTGAACGGGTACAAGATTGCCGGTCCCACCGTGCCGGCGCGGGTGAGCCATGAAGAGCTGGATCGCCTGTTCACCGGCTACGGATATAAGCCCTACTTCGTGGAAGGCGATCAGCCCGAGGTCATGCACCAGCTCATGGCGGCGACGCTCGACCTCGTGATGGATGAAATCCACAACATCCGGCAGGACGCCCGCGCTCACGGTTTTCGCAGTCGCCCGCCGTGGCCCATGATCATTCTGCGAACGCCCAAAGGTTGGACCGGGCCGAAAGAAGTGGATGGGAAACCAGTGGAGGGCACGTTCCGCGCCCACCAGGTGCCGGTTGCTGATTTCGCCGCGCATCCGGGGCACCTGCGAATTCTCGAGGACTGGATGCGCAGCTACCATGCGGAGGAGTTATTCGACGGGGGAGGCGCCCTCCGGCCCGAGCTGGCTGAGCTGGCCCCGAAAGGCACGCGGCGCATGAGCGCAAACCCGCACGCCAACGGCGGTCTGCTTCTGAAAGATCTCGCCATGCCCGATTTTCGCGACTACGCCGTGGACGTTCCCAGGCCCGGCGCGGTGGACGCCGAAGCGACGCGCGTTGCCGGGCGGCTGCTGCGGGACATTATGAAGCTCAACCTCGCCTCCCGAAATTTTCGCGTCATGGGTCCGGATGAAACCTCGTCTAACCGTCTCGATGCGCTGTTTGAGGTGACCGATCGCGTATCGACCGCCGACATACTGCCCACCGACGATCACGTTTCCCCCACTGGTCGCGTGATGGAGGTGTTGAGCGAGCACATG
>Ga0187817_10000654_pt1 | contig 15409 bp, 11 predicted proteins | sample NC_wetland_sal_i_17_FD_132431 | JGI IMG/M metagenome (GOLD analysis project Ga0187817, IMG submission 132431) | Wetland sediment microbial communities from Neuse River Estuary, North Carolina, USA - SO4_2 | ecosystem: Environmental > Aquatic > Freshwater > Wetlands > Sediment | place: USA...
AAAGAACGGCAAAGCCGAGGCGAAATAGATCAGGGCCAAATAGCCGCTCGACGGATCCTTTCCCTGCGCCAGCACGATCAGCACGGCCAGGATCACCAGAATGCTGTTGCTCGCGCTGAGCCATCCGAGCTTTGAGAAGAGATTGCCTTTCCACCCGGCGACGACGTATGAAAAGACTCCGCCCGCCCCGAGGCCAAAAAGGGCGATCGAGATCGCCAGGAAAGCAAAATGATAGTAAAAGACGACGGAGAAGATGCGCGTCAGAGAGAGTTCGAGCAGCAGTGTGGCCAGCGTGGTGAGAGCTACGGACAGGTAAACCAACGACCAGTGAAAGCCGGGGGATTGTGTGGAATCAGTGGAAGGCAACAACTTACTATGTTACGGGATTCGGCTACGCCAGATGGCCAGAGAATTTTTAGCAACCTGGAAGGCCTTTCTGCAGCGTGAGACGAGGCGGAGCAGACGATTCGCAGGGGGCGCTGCGTTCTTGTCCTATTGCAGCAGCTGGGCGGCTGGCTTGGCGAAATAGGTAAGCACGAAATCAGCGCCGGCGCGGCGGATGGAAGTCAGGCTCTCCATCATGGCGCGTTCGCAATCGATCCAGCCATTGCGGGCCGCGGCCATGATCATGGAAAACTCGCCGCTCACCTGATACGCGCCGAGTGGGACATCGAAGCGCTGGCGCGCCTGGTAAATCAGGTCCAGATAGGGCATGGCCGGCTTGACCATGATCATGTCGGCGCCTTCTTCGAGATCCAGTTCGATCTCACGCATGGCCTCGCGCCCGTTGGCGGGATCCATCTGGTAACTGCGCCGGTCGCCGAACTGCGGAGCGGACTCCGCCGCTTCGCGAAACGGGCCATAGAACACCGAGGCGAACTTGGCGGCATACGAAAGGATGGGAGTGTTGGGGAAGCCGCTCGAATCCAGGGCCGAGCGAATCGCAGCCACGCGGCCGTCCATCATGTCGGAGGGAGCCACAATATCCGCCCCCGCGCGCGCGTGGGAAACGGACGTCGCCGCCAGCCACTTGAGCGTCTCGTCATTATCCACGTCGCCATCGACGATCTTTCCACAATGCCCGTGGCTGGTGTATTCGCAATTACAAACGTCGGTCATCACCAATAAGCCCGCGGTGTCCTGCTTGATGGCGCGCAGCGCGCGCTGCACGATGCCGTCGTCGGCGTACGCGCCCGAGGCCATTTCGTCTTTCGTTTCCGGGAGCCCAAAGAGAATCACACCGCCAATCCCCAGCGATTTCGCTTCCGCGCATTCGCGCACCAGCTCGTCCACCGACATTTGAAAATGGCCCGGCATGGAGCTGATCTCATGCCGGACGCCTTTACCCGGACAGACGAACAGGGGCAGGATGAACTGCGCCGGATCCAGCCGGGTTTCGCGCACGAGCCGGCGCAACGGATCGCTGGCTCGCAGCCGTCGCATACGTTGGATGGGAAAGGGCATGCTTTAGGATCGATTGTAACCTGAGCGGAAGCCTCGCTGTCACTGGATTGATGCCGCAGCCCGGACGGGCGCACTGCGCGCGCCGCGGCGTATAATTGAAAAGAAACACAGTGCAACCTAAGGGCGCCTCGCCCCTCGGAGAAGGATCTCTTATATAGATGTCAACGATTGAGCTTTCGCCGGCCGCGTCACGGTCGGGCGAGTTTCATCATCCCGTCGTCAACGATTTCAGCATACAGGTGGCCACAATCAACGGTTCCGGCAGCCAGACCGCGAACAGCGTATTGATGCGCGCTATTTTTCAGATGGGTGTTCCGGTTTCGGGGAAGAATATGTTCCCATCGAACATTCAGGGACTGCCCACCTGGTTCACCATCCGCGCCAGTAAGCACGGGTACATCGGCCGCAAGAAGGAAGTCGACTTTCTGGTGGCCATGAACCCCGAAACCGCTCGCGAGGATGTGATGAAGCTCGATAGCGGCGCCGCCGTAGTGTATGACGAGCCGCTTAAGTTGGATTCGCTGCGTTCGGATCTGTACTTCTACCCGGTGCCATTCGACAAACTCGTAGGTCCTGTCTGCCCGGAGGCCAAGTTGCGCAAGCTGGTGCGCAATATGATCTATGACGGCATTGTGGCTCAGCTGCTCTCCATCGACATGGAGGAGATTCACAAAGCTCTGCTCAAACAATTTGGAAAGAAGAAAGCGAAAGCCGCCGAGCTGAATTGGGGGGCGTGCCAGGCGGGATACGATTTCGCCGTCAAGAATTTTACGAAGAATGATCCTTACCGCATTGAGCGGATGAACGCCACCACAGGCAAGATCATCATCGAAGGCAATTCCGCCGCAGCGCTGGGCTGTGTTTTCGCAGGAGTGACGGTGGTCACCTGGTATCCCATTACACCGTCCTCATCGCTGGTGGAAGCCATGATCGGTTATCTGAAACGCTTCCGCATCGACCCAGAGACGGGTAAGGCTACTTTCGCCGTCGTGCAGGCGGAAGACGAGCTGTCGGCGATCGGCATGGTCCTGGGCGCGGGCTGGGCGGGCGCACGCAGTGTCACCTCGACCGCCGGCCCGGGCATCTCGCTGATGTCCGAGTTCGTGGGTCTGGGCTACTATGCCGAGATCCCCGGCGTAATTTTCGATGTGCAGCGGGTGGGCCCTTCCACCGGGCTGCCCACGCGCACCGCACAGGGCGACATCATCTCCACCGCTCTGCTTTCGCACGGCGACACCAGGCACCCCATGCTGTTCCCCCGCTCGCCTGAAGAATGCTTCAGCATGGCCGTTGAGGCGTTCGATCTGGCGGAGCATTTCCAAACACCGGTGTTCGTGATGATCGACCTCGACCTGGGCATGAACAACTGGATGGCGGACCCCTTTGAATACCCCACCAAACCGATCCAGCGCGGCAAGGTGCTGACCGCCGAGGATCTCGAGCGGTTGGGCGGTTTCGCGCGCTACAAAGACGTGGACGGGGACGGCATCGGTTACCGGACTTTGCCCGGCACGAATCATCCTCACGGCGCCTATTTCACTCGCGGCAGTGGGCACAACGAAAAAGCGCAGTACACCGAACGCGAAGACGACTACGTGAACAACCTGGATCGTCTCTCACGCAAGTTCGAAACCATGCGCACGCACGTTCCGGCGCCGGTCATCGACTACAAACCCAAAGCCCAGGTCGGTTTGATCGCGTTTGGCACATCCCACTACCCGGTGGAAGAGAGCCGGGACCAGTTGCGGTCCGAATACGGGATCGAGACCAGCTACCTGCGGCTGAAAGCCTATCCGTTCAACAAAGAGTTGTCCGAGTTCATTCGCCGTCACCAGAGGGTGTATGTGGTCGAACAAAACCGCGACGCCCAGATGCTGGGGCTGATGCGGCTCGAGTGCACGGCGGAAGAGATCGCCAGACTGAGAAGCATGCGATATTACGGCGGCCTTCCGCTCGATGCGCGGACCGTCACCGATGACATTGCGGGCCAGGAGGGGAAATGAGCACCACCGTAACGCAGCCACCCAAGAAAGTGAATCGCCTGGGCCTCGAGGTGCTGAGCTACAAGGGGGCCAAGACCACGCTGTGCGCCGGCTGCGGCCACAACGCCATATCAGAGCGAGTCATTGAGTGCTTCTACGAGTTGGGCGTGCAGCCCTGGAACGTCGCGAAGTTTTCGGGCATCGGCTGCTCGTCGAAATCGCCGGCATATTTTTTGGGTCTTTCGCACGGCTTCAACGGAGTGCATGGCCGCATGCCCTCCGTGGCCACGGGCGCCATGCTCGCCAATCGCACTCTGCTCGGAATTGGCGTCACCGGTGACGGCGACACGGCGTCGATCGGGATGGGGCAATTCATGCATTTGCTCCGCCGGAACCTGCCGTTTATTTACATCATCGAGGACAACGGCGTCTATGGGCTGACCAAAGGGCAGTTCTCGGCCACCGCCGATCTCGGCTCCAAGCTGAAGACCGGCGTCATCAACGATCTTCCGCCCTTCGATTGCTGTGCGCTGGCGCTGCGGTGCGGCGCCACATTCGTGGCGCGCTCGTTCTCCGGCGACAAAAGGCAGCTACAGACCATCCTCAAGACCGCCATTGTCCACAACGGCCTTTCCGTAATCGACGTGATTTCTCCTTGCACCACGTTCAATGATCACGAAGGCTCCACGAAGAGCTACAGCTACATGAAGGAACACGACGAGATCTTGAATGAGCTGGATTTCGTGCCCTTCTACGATGACATTTCCGTCGAGATCGCCGAGGGCGAGGTGCAGGAAGTGGAGTTGCACGACGGGTCCAAGCTCCGCATTAAGAAGCTGGGACGTGATTACAATCCGAGCGACAAGTTCGATGCGCTCAAAGCGATGGAAGAAGCGGCGAAGAAAGGCGAAGTCTTGACCGGCGTTTTCTATGTGGAGACTCACAAGCCCAATTTCATGGAACTGCTGAATCTGGAAGACGTCCCGCTCGCGACTCTGCCTGAGTCCAAGGTTCGGCCGCCCAGAGAGGTGCTGGATCAGGTGATGGAGGAACTGCGCTAGGGCGCCTGACGCGTCATGGCATACTGATCGGTAGCGGGAGGCCGGTGGGCTTGGCCCTGCCGGTTGCATTTCGTGGCAAAGACCACAATTTCTCCAGAAACCGGGGTCACCAACGAGGAAGAGCTGGTTCCGCTCTACCGGGTGGTGTTACTGGATGATGACGATCACACCTACGATTACGTCATCGAGATGTTGCAAAAAATCTTCGTCTTTTCGATGGATCAGGCTTACCGGCATGCTGAAGAAGTGGACACGGCCGGGCGCACGGTACTGATCACGTGCGAATTACCCCAAGCGGAATTTGCGCGCGATCAGATCCACTCCTATGGCGCCGACTGGCGCCTGCCGCGGTCGAAAGGATCGATGTCCGCGATCGTGGAGCCCGCAAGCGCCGGGTAAACCGGTAAGCCGCTTATTGATATCATGAGGAAATGAATTTTTCGGGATTTATCTTACTATTAGCGGGTGCGGTGTGTCTTTTCGCACAGACGCCCGCGCCCAGCCAGCCGCCGGTGCCACCTCCGGCGCGCCTCGGAGTTCCTGCCGCCAAACCGCCGGTTAGCCCGCCCGTTCCTCCGGACAAAGTGGTTCTGACCGTCGGCGATGAAAAGTTAACCGCGGGCGAGTTCGATCAACTGGTCGACGCCCTTCCCGAGCAGGTTCGCGCGGCGGCGCGTGGCCCCAACAAGCGGCAGTTCGCCGAGCAGCTTGTGCGCATTAAGGTCATGTCGCAGGAAGCGCATAAGCGGAAGCTCGACGAAAATCCCACCGTGCAGCGCCAAATTGAGCTGCAAAAGGAAAATCTGCTGGCCAACGTCCTCTTTCAGGAGATGGTGGCCAACGCGAAGGTCGAGGATGCGACGGTGCAGCAGTATTACGAGCAGCATAAGTCGGAGTACGAGAGCGTGCACGCGCGCCACATTCTGATTCGCACGAAAGGTTCCCAGCTCCCTCTGGCGGCAGGTAAAAAGGAGTTGACGGACCAGGAGGCCCTGGCAAAAGCAGAAGAGATTCGCAAGAGGCTGCTCGCTGGCGAGGATTTCGCCACCCTCGCCAAGACGGAATCAGACGACGTGCAATCCGGCGCTAAGGGCGGCGATCTGGGCACATTCAAACACGGCCAGATGGTGCAGGAGTTCGACAAGGTGGTTTTCACCGTTCCTGTGGGTCAAATCAGCGAGCCGGTGAAGACCAAGTTTGGCTATCACTTGATTAAAGTTGAACAGCATGAAACCAAGAGCTTTCAGGAAGTGAAACCCGAACTGGAAAAGAAGATGGGCCCCGAGGTCGCGCGCGGCGAAGTGGACAATCTTGAAAAGCAGATCCCGGTCACCATTGACGACACCTTCTTCGGCCCGCCAGGACCCAAGCTGGCGCGATAGTTGACGTCTAGCGTTTGCGGAAGAAACTGCAATTGGATTCCTCGGTCGTGGGAAAGGTCTTCGACATGTGGTCATGCCAGGCGAGTTTTTCTTCGTCGGCCAAGGCCCACAACAGGCCGATGCCGCCCGCGCAAAAACTCAGGCACGCTCCTACAGCGCGCAGCATTCGCGTGCGCCGGTCTGCGGGGAAACCGTCGAAGTCGATCAGGCGAAGCCCCGTCCAGCGCATCCCGACGGTCTGCCGGTCGGCCCAAATCCAAAGAAGACCATAGAACATGGCCAGCGTACCGAATGCGCCGATGAAGAAAGGGAGGGTTTGCCGGTTCAAGCGGAACATTCCGCCCATGAGGTGGAAGGCAAACAGAAACAGGCCGAACCCGATGAAGATCATGCCGCCGTCGATGGCCGCCGCGATGGCGCGATGCCTGGGCGTTGCCACCTCGGCATCACAGTAGATCACAGCTTCCACCTGGGTCTTCAGAGTGCGCGGGCCCTGGGGAGGCGGCACCAGAAAATCCAGCCCTGGCTGATCGCGATTCTCCGTCTTCGCGAGCGGGGGGCTGGCACTGCGGCGAAGAGAGGCCGCCGGGCTTGTGCCGGGTGTGGCGGCGGGCCGCGCCGTAGCCGGAGCGGGCGCGACCGGCCCAATGCGATGCGCGGCGAAGGACTCAAATGGGATTACTTTCGCGCCCGGAGCTTCGGCAGCCCACAATTCTTGCGCCATGGGCAAGCCCCGAAAAGCCGGCTCCTCCACCTGGACCCCGACGGCCGGTGACTCCGCCAGTGCCAGTGCTTGCGCTGACCGGCTCGCCGGATAGCTTGATGAAACGCCACCGCTCGCCAGCCGTCTACCGCAACGAGTGCAGCGGCGTTCATCTTCGGCATTCCAACTCGCGCAATACTTGCAGTTCATCGTTTTACCCGCGCAGGGTCACAAGCAGTTGTGTTACGTTGCTCGATTGGGAACCTTCGCGCGAAATTTCTCTTTCTGTCTTGATAACATGCTGCCTGGGGTTTGTCACGAGTTTTCCCCTCCTGCGAAAATTTTCCTTGCCCTGATTTTTGTAGTTTCCATTTCTTCCGCGCAGACTGGGCGTCCGCTCATCGGACCCGAGGCCTCACCTACCGCCGCGCAGCCGAACTTCAGCGTCAAGATTCCGCGCCCGGATGCGCCGCCAGAGGGCGAGTGGAACGTCGGTGCGGATCAACGCCTGGAAAGCGAAGGGCGTATCTACCATCTGCGAGGCCACGCCTCCATCGAGGGCGCTGAACTGCTTCTTACGGCGAACGAAATCGACTACGACGAAGACACGGGCAACGCCAACGCTCGCGGCAACGTGACTTTCCATCAGTACGTGAAAGACGAAGAGATTCATGCCGACCGTGTCGAATACAACACGCGCGACGAAACGGGAACATTCTACAATGTCCGCGGTTGGAGCCGGACTCACGTGGTGGCGCGCCCGGGCGTGCTCACCTCTAACAACCCGCTCTACTTCGAAGCCGTATGGGCCGAGAGACAGCAGGACAAGTACATCCTTCATCACGGCATGGTCACCAACTGCAAGTTGCCGAATCCCTGGTGGACGTTGCGCGGGCCGACCTTCGATATTATTCCCGACGAACACGCTATCGCGCGCCGCAGCGTGTTTCGCTTAAAGTGGGTGCCGCTCTTCTACACGCCCTATTTTTATAAGTCCCTCGAAAAGCTTCCACGGAAGAGCGGCTTTCTGACTCCGCTGATCGGACACAGCTCGCTCCGCGGTTATACCTATGGCCTAGGGTATTACTGGGCCATCAACCGGAGTTACGATGTCACGTACCGCTTTCAGGATTTCACGCAAGGCGCTATGGCACATCACGTCGATCTGCGGGGCAAGCCGACCGCCGGTTCCGACTTTGATGTGATTTTTTACGGCGTGCAGGATAACACGCCGCTGAAGGCCAGCGGGTATAGTATCTACGGAACCGCTAAGGCCGACTTGGGGGATGGGTTTACCGCGCGCGGCACCATCGATTACCTGAGTTCGTTGACGTTCCGCCAGTCGTTCACACAGTCGTTCAATGAAGCCATCTTCTCGGCCAGTTCATCGGTCGGATTCATCACCAAGCAGTGGGACACCTTCAGCTTCGACAGCGAGTTTTCACGACTGGAGAATTTTCAAAGCACGCTGCCCGGCGACACGATCATAATCCGCAAGCTGCCGGAAGTCGATTTTGCGAGCCGTGACCGGCTGATCTCGGACAGTGTCGTGCCCATTTGGGTCTCGTTCGAGTCGAGCGCCGCGCTATTGGACCGCTCGCAATTGTTGTTCAAAACGCGGCCGTTCGTGGACCGCGAGGATCTGGCGCCGCGTGTGATGACCGCGTTTGACTGGAAGGGCTTTCATCTGGTGCCAAGCTTCTCGTTCGAAGAGACGCATTACGGCGAACAGGAGCAAAACGTCACCATCGTCGGGCGGGGGCTGAATCGCAGCTCGCGGGAGTTCGACGCGGAGTTGATCGCACCGTCGCTCGAGCGCACTTTCAATCGCAAGACCTGGCTGGGTGACAAGCTCAAGCATGTTATCGAGCCGCGCGTCTCCTATCGCTACGTCACCGGAGTGCAGGATTTCAACGAGGTCATCCGTTTCGACGGGGCGGACTTGGTCTCCAATACCAATCAGTTGGAAATCTCTCTGACCAACCGGATTTACGCCAAGCGGGGCAACGACGTTTTCGAGGTGTTTACCTGGGAACTCAAACAAGAACGCTATTTCGATCCGACCTTCGGCGGCGCGGTCCTTCCCGGCGAGCGAAATGTGCTCTTGAGTTCGGTTGAACTGACGCCCTACGCTTTTCTGAACGGCCCTCGGAATTACTCGCCCATTGTCTCTGCCATCCAGGTCAGTCCAAAACTTGGCTATCACGTGGAGTGGCGGGCCGACTATGATCCCCTGGTGCATAAGATCGTGGATAGCGGGGTTACTCTGGATTTTCGGCGAGGCAACTTTTTCGCGTCGGCAGGCCATAACCTGGTGGCCTGCCGTCCGCTGACGCCCGCGGATAATAGCCAATGCGGGTTGTTAAATCCCAACAGCCTGCTGCTACTGTCGCCCAAAGGCAATCAGTTGCGCGGCCGCATCGGCTGGGGCGATCCAAATCATCGCGGCTGGAATGCAGGGTTCGACACAGTGTACGACTATCGGCTGGGCATCATGCAATACGGTACGGCCCAAGTGACGTACAACACGGATTGCTGCGGCATCAGCGTACAGTTGCGGCGATTCAACTTCGGAATTCGGGATGAGACTCAGTTCCTGGTCTCGTTCTCCGTCGCCAACATGGGCAGCTTTGGCACACTGAGGAAACAGGAGCGCCTGTTCTGAGTTGTTGAAAAATGGTGACTGGAAGTTGTGAAAAAATCAGATCGGGCGTGCCCCGACCCCTACAGGCCCTGTCGTAACTCGACGTAACCCCAATTCGATACACTGGGACCTCAGGAGAAAATATCATCCATGGCAAGTCCTTCCAAGGCCGAAAGGCCGGCAACTTATGACGATGCAAACCTGCTCCTGCGGCTCTACGAGCTACGGCGCGAAGAGAAACTCCGCCAGGCGCGCGAATGGTTCATGAAGAACTTTCACGCGAAGACGCTCGAGGAGTTCGACAAGCTCTGTCCGCAGGGTTCCCAAGAAAACGCCTATGCGCGCATGATCTGGAGTTATTGGGATATGGCGGCTTCTTTTGTGACTAGCGGCGTTCTTCATCAGGAGCTGTTTATTCAGAATTCGAACGAACTGCTTTTTGTATGGCTCCGCGTCTCCGAGGTCATCGCTCGTTATCGTGAGCGGATGACCAACCCGCACATGGCCCAAAACCTGGAAACGGTAGCCAACGTCATGATCGAACAGAAAAAGCAGGCGGGTTCCTATGAGGCATTTCGCAAGATGGTCCAAGGCGCCTAAGCCGTGAACTTTTTCTCTCCCGACAAGCCCACCGCCGCGGATGTCGATCTGAAGCGGGTGTACGACGCCGTGGTGGTGGGCTCGGGCGCGGCCGGTGGTATGGCTGCACATGTTCTCACGTCGCACGGGATGAAAGTCCTGCTCCTCGAAGCGGGTAGAAAGCTCGACATTAATAAAGAGCTGAAGTCCATGGAATGGCCCTACGATCATCCCCATCGCGGCGACATTCCCCCTGACACCCACTCGTTGACTCCCGCCGAATACCGATTCCGTGACCGGCCGTACGCCAAGGGCATGCCCTACCGTCACGTGTACTCGTACATCGAGTCGTGGGGCAAAGGCGACTACAGCAAGAACATCGTTGTGGACGAGAAAGATCATCCTTACACCGGCACGCCCTATGCCTGGGCCCGCGCGCGCTGCCTGGGTGGCAAGACCAATATCTGGGGCCGCCTTGGTTTGCGGCTTTCCGATTACGATTTCAAGGCCAAGAGCCACGATGGGTACGGCGAAGACTGGCCCATCTCGTACTCCGACCTGGAGCCCTATTATGACAAGGTCGACCTCTACCTGGGCATCTCGGGCCACAAGGAGAATCTGCATTACCTGCCGGACAGCATTTTTCAAAGATCCATCCGGTTGAGCCCGTCGGAGATGATGCTCCGCGAGAGCCTGGCGAAGATGGGCCGTGTGCTCACGCCGTATCGCGCCGGTGTCACCACCGACGGCTTGCAACATAACAAATATCGCAGCCGCTGCTTCGGCCGCGGAGCGTGCGAGCGCCGCACCGGCGGCTGCGACATTCACGCGGCCTTCGATTCGCCCACCGGACTCATCTTTCCGGCGATAGAAACAGGGAATCTGACCCTTCGCACCAATGCGACCGCCTGTGAAGTTACGGTCGATCCGGTGTCAGGAAAAGCGCGCGGCGTAGCATTCGTGGATACGGAAACCGGAAAAACGTACGAAGCGCGGGGCAAAGCGGTTGTCCTGGCGGCGTCGACTCTCGAAAGCGCGCGCCTGATGTTGCTTTCCAAATCCAAGACGCATGCTAACGGCATCGGGAATTCGAGCGGCCACGTGGGGCACAATCTATGCGACCACATTATGGGGCCGGGCGTGACCGGCTTGGTCAAGGATCTCGTCGCCAAGCCTAGAACGCTGGATGACGGGCGGCCCGGAGGCTTCTATGTGCCCAGGTTCCGCAATCTCAAAGACCGCAACCCGAATTTCATTCGCGCGTACGGGTTTGAAGGTTTCGGCGGAAATACCATGGAGCCCGGATATGCCATGTCCATGCCGGGATTCGGCCGGGGTTACAAGAAGGCGGTTCGCGACCACGCTGGCGCCTTCATCCACATGTCCGGTTTCGGTGAAGTGTTGGCGCGCTATGAGAATCACATCGAGATCGATCCCGAAGTGAAAGACAAGTGGGGAATCCCGGTGGTTCGCTTCCACTACCGATATGGCGACAACGAGAAGAAGATGGCGGTGGACATGGGCAATGCCGCCAGGGAGATGTTCGAAGAGGCGGGGTTCGAAGTGGTTCACGTCAGCAATGAGATCCTCACCGAGGGCTGGTCCATTCACGAACTAGGCACGGCACGCATGGGAACGGATCCGAAGAAATCGGTGTTGAACCCGTTCCAGCAGTCGCACGACGTCAGGAATCTTTTCGTGGTGGATGGCAGCAGCCACGTAAGCGCGTCGTGCCACAACCCCACCTGGACCATCATGGCGCTCGCCTGGCGCTCGTGCGATTACCTGGCGGAGCGGTTCCGCAAAGGGGAGGTTTAAATGGCAGACCAGGAGCAACTGACGCGGCGCGCGTTGATCCAGGTCAGCCTGGCCGCAAGCGTTGCATCGGCCGGTGTCCAACGCGGATCGGCTGCTGGGCCGTCGCCGAAATTTTTCTCTTCCGACGAGTTCAGTATGCTGGACGAGCTGGCCGAGCTCATCATCCCGGCCGATGATCATTCGCCGGGGGCGCGCGCCGCCGGCGTCGCGGCATACCTCGATAGCCAGCTTGCGGAATCCACAGAAGAAGAACGCAAGCGGGAGTGGCATGAGGGCCTGAAACGCGTCGACACCCTCGCGCGCGAAATGCACGGAATGCATTTCATGCAGGCGTCGCCGGAGCACCGCGTCGCCGTGCTGGCGCACATCGCGCAGAACGAGAAGAACCCGCAAACGCTAGAAGAGCGGTTCTTCGTGGAGCTAAAGTTCAGGACCGCGGACGCTTTCTATTCTTCGAAAATCGGCATCCACCAGGAAATGGAGTACAAGGGCAACGTTCTGCTGCCGGAGTTTGTTGGCTACGAATTGAAATGATCCGCGGCCAACTGGTGAATGGCATCCTCGATGGCTCGCGTAACCGCTGCCTCATCGTGTTCCTGCTCGAAATGCAGCGGCGATCCGATCCGTACGCGTACCGGTCCCCGCTGGGGCCAGCTCGCGTTGGCGGGGTAGATTTCAAATAATCCCCTGATGTGGATCGGCACCACCGGGACGCGCAGCTGCGTGGCCATCAGGCCGATCCCCGTTTTGAAGGGCAGCAGCGTACCGTCCAGCGTGCGTGCCCCCTCCGGATACACCAGCGGGCAGTAGCCTTCGCCGATCAACTCGCCCGTGTATTTCAATGCGCGCCGTACGCCCGCCATCCGCTGGGGCAGGGGATAGGCGTTGAATAAACCGGTGGCCAGAAAATATTGAAACATCATCGACGCGCGCTCCATGAATGATGCGCGTCCGGGCTCGAGCCACGCCCGGAAGTAATCCTGGGACATGGCCGGCGCCACACGATAACGCCACCTCAGCGGCATTGCCGTTTGAATCGCAGGGGTGTCCAGATCGCTCTGATGATTGGAAGCAAGCAGGCACGGGGGCTTAAGGTTCTGCAGGTTTTCCCGGCCCTCCACGGTCAGCGTCAACAAGCCTCGAAACAAAGGAATCATCACCGCTTGAAAAACCAGAAACCGGATCGCACGGACTGGGTAGCTGCGCGTCCACCGCGGCAATAACCTCCGCTCCACGCGCCGCGTCTGCTCGCCGGCATCCCGCACCAGAGCATTCAACTCGTCCACCGACTTGACTTCCGCGAAGCGCCGCTCGTCCAGTTCCACGCCGTATTGATTTTCCAGCTCCGAAAGCAGCTCCACGCGCTCGAGCGAAGAGATGGCGAGTTCCTGGCCGGGCTGCGATCCAGCGGATTTCAGCCGCGCCAGAATGCCCTCGGGGCCCTCGCCTTTCCCCGCCGTCCGGCCTTGCGCGATCCGCCGCGCCACTTCACCCCGCTTCACTTTCAGAGTGGAGGGTGTCCGCGGGAAATCCTCATCCGGCCACACCGACCAGCTTTGAATCCTCTGGTGCGATTCCAGTCGCCGGTTGGCCTCCGCGATGATCTGAGCGGGGTCTGCGGAAGGTTCACGTAGGATGAGCGCGGCGTGCACTTGTTCCTCCCCGGCGCGCCGCGAGGCAACCACCGCGCTGTCCTTCACCTGTGGAAGGGAGTTCAGCACTCTCTCGACATCTTGCGGGTACACGTTCAGGCCTTCAGAGGTGACGATCATCTCCTTCTTGCGGCCTTTGTAATACAGCCTCCCTTCGGCATCGATCTCACCGATATCACCCGTGTGCAGCCAGCCCTCTTCGTCGACGTGTTCTTGCTCGGCCGCCCGCGCTCCCAGATATTCCCGGATGACGCTTTGGCCGCGCACCAGAATTTCACCATCTGGCGCGATTTGGATTTCCTGCCCGTGCAGCGGTTTTCCGATCGAGCCGCTGCGTGTGTTGAACGGATGATTGAGGGCGACCACCGGGCTGGTTTCCGTGAGTCCGTAACCTTGGATCACGAGGTATCCGAGACGCGTCCAGTAGGCTTCCGAACCCGCACTGACCTCCGCGCCGCCCACAACCAGCGCCCAGAATTTGAACCCCAGCCCGCGATGCACCTTCCGGTACCGCCACCAGCGCTCCACAATCCCCGGAATTCCCTGGCGCTTTGCAGGAATGTCCAGCGGATGATAGCGGCGCTCGACTTCGTGCTGCAGGTTGGTGAGCAGCTTGGGCACGGAGACCAGAACCGAGACGTGCTCGCGGCGGATGGCATCCAAGATCGCGCCGGCATGCAGTTCCTGCATGAAAACGGCGCCCCCGCCCAGCAAGGGAGGGATGAAGATGCCGAGCGATTGCCCAAACAGGTGGCTCAACGGCAGCAGGTCGAGAATGCGCACGGGCTGAAACGGCCGCGCCCACTTTTCGTACTTGCGCATCTCCTCCTGGATGGGAGTGAGGTTTGCGCAGATGTTCTTGTGACGATGAACGACGCCCATAGGCTCGCCCGTTGTGCCGGATGTGTAGACAATCTCTACGATGTCGTCGGGCGATATCTCGGACGGCGCGAACGCATCGTTCCCTGGAAGATCTGCAATGGCCGGGGCCAAAAACTGTGGAACACCCGGGCCCTCCAATCGCACGGCGTCGCCGGTGACGATGAGGCTTGCATGCACTTCGTCTTGAATGCGCCGCACCAGCTCCATAGACGACCGGTAATCCACCGGGACCACCTGGATGCCGCGCGCCACCGCGGCCCAGAAAGCGCTCACCCATTCGGGCCGGTTCTCAGCCCAGATGATGACGCGATCGCCTTTGTGCAAGCCGGCATTTTCCAGATACGCGGCGAAAGCCCCGATCTGCCGGTAAAGATCCCGGTAGGTTAGCTTCCAGGTACGAAAGCCGTTCGAGAAACGTATGGACTCGTGGTCACCCAGGCGGTGAATCTCTGCGAGCAGATCGAGGAGAGTCTGCATGAAGGGTATTGCGCGGCGGTCTGGCGGCTTACAGTCTGTTTGGGATTATAGAACAGCCACCATCGCAGACGCCGGGCGGCGCCTTCAGGCTGTGCGCGCGCCCTCGGACAGGCTCTTTAGCTTGGCCGAGAGAGTGGTCCTCTTCAGCCGGAGCATTCCGGCAGCCTGCGCTTTGTTCCCGCCCGTCTTGCGCAGGGCTTGTTCGAGGATGGTGCGTTCCATGTGAGCGACCATCTGCTCGAAATCGAGCCCTTCGTCGGGAAGTGAAACTGCCGGCCAGGAAACAGGCGCCCCGGATTCCAGCCGCGGCGAACGGGGAAGAGGAAAATCCGCTGCATGAAGCGTATCGCGTTCGCCGCTCAAGGCAATGGCCATCTCCACCGCGTTTTCGAGCTGCCGGACGTTGCCGGGCCACGAGTAGTCCACCAGGCGATCGAGCGTCTCCCGGGCCAGCCGCCGGGGCGGCAGGCCTTCCTGGCGGCAGATCTTGTCCATCAGATGATGCACCAGAACCGGAATATCGGTCGGCCTCTCGCGCAGCGCCGGCACACGTAAAGGGACGACATTGAGACGGTAATAAAGGTCTTCCCGGAACTTGCCGTCGCGCACCGCCTGCTCGAGATCAATGTTGGTGGCGGCAATGACTCGCACGTCGACCTTTACGGTCTCCGAGCTGCCAATGCGCTGAAACTCGCGTTCCTGGAGAACCCGCAGGAGTTTGGCTTGAATCTCCAGTGGCAAGTCGCCCACTTCGTCCAGAAACAA
>Ga0187817_10000655_pt1 | contig 15403 bp, 17 predicted proteins | sample NC_wetland_sal_i_17_FD_132431 | JGI IMG/M metagenome (GOLD analysis project Ga0187817, IMG submission 132431) | Wetland sediment microbial communities from Neuse River Estuary, North Carolina, USA - SO4_2 | ecosystem: Environmental > Aquatic > Freshwater > Wetlands > Sediment | place: USA...
CGCAACGCGGCGCAGAAATCAGCTTTCTGTTCCGCGGAAGCGTGGGCGGAATTCGAAAGATACTTGTGCAAGATCTCATCGAGGATGGCGGCGAACTGATCAGCGCTCAAGGCGTAAGCCGCAGCCCCGCTGCGCTCGTAAAGAGCCGTAGCGGGATCTGCTCCGGGGCCGGATTGGGCGGATTTCGGCATTACCACCGAGACATATCCCATATGATGCTAGCAACTTTTCCGACGCAAGGATGAATTAATCGTGCGTTCTTCAGTCAGCGAGCGGAGAAAGACACTCCTGAAAGACTCGCGTTTGAGTTCCCCGGCACGCTCTAACTTTGGCGTGCCGGGGCGGCGGCGCACCGCAGATGAGCGCGCGCACGATGTCTTTACTCGGGGAGGCTCAATTATGCGGCTGGTCATCGCGGTGACTGGAATCGTTCTGTCAGTGCTGGCGGCCGTCGTGGTTCCGTGTTGGCTGCAGGCAGGCGAAGTCACGCCGGCCTCTGGCTACTCGCTGCTCGGCCCAATTCGCGGCGGCAACCTGACTGTTTTTCCGGTGGTTTCCGGAAGGTCGTACGATACGGCAGAGTTTCTTACCCTCGATGAAGGCTTGCGCAGCGGCGACGTAGTCGTAACCGAAGCGGGTCAGGCGCGTGGCCTCATCCGTCGGCGACCCGGCGGCCCGCCAATGATGCACCCCATTCGTGACGCGGAAGTGAATCGGCTGGTCCTGGTGAATAACTCGAAGCGGCCGCTGCTACTCCTCGCGGGCGAGATCGTTACCGGCGGCAAGCAGGACCGCGTCATCGGCAAGGACCGCATCGTACCCGCTGAAAGCGATCCCGTGGACCTCAGCGTCTTTTGCGTCGAGCCCGGACGTTGGGTGCCGGCGAACGGCAAATACGAGTTCGGCAGTGCGGCGGGCGGCAGTGCCGGCCTTCTCGCAGCTCCGGTTGTGCGGAGCAAGGCGATGGCTGCGAAGGATCAGCAGCAAGTGTGGGACAGCGTCCGGACTTCGCAACGCGCGATGTCGGAAGCAGTAGAGCTTACGGGCGCCGCTCCTGAAGTCAACGCAACCACCTCGTACGCGCAGGTTATGGACAACAGGGAAGTGCAAAAACAGGTGGATAAGGTTGCCGAACCGGTCGAGCGCAACTATGAAAGCGTGATCCGCCAACTGAGAGACAAGAATGCGGTGGGCGTGGTGGTCGCGGTGAACGGAGAAATTGTCTGGGCCGACATTTTTGCGAGCACTCAACTGTTGCAAAAGTATTGGCCGAAGCTGGTACGCTCCTATGCCACCGAGGCCGTGGTGACGCGGGCCAAAGGCGGAGAGGCCAGCATCAAAGACGCGCAGAGGTTTCTCAATGATCTGGAAGGGCGCCACGAAACCGCCGAAACCGAGCCCGGCCTCTATCGCCAGACGGAAATCACCGGCGATGGCTTCAAGGTGTTCGAGCTAACGTCGCTGCTGCCAAAAACCGGCTTCCAAGTGCACGTGGCCAAGATGGCGGATTAAGGCGAACGCGGCGGTGCTGTTACCCAAAGCAAATGCCGAGCTGCGCTCGGCTTGGACGGCCGAGGGCGGCCGTCCCTACGCGAGCATTTACTCATCGGCAGTGCCGGTCTAATCCCTTACGCACGACGTCGTTCGCGTCGTACGCCAGGTTGAGCGCGGGCAATTCGTCACGCGTGAACCAGCGCACAGCGGCCGCATCGCTGCCCGCTTTGAGATCGCCGCCGACCGGACGGCACAGGAAATCAATCAGGACATAGTGATACCGGACCCGGCGCTCGTCGTCCCGGATTACGCGCTCATACACGCCCAGCATTTCGCCCGTCTCGACCACAAATCCGGTTTCTTCGCGGGCTTCACGGACCACCGCTTCGCGCAGAGTTTCGCCGCATTCGAGGACTCCGCCAGGCAGCGACCACTCGCCCAGCAGCGGCGGCTGTCCGCGGCGGATCAGCAGGACACGATGATCTTCGCCATGATGATCGACGATCACCGCGCCCACGCCCACCAGCGGCGACTCCGGGTATTCACGTTTCATTGGCCGGTCATTTCGCGCTCACTTGATACTGCTCGATCTTGCCGTCGGGCATGATTCGTTCCCAGACCACGACTGTCTTTTGCGGAAAATGTACTTCGAACATGTGGAACGTCATGCCTCCGCGATCTTGTTTGTAGGTTTGCGTGAATTCGGCCGGCGTTCCCAACGGCCCCAGGCTGCTGGCGAAATCTTCCAATGCCCGTTCGGTAAAGTAGGTGTTGCAGTTATCGGTGAACAAAGCGCGATTGATTTTCCCTTGCTGCAACGTCGCGAAAATTTCACGCGCCTGATTCTCCTGCTTGCCGGCATCGGCTTCGCGGAAGAGTAAAGCGGCGATGCTGCGGGCGATATCGGCCGAGGCCGCGACCGAATCTTCATTGGTAAGTACTACCACCGCCATACGCGCGTCTGGAAACACCATATTCTCCGCCGTAAAGCCGGAGACTTCGCCGTTATGCTCGATGGCGCGCTGTCCGAATTCCTGCCGCACGTCCACGCCCAGGCCGTAGCTCGTTCCGACGCCGTTCTTGAGTACGACTTCTTTTTCCATTTTCGCGTAGGAGGCTGGCCGGAGCACGCTCTGATTGATCATGCTGATATCCCACTTTGCCAGATCTTCGGCGGGCATGGCCAGTTCGCCGGCGGCGAACAGCCAGCCCTTACCCTCTTTCGGAGCCAGTCGCAGTGGTCCGAGCGCGTAGCGCAGGTAGCCGGTCGCGTCGGTTTCGGTGAGCCGATTCTGATCGATGTTCATGACGCTCTTCATTCCCAGCGGCGCGAAGATGTGCTCGCTCAAGAATTGCAAAATAGGCTCGCCGCTCGCCTTCTCGACAATCAATCCCGCAATGACGAAATTGGTGTTGCTGTATTGCCACTCGGTTCCCGGATCAAAATCGAGGGGCTTGCGCGCCCACAGGTCGAGAATTTTGTCGGCGGTGACCGGTTGCAGCATGAAGGGCGGAACGTAATCTTGCGGCCAGTAGTCCTGATAGCCCGAGGTGTGCGAGAGCAATTCGCGAATCGTGACCTCGTTGCCGCGGGTCAGGTTGGGGACGAATCGCGACACGGGATCGTCGAGCGAAAGCTTCCCCTGTTCCGCCAGCAGCAGCACCGCGGCTGCCGTATACTGCTTGCTGATCGAACCAATGCTGTAGCGCATTGAAGGCACTGCGGGCGTCCGCGGCTCGATGCGGCCGTCACCATAGGCCTGGAGATAGGCGATCGTTCCACCTTGCACGATGGCGATCGAGGCGCTCGGAACGCCGGTGGTGGTCAGCGCCTGCCGGACGATGCCGTCAATTTTCTCTCGCAACGCGGCCGAGATGGGCGGCGGGGCTTGCGCTTGCAGGAGGGAAATGGTGAGCAAAATAAGAATGAAAACTGCGGAGAGATCTCTGGATCGCGGTGCGCGATTCATGCATGACTCCTTAGAACCGGAACAGTATAGGCCTTGAGTTGGCAATTTGCGGAGTGCGGCTAGAAACGGCGAACCCAGATTTGCCGCTCTCGGTTCAACAACAGCCACACAACACCGAAAGAGGCGATTCCGTCGTATTTTCTGAGAACTGGGAACTGAGAACTGGAATCTTCATTTCGTGTAAAATTCAAGAGGCGAGTACAGTGCACCGCTTCTGCGCGGGTTGATCCTGCCGGGCTGATTCCAGATGGGCCCGGCGTTCGTTGACGATCTAACGACGATACTCCCCAATTAGCAGGTAGAACCGCAGCCCTTGGGTTGGCGGCACATTCCTGTCAGGAGAGATTGAATGGCGAAGATTGCAAAGACAGCCGACCGGAAAAAGGTCATGGATACCACGAAATCAACGGCTTGTCCCAAGTGCGGCAAGGACACCCGCATTGTCAAGCGCGTGAAGGATCGCGAGCGCGGCGTGCCCGGCGGAATCTATATTTCCTGCTCCGCCTGCGAGTTTTTTGAGAAGTTGTGACGGATAGATTCCGGCTCTCGTTTCCCCTCATAGCGGCCTTGCTGCAACCAGAGCTGAACCTGCTCTTCAACGGAAAAGTTCTCCGGGCCGAGCCGGACAAACTTTGACTCCAAAGAAAAGGCATGGGCTTCCAAGGGGACGCTGAAATGAAACTTCGTGTCCACAAACCCGCGAACCCACAGTTCCGCGTAACGCGTCAGGCCAAGCACGTCAAACTGAACGGCATGGACCAGCGCATGAAACAGAGATCTCTCCGTCAGTCTCTCATTGAAAACGACGACATCGAGAAAGGTCAGAGACGCCAGGTGGGTGAGATCAGGCAGGTTCGCGATAAGCGTCTTTGCTTCCTCGTAAAACGGCGGATTAGGCAAGCGTTGTCCTTCGAGTTCGACCACCCGCACCCGATCCAGCAGGGATGCGGAGAAGTAGCGCCCCATCAGAATCTTGTGTTGCTCGCTAAGTGGTACGGCGGAGGTAGAGTAGTGTTCGCGCTGCTGCCGCAGGTAGGAAGAAAGGCGATCGATCCCTTCACGCACCTTCTCTTCGCTGAGATCCGGGGTGGGCATGGGGATCGCTTCTTCGCTCCTCTGCTCCAGGATGGAAGCGTAATACTCGTTTAGAGCGCTGGCGGTCTCGGCCGCTTTGCGGAGCACGTCACGCTCGCCGTAGCGGGCGAGATCTTCAGCAGAAAAGCGCAGACGGAGCTGATGGGTGGCGCAATGAGCGCTGAGCAGCTCCAACTGGGCATGTTGCAATTCCGAATTCATTTGCACTATGGCGGCTCGATCTTCCGCCTTGTTCCACGAATACATCTGGTCAACTCCTGAAAATGTAGCAGTGCAGGACTGCAGGGAAGGGGCCCGGCTTACGGTACTTTATACCGTATTACGTCTACAGTGTCAACATAAAACACACACATGCCCGGGAGGGAGTGTTGGGGGGTGGGAGGGCTGCTGGCATTGGATTATACAAATTACATGTACGATGTAAACATAATTCTTTCCCCGGTCGTACATGGCTGGTAGGATGGCTTCTGGAGGGAAGAATGCCACGACCGCCGGACCCTGGCCTGGAAGACCGTATCCTGAACGCGGCGCACAAGTTATGGAAAAAAGAGGGTGCAAAAGCGCTCACCATGAGGGCCGTGGCGAGGGTCGCGGAAACGAACACGCCCGCTGTGTACCGGCGTTTTCGCAACCGCCGAGACATTGTCCGCGCTCTGGTGCGCCGCAGCCAGCAGGAGCTCGGGGGCATCCTGCAACCCTGCCGAACAGTCGAAAAAGCGGTTGCAGCTTACCTGCGGTGGGCCTTGAGCCATCCTCATGAATACAACCTCTTTTACGAACACATCCATGAACTTTCGGGTCCGGTCCGGACCGGACCCGCGCCTTCCTTAAAAGAATTGAGACCAAACATTGCGTTGGTGGAAAGGAAAATGGCCGAACAACTGGGCGGGGCGCCGGAAGATCACAGTCGGCTGGTACTCGTCGTGGCAGCATTGGCACACGGAACCGCCTCGTTTCTGATCTCGAAAGCAGTCACACCAGGCCAGGAGGCGGCACTGCGATCCGTTTTCCCAGCAGCCGTGCGGGCGATGCTCCAAGACAGCTTTCGTTCGTCGCTTCGGAAATCGAAGTAGGTCATCTTGTTTTTCTGAGAACTGAGAACTGAGAACTGCTCTACCCAATCTGTCCCAAGATCGCCCGCGCTTCCGCCGCCGGGTCGGAGGCTTCGGTGATGGGGCGCCCGACCACGATGTGCGACGCTCCCGCCGCAATCGCTTCCGCCGGAGTGACCACGCGTACCTGGTCATCCAGTCCGCTGCCCGCAGGCCGCACCCCGGGCGTCACAATGGCGAAGTCGCGCCCAAACTCCTCGCGCAGGGCTTCCGCTTCTCGCGCCGAAGCCACCACTCCTTTGCATCCGTTCGATAGCGCGAGCGCGGCTAGCCGCAGGACTTGATTGAGCACTCCTCCGCGCAGGCCAATCTTGCCCAGTTCTATATCGTCCAGGCTGGTCAGCACTGTGACCGCCAGAACCCGCAAATCGGGATTGATGGCTTCCGCAGCCTCGACCGCAGTACGCAGCATCCTGCCGCCTCCCGAGGCGTGCACAGTCAGCATACTCACGCCTAGTTGGGCTGCTTCCCGAACGGCTGCTCCCACCGTGTTCGGGATGTCGTGATACTTGAGGTCGAGAAAGACGCGGCGTCCCGAACCCACCAGTTCGCGGACGATCGCAGGCCCTTCGGCAGTGTAGAGCCGCATGCCGACTTTGTAGGTATGGGCGGACTCACCGACAGCCGCCACGATCTTCCGGGCGGCTGCGGCGGTAGACACGTCCAAGGCAACGATGAGACGCTGGCGCGCTTCCATATTCTCGAACTAATGTTCTCGAACTATCGTTGCCGAGTGTATCGGGTTTAGTTCAGCTTGGCTACAGGTTGCAGCAGCGCCATGTCGGGGGGGTTATAGAGATCCAGGCGGACTACCTGCAAACCGCGTTCTTTGAAGCCCAATGCGCTCGCCGCATTGCGGGAAACGTCAATGACCCGGCCGTCCACCACGGGACCCCGGTCATTGATGCGAACCACCACCGCCTTGCCGTTCCTCAGGTTGGTCACCTTGACGAACGTTCCCAGCGGCAGGCTGGGATGAGCGGCCGTGAAATCGCGCATATCGAAGGGCTCTCCGCTGGCTGTAGGCTTGCCCTGGAAATACTCTCCATACCAGGATGCCGTTCCTACTTGGTAGGCCTTCGACTTCGGGCTGTTGATCTTACGTGTTTTCTGTCCACCAGTCGCAATGACCGGCGCTCTTGTGACCTTGGCGGCTTCCAGGCTGCTTGGCCTGGATGCGGCTCCGGCCCCCAGACTGGCGACTGATAAAACCACCGCCAGGCCTTCGGCTAAACGTCGTCGCATTCAGATACCTCTCGTCGTAGAAGTCGTTACTTTGGTCGTATGCTCCTTTGCTCAAACGATTGTGAAATGCTATCCAAGTGGGCATGACCTGTCAACCACAAAAAATGGCATAGAAATTAACTAAATAGTAATTAATCAATAACTTAGCAACATGAAAAATATGGATTTGTACCCGTATGTCATTGAATTAAGTAAGTACGAACTGTTAATTCTCGGGTCAACATGAGAATTTAGGGTGAAGCCAAATCCCCTCAACATGTTATCGAATGTTGGAGTTACAATATAATTCCATTAAATATTTTATAATCAATTAGATACAACGACGATGATGGCGGATTAGTAAATCCGCCCCCCCGGGCACCTCTCATTTTGCGCCGATCGCTGAAGGCTGATGGCTGAAAGCTGATGGCTGATGTAGAGTGACGACATGCCTGCGACCCCTCCTGTCGTGCTGACCATCGCCGGATTTGACCCCTCCTCGGGCGCTGGAATTACCGCCGACATCAAGACCATCGCCGCCCATGAATGCTACGGCGTTTCCTGCATTACGGCCTTGACCGTCCAGTCCACCCAGGGGGTGCGGCGGGTCCATGGCGTGGATCCCGAGATCGTCGCCGAGACCTTGCAGGACCTGGTCTCAGATCTGGCCGTGACAGCCGTCCATGTCGGCATGTTGGGAAATCGTGAGGTGGTCGAGGTGGTTGCGAACTTTCTGGGCCAGGCACGACTGCCTCATGTCGTGCTCGACCCCATCCTGAAGTCAAGCTCTGGAGCGGACTTGCTGGATGCGGCGGGGGTCCGGCTCTTGATCGAGAGGATGATTCCACTGGCGGAGGTAGTCACCCCGAATCTCGACGAGGCCAGCGCCTTGACCGGGATAGCCGTCACCAACCTCGACCAGATGCGCGATGCCGCGGCTCGTCTGCACTCTCTGGGAGCGGCGAATGTTGTCGTTACCGGAGGCCACCTGGAGAAGGCGATCGACCTCCTGAGCTTTCGTACCGCCCGAGGCGCCGAACAGGAGGTTTTCAAGGCAGACCGTCAGCGCTCGAATTCCACCCATGGCACCGGATGCGCGTTCGCCACGGCGCTCGCCTGCCATCTGGCGCACGGGCGAGGACTACCCGAAGCCGTTCTTCTCTCCAAAGCGTACGTCTCGGCAGCGATTGCAAACGCCCCTCCACTAGGAAAGGGAACCGGCCCGTTGCATCACCTTTATCGCATGGGCCAGCAACGGCGGCCCAGCGCCATAGTCTCGGAAACCGAGCCCGTCCACTCGCGAAACTGAAGTAGAGACGCGGCTTGCGGAGAATGCAAGAGTTGAGAGCTGACAGCTATTTCTTAAGCAGGCATCCGGCGCCAAAAGCGGCGATCGCCCCGAGCAGCCACTCGATCCGCCACAGTTGGATGGCCTGCCAATCCATCGCTGTCCGGACGCTGAAGAACAGGCTAACCGCCAGCGCCCCCAGGACGCAGAGCACGCCAACCAGAAAAGCGATGACGGCTGGCATGGTGAGCCCGAGGCGCTCCCCCAGCGATGCGATTTCGGCCAGACCAGGGATTTGCGGCACCCGCGCCGCATTTAGATCGGGTCGCCGGGCTCCACAAGCATGGCAATAGAGTGAGCTGACGATGAACTCGGTTCCGCAACGGCAGGTCGAGCTTCGTTCCGCGTTAGCGACCGCCTGGGATGCCGGCATTGGCGGCCGCCAAAATTCGTGCTGAGCCTGATCGACGACTTCTGACATAGTGGACTACTCTCCCCCCGACGCCTCTCGGGTCGCAAGCGAATAACCAAAGCAAGTTATTACAAACACGATCCTTACGGTCTGGCCAAGGGGAGGGCGACCGCTCCGGCAAGCAAGAATTACGCTATCCAACCCGGATTTTCCCATTCTCCACAACTTGACCAGGTCGCGGACGTACCAGGTTTGGTTCCGGCCAACTGTCAGCTCTAAGTTGCCGGCGTGCCAACGGCTTGTTTGAGAGCTGACCGCTGACGGCTAACAGCTGTCAGCGGTCAGCTGTTAGCGGTGAGCTGTCAGCCACGGGCGTTACACTGCGGACTGCGGACTGAGAACCGGGAACTCGGAACTGCTAAACTGACCAAGCGTGCTTTTCCTCCTCCTCCGGAATCGCCCCGTTTCGACCGCCATCGCGGTGCTGGCTCTTGCCCAGGTTTGTCTGGCGGCTGAACCTGCGGTTTCGGACCCGTTCCGTCCACCCGACCCTCTGAACCAGGCAGCCTTCGAGCATTACTACAACCTCGACCACGACGCGGCGATTCAGGATTTCGAGAGGATCGAGGCGCGTCATCCGAACGACCCGTTTGCGCTCAATCACCTGATCTCGGCGATTCAAATGCGGGAACTCTACCGCATGGGCGCGATGAATTCCGGAGAGTACTCGAACGACAGTTTCATCGGGCAAGCGCACCGGCCCGCCGATCCGGGGCAGAAAGAGCGCATCAAGCAGCTGGTGCAACAGGCCGAGAAGCTGGAAAACGCTCAACTGTCGCGCGATCCAAACAACGTGGATATGCTCTATGCCCGCGGCGTTACCCGAGGACAGTTCGCGCTTTACACCGCGCTCATCGAGCGCGCCTGGTTTTCCGCCCTTCGCAATGCCGTCGGAGCGCGGCATGATCACGAGCGGGTTCTCGAGCTTGACCCCCACTACACCGACGCCAAGCTGGTGGTGGGAGCCCACAACTACGTGATGGGAAACTTGCCCTTGGCGGTAAAGATCGCTGTCGCGCTCGTGGGCCTGACCGGAGACAAAGAAAAGGGACTCCGGTATCTAAACGATGCCTACCGCGGCAATGGCGAAACCAGCGTGGACGCCGGGATCGTTCTCATGGTTTTTCTGCGCCGCGAACCTCGCTACGCCGAGGCCTTGCAGATCGCGAGAACGATCGGTCCCCGCTTTCCGCGCAACTATCTTCTGCCGTTAGAAGAGGCGAACCTGCTGCGGGCGTCCGGCAAAAGTGCCGAAGCCGAGGAACAGTATCGCCGGGTGTGGCAGAACGGGCGCGATGGAAAGTACGGCAGCCTGCACTACGAAATCGCGGCGATTGGACTAGGCGATCTGCTGCGCGCCGAAAAGAAATATGAGGCTGCAGCCGCAGCCTACGAATTGGTGAGTGAGGTCACCAGCCCCGATCCGGAATTGCTGCAAAAAGCGAATCTGGGAGCCGGCGAGATGTATGACCAGCTCCAGAAGCGTGACCTGGCAGTGAAGAAATACGAGGCGGTCGTGACCACAAATTCGGGCAACGCCGAAGCCGATAAAGCCAGGAAGAGAATAAAAGAAGCCTACCGGGAGTAAAGCAGCTTCTAGCCATTAGCTAAAAAGCCAAGAGCCAAGAGCCAAGAGCCAAGAGCCAATGGCTAATAGCTGGTTCGGAACATTTTCCCAACAATCGTCGTATCCTATGTCAGGAGGCGCACCCATGTACTGCAACGCATGCGGTAAGACCATCGCCGAGGACGGCCGTTATTGCTCCCACTGTGGCAACGTGGTAGGAATCCCGCCCACGCCGAAGAAACTGATGCGCTCGCGCACGGACAAGAAGATCGGGGGCGTTTGTGCTGGGTTGGCTCACCATCTCGATCTCGATGTCTCGCTCGTGCGCATCCTCTGGTTTTTCATCACGCTCGCCTGCGGAATCTTGCCCGGCGTCGTGGCCTACATCCTGGGTTGGATTATCATCCCCGAGGAGCCGGAACTGAGACCCGTGGTGGCGTCGCAACAGCCGGTGACAAGTTAGAAGCAGCCGCGTCTCTGGTACCCTGACACCTGAGACCTGCGATCTTGCCCTCCCTACGCAGCGACGACGCCGAGATCTTCTATGAAATTCGTGGGAGTGGCCCGCCGGTTGTACTTCTCCATCCTTTCCCGTGCGATCACGAATTCTGGCATCCGATAGCCGCAGCGCTCGATTCGCGTTACCGGCTGATTCTTCCCGATTTGCGCGGCCACGGCAATTCTGAAATTGGCAAAGGCCCTGCCCTAATGCAAAAGCACGCCAGCGACCTTGCCCGCGTGCTCGATGCCGCCGGCATTGGCAAGGCGGCGTTCATCGGCTGTTCCATCGGCGGATACATCCTGTTTGAATTCTGGCGCCGCTTTCGCCAAAGGGTCGCCTCGCTCGCGCTCTGCGACACGCGGCCCCAGGCCGATACCGCCGAGGCCCGCGCCAATCGCTTGAAGGCTGCGGCCGCCATCCTCGAGCAGGGAACCGAAACGTTTATCGAGAGCATGGTTCCGAAGCTGATAGGGCGAACGACGTTAGCCACGCGCCCGGACTTAGTCGACGGGGCCCGCGCTATGATGCGCAAAATGTCAGCCGAAGATATCAGCCAGGTGCAGCAAGGCATGGCGGAGCGTCCCGACTCGGTCGCCGATCTCAAGACCATCGACGTGCCCACGTTGATTGCCATCGGAGAAGAAGATGTGCTCTCCGCCGTAGCCGACGGCGAACTGATGCGGCAAAACATAGCCGGCAGCCAGTTGAGGGTGATTCCGAAAGCCGGCCACTATGCGCCGTGGGAGCAACCGGAGGTAGTTGGCAAGATCCTGCGCCAGTTTCTGGATGAGTCTCACGCTCGATGACCCGTTTGACCGTCCGTTGACACCTGTCCAATTTCAGTCGCAAGATAACCAATCATGAGAAGCGGATTCTGGCTTATTCCTGTTTTGGCGCTCGTGGCTTTAACGCGGGCCGCGGATGACCCGATCCCCGCGCCTACCGAGAAAAGCTCGCTGGTCGGGTATGTGGATTGCTCACGCCGAGACAAAACCCGGCTTACCCTTACCTTTCTCGATGCCTGCGGGAAGGTTCCAGACGTCAGGCTCGCATGCGGGCAAAGCTTGGCCGTATTTGAAAAACATGGCGCCTGGCTAAAAGTTGGCCTGCCCGACGGCGGTTCCCGGTACATGCTCGCGAGACTGGTTTCGCAAAAAGCCGATACATTTGTTCCTTTCGACGCCGACTCGGGCATCGTGGATCTCGGGTGGGCAGGTTGCGGCCCTCGTGAGATCTATGCTCCCGATCCCGAATACTCCGAGAAGGCCCGCAAGAAGAAAATCAACGGAACCGTTGTCTTGTCGCTCACCGTAGGGACCGACGGATTGGCTCACGACATTCAAGTGGATAAGAAACTGGGTTACGGTTTGGACGAGAAGGCGGTAGAAGCCATGCAGAAATGGAAGTTTCAACCAGAGATCAAAGACGGACAGCCCATCGAGACATCCATTAAGGTTGAGATGAGTTTTCATTTGTACTAATCACGAAGATAATTCCACAAAATTCTCTGTTACGACGCTAGGCGTGTCGATCTCACAGCATTACCTTCGAGCCTTCTGCTAGAATCTCCGCGTCATGATGGAAGCCTTCCTCGTTCCCGAAAATACAGTTGTCAACGCCAAAGGAGACGGACCTGCCCTCGATGTAAGCCGGGCGCAAGGCCGGGTTTTCCTGCTGACGCTAGCCATTACTAACATCGTCGAGCAGGAATCGCTCGATGTCAGCATCTTCGGATCAGCGGATGGCGTGACCTGGGATCCGAAGCCGGTCGCGGCCTTTCCCCAGAAGTTTTATCGCGAGGAAGCTCCGCTCCTGCTTGATCTCGCTGCGCGGCCCGATGTCAAGTTTATCCGCGCCCATTGGGAAGTGGGCCGCTGGGGGCGCGGGCCGGAAGCGCCCATGTTCGAATTCCACGTCAAGCTCCGGGAAGTCCCGCAAGAAATCCTCGCCGAAGCCGCCGGGCGAGCGCGCGCGTAACAATTGCAGAGGTAAGAGGTCAGATTGCAGAGGTAAGACCACTGATTTTAACCTCTGCAATCTGACCTCTGACCTCCGTTATATTTGATTCATGCCAGACGATTCGAACGTCGTCATCCGTCCCGCCTCAGGTGTGCGCGGAGTCGTTCGCATCCCCGGCGACAAGTCCATTTCGCACCGCTACGCCATGCTGGCGGCGATTGCGAAGGGCGCCAGCCGTTTCCATAACTTCTCCGCCGCGCGCGATTGCCAGAGCACGCTCGATTGCGTGGCCAGGCTCGGCAGCGAGTGGAAGCGGCTGCAAGACGGCGGGGCAACTGAGGTCTGCGGCGTTGGCCCGCGACTGAGCCCTCCGGCGAAGGTGCTCGATTGCGGCAACTCCGGCTCGACCATGCGCATGTTAAGCGGAATTCTCGCCGGCCAGCCGTTCTCGAGCGAACTGTGCGGAGATGAATCGCTCTCGCGGCGGCCGATGGCGCGCATCATGAAGCCGCTTTCCGAAATGGGGGCAAAGATATCATCGAGCGACGGCGGAAGGCCTCCGCTCACCATTCATGGCGGAGATCTCAAAGCAATCCACTACAAACCGGAAGTGGCAAGCGCGCAGGTAAAGTCGTGCGTGCTATTTGCCGGACTCTTCGCCGAAGGCGAGACCGTGGTCGAGGAGCCAATCCGCACCCGCGATCACGGCGAAATTGCGCTCCGCGCCTTTGGTGCGGAAGTCGAGCGCAAAGGCAATGCATTGCGCATCGTGGGCGGACAGCGCCTGCGCGCAATTGAGGCGCATGTGCCCGGCGATCTTTCGAGTGCCGCGTTTTTTCTCTGTGCGGCGGCGCTGTTTCCCGGATCGCAGATCACTCTGCCCGGAATTCTGATGAATCCAACGCGGGCGCGCCTGCTCGATATTCTGATGCAGATGGGGTTGAACGTTACGGTCGCACACCTGGAAGAGCATCACGGCGAATTGATAGGAACAGTTGAGGCGCGAGGTGCGGCGTGGAAGGGCGCGATAATCACCGGCGCCGATACGGCTGCGTTGATTGACGAAATCCCGGTGCTGGCTGCGGTTGCGCCATACACCGACGGCGGCCTCGAAGTGCGTGACGCCAAAGAGTTGCGCGTGAAAGAATCGGACCGCATCGCCGCCGTAGCCGCAAATCTCAGAAAAATGGGCGCGGATGTCGAAGAGCGCCAGGATGGAATGCGCATTGCCGGCGGCCAGCATCTGCACTGTGCGGACCTCGATTCCTTCGGAGATCACCGCATAGCCATGGCGTTCGCCGTGTCCGCGTTGCGAGCCGAAGGCGAGACAATAATTCACGGTGCCGATGCGGCAGGAGTGTCGTATCCGGCGTTCTTTGAAGAGTTGGAAACAGTCGCTGGTCGATAGTCGCTAGTCGTTCGCGCTTTTGTTTGCCAACGACGAACGACCAGCGACCGACGACTCTTACCGGAGAAATCCAATGTCGATTGACAAGCCCCAATCCCCCGAAGACCGCCTGCAACACGAATTCAACCGCTGGGCCGATGACGGTGAAGGCCCGAAGATGGAGCGCCATCATCTCGACATCACCGAGAAAACGATGCGCCGCATGGACCTGCGTCTTGGTGAGCGCATCCTCGATCTAGGCTGCGGATCAGGCTGGGCAACCCGCTTGCTGGCGCGCATGGTGAGCGACGGGCCGCAGGGATTCGGTCAGGTGGTGGGAGTCGACATTTCCGACGAGATGGTTCGGCAGGCGCGAGCCGCCTCGAAAGATTTCGACAACGTGATGTTCGTCGTTGGCTCAGCCGCGCAGATTCCCTGGGAAGAAAACTTCTTCGACAAGGTGCTTTCGGTCGAGTCCTTTTATTACTATCCCGACCAGGAACGCGCCCTGGCCGAGCTGTTTCGCGTCATGGCGCCCCACGGACGGATGTTTATCCTGATCAATCTCTACAAAGACAATCCCTATTCGCTGCAATGGGTGCCGAAGCTGAAGGTGCCGGTGCATGTTCGTTCCGCTGCCGAGTACGTCGAGCTGTTAAAGCGGCACGCCTTCGAAAAAGTGGAATATGCACAGATTCCCGACGACACACCCACGCCTGACAACTACCAGACAACGTCATTCCATTCGCTCGACGATCTGAAGGCATTCAAACAAATAGGCGCCCTCCTGCTGATGGCGTCCAAGCCCGATGTGCGGAATCCGGCGCCGGGGTACACGGTCTATTAGCTGCTCGCTACTGGCTTGCAGCTTCTGGCAAGCACCGCCAAATGCGTCCAACTCCGTGGGCGCTCGCCAGTAGTTAGCAGGCAGAAGCTAGCAGCCGAAAGGTGACCCAAATCGCGCCCTGGGCGTATGATTCTTAAGTTATCCTGTACCACGAGAAACCTCATGAGCTGGCTCCAAAACAAGTTCGAAAAGAATTTCATGATCTCGACGGTGGACTACGTCTTCAACTGGGCGCGCAAGTCGGCGCTCTGGCCGATGACGTTTGGCCTGGCCTGCTGCGCCATCGAGATGATCGCGTCTTCCACCGCGCGCTTTGATATCGCCCGTTTTGGCTCGGAGGTATTTCGCCCCAGCCCACGACAGTCCGACCTGATGATCGTCTCCGGCACGGTCACGCTGAAGATGGCGCCGGTGGTGAAGCGCATCTACGACCAGATGCCCGAGCCGAAGTGGGTGATCTCGATGGGCGCCTGCTCATCGGTAGGC
>Ga0187817_10000657_pt1 | contig 15396 bp, 16 predicted proteins | sample NC_wetland_sal_i_17_FD_132431 | JGI IMG/M metagenome (GOLD analysis project Ga0187817, IMG submission 132431) | Wetland sediment microbial communities from Neuse River Estuary, North Carolina, USA - SO4_2 | ecosystem: Environmental > Aquatic > Freshwater > Wetlands > Sediment | place: USA...
CGGCTTCAGCGGCGCCCAACTCGGCGGGCTCGCGATCAAGGCTGCATTGGAGCGCGCGGGTGTACCGGGCGACCGGGTCGAATACGTGATCATGGGCCAGGTGCTGCAGGCCGGCGAGGGCCAGATCCCGGCGAGGCAGGCCGCGGTGGCGGCGGGCATCCCGATGTCCGTACCCGCGCTGTCCGTCAACAAGGTCTGTCTGTCCGGACTTGACGCGATCGCCCTTGCCGCGCAGCTCATCAGGGCTGGCGAGTTCGACGTGGTCGTGGCGGGCGGCATGGAGTCCATGTCGCAAGCGCCGCATCTGCTGGTCGGCTCGCGCCGCGGATTTAAGTACGGCGACACCGAGTTGATCGACTCCATGGCGCACGACGGACTGACCGACGCCTTCGACCAGGTGTCGATGGGGGAGTCGACGGAGCGGCACAACGCGCGCCTCGGCATCACCCGGCAGGTTCAGGACGAGTTCTCCGCCCGCTCGCACCGGCTCGCCGCGAGCGCGATCAAGAACGGCGTGCTTGCCGAGGAGATAGTCCCGGTAGCGATTCCGCAACGGCGCGCGGAGCCCGTGATTGTCGACACCGACGAGGGTGTCAGGGCCGACACGACAGTCGAGTCACTGGCCGGGCTGAAGCCCGCCTTCGCGGCCGACGGCACGATCACCGCCGGGTCCGCATCACAGATCAGCGACGGTGCCTGCGCCGTCGTGCTGATGTCGGCCGAGGCCGCAGCCGTTGCCGGGGCGAGCGTGCTGGCAGAGGTTGGCGCTCACGGTGTGGTGGCAGGACCGGATAACTCGCTGCAGTCGCAGCCATCTCGCGCCATTCAGCGGGCGCTGGCGAAGGCCGGGCTCACCGTGGCCGACCTCGACCTGATTGAGATCAACGAGGCGTTCGCTGCGGTCGCTGTCCAGTCGATGCGCGACCTGGGCGTCGATCCGGCCAAGGTGAACGTCAACGGCGGGGCCATCGCGATCGGCCACCCGCTTGGCGCCTCCGGCGCCAGAATCGCGCTGCACCTCATCTATGAGCTGCGCCGGCGTGGCGGCGGGCTTGGCGCTGCCGCGCTTTGCGGCGGTGGCGGCCAGGGCGACGCGCTGCTGTTCCGGGTGCCCGCAGCAGCCGTCTGAGCTGAGCCGTGCCTGAGCGGGACCCGGCCGGGTTGCAGCGAACCAGGCGTAGTCGGGGAACCGAAGCCGATCCGGAGGCCCTTATCGCGGCGGCCAGGAACGGCAGCCCGCGTGCCCTGGCCCGCCTCATATCGCTGGTCGAGAACGCGTCCGCCGAACTGCGCCGGGTCATGAAGGTGATCGCGCCGATCAGCGGGCACGCGCACATAGTCGGGCTGACCGGCTCGCCGGGCGTAGGTAAGTCGACGGTGGCTGGCGCCCTGATCCGGATCTACCGGGATTCCGGATTGCGCGTCAGTGTGCTGGCCGTTGACCCTTCCTCGCCATTCACCGGTGGCGCGCTGCTTGGTGACCGCGTGCGCATGCAAGATCACGCCACTGACGAGCACGTCTTCATCAGGTCGATGGCGAGCCGCGGGCATCTCGGCGGTCTGTCGTGGGCTACGCCCCAGGCCGTACGGATCCTGGATGCTGCGGGTTTCGACATCGTGCTGATCGAGACCGTCGGTGTCGGCCAGGCCGAGGTTGAGATTGCCTCGCTTGCCGACTGCGCGCTCGTTGTGGTTGCCCCCGGGCTCGGCGACTCCATCCAGGCGGCCAAGGCCGGCATACTCGAGATCGCCGACATCTTCGCGGTCAATAAGAGCGACCGGCCCGGTGCGCAGGAGGTCGTCAGGGATCTGCGGACAATGCTGGCAATGGCCAGTTATGGCGCTGGCGATTGGAAGCCGCCGATCGTCTGCACGACGGCGGCCACCGGAGGCGGGATCAGCGATCTGGCTTCGGCAATAGCAAAGCACCGCAGGTGGCTTACCGGGTCCGGGCAGCTAGATGTCCGTCGTCGCGCCCGGGCGCGGGAAGAGATCTCGGCCATCGCAATCGGCGCGCTGCGGCAGCGGATGGGCGACTTGCCCGGCGAGTCCCGGCTGGATGAGCTAGCCGGACGGGTGGCCGCCGGCGAGCTGGACCCATATTCAGCCGCTGATGAGCTCATCTCGGGCTAGCACCAGGCGCATCTACTCTGGGTCGGTCGATGCCCGCACGGGCCGGCCGGACGCCGGCCCGGTCGGCCCGACCGCTGGTGCAGGGGCGCTGGCGGCGGACGGGCCGGGCAGCTGCGAGCCGTGCTGCAGGGCCTTCACCTGCCGGGCCGCCGCGGCGCGTTCGGCCGCCTCCAGCACAGACTCGCTGCGCAGCCTCGCGTCATAAGCGCGCTTGCCGCCGCGAACACCGAGCAGCCGCTTCGTGATCACCAGGTAGAGCACCAGGACAAGGTTGATGGCCAGCAGCACCAGCGCAGTGACTGTGACCTTCCTGGTCAGGTCGTAGATCTCCAGCGGCAGGCCGAGCGAGGGCACAACCATGGCGAAGTACTCGCCCCAGCGTTTAGCCAGCCAGAGGCCGGTGCCCTCCACCACCGCGATAGCCGCGTACACGGTCGCTCCGATGGCGAGCAAGGTCAGGGTGTGGCTGCTGAGCGTCAGCGCGTGCCGTAGCAAGCCAAACAGCTTGGAGTGGTCGATGTTGAAGCCGAGCTGCCGGAACACGTCCCTGACCAGCGGAAGCTCGCGGTCGAAGGTTCGCTCGATCGAGCCACGCGAGTTCCTGAACCGCCAGAGCCCTACGCCGGCGAAGGCGAAGAAGATCGCGCGCAGGTACCTCTCGATTGCGAACAACCGCAGGATCCACTTGCTGCGGATTTCCTTGCCCCGTGGCACCACGGGGGCCTGCTGGGCCGGACCGGTCAAATCCGGCTTGCCGGGCACGAAGTTCCCGCACCGCATGCACCGCCAGGTGTCGCCATCTGGCCCGGTGGCGGCCATCTCTGCCCGCAGGTCTGCCTCGTCCGGAGCGAAGGTCAGGTGCCCGTACCGGGCGCAGGCGAGGGTGCTCCAGTCCACGATCGCAGCTTATGGCAGCCTGCGAAGCCGGGCGCTGGCGGAAGGTGGATCTTAACTACCTGCTAATCAGTACCCCGTCGCTGAGAAGCATTACGTCGTCGCAGGCCCGGGCCAGCGCCGCGGCATCGCAGCCCGTGACCAGGACGCCGCTGTCCCGGCCAAGATCGCGGATGGCATCGGCTAACCCGGCCGCATTGCGTTCTGCCAGGCCGTCAAGCAGGCCATCGAGCAGCAGCAGTTCCGGCTGGTGGACAGCGGCGGCGGCGAGCCGGGCACGCCTGGCCACTGATTCGGGTGCCGACCGTACCGCGACCTCGGCCCACGGCATCAGTGCCAGCCGGTCCAGGATTGCCGCGGCGAGCACATGCCGGTCACGGCGGTCGGGGCGGGCCAGCCGGGCCGCGTGCTCGACCAGGCCGCGGATCCGCATCCCCGGCAGCGGCCTGGCATTGCGGCGCGCGACGCCGACCCGGCGCCGGACCGCGGCCCTGCCGCGGATCGTGGACATGTCGTGGCCGAGCACCCGTAGCTCGCCATAGGCGGGCCTGGCCACGCCGGCCAGCAGGTCAATCAGTGCGGCGGCCTCCGACGGGCGGTCGATCAGGATGCCGAGCGCCGATCCGCCGGGCGTGGGGGCGGAGATCCGGAAGCTGGCTGTGCGCACCGCCCAGCCCCGTCCGCGCCGTACGCCGATGCCGGCAGCGAGCACGGGAGCTGCGGCCATGACTGCATGGCCTGACCGCACAAATTCCCCCGGATATTGCTATGACCCGATCCCCAGCAGGCAATGTAACTTTCTGTAATTGACCATGTCCACGTACGCGCCGGCTGGTCTGATTGCTGTTGCGCGGCAGGTGAGCCAATGCCGGGCAAGCCGGGCCACGATACGTTGTGGCTGTGCCTAAGCCACTGGATCTGCCGTTCGATCCGATCGCCCGCGCGGCGCAGACCTGGGAAGGTCGTTTCGGCGACGCCAAGGCGATGGCGGCAGTCACCGCGATCATGCGGGTGCAGCAGATCTTGCTCAGCCAGCTCGATGCGCTGCTGCGGCCGCACGGGCTCACCTTCGCCAGGTACGAGGCACTTGTCCTGCTCAGCTTCAGCCGCGAGGGTGCGCTGCCGATGCGGCTGATCGGCGAGCGGCTGATGGTCCATCCGACAAGCGTCACGAATACCATCCACAGGCTTGAGCGCCAGCAGCTAGTCGTGCGCAAGCCCAATCCTCGGGATGGCCGGGGCACGCTCGCGGAGATCACCGCCGAAGGCCGGGCGGTCATGCAGCGTGCCACCGCCGACCTGATGACCGCGGAATTCGGCATGTCGGGTTACGAGCCGAGCCAGCTGGAGGAGATATTCGGGCTGCTGCGCGGGTTGCGGGTGGCCGCTGGTGACTTCAAGGACGCCTAGGCCCGCCGTTTCGCCCGAAACGTGCAGTCCAGCGCTTGACGCCAACCTCGTCAGTGGACATCTGATGCTGAAACAGCAGCATCAGATGTCCAACGACGAGGTTACTGCGCCGCCCCGACGCGTTAGCTAGCGATCGGCGACGGCCGCCAGGTCTGCCCGCCGTTGCTGGTGACAAAGATCTCGCCGAGCCGAGCGTTGGCAGGCACCGCGACGCCCAGCTGCCCGGTGGTCATGCCCACGTAACTGAACCCGCCTGCCGGAGTGCCGCCGCCGATGCTCGCGGCATGCCAGGTCTTACCGTCGTCGGAGGAGTAGGAGATCCCGGCGGTCGTCGCGAGTACGACCTGGCCCACAGCGGCCGAGGCCAGCGATCTGGCCGAGCCGGACACCGGCACGACACCGACCAGGTGCCAGGATGCGCCGCGCGCCGAGGTATAGAGCTCTACCTGCGCCGTGGCCGGCTGCCCGTCGCAGGAGAGCAGCAGCTGGGTCGGACCGGCAGCCAACTGCGCGCTCGCGGGCTGACCGGAAGCCTGCGCGGGTCCCGGCCGGCACGGCGCCACGCCAGGGCTGACCCACCTCCCGCCGGACACCGGGCCGCTGAGTACGGCGCCGGACGGGGTTAGCAGGTAGCCGGTCATCCGGCCGGAGATGACCAGGCCGGCGGACGACGCCTGCCCGATGGACATGGACCGGAACGCAGCCGGGACCACCACGGGAGTCCATAGCTTGCCACCAGCCGTGCCCGAATACAGCGAGAAACTTGTGCAGTCGCCGGCGAAGTCCCTGCCGCTCCCGGTGCACCGGGCGAAGATCCCGAGCGCGCTCTGGCCGGCAGCTTCCAGGTCGGTGACGCGCAGGCCGTTGGTCGGCACCTGGTACCACGGCCAGCCACCGCCTGTCGTCGCCCACAACTGCGGGCCAAACGCCCAGCCGTCGCGCAGGTTCGAGAACCGCAGCTGGCTGACTCCGGAGCTACCCTGAGCGCCCGGGACGATCGGGGCGCTGACGCCATACCAGCGGTTCCCGTAGGTCGAGGTGCCGGCCAGCGAGGTGCAGTCAGCGGTCGCGCAAGGCGGACCGGCCTGGCCGATGACGGCACCAACAAGTCCGCCGGTGCCGGTGCCGACCACGGTCACCGACGTTGGCCGGAAATGCCGCGGGGGGACCGTACCCGAGGTCGTGGTGGACAGCGAGGTGTGCTGACGGAACTGGATCGCATCACCCAGCGGCGAGCCGCTGCCAGTAGTTGCGCTGGGGACGGCTGTCGGCCGGATGACTGGGGACTTCGGGCCGGCTGCAATCGGGCGGTTGGTCGTGTGCTGACTGGTCGCAGAGATGACCTGCGGCACAGTGACGGCGGCCGCCACCGCCACTGCGCAGGCGGCCGCGGTCAGGACTGCCTGCCTGGCCTTGCGCCGCCTGGCCTGGTGCCTGATCCGGTCCAGTGATCCCGATGGCGGGTAGAGCGGAGTCACCTCGCGGCTCAGCCAGTCATCGATCTTGTCGTGTGGGTTAGTCACTTGTTTCTCCCAGTGCCGCCTTCAGCCGCGCCCTGGCGTGGAACAAGTCAGCCTTTATCGTGCCTTCGGGGCGGCCAAGCATGACCGCCACTTCCTTCAGGCCGAAGCCGCCGTAATAGTGCAGCAGGAACGGACTGCGCAGCCGGTCCGGCAGCGCCTGGATGAGCGCGCGCACGTCAACGTCCTGAGCCGGCTGGTAGGCCGGATCTGCCGGCCCTGCGGCCGTCATGACCCTGATGGCGTTCCGCTCCCGCCCGGTCTTGCGCCAGTGGTCCCTGACCAGGTTGGTCGCGATCATGTAAAGGTAACTTTGCGGGTTGTCCAGACCGGACCAGCGGGACAGCAGCCGGGTAAATGCCTCAGACGCGATCTCGTGCGCGGTCTCATCGTCGTCTACTAGCCTGCGCACCCAGCCGGCCAGCCGCGGATAGCAGGCACTGAACAACTCCTCGACTGCCTGCTGGTCCGAGGTGCGGAGCCTGGCCACTGAGCTCCCTTGCTTGGCCGCATGCGCTAGCCCCGACGGCCACGGTAGCTGAAGGGGGCCTGAGTCTTCCAGGACCGTGCGGTCGCGGCGGAGCACCGCATATCCTGCGCTGCTCCCGCCACGTTGCATAGTGTTTACCACATTTCTACCGCTTCCGGGGACGACCACGTTCCGGGCATGCAAAGCGCTTGCCGGGCACTATCTATGACGACGCAGGGCGAGGATGGTTGGCCCGGCGGGCAGCTTTTCTGGCTGGCGGGGCTGGCGTAGACTCAGGCAAGATAGTAGGACGTCCAACTAATTTTGTGCCCTTGGGCAACGGCCGGAGGTACCGATGGACGCAGGCGAGGCCGCCGCGGACTATGGACGGGAGCGCTGGCAGCGGCGCTATGACGCCTCCCGGCTGAGGGAGGCAGACTTCAGCACTTTGTCCGGGCTTGAGGTGGACCCGGTATACGGGCCGCCTGAGGGAGCCGTCGTGCCTGGCTTCGAACGGATCGGCTGGCCGGGTGAGTTTCCGTTCACCCGCGGGCTGTATCCGGCCGGATACCGGGGCAGGGCGTGGACGATCAGGCAGTTCTCCGGGTTCGGCAATGCCGTGCAGACCAACGAGCGCTACAAGATGCTGCTGCAGGCCGGCGGCGGCGGCCTGTCGGTGGCGTTCGACATGCCGACGCTGATGGGCCGCGACTCCGACGACGCGCGTTCGGCCGGCGAGGTGGGCCACTGCGGAGTCGCCATCGACTCGACCGCGGACATGGACACGCTGTTCGACGGGATCCCGCTCGCCGACATCACCACGTCGATGACGATCAGCGGGCCTGCGGTGCCGGTGTTTTGCATGTACCTGGCCGCGGCGCAGCGCCAGGGCGCTGACATCGGCAAACTTAACGGGACGCTGCAGACCGACATCTTCAAGGAGTACATCGCACAGAAGGAGTGGCTATTTCCGCCGGAGCCGCACCTGCGACTGATCGCTGACCTGATGGAGTACTGCGCGGAGCACATTCCCGACTACAAGCCGCTATCGGTGTCCGGGTACCACATCAGGGAAGCAGGCTCGACTGCCGCACAGGAGCTTGCGTTCACGCTGGCAGACGGTTTCGGGTACGTCGAGCTTGGGTTGTCCCGCGGGCTGGACATCGATGTGTTCGCGCCGGGGCTGTCATTCTTCTTCGACGCGCACATTGACTTTTTCGAGGAGATCGCCAAGTTCCGGGCGGCGCGACGGATCTGGGCTCGGTGGCTGCGCGACGTATATGGCGCGACGACCGAGCGCGCCCAGTGGCTGCGTTTCCATACCCAGACCGCTGGCGTCTCGCTGACCGCGCAGCAGCCGGACAACAACGTGGTCCGCACCGCGATCGAGGCGCTCGCCGCCGTGCTCGGCGGCACCAACTCACTGCACACGAACGCGCTCGATGAGGTGCTAGCGCTGCCGAGCGCCAAGGCTGCCGAGATCGCGCTGCGCACGCAGCAGGTGATCATGGAGGAGACCGGCGTCGTGAACGTGGCTGACCCGCTCGGCGGCTCGTGGTACGTGGAGGCGCTGACCGACCGCCTCGAGGCGGAGGCCGAGGAGATCTTCGCCCGGATCAAGGCGATGAGCCCGGACTCATCGATCACCGGTGGCATCTTGCGCGGGATCGAGGACGGCTGGTTCTCCGCCGAGATCGCCGACGCGTCATTTGCCTATCAGCACAAGCTCGAGAAAGGCGACAAGCGGGTCGTCGGCGTCAACTGCCATCTGCAGACCGTGGAGAAGCCGATCGAGATCCTGCGGGTGAGCCACGAGGTGGAGGTCGAGCAGGTTCGCGACCTAGGTCGCCGCAAGGAACGCAGGGATCTGGAGGCAGTGGACGCCGCGCTCGGCTCGATGCTCGATGCGGCGCGATCGGGAGCGAACATGATCCCTGCGATGATCGCGGCAGCGAGCGTTGAGGCGACGCTGGGCGAGATCTGCGGCACACTGCGCGCGGAGTGGGGCGGCTACTTCGAAGCGCCCGCGTTCTGAGGCTCCGGACGGCTGCGCCGCCCGCCCGGCCTGGTCGTGCTGGCGGCGATGCGGGCTACGGCTCGGGCTCTTCAGGTCATGCGGCAGGATGGAGTCATGAAGCAGCCGCGGGACTTCTCCCTTCATGGCGCCATCGACCTGGGTGCGCGCCAGGCCGCCGCGCAGCGCAGGCAGCGCGCAGCTGAGCAAGGCTCGGCCACCAGCCAGCCAGGCGGCCAGGCTGGAGCGATCATCGAGGTCACCGACGAGACGTTCAACACCGAGGTTGTCGCTAGGTCGCGGACGGTCCCGGTCATCCTTGATTTGTGGGCAGAGTGGTGCGGACCATGCAAGCAACTGGGTCCGATCCTGGAGAAGCTGGCCACGGAAGCGAATGGCGCCTGGGTGCTGGCCAAGGTTGACGTCGACTCCAATCCGCAGCTAAGCGCTGCACTGCAGGTGCAGAGCATCCCGATGGTCGTGGCGGTCGTGGCCGGCCAAGTCGCCGATGGCTTCCTCGGCGCAATGCCGGAGGCTCAAGTCAGGGAATGGCTCGGCCAAGTCATGCAGGTCGCCGAGCGACTGGGCCTGCGGCCGGGCAGCGGAAGCGGCCCGACCCAGGGTGCCGAGGCCAACGGCGAGGCCACTGCTGCCGCCGGGCAGGCTGCGCGGATGCCCGGTTACGGCGACGGAATCGCCGACTCGGTCACCGGTGCGGTCTTCGCCGAGGCGCAGGATGCGATGGAGCGCGGGGACATGGACGCCGCCGCGGCCGCTTTCGAGAAGGTACTCGCCGCCTACCCGGGAGACCCGGTCGCCACGATGGGCCTCGGGCAGGTCAGCCTGATCAGGCGGGTCGAGTCCTACGACCAGGCCACCGCGCGCCGGGACGCCGCCGAGCGGCCAGACAACGCCCGAGCTCAGGCCAGAGTCGCCGACATAGACCTGGCAATGGGCCGGATCGAGGCCAGCTTCGACCGGCTGCTGGACACAATCCGCCGGACGTCGGGCGAGGAACGGGACAAGGCTCGGCAGCACCTGATTGGATTGTTCGCGATCTTCCCGCCCAAGGACCCGAGAGTGGCGAAGGCCAGGGCGACGCTGTCAAGCCTGCTGTTCTAGCCTGATCCGGCGAGCTGCTCAAGGGCGGGCAGAGCCGCGTCCAGCGCCGCGAGCTGATCGGCCGGCAGCGTCAGCAAGATGTCGGTGAGCAGGCTCGTGGCCTCCTGGCGGATGCGCTCAAGCGCGTCCTTGCCGCTGCTGGTGATTGTTACCAGATAAGCGCGCGCATCATCCGGCGCTGGCTGCCGCAGCAGGTAGCCGCGATCCTCAAGCACATTTACCAGTCGGGTCAGAGTTGACGGGGCAATCCGTTCGGCCGATGCCAGGTCACCGAGCCGCACCGGTCCGGCATGGCCGACCGAGGCCAGGGTGGACAGCTGGCTCGGTGTCAGGCCCGCCAGGTCGTGCTTTCGTAGCCGTCGGGACAGCCTGAGCACTGCGACCCTTAGCCGCGCTGCGTCGATAGCGAGTTCCCGGTCGGCCGCGACCTGGCCGGGCTCGGTAAGCGGCGGCGGGTCCGCGGCCTCGGCGGCCCGGACTTGGGCGGCCGTAGGTGGAGCGGCTGTGCTGCTGATTCCGGTGGACACACTTGCAGAGTACGTGGCCGCTGGCACCCCCGATGCCAGCACGGCGCGCTTAGCGCACAATCAGCCGGCCCCGTGCTGGCGTTCAGCTAACGGGCGCATGATTGGTCCATGGAGGATGAATCCCTCAGCGGTCGGCTGCTGGCGGCGACGCCGAAGCTTGGTGACCCGAACTTCCGGCGGACGGTCGTCTTGATCGTGGAAGACGACCGGGATGAAGGCACGCTGGGCGTCGTGCTGAACCGGCCAACCGAGGTACCACTCGACGAGGTGCTTGAGCCATGGACAGCCCTGGCGTCCGGCCCGCAGGTGGTCTTCCGCGGCGGCCCGATCTCGCCGACCAGCGCGCTGGCCCTCGCCCTAGCCGACGGCAGTGCGGAGCCGGTTGGCTGGCGTTCGCTCGATGGCTCGCCCTTGATGTCCAGGATTGGCCTGGTTGACCTGGGTGCGCCTCCCGAACTGCTAGCAGGCGGTATCAGTTCCATGCGGGTGTTCGCCGGATACGCGGGCTGGGGCGCGGGTCAGCTTCGCGACGAGATCGATCAGGGTGCCTGGTATGTGCTGCCCGGCGATCCGACCGATGCATTCGCGGCCGAGCCAGAGCGGCTCTGGCCAGAGGTGCTCCGCCGCCAGGGCGGAGACCTTGCCCTTGTGGCTACCTTCCCTGACGACCCGGCCTGGAACTGACCGCGCGTAGACTCTGCGGCTGTGAATAGCGAAGTCCTCCCTGGCACCGATGTTCGCCAGGACACTGATATCCGGCCCGATCTCTCATTCGGCGATGGCGACCACGAGAGGTTCGCGCACTATGTCGACAAGGACAAGATCGTCGACAGCGCGGTTACAGGCACGCCGGTAGTGGCGCTGTGCGGCAAGGTCTGGGTGCCAAGCCGGGACCCGAAGAAGTTTCCGGTATGCCCGGACTGCCAGCGGATATACGAATCACTGCCGGAGGGCGAAGGGTAGCCGCGAGCCAGGCAAAGCCGCGACTCCGGCACGGCTATCCGGCCGGTGCGCCGGCAACGGTGATACCTGCGGCTCGCATCTCCTCGATCGCTGCGGCTGTCGTCGGTGGCGCTACCCCGGCGGTCAGGTCCAGTAGGACTGTCGTGGCGAAGCCGGCTGCGGCAGCGTCGGCCGCGGTAGCGCGCACGCAGTAGTCGGTCGCGATCCCGGCGATGTCCACGTCGGTCACGCCCCGCTTGGCCAGCCAGCTGCCCAGATCCTCGCCAGCCGGGTTGCTGCCCTCGAAGCCGCTGTAGGCGGCCGCGTACTCGCCCTTGCGGAATGTCGTCTCGATCCGGCTCGCATCAAGCTCGGGGTGAAACTGAGCTCCCGCGGTCCCGGCGACGCAATGCGGCGGCCAGCTGTCGGCGTAGTCGGGCTGAGCTGAGAAGTGCGGACCGGGGTCAACGTGAAAGTCCTGAGTCGCCACCACGTGGTCATACCGGGCGCCTTCTGGCCCGGCAAGGTAGGCGGTGATGGCCCGAGCGACGGCTGCACCGCCCGCAACGGCCAGCGAGCCGCCCTCGCAGAAATCGTTTTGCACGTCCACGATCACTAGCGCTCGCACACGCCGAGAGTAGCGCTAGCTGACCTCCAGCGGCGTACCCGACGTGATCCGAAGGAGCTCGGCGAACGAGGTCGGGAACACGGTATGCACATGACCGGCGGCCGCCCAGATGACCTCATAGTCCTGCAGCGCGGCGTCCACCAGGGTGCGGATGGGCTTTGGATGCCCCACGGGCGCGACACCGCCGATTGCCTGCCCGGTGCTGGCGAGGACAAACTCGGGGTCGGCTCGGCGCACCTTTTCGACGCCTAGCTCGGCGGCGACCTTGGCCGTGTCGACCCGGTGCGCCCCGCTGGTCAGGATCAGCAGCGGCTCGCCGCCGGCGTTGAAGACCAGGCTGTTGGCGATGGCCCCAATGCCGCAGCCGAGCTGGGCCGCGGCGGTTGCCGCAGTCGGAGCGGGCTGCGGCAGCTCGCGGACTTCACCGGCGACACCGAGTGCGCGCAGCTGCCTGGCAACTCGCTCCGCATTCCTGTGCATCGAGCAAGTCTGGCACGAAAGCACGCGACGGCGGCGTCAGTCGCTGTCTGGTGCGAACACGGTGGCAATGGCCGGGTAGCCACGAGATAGTTGGCGGGCATGAGCGGGCAGCTCGGTCAGGGCGGCCCGATGCCGTGCTCTCGCGGTCGCGAGCGGCTCCCGTCCCACGATCTCGCCGCGCCGGACCAGTGGCTGCAGCAGGTGCCGGCCTGCTGGCTCGCCTTGTGGCTCAAAGGTGGTAATCAGCTCGCGCATCGCCGATGCCGCCTGATCGAACTGGCGTACTGCCCACTTGCGGCCGCCGCGCGATGGCTTGCCGACCGAGCGCTTGGCGACCGGCCGTAGCTCGCCCTGCCCGTCCGCCCGGGCGACGAGCTTGTACACCAGCGCGGCCGTCGGCGCACCCGAGCCCGTCACGAGCGAGGTGCCGACACCATAGCCGTCAACCGGCTCGGCGGCCAGCGCGGCGATCGAGTACTCATCAAGGTCACCGGTGAGAATGATCCTCGTCTTGCCCGCGCCGAGCGCGTCGAGCTGCGCGCGGGCTTCGCGCGCCACGATGGCGAGATCGCCGCTGTCGATCCGGATCGCGCCGAGGGTAGGCCCGGCTACTTCAACCGCATGGCTAACGGCAGCGGGCACGTCAAAGGTGTCGACAAGCAATGTCGTCCCCGTGCCGAGCGCCGCCAGCTGCGCTTTGAAGGCCTCTCGCTCGTCGTCGTGCACCAGCGTGAAGGCGTGCGCGCTCGTGCCGCTGGTGGGGACTCCGTACTCGTAGCCGGCCCGCAGGTTGGAGGTGGTGGTGAAACCGGCGATATAGGCGGCCCGGGCGCTGGCGATCGCCGACCGCTCGTGCGTGCGCCGCGAACCCATCTCCACCAGCGGCCGTCCGGTTGCCGCTGTCACCATCCGGGACGCGGCCGAGGCTATCGCGCAGTCGTGGTTATAGATCGACAGCGCCAGCGTTTCCAGGATCACGGCTTCGGCGAATATCCCGTCGATCACGAGGATCGGTGAGCCGGGGAAGTAGCAGTCGCCTTCCGCGTAGCCCCAGATATCGCCGCCGAATCGGTAGGACCGGAGAAACTCCAGCGTCGGTGCGTCGGCGATCTTCGCCCGTTCCAGGAACTCAAGGTCGGCCTCGCCGAACCGGAATTGCTCGAGGGCGTCGAGCAGTCTGCCGGTGCCGGCCACGACGCCGTAGCGGCGCCCGTTCGGGAGGTGCCTGGCGAACATTTCGAACACTGCCCGCCGGTGCGCGGCGCCGCTGCCGAGAGCGGCCCGCAGCATCGTCAGTTCGTAGTGATCGGTCAGCAGCCCGGTGCCGGCGTCGGCGAAACCATTTTGGCGGGAACGAGGTTGGCCCGGTTCGCGCGAGTCCGCCTGGTCGGTCATCACCACGGCAGCTTACGGACCGGCCGGGCAGGTTGTCGTCAGGTGCGTGGTCCACCCAGCGCGCCGAGATTCAGCCCGCTCTTGAAGTCGGTGAGGGCTAACGGTATAACTTGCACGAATTGTCAGTCTGCTCAGCGGATTAGCGAGGAACCATATGCCCGTCCGTCTCGGCCGCTGGCCGCGCCTGCTGCCCGTCATCGCAACGACCGCGGCCGTGGCCGGGCTAGGACTGCCCCCTGGCACGGCGGCAGCGAGCTCGCACCGCGTGCCGGCCAATCACTGGCGCGTCGTGGCGCGGAGCGATAGCGCGCTGAACACGATCGTGGCACCAAGCGCGACAAGCGCCTGGGCGATGGGCACCAAGGCCGGAGCCCATAACGCGGCGCTGCCCGCCGGCGTGCACTGGAACGGGCGCAGCTGGTCGGCGGCCGCCTTCCCGGAGGCTGTCGCCAGCGGCATCGGGTGCTCGGGGGCATCCTCGCCGCGCAACGTCTGGGCCTTCGCCGGCGCCTCCATCTTCGGCGGGAGCGCGAGCTATGCCGGAGCCCTCCGCCTCACCGGCGGCAAGTGGGTCGTCGACCATGCCTTCACCCCGCCCGGGCTGGTTTCCGGCTGCTCGGTATTCAGCCCGACCGACGCCTGGGTCTACGGATTGACCCATGTCGCTCCTGGCGTCGGCACCTGGCGGCTTAAGGGCCGGACCTGGAAGCCAGTGCATACGCCGAACTTCTACCTGGTAACTGCCAGCGCCGTGAGCGCCAGCGACATATGGGCGATCGCGGCCGGACCGACGGGCTTGGACAACGTTGTAGCGCACTGGAACGGACGCGCGTGGAGGCGCAACAAGGCGCTCGACGCCGTGCTGCCGCCGCCCAGCGCGACGGTCACCCCGACGATCACGGCCATCAACGCGGTCTCCGCCGGTAACGTCTGGTTGTCCGCCGAGGTCGACCGCCAGGCCGGCCCGGCCGCGGGCGTTAGCCATCTGGTGCTGCACCTGAGCGGCGGCATATGGCACAAGGTCGGCCCGGCCAACGTCGGCTACTACCTGCCCGGTGCGGTGTCCGATGGTCACGGCGGCTGGTGGGCGATCGGCCCGCCCGCCCCGCTGCCGCCGGCTGCGCCGGCCGCGCCGCTGCCAGCCAGGCCGTACCTGCTGCACGAGACCCGAGGTCACTGGCTGCCGGTAGCGCTGCCTGTGGTCCGCGGCTACGTGCTGCAGGTCATCGGCTTGGCGCATGTTCCCGGCAGCGGCGCCATGCTGGCCATCGGGGAGCTGTATAACGGCCTTGCCGGGCTGCACTCAGCGGTCCTTGCCTACGGCAACCTGAAATAGCCCGATAGGCCCCTATACGCGACGGCGGGCCGGCCGCGCTATTGGCGCGGATGTCGGTGCATTCGAAGCTCGCGCGCGAGGAAGACTATTTTGGGGGAGTGGGAGACTGAGGTACTGGGGAGGTGACGGCAGGTGGGCGTCGCGCCAATCGAGGTTGAGCAGCCGATGACAGGCCAGGATACGGCTCTGGACGCACCCTGGGTGACTGTCGTCTGGAACGACCCGGTAAACCTCATGAACTACGTGACCTACGTATTCCAGAAGGTCTTCGGCTACCCCAAGGCGAAGGCCGAGAAGCTGATGCTTGACGTGCATCACAAGGGCAAGGCAGTCGTGTCCTCCGGCACCAGGGAGGCCATGGAACGCGATGCCGAGACACTGCACGGCTACGGCCTGTGGGCGACGGTAAGCCACGACTCGTGACCGATTTCGAGCCCAACGGGTACTCGCCTTACGACGACGACAACGATGGCGGTAACGATGTCGCCGCCGCGTTTCGGGCTGTTCCGGGCGGTGCCGCCGCGTA
>Ga0187817_10000659_pt1 | contig 15385 bp, 14 predicted proteins | sample NC_wetland_sal_i_17_FD_132431 | JGI IMG/M metagenome (GOLD analysis project Ga0187817, IMG submission 132431) | Wetland sediment microbial communities from Neuse River Estuary, North Carolina, USA - SO4_2 | ecosystem: Environmental > Aquatic > Freshwater > Wetlands > Sediment | place: USA...
CTCGGCGCGGCGGGCCAGAAATCGCGTATCGCGATCATAGGGCTTGCGCGTAAGCGGGTCGACGGCGTCGGCGATCATGATGAGAGTGGGCGTATCGCGAAAAGGATCCATGAAGGCGGTCTTTGCATCGGGGATCAGCAGCATGTCGGATTCGTGGATTTGCGCCCAGCCGCGGATGGAGCTGGCATCCATGCCGAATCCTTGCTCGAAAGATTCCGCGGTGAGCTCCTGAATGGGGAAGCTGACGTGCTGCCAGACGCCGGGCACGTCAATGAAACGAAGGTCCAGAATTTTTGCGTTGTGCTTGGCGGCGAAATCGAGAACAGTTTTCGAGTCCATCCATCTCCCCTCGGGCGGCCCGATGCCGGTAAATTTGCGCGGAGATTACTCCAGCGCTCCCGTGGCGTCAAGCGGCCGTTGGGCTACTAAGTGGTGCTGGGCGCTAGATTTAGGCGATCCTGAATCGCGCGCCTGAATGCGCGCTGCTCCTTGCGTGCCGTCAGCCCTGCGCGTCCTATTAGTTTTCTTAATTTGGCTCATCAGTTCTTTTAATTGACGCTCCCGAGACCCGCACGATACCCTACCGGGGATGATGGACCGCAATCAAAACCTTCCGAAGGAGATTCATGTCCAACGAACTCCGTAATTTTCTCTCCCTTTCGTACGAAGAACTCGAAGAATTGAATCTGAAGGCAAAGGAGCAGCGGGCCAAGCGCGTTGCCGAGCACAAGATTCAGGAGGAACGCCTCAAATACTTGACGGATGAGAAGCGCATCAAGGCCGTGACCGTGCTCTTCAGCGATCTCGAAGGGCGCTTGCACATGCTTGATTACGACAAAAAATTCCTGATCAAGAGTTGGGACAACCTGACCTTCGACGGCTCCTCCATCCGCGGCTTTACCGCGCAGCGCGAGAGCGATTTGCGCCTGGCGATGGACTGGGGCGCGTTCTATTGGGCGCCTTCCGACGTGTTTGGCGCCGGCAAGGTGCTGGTATTCGGACACGTGATCGACAAGGACGGGACGCCCTACCGCGCGGACATTCGCGGCGTGCTGAAGGGCTACGCGGACGAACTCTACAAGAAGCACGGGTACACGCTGAACGCCGCGAACGAGATTGAAGGGTTCCTCTTCCAGGGCGCCGATGCCGAAAGGCGCTACCACGAGACGGGCAAATTCGAGTACGTCAACAAGGGCGGCTACTACCATTCGCTGCCCGGCGATCCGCTGCGAACTTTCATCGACACCTCCGCGGAAGTGCAGCGCGCCATGGGTTTCCAAAATGAGAAGGACCATCCGGAAGTGGCGCCCTCGCAATTCGAGATCAACTACGGTTATGGAGAAGTGGTCTCGGCGGCGGACCGCATTCAGCTCTACAAGTTGATATGCCGGCAGGTGGCCACCAAGATGGATTCCACCGCTTGTTTCCTGCCGAAGCCGGTGGTGGGCGTGAACGGCAACGGGATGCACACCAACGTCTCCGTCAGCAAGGATGGAAGGAATATTTTCTGGGACGCGAAGGGAGAAGAGAAGCTGAGCAAGGCCGGCTGGGCTTTCGTCGACCGCATCCTGACGCACGCGAACGACATCTGCCTGATGCTGAACCCGAGCGTGAACGCCTATCGTCGGCTCGATCCGCACTTCGAAGCGCCGAACCAGATTAAGGCGTCGCCCGTTGACCGCGGATCCATGATTCGAATTCCGATCGGCAATGAGAAGAGCATGCGAGTGGAAGTCCGCTCGGTGGCTCCCGATGCGAATCCATACATGGTGATGTATTCGGTGTTCAAAACGGGCCTCGATGGCGACACGGCGAAAATCAAGAACCTGCGCCAGGCCGAACGCTATCTGCCGGACAATATTTATTCGGCGCTCGACGACTTCAAGAAAGCTGCCTGGACCACGAAGCTGCTCGGCGAGGACGTGAAGGGCCGCTACGCGGATTTGAAGCAAGCGTCCGCGGACCGCTGCTCGCGCGAGCTCGGCACTTTCGTCAAGGCTCCCGAAGTGCAGTTCCACCACGAGGTCTACAACCAGTTCCTCTGGAACCTTTTTTAGAATCCGGCTGGCAAAAATTCAGCGCTGCGGCAGAATTGCAGGCGTATGGGGAGTGCCCCTTCGCGAATTGGCGGCAGCAGCCGAAGACGATGGAAGTGGCTCGCCGGGACGGCAGTTCTTGTCCTGGCGATTCTTACGCTGTTTTATCTGCGCTATGACCTGCGCGCGTATGCGGTACTGACCCACTTCGCCAATCCCGAGACCCCTGGCATCCTACTGGGTTGGGAAACGCGAAGCATATCAAGATTGGAATCCTCGCTTGCCTTACGCAATCATTCAATTCCCTCAATCCTTTATTCCCCTCAAGGTGTGGCGCATCCGCGCGGAATGCTGCTGATTCATGGCCTTCATCACCTGGGGATTCACGATCCACGAATTACAAACCTGGCGCGCGCGCTCGCGGAAGATGGATTTGCGGTCCTTACGCCGCAATTCGGAGCGCTGGCGGATTACCATGTCGACGGCACGACGATTCCTGAGATCGGCGAATCGGCCCAATGGCTCGAGCAGCAGTTGAGAAGTGGGCCAGTGACTGTCATCGGGATCAGCTTTGGCGGAGGGCTGGCGCTGTTGGCAGCCGCGGAGCCGCAATACGAGGGGAGCGTGCGAGCGATTGTGTCGTTTGGAGGCTATGACGATTTGGAGCGTGTGTGCCGCTTTCTGGCAACGAGCGAGGAGGAATTTCCGGACGGGAGCGTGGTCCCGCTGGCAGCCCACGATTACGGAGGCGCGATCCTGGTCTACGACAATCTCGACCGATTCTTTCCCGCGGGCGATGTGCCGGCCGCCCGGGAAGCGTTGCGGCGCTATCTCTGGGAGAAGCCCCAAACGGCGAAGCCCTGGCTCGAGAAATTGAGCCCCGCGGGCCGCGCGACCATGGACAACTTGTTCGCGCGCCAAATCGCGCCCCTGCGCCCGCAGCTCCTGGCGTCCATTCAGGCGGACCAGGACAAAATGGCAAGCCTCTCGCCGCACGGGAAAATCGCCGGGCTGCGCGTGCCGGTGTTCATCCTCCACGGCTCGACCGACAATATCATTCCGCCGGCGGAGAGCTTATGGCTGGCGCGAGAAGTGCCGCAAAAGGATTTGCGCGGCTTGCTGATTACCTCCGTGTTTACCCACGTGGATATGAAAGACGGAGCTTCGCTTCTGGACGAATTGCGCCTGGTTCATTTTTTGGCTGAAGTGCTGCGCGCGGCAGATTAGAGGAAATCGCGGGCCGCGTGACGGCACGTCTGAGCCGCCGCGCGGCCGCAATGGTGAAAATTACATTCGAGAGCTATTTGAGGGCGCCCCATGCGAGCGCCAGGACGTCGCGATGCGCGGATCCCTCGGTCGCTGCGCCAAACGCGGGCCCACCCGTCGGGTTGGCCTTACCGTTGGCATCGAGCGCCGCGTGGAACTTGTCAAGGCTCTCCGCATCCTTGGCGATGATGGCGATATTGAAAAGCGCCGGATCACCGGTGTGAACTGCTTCGCGATCGATAGAGTAGGAGAGGAGGGTTCCATCGGCGAGGAGCTTTTCGAGAAGCGGAACGATATAGGCCTTCATGGCTTTGTCCGCGGCCTCGCCCTCGTTTGGCATGGACTTATACGTCCCCACACGAAGAAAGGCATTCTCGAAACTGCCGGAATGCGTGCCGTAAATGCGGCTCACTAGAAGCACGTCCCAGTGCTTCGATTCAGCAAATATTTTTGACTGGGCGTCAAAGGTGGGGCCCGTCAGGGACGTGAGCACGCTTAGCGTTTTCATAGAATTCGCGATCGAGTTTGCGGTCCACCACGCGCCATGCGTTGGAGCGCCTTCCTCGTGGACGATGACCTTGAAGAATCCATAAGAAACGATCGTGCCGTCGGCCATCAGTTTTTCCATGGCCTGCTTGTAGCCCAAGTCGGCCTTTTCATAGGCCGGCCAATCGGCGCGCGGGACAGCCCATTCGGCGACGTAGATGTATACGGGCGGCTTTTCTTTGTCATCGGATTGAGCCCAGGTTGGATGGATGGCGAGCGACGAAATCGCCGCCAGCCCCAGAATCAACAGAATCTTCGAGACCCACTTGTGCATGAATTTTTCTCCTAAGTTGTGAATGTCCGCTTGACGCGGAGAGATTTGGTTGCTGGAAAATGCCGGGCAGTTTCTTGGGATTGGCGCGACCAGGAATCGTACCGGGAGGGACACTACTCTAGCCGTTGTGGCATGTCAAGGAAGTGTCGGGTGCGAATTTGCCTGCCCCGGATAACTTTGTTAAAGTGGAGTTGCGATGCCCTCAATCGTCCGAGAGGTCGGCGAAACGTTTCTGACGCTCTATAAGGGCTTCCGCGTCACGTTTTTGACCATGTTCCGGAAGACCACCACGGAATCGTATCCCGAAGTAGCGGCGAGCGTGCAGCCACGCTATCGCGGCATTCACGTCCTCCAGCGCGACGAAAACGGCTTCGAGAAATGCGTCGGGTGCTTCCTGTGCGCGGCGGCCTGTCCGGCGAATTGCATTTATATCGAGGCCGCCGAGAATTCGGACGCGACGCGCATCTCCGCGGGCGAACGCTACGCCAAGGTTTACAATATTGATTATTCGCGGTGTATTTTCTGCGGCTATTGCGTGGAAGCCTGCCCGACCGACGCCATCACGCACGGGCACAATCTCGACCTCGCTCCCTACGACATTAATGCGCTGATTTACCGCAAGGAACAGCTTCTCGAACCCTGGCCGCCGCGAACGGCCGCCTCTTAAGACTCCGCCGAAACCTCCGGGAAACACGTACAGACAGAGATCCCTGCTTTCGGGAATATCTCGACGGGCAGACTGGGGCCGGCTAGAAGGGCATTGAGCCGTACTTGGCCTCGAACTCCGCAAGCGGGATCATGTCAATCGCATCCCACGGGCAGCCTTCGAGAAACGCGCCGTCCGGGCCCTTGCTGGTGCACAGCTTGCAGCCGATGCAGAGGAGGGGGTCCACCATAATGCGGCCAAACGGGGCATGATCTTCGTCCCGCACCCAAAACATGCAATCGGAAACGGGGCAATAATCCACGCAGGCGGGCGAACCGGAGCAGCCGGTGCAAAACTCGTTAATCACAGCGACGATGTGCGGTTTGCGCTTGCGTCGCTTGGTCTCGCCCGAGGAAATCGGATAGGACTTCATGATTTCTCCGTTCACGAATTTCGCCACTTCCGGGCCATCTTGAGCCAATGACGCCTCCGGGTCCAAACTGCAACTTCCCTAATTTTTCACACAGCGGCCGGGAAAGTCAACGCTGGACCTCAGAATTTTGTGATCAGCATATTCGCCCTATCTCCACTGCTCCTTTGGAAGCACGAGGTATTGCGCCACCCCGTTGCCGAAGGACCAATCCTCGCGCTTGTCCTCCACCAGGTTGATGATCACGTCCTGCGGACGAACTCCCGGTTTCTCCTGTAGCAGGGCAGCCAGTCGCGCATAGAAGGCCTGCTTCTGCGCCGCATCGCGGCCGGCGGAAAGGAACACCTGAATGATAATCAGGTCGTCGGTCCGCTCGACCTCAAGATAATTCGGATCGTAAACCAACTGCTCCGGCCGGTGCTCGGAAATCACCTGGAATTGGTCACGGAGAGGGACACCCAGGGTTTCGTGCATGGCGGCGTGGACCGCGTCGCCAACCGCCCGGACATACGCTGCCGGCTTTCCTTGCCTGAGATCAATGCGCACAAGTGGCATGCTTCCTCCTGACGATTGGCTTTGAGCTCACATTCAGTTTGATGAGGAGTCACGCGTCGCGGATTCGCTACTTCAGGGCGCCAATCAGCGCCTGCGTGAATTCGGAGGTGCTCGCGCCACCGCCCACGTCGCGCGTGAGCGCTCTTCGCTCACGGTACAGCTCGTGCAGCGCGCTTTCGATGCGCCGCGCCGCCTTCGATTCTCCGAGATGATCGAGCATCATGATCGAGCTCATCAAGAGCGCGGTCGGATTGGCCACGCCTTTCCCGGCGATATCGGGCGCCGTGCCGTGAACCGCCTCGAAGATGGCCACCGACTCGCCGATATTTCCGCTGGGAACCACGCCGAGGCCGCCGACCAAGCCCGCGGCCAGATCGCTCATGATGTCACCGTACAGATTCGTGAGCAGCAGCATATCGAACTGCCGCGGATCCAGCACCATCTGCATGCAGGCGTTGTCAATGATGAGTTCCTTGTATTCGATGTCCCTGAATTCTGGCGCCACCTTGCGGATGGAGGTGAGGAAAAGGCCGTCGGACAGCTTCATAATGTTGGCCTTGTGGATGGCGTGGATTTTCTTGCGGCCGAATTTGCGCGCGTATTCGAAGGCGAAGCGTGCAATGCGCGTGGAGGCCCGTTCCGTGATGATCTTCAGGCTTTCCACCACGCCGGGGATCACGATGTGCTCGAGCCCGGCGTAGAGATCCTCGGTATTTTCGCGGATCAGCACGATATCCACGCCCTGATAGCGCGATTGGACGCCCTCGAGGTTTTTCACCGGGCGCAGATTGGCGTATAAATCGAGCGCCTTGCGCAAGCCCACGTTGATGCTGGGCGCGCCGCCGGCCACCGCCGTCGTCAGCGGGCCCTTCAGCGCCACCCGGTTCTTGCGAATGGACTCGACCACGCCCGATTGCATGAAATCGATTCCGCGGCGGTCGAATTCGGCGCGCGCGGGGATTTCTTCCCAGGTGATGTCCACGCCCGCGGCGGAAATGATTTGCTTTACGGCGGCGGAGACTTCGGGGCCAATCCCGTCACCGGGAATGAGTGTGATGGTGTGCGGCATTTGAGAGGAACATTTTATGGAAATCGCGCGTGCTTGTATATCGCGACGGTTTCACGTGTGCTTTGTTCCCGTACCCCCTTTTCAGGCTGGTGGTGGCGCCCAACCCGCCTTGCGGCTATGAATGTATCCCTCCCCGATGCAGCCGTTTGTGAGGCGGCCCACCGTGGCTATCTAGGTTCATTATCGGCTGGGTCGTTTGCGAGTTGCGCGAATCTGATATAATGAATGTGGAAATTGTGAGTGCGGCGAAGCCGCGCAATCTGTGGAGGCCTAAGAAATGGTACAGCTGACACCAGTGGCAGTGACGAAGGTGAAAGAGATTATCTCGCAGCAGACGCCTGCTCCGGCGGGCCTGCGCGTGGCGGTGGTCGGTGGAGGCTGTTCGGGCTTCAGCTACCACATGGCGTTTGAAAATCAGGTGAACGAAGCCAGCGACAACATTTACGAGTTCGACGGCCTGAAGGTGCTGGTGGACCAGATGAGCGAGATGTATCTCGACGGGATTTCCATCGACTACATCGAGACCATCGAGGGCTCCGGCTTCAAGTTCAATAACCCCAACGTGAAGAGTACCTGCGGCTGCGGCAGCTCCTTCAGCGTCTAAAATTTCTCTCGATCCTTCGTCTCTCGCTTTATCCCGGAGGCTTTGGCCTCCGGGTTTTTTTTGCCTCGAACCGTCCGCGATCAGGTCCCCGTTCAATTGCGCAAGCAAAAGCGATAGTATGCAGGCGGTCCAGGCTGTCTTTGAAACAGGAATTATTTATTCCGGAGGAGACTGGTAATGGAAATTCGGCAAGTGGTCCGGCCCGTAGCAGTTTGCGTCTTAATGCTCCTGCCGGGGGCCGCCGTCGCTGGCGGAAAGTATGACGGCAATTGGACGACGCACATGGCCTGCGAAGCACATGGAGAGACCCCGGCCTATAAATTCGTGTTTCCGAGCACCATCAAGGACAACATTTTTCATGGGCAGCACGGCGAAGAGGGTGGACCCGGCTATCTCGTGATTGATGGCAAGATCGCGGACGACGGCAGCGCCAAGCTGAGCGCCAAAGGTACGGTCACCCAGAATCACGCCCATGGAGTCTTCGCCATGAAGGGCAACGACTACAGCTACAAAATCAAAGCCCAATTCGAAGACACCAAGGGCACAGGCACCAGGGAAGAAGGCGCCGGCATCTTAGGCCGCCCCTGCTCCTTCGAGTTCATGAAGCAGGCGGAAGAAAGCCCAGCCCCAGACGCGGCTCCGAAGCCCGTCGCGAGCCCGGCCACAAATCCTCCCGCGAATCCTCCGGCTACCCCGGACGCCGGACAAAAACCAAACTAGACTGCAGAGTGCCCAAGCAAATAAACACGGGATGGAAGGTGGCAATAATCCTTGCCGGTTTGATTCTCGTGTGCATTCTCCGGATGATTTGAGTAACAGATGCGCCTTGACGGCCCTTAGAGGGGGCGTTGAGGAAATAGCGAGATTTCTGGAGGCAAAGCGAATCTTTACTCCCCCGCCGGGGCTTGACTTTCGCGTTTTCTTCGCCTGGAATCCCGCCCGCATTCGCGTTGCAGCGAGATCCAAATTTGGAGGAAACCATGGCACTCAGCGAAGCGTTACTCCCGGAATTCGATCAGGAAATGGCCAATACACGCAAGACACTTGAACGCGTCCCCGACGGAAAATTTGATTGGAAGCCGCACGAGAAGTCCTGCTCGATCAGCTGGCTCGCGGGGCATATTGCAAGCATCGCCGGTTGGACGGTCGAAACGACTGATATGGACATCTTCGACATGGCTCCGAACGGAGTGATGATGCAACCGCCTCCGCCGCCGAAGACACGAAAGGAATTGCTCGAGCAATTCGACAGGGACGTCGCCAAGGCGGGAAAAGCTCTTGCCGGCGCGAGCGACGCACATCTGCTCAAGGATTGGTCGTCCAAGAACAACGGTCAGGTGCTTTTCTCCATGCCGCGCATCGCCTGCCTGCGCACCTGGGTGATGAACCACAATATTCATCATCGCGCCCAGCTCGGCCTCTATCTGCGGCTCAACAATATCCCCGTCCCCGCGATTTACGGGCCTTCGGCGGACGAGGGCAGCATGTAAAGGCTTGTCGCGGAGCGAATCTGGACCGGGGCAGGCGCCGGGGCCTGCCCCGCTTCGAATTAATCTGAAACGGTGACGGGGAAGGCGGCGGCGAGGTGAAGCTGGCGCAACATCGAGCTTTTCTTTTCCTGGTGCGCCTGCATGCGCTTCAAAATGTCGGCGAGTACCCGCACGGAAGCGACGGCGTAGGGCCCCTTATTCAGCATGACGCATTCGGCGCGCTCGCCCATGGCCGCGTCCGTGATCTCAGAGCGTGAAGGCGTGCCTTTCTTCGCCAGGCTTTCGAGAACCTGAGTCGCCCAAATGACGGGAACGTGCGCAGCCTCGCAAATCCAAAGCATCTCCTCCTGGACCTCCGCAAGCCGCTGATACCCGCATTCCACCGCGAGATCGCCGCGAGCAATCATGATTCCAAGCGAACGCGTGCGCATGGCGGCGAGAATGAGTTGTGGCAAATGGTCGAAACCTTTGCGAGTTTCAATCTTGAGGATTACTCCCAGGTGCTGCCCGCCTAATGCCTCCAGCTGCTCGAGGAGCTGGTGAACATCGATTTCCTTGCGGACAAAGGAATAGCCGACAATGTCGGCATGCTGCACGATGAATTTCAGCGTTTCGAGATCCTCGGCGGTGATGGCCGGGACGTCAATCCTCGTATCGGGGAGATTGATGCCTTTTTCCGCGCCCAGTTTTTCGCCTTCTGGCAGCGCTTGCGTGATTTCCGCCGAAATCGAATCCGGGTTCACCGCCCGAATGACGCCGCCGATTTTCCCGTCGTCAAACCATACTGGTTCGCCGGGCTTGGCGTGTTCGAGAATCTCCGGGAGCGTGACGCCAATCCGGGCCGGCGAGAGGATCTGGCCCGACTTGTCGCGGACAGCCGCCCGCCCCATCTCGTTCGAGCGATTCAAGATCAGCGTGTCACCTTCTTTAAGGAGCAGCGTTTGCGGAAGCGCGGGCAGCTTGCCGATGCGCGTCTTTCCTTCCGCGTGAATCACGGTCTTGCCGGATTTCGCGCGCGTCACCCTCGTGACCTCAAGCCCCGGCACAAAATAAATCGTTTGGTCGGTTTCAGCCCAGCAGCTTCTGCCGTGGACATGAGTCACGTGCAAAGTTCGCTGCGCTTTGCGCGCATCGCGCAGTCGAATTTTGTCGCCCGGGCGCAGGGTCATCAGAAAGCCGGTCGGGAGCGGAAGAGAAGCTGCCGCGGGACTGGGCGCGGATTCGGCCCTATCCGAGGGAGTAAGCCAAACGCGCGCGCGCGCCAGCACACGGCCGCAAACGTCGCGCCTCGGCCGCACCTTAACCACGCAGGGGCCCGGCTCGATGGGCCCGGTCCGCAGTTTGGGCCCGGCCAGATCCATCAGGATGCGGCAATTTCGCCCCGTTTCCTCGAGGGCTTTTTCCAGGTTGCGAATCATGCCGAGCCAGGCTTCCGGATTGTCATGGGCGCAGTTGATGCGCATGCAGTCCATGCCGTTTCGAACAAGATCGCGCACCAATTCGTAGTCGGTCGCGGCCTCCGTGGACATGGTCACCATGATTCGCACTTTTCGTCCAGGCGGCGGCGGGCCGAGCAACGCGTCCGTATTGGCTTCCAGCAGCTCAGCGCCTTCGCCAATCTCAATGGCGGGCTCAGCCAGCGGAGGCACAGAACTGTCGGCGCCTAGAAGCACACTCAGCACGCGATGGACTGTCTGAACGGCGTTGAGGACGTGGCTCTCAGTGCGGCCGAGAGATGAAAGCCCAAGCAGCGCTAGCTGCGCCTGGAGCTTGCGGATGTCGTGCCGCCGGAGAGCAAGATAGTGTGCAAGGTTCCTGGCGCTCCGCCGGTGGGCCTCATGAAGTCCCAGAGGACGTTTGAGGAGCGAAGACTCGAGCTCGAGCATGTCCGAACGAAGCAATACAAGTTCGTTGCGAAGCTGTTGGAGCAAGGTTGTGTCGAGTTCTCGCATATGCGGCCGGGATTAGATCCTGGGTCTGGCGGCGCGGTCGAGGAGCATCTTAGGGAGGCAACATTACAGCCATATGAACGCCGCTGATCCCTCGCGCCTCCGCTTCCACGCCTCTACCCCTCGCGCCTCGTGCCTTGTCTATCGGTGCACCCAGTTCCACAAAACACCAAGGACGTAACCAACCGTGTAGCCAAGCACCGAAGTGACAGCGATCAGTATTAAGGCAACTCCAGCTTGAAAAGGTCTCACAACAAACGGTTGCGACACGAAATGCAACCAGAACGCGAAATTGATTAGCGCTTGCGCCCATCCAGCGGCCACCACAAGCGCCCACAGGACATGCCACCCCCCCGCCAGCGCTCCCAGGACCAAGCCTGTCTTATTGGGATTAACCCTCCCCACATCTTTCTCCTTCGACGGCTCATCTCACCACTCTTTCCGCCTGCGCGTATGTGACCCCGCTCACCAGCATTTGTGATTTTCGGCCTGAGCTTTGACGAATTGCAGCATCAACCGGCATCGCCCACAACCAAAAGGAACGGTGGCTTGTCACTGGTGACCACCTCTCGTATGCTAGGAGCCTCTGATGAAGATCGCCCTGGCCCAGTTCAATCCCACCGTTGGCGACTTTGAAGGCAATTCAGCGCGCATTCTCGATCTGGCCAATCAGGCCCGGTTGGACGGCGCGGACCTCGCCGTGTTTTCCGAGCTGTGCCTGTGCGGGTACCCGCCGCAGGATTTGATCGAGCGGCCGGCCTTTGCCGAGCGCAATCAGAAAGCCCTCGCGCAACTCGCGCGCGGCATCGCCATTCCGTCTCTAGTCGGCTACGTAGGGAAGGCGCAGGACGATACCGGCAAACCCGTTGCCAATTGTGCCGCGCTCATCGCCAGCGGCAAAGTTGTCTTCGAGCAGCGCAAGATGCTCCTGCCCACTTACGATGTATTCGACGAGACGCGCTATTTCCAGCCGGCCACTTCACAGCACACCTTTCGCCTGAATCCCGAAGTGCTCGGTATCACCATCTGCGAGGACTGCTGGAACGACAAGAATTTCTGGGCGCAGCGACTCTACAAACGCGATCCTGTCGCCGAGCTGGTGGGGCAGGGAAGCAGCCTGGTGCTGAATATTTCGGCATCGCCCTATACGCTCGATAAGCGCGCCCTGCGCCACGACATGCTTCGCGCCATCGCCATCGAGCAGAAAGTCCCGGTTGTGTACGTCAATCAAGTCGGCGGAAACGATAGCCTCGTCTTCGACGGCTCAAGCATGGCCTTCATGCCCGACGGCCGGTTGGCCGCGCTCGCCAACTCCTTCGAAGAGGACCTGGTATTTTTCGACACCGTCACGGGCGCCGGCGACGTCCGTCCGCAGCCGAGCGACGAGCTGGCCGCTGCCTACCACGCGCTGGTCATCGGCACGCGCGATTATGTGCGCAAGTGCGGCTTCCACAAGGTGGTCGTGGGCTTGAGCGGCGGCGTGGACTCGGCGCTCGTGGCTACCATCGCCGCCGACGCCGTCGGCGCGGATAACGTCCTCGGCGTGGGCATGCCCGGCCCGTACAGTTCCCGGGGCAGCCTCGGCGATGCGCGCTGCCTGGCAAAAAATCTGGGCATCGAGTTTCTCGTCCTTCCCATCAACGACACTTTTGACAGCTATCGCAAGTCGCTGGCCCCCGCTTTTACAGGCCTCCGCGAAGACGTGACCGAGGAAAATATCCAGGCGCGCATCCGCGGCAACCTCCTGATGGCGCTCTCGAATAAATTCGGCTCGATGGTTTTGAGCACCGGAAACAAATCAGAGATGGCCGTGGGGTACTGCACGCTCTATGGCGATATGGCCGGCGGCCTGGCCGTAATCTCCGACGTGCCGAAGTCCATGGTTTACGGCCTCTCCAATTTCGTGAATCGCGAACGGCAGCGCATTCCGCAGGCCAGCATTGATAAGGCTCCCTCGGCCGAACTTCGCCCGAATCAAAAAGACCTGGATACTTTGCCGCCCTATGACGTGCTCGACCGCATCCTGAAGGCCTACGTCGAGGACTTGCGCAGCCCTGAAGAAATCGCCGGTCAGTTCGATTTTCCGCTCGATCTCGTCCGCTCGGTAGCGCGCCGCGTAGATCAAAACGAATACAAGCGCAAGCAGGCCCCTCCGGGCTTGAAAATCACGTCCAAGGCTTTCAGCGTCGGGCGGCGTTTCCCTCTCGCCCAGAAATTCGCAGTGTGATATCAGTGTGGGTCCATGTTTGCGCGGGAAGGAAATCGAATGGAGCCGGAGGCTTGAATCCGATGCAGCGTATCTCCTGGATACTGGCAGCAGCAGTCGCAATTATGGTTGTGCCGTTTCGCGTGCACGCGCAATCGGCCGCGTCGGCTCCCGCACCGCCAGCCGCACAGGCTCCCGCGCAGCCGGCCGCTCCGGCTCCCTCCCCCGAGGAAGCCCAGTTTTTGAAGAACGCGGAAGTCTTCGCGCGAAAACTTTTCGGCTGGGGCCCGGACTTTCAGGTGAAGCTCGGGCCGCTCTCCAAAGCTCCCGCGCCGGATTATTACATCGTTCCCGTTCTGGTGACGTTCAGCGGTACCTCCGACACGGGCGTGCTCTATATCAGCAAGGACGGCAAGACGGTCATCCGTGGCGAGATGTTTGATACCTCGTCCGACCCCTTCGCCGGAAATCGCGCCCTCTTGCGGCTCGATGGCAGCCCCTCCAGAGGTCCCGCGGACGCCCGCGTCACATTGGTCGAATTCAGCGATTTCGAATGCCCGCACTGCCGGCAGCTCTACGAAAACATGAAAATTATTCTCAAGCAGTATCCGCAGATTCGCGTCGTGTTCAAGGATTTCCCGCTGGTCGCGGCTCATCCCTGGGCTTTGACGGCCGCCATCGGCGGGCACTGCGCCTTCGTGCAGTCGCCGGACGCCTTCTGGGCTCTGCACGATGGCCTCTTCGAGAATCAGGAGTTGATTTCCGCCGCGGATATTTGGGATAAGCTCCTCGAATTTGTGTCGCAGCCGGGCCTCGATAAGGACGCGTTCAAGGCTTGCATGGCCTCACCGGAAGCGAAGCAGGCCATCGCCACAAGTATTGCCGAGGGCCAGGCTCTGAGCGTCAACAGCACGCCGACGGTCTTCGTCAACGGCCGGCCGGTCGTCGGAGGAGACCCCTCCGCGATCCAGCAGTATATCGATTACGAATTGGGGCTCCATCAAGGAGCGCAATCAGCCAGCCCGCAGCCCGGGCAGCCCGCGCCCGCTTCCAAGCCCGCGGCGAAACCTGCCGCTAAACCGTAGCGCACTGCCGTCAGAAAACTTTGATCGCCAGGTCTCTGGGCTTTAGGCCCACCGGGATCAATGTGATCAGGCTCGCCGTTTTCGCCCGAATCACGGCGAGATCGTTTGAGGCCGCATCCACCACCAGCAAAATGTCGCCGCCCGGCGTCAGACGGCTCGTGCCCGGATCCTGGCCGACGGTGATCGGCCGCTGTGCCTGCCGCACGGCGATCGCAACGGGCACGATGTGTCCCGCCGCGGAATCGGAGACGTAAAGCGTTTGCGCGTCCGGCGTCAGCGTTCCTGCCGAGGGAGACATCCCGAGCGTAAGGAAATCGCCCACTTCGTTCGTCCCCGTGTTGACCACGAGAAGCCCGTGCGCCCCGCTCACTGGAATATACAGCTCGCCACCGTCCGGCTTCAGGATCAAATCGTCCGGTGTCCCGCCGAGCTCCAGATTCGCGAGCAATACCTTCCGCCGCAAATCCACCACCGATACATCGTTCGAGGCCCCCGAAGTGACAAATGCCTTTGAACTGTCCGGCAGAATGGCCACTTGTTCCGGCTGCGACGCCACGGGGACGGCGCCGAGTGGCGTGAGCAACGCTGCTTCGAGCAGGGAAATCGTCGCGTCATCGTGGTTCGATACCACCAGGGTCTTCCCGTCGGGCGTCACGCGCGCAATCCAGGGGCGCCTTCCGGCACGCCCGCGCGCAATCACCGCCCGCGACGCGCAATCAATCTCGACCACGCCATTCGACCCGGACGCGGCCACATAAGCGCGCCGGCCATCGGGCGAAAAATCCAGCGCATACGCCGTCGCGCCCACGGGGATGCGCGCCACGATCTGATTCGATTTCACGTCCAGCACCCACGCGTAGCCCCCGCCGGAGCTTAACCCCCAGATTTCATTCCGCGTCGGATGCGCCCGCACGCCGCTCGGGCCCGGCCCCACGGGAATCGTTGCGACAGGCGAGAGTCTTACGAGGTCGATAATCGTCAGCGTGCCATCGGCCGTGTTCCCCACGTAGGCCATCAGGTGCAAGCCGGGGCGCAGGAAAGACGGCCGCAGCTCGAGCGCCACTTCGCGCGTCGCCAGCACGCCCAGTAGCACGAGCAGGAAAATGAATCGCTTGTTTAGGAGGCTTTTCAGGAAGTTGCCCAAACTTGCCATCTTCAGTTAATAGTTCGGCGCAGGACGCCCGCGATCTGGCGCACTTCTCGTATCAGCTCGTCGAACTCATCCGGCA
>Ga0187817_10000661_pt1 | contig 15364 bp, 14 predicted proteins | sample NC_wetland_sal_i_17_FD_132431 | JGI IMG/M metagenome (GOLD analysis project Ga0187817, IMG submission 132431) | Wetland sediment microbial communities from Neuse River Estuary, North Carolina, USA - SO4_2 | ecosystem: Environmental > Aquatic > Freshwater > Wetlands > Sediment | place: USA...
ATGCAGGAAAATCGTGGGACTTTTGCTCACCGATGTGGTTTTGCCGGATCAAAACGGCAAGGATCTGGCCCAAGAATTGCGCAGAATTTGCCCCGATTTGAAGGCCATCCTGGTCTCAGGCTATCTCGAGAATGCAGTCACTGGTCAAGCGTCCCTTGAAGACGGAATGCTCTACTTGCCCAAGCCATTTTCTGCCGATGCTCTGGTGCAAAAGGTAAGACTAGCGCTGGCACAAGAAATCACGGATATCGCGATGTAGATTGGTAGCGCGGGAAATTCGATAGAGATTCAACCCCTCCTCCAGTCGCTAACACTCGAATAGCACGCGAGCTGTCCGGCGCGGATTTCATTTTGAGGGGCGATACAGGAGAGCCACCAGCCGCTGCACTTCCTCCATGTAAGCTTCCAGTTCGAAGGTGAACCGTGCCCAATCGAAGTCCTTGAGCGAAGGACATTCCTGCAGGAGAAGCGCAAATCCTGGCTCTTCGACAAAGCTGACTTGCCTGTCTTCGATCGAGCCATGGCCAAGGCCGCTCATGCGGCACAGCAAATCGGCGAGGAAAACCAGAGCTACCAGATCGCGGTGGCTGGTCGCTGTGTGCGGACTGTGATGGTAGCCCACCACCGCTACCAGATCATCACTGAAGTGCCAGCACTCCGCCACGATCTTCCCCGCATCGCAATGAGTCAGTCCGAGGGTGCTCATTTCCGCTTCGTGCAACGGGATATGTTGGGTGTGTGCCAGATCGAGCGCCTCCTGATACTCCCGCGGCAGAACCGAAAGGCAAGCCACGATTCCAATATCGTGCAGCAAACCTCCAAGGTAAGCCTTGGCGGGATCAGCAAATCCGATGCGGCGCGCGAATTGCCGGCATACTAGCGCACATCCCAGAGAGTGTTCCCAAAACACCATTGGGTCCAATTTCGCCTTGCCGGAGGGGATCAAGGTCAGCACAGAGCAAGAGACCGCGATGTCGCGCATGCGTTGCAGGCCCAGGGCCACCACGGCGCTGCGAATGCTGTCCACAGTTTGCCATCGGCCATAGAGCGGCGAATTGGCCATGTGCAGGCATTGGGCCGCCAAGGACTTGTCCTGTGAAATCAGGTCGACCACCTGCTGCACTTCCAGGGTGTCGAGTGGCTTCTCCAAGTAACGCAGGAGCGGAGCCAGAACGACTGGGATGGTTGGCATGTCCTCGAGATTCTCGAGTTTCTTTTGCAGCACGGATTCGCGCGCTTCACTCATAATTCACCTAACGGCCACCTGGCGCTTTTCCGCTTTGACATACGCGGTTGCGGAAGGCAGGTGGACAAGACGAAAATCTTCGCTCACTCCATAGAGCGATTCGGAGTGGCCGAGGAAGAGATAACCATGGGCGAGCAGGTCGTTATAGAAGTGCTGGATGACGCGGCGTTTGGATACCACGTCGAAGTAGATCAGGACATTGCAGCACATCACCAGGTCGAAACCCTTCAGGAACGCCATTCGCATGTCATCCAGCAGATTGACCCGCGTGAAGTTGATGTGAGCCTTGACCTCTGGGTTCACCTGCAGGTTGTCGCCGGAAGCCACGAAATACTTCTGTTTGAAATACGGCGTGAGATTCCGCGTGCTGTAGGTACCGTAAAGGCCTTGTTTGGCATGGGCGACGGAGCGTTCGTTTAAATCGGTGGCCATGACTTCAAACGTCCATCCCTTCAATCGGCCATTCAGTTCCTCCATGAGCATGATGCTGAGGGTGTAAGGCTCTTCCCCGGTAGAGCAGCCGGCACTCCAAATCCGCAAATGACGCAAAGCCAGCTTGGCCCGGGCTTCGAGGATGTGGGGGAGCACGACGTTGCGCAAAGAATCGAGCTGCGGCTGGTTGCGGAAAAAGCAAGTTTCCCCAATCGTGATCTCGTTCAGCAAACTGATTAACTCGGCCTGGCGTATGGGCTTGACCGTGAGGCAGTCGTAATACTCACGCAACGTGGTCACGCTCAGCGCTTGCATCCTCTTCATGCAGCGGTCTTCCAGGAAGCGCAGCTTGTTGTCCGGTTGGAAAATACCAGCGACCTGATACACCAGATCACGAATCTGAACCAGTTGTGGATTGGGGGGTGCCCCGGCTTTCACGGCGGCGGGCATCGAGATGGAAGAAGTGGTCGTCATTGCACAGTTTCCTGTCCCAGGGAAGCTCCAACCGATGCGAGCAGACCAGGCGGGTCGAGCACCAGGCGCACGCGGCTATCGCCACTGACGGTGGCGCCCGCAATACTGGCGCAATGGTGAAGATAGGACCCGAGCGGTTTGATGACAGTCGATTCCTGACCAATCAAGTCGTCCACCAACAGGGCTACCCGTCGGTCCCCAATTGCCAGAATCACAACCTTCCCCTCGCTTGGTTCATCCTCCCTCAGTTGGGACGCGAACATTTTTCGAAGGCGCAGCAGTGGTAGCGTTTCGCCTCGCAGGTGCAGCAACTCCGCGCCTTCGACCTGATGGATCTCGCGGCTGCGGATGCTGGAAGTTTCCAGCACAGAACGCAAAGGCAGGGCATAGATTTCGTCGCCGACCTGCACCAGCAGAACCGGCATGATGGCGAGCGTCAACGGCAAACGCAATCGCACTGTGGTTCCTTTTCCCGGAACACTGTCCAGCTGGATGCTGCCGTTCATCCGCTTCAAGTTGGTGCGGACGACGTCCATGCCAACTCCGCGGCCGGAGAGGTTGTTGACCTTGTCCGCAGTGCTGAAGCCGGGGAGGAAGATGAAGTCGAGAATTTCACGCGGGCTTAACTGACGAGCCCGCTCCGCCGTGACCAGCCCTTTCTCCAGAGCTTTGCGCAGCACCCGCTCGGGGTCGATGCCGGCTCCATCGTCGCCGACGCTGATCACGATCTGATCGCCTTCCTGACGGGCCTCGATCAGAATGGTTCCCCGGCGCGGTTTGCCGGCGCGGGCCCGAGCTTCCGGCATCTCAATGCCGTGGTCGAGCGAGTTACGGATGAGGTGCACCAGGGGGTCGCCGATCAACTCCACCATAGTTTTATCGAGTTCGGTATCCTGGCCGCGGACTTGTAGATCGACTTCTTTTTGCAAACTGTGGGAGACATCGCGCACCAGCCGGGGAAACTTCCGGAACACCGCATCGACGGGTACCATGCGAGCTTTTAGTCCTGCAGTTTGTAATTCTTCCGTGATGAAACTGAGTCTGGCTGCAGACTCGCTGAAGGCTGAGTTCAGCATCCCGTGAGTCTGGCGGCCGGAACTGAGATCGCGGGTAAGTTGTGCCAGCCGGTTTCTCTCCAGCACCAGCTCGCCGATCAGATTGATCAGCTCATCCGGCTTGCGGACATCTACCCGCATGGTCTGGTCGCCGGAACTTGTTACCCCTTTAGCGGCCTGCTTCTGCTTTTCCAGGGCGTTGCCAATATCGGCGGCGGAAGCCAAGCCCTTCTTCATCAGCAGCTCGCCCAGTTTCGGGTTTTGGGGCGATGCCGCCTGTTCCTGCAGCACGCTGTCGAGGGCGCTAGCTTGGATAGTTCCACTGGCAACCAGGATTTCGCCCAGGCGGAGGGGAGTCTCGGCGGGCTTCTGCACCGCCTCGAGCTCCGCCAGCAGCGGATCCATCTCATACTGTTTCAACCCACCTTGGCGAAGATCGCCAAGCATCCGGCCGAGTTGGTCACGGGCGCTGAGGAGCGTGTCCATAGCATGCTTGTTGAGTTCCACCTCACCGCGGCGAAGACCGTTGAGCACGTCTTCCGCACAATGGCTCAGGCGCACGACCGGTTCTAAACCGAGAAAGCTCGAGGTACCTTTAATGGTATGCAGGGCGCGGAAAATCCGATTGAGCAGCTCGGCGTCTTTGGGAGCTGCCTCCAGCGCAACCATATCCTGATCCATCCGCTGCAGGAGCTCCTCGGATTCCGCCAGAAACTCCTGCATGATCGCCGGATCTTGCAAGAACTCGTTTGCCCCTTGGAATGCCATTCAAATTTCCCTATCGCCAGGTCCCGCTAAGCCTGCACGGTAAACGCTTCGTCGGAGTCGCTCATCAACCGGTCGACGTCGAGCAGAATGAGCAGCCGATCCTCCAGCTTGCCCACGCCGGAAACATATTCACGTTCCACCTTACCCAAGCGAGGGGGTGGTTCCACCGTGTTCGTCGGGATGCGCAGCACCTCGGAAACCGAATCCACGATGAATCCCAAGACCGTGCCTCTGACTTCGGTGACCACGATGCGAGTTTGCTTGCCGTAGGCCAGCGCCTGCAGTCCAAATCTCTTTCGCAATCCAACCACGGGGATCACTTTGCCGCGCAAGTTGATGACACCGTCCACAAAAACGGGGGAATTCGGCACCCGCGTCAAGGCCTGGATGCGGATGATCTCTTGCACCCGCAGAATGTCGAGCCCAAACTCCTCATCCCCGACATGGAAGCTCACCAGCTGCAACAAATCCCGATGACCGCGGCCAGAGTCGTGCAGGCTCACCGCGTTGCAGGCTTCGTTGACTTTGGTCTGCGTTTCCACTGGCTTGTCCCTTCTCAGGCGCGTGCTCCAGCGGCAAAGGCCTTCGCCTGGCTTCTTTCATCACCTGCAGCGACGGCATGCAGACGGCTGGAATTTTCCTGGGAACTGGTCCGGTCCAGCTTGAAATTGCCGACCATCTTTTGCAGATCGAGGGCCAGCCCCGACAGCTCCTGACATGCCTTGGCCGAGCGCTGTGCTCCCACTGTCGACTCCTTTACCAACTTCGTAATCTGCTCCACGTTGTGGTTGACTTGCTCGGTTGCGCTCGACTGTTCGGTTGCAGCCGTTGCGATATGAGTAATCATCTCGCCCACTCGCTCCGACATTTCAATGATCTGCTTCAAAGAGTCGCCCGCCCGGACCGTGGATTTCACACCTTCCTCGACTTGCTTCGTACCATCTTCCATGGCGGTCACGGCCACTTTGGCTTCATCCTGGATGTTCTTGATCATCAGAGCAATCTCTTTAGTGGCCGTAGTCGTGCGCTCGGCCAGTTTTCGCACCTCATCGGCCACCACCGCAAAACCCCGGCCCTGTTCGCCGGCGCGCGCCGCTTCGATGGCTGCGTTGAGCGCCAAAAGGTTGGTTTGGTCGGCGATATCGTCGATCACTCCGATGATGCGGCCAATCTGGTCGGAACTCTTGCCCAGTTCCTCCATCTTTTTGGCCGTGCCGCTGACGGCAGCAGCGATGGTACGCATCTTGCCCAAAGTCTCATCCACAATCGCGCCGCCTTGGCGGGCGGTTTCCGCCGCCTGGCGCGCCGCTTCCGCCGCCTTGTTGGAGTTGTCCGATACCTGCATCACGGTGGAAGACATTTCCTGCATGGCGGTTGCCACCTGGGAGGTTTGGTCATTTTGCGTTTCTGCGCCTTGCGCCTGCTGGCTGGCAGAAGAGGAAATTTCTTCGCTCGCGCCAGCCAGTTGCTGGGCAGTGCCGGCAATCGACTGGATCAGGTCGCGCAGCGTGTTCTTCATGCGGTTGAGCGCCGATCCAGCCGTTCCGATTTCATCCTCAGAGGCAACTTCCACATCGTCGACTGCCAGATTGTTGGCGGCAATCTCCTGGATCAGCACCAACATGCGGGCGATGGCAGAGGTGAGCGAGCGTGCCGTCAGAACCGCCACCACCACGCCAAGCGCGATGCCGGTTGCGCTCAGGCTAAGGATAAGCAATTTCCCCCTGGCCACATCATCATCCTGCGCCTGGTCAACTTGCCGTTTGGTCTGGTCCAGGTGAGCGACGAAAGCGGTAATCGCATTGTCGAACACCTGAATCACAGGAGCTTCCTGGGTGCGCATGATTTCAAGAGCGTCTTTCTTTCTCTGGGGACGCTGGAGCTGGACTTCGCGATCGGTCGTGGCACGAAATTGCTCATGCACGCGTTTCACTTCTGCGTACATCCGCTTTGCTTCCTCTGACTCCACCAACGGAGCCAGCCTTTCCACCGTCTCACTAAATTCCTGCTGCCCCTGATCGTATCTCTGCAACGCTTCTTCATCCGCTGTCAGCAGAAATGCTTCCGTTCCCGAGACCTCCTTGATAGCTGCCAGGTGCAGCTTGCCTACCAGTTCTCTCTCGTTCGCCTTCCGGTCCACCTCATTTGCCGACTCGTGCAGGGTGACAATCGAACGGTAGGCCACGACTCCCAGCACCACCAGAGTCGCCGTGAGCACCCCGAAAGCAAGGCCCAGCTTTGCCTGCACGCTCATTCTGCGCATCATCGTGGTTCCCCCCACCCTGTACCAGACGGCTTCCGCGGTTTCGGGCTTGGCTTGATTCCGTTCGGAGACTCGTATCCTCAGCGTCACTGCTAGTTCAATCGGCACTGAAGGCAGGTACTTTAGGCGCATGCGGAACCGAGTGACCCCGGAACCGCGACCGCACCCGCAAGCCGCTCAGCCGAGTGGGATCACCGGCGCGCGAATCATCCGGAAAGGTGTGCCGAGAGCACCGCTACTTGCTTGGGGAGTTTTCGGCGAGAGACGTTTACCAACAATCACCACATCCACACGACGGTTCTGCGCCCGGCCCTCCTCGGTGTCGTTGCTGGCCGTGGGATGAAACTCGGCATAACCTGCGGCTGAAAGCTGCCCAGGGGACATCCCGTACTTGGTCACCAGCAGCCGTACCATTTCAGTCGCCCGAGCAGTGGAAAGCTCCCAGTTGGAGGAGTACTGCGAGTTGTGAATGGGGACGTTGTCGGTATGCCCTTCGATGCGGATCCGATATCGGCCTTGCACCAACAGTGAAGCCATGCGGCTGAAAGCAAGCTGGGAATGAGCCTGAATGCTGGCCGATCCGCTGTCGAAAAAACCGAATTCCCGGAGGCTGACCACCAGGCCGTCGGCGCCAACGTGAACGACGACTTCTCCGCGGGCGATCTCCGGCGCCAGAGCTTCTTCCAACTCCTTGCGCAACGCCGTCAGATCCTCATGATCTGGATCCCCCCTTAGGGGTTCCGGAGGAGCAACCTTTGGGACCGGTGGCGACGGAAGTGTAGGCGGAACCGGGTTAAGCTGCGCCGGCGTCGACGATGGCAATGCTCCCATCTGTTGGAAGGCCATCTGGATCGAAGCCGCCACCTGGCTGACCTTTTTCTTGTCGATTACCGCCGCCGAATACAACACCACAAAAAAAGCGAACAGCAGGGTGATGAAATCGGCATAGGAGACCAGCCAGCGGTCGTTATGAACATGAGGTATGGCCCTCTTTCGTCGTTTCACGGTTGCGTCTCCGGCTGATTCTCCAACTTGGGCTTCGGCGGTGCTTTGGGTTCCAACTCAGACCGGCCTTCCGCCAGAAAACCAAGCAGCCGGGTTTTCAGCATGCGCGGATTCATGCCTTCCAGAATGCAGACCACCCCCTCGAGTGTCATTTCCCGCATCACCTCCTCTTCGCGAATGCGAATGCGCAGCTTGCCCGCGGCGGGAAGCAGGAACAGGTTGGCGGCGCCAACGCCGTAGATGGTGGCCACAAATGCGACCGCGATGCCTCGCCCCACTTCATCGATCTTGTCGAGATGCTGCATCACCTGGATCAGTCCCATCACCGCTCCAATGATGCCGATGGTGGGGGAGAAACCCCCGGCCGACTCGAACACCTGCGGGATTTTTTCCTCATGATCGGCCTGGTTCTGGAGTTCCAGCTCCATCATCGCGCGCAACTCCTGCGGTTCGGTTCCGTCCACCGCCAGCATCAACGACTTCTTGAGGAAGGGCTCTTGAATCTGGTCCAGTTCGGCATCGAGAGAAACGATTCCTTCACGCCGGGCGCGGTTCGCATACTTCACCAGTTCCCGTACCATCTCTCCAGGATTGTGTTTGGGTTGCCAAAAGACGTGAGCCAAACGTCGCACCGCCCTGAGTACGACCGGCAAGGGGAACTGAATCAGCACCGCCCCCGCCGTACCCCCGAACACGATCATGGCGGCGGTGGGTTGCAGCACCTGCGAAAGGCGGCCTCCTTCCAGCAGAAGGCCGCCCACCACGCCCCCCAACCCTAATGCCACGCCGCCCCAGCTGGCCTTGTCCACAAGCGCTTACTCCTCGCCCGGCGCTCCCGCTTCCGTCTCTCGGCGGCCAGCCGCTACCGACATCGCCGTAAAGTGGCCGGCAGCCGGATAAATCCCCTCCAGCACGGCGCGGCGAAACTGCACGATCCGTTCCACCACCTGACCCGCGTTTTCCCGCACCACGATCTTCTCGCCGCTCACCAGGGTGATCACGGTGTCGGGCGACTGCTCGACGAACTTGATCAAATCTGAGTTCACGGTCAAGGGAGTGTTGTTCAACCGGGTTAGTTGGATCATCGACATCTCCCGCGAAGACAGGGCCCGGCCTTGGTTCAGGGGCCCTCTTCGTTCATCGGCGGACGCTGAAGAAGGGTTACGCCGGCTGCGTCGTGGCCGAGGTTACCAAGGTGTCCCGGCTGCGGAGAGGATTGAGCCTAAAGCCCATCTGCAATCCGCCGATGGGAGCACAGAAGGCAAGAAAGGTTCCGATGTTTGGAACGGAACAAAAACCTCCGCAGAAAACTCCTGGGGAGGCGCTTCCAGCGGGACGGAACCCACTCAACTAAAAGGAGCAATTCAATGCCATTAGGAATTTTGAATAATATTCCGTCCTTAGCGGCGGAAAACGAACTCACTCTCACAAGCACAGCCTTGAGCAACACGCTGGAACAGCTGTCCTCAGGGTCGCGGATTAACACCGGGGCTGATGACCCCGCAGGTCTGTCTATCGCCAACGGCTTGCAGGCCAACATCAGCGCCCTGACACAATCCGTGTCGAACGCGAATGATGGCGTCGGCCAGCTGCAGCTCGCAGATGGCGCTCTGGCCCAGGTCACAAACCTGCTGAACACCGCAGTCACCCTGGCTACGGAATCAGCCACGGGCACCGTTTCCAATGGGCAGCGCACCGCCATACAAGCGCAGTATGCGTCGATCCTGGCGGAAATCAACCGGATCGGCACGGCCACAACCTATAACGGACAAGAGGTGTTTCAAGGTGGTTCGACGCCCAACCTCAACGAACAAGACAGTCCCGCGACAGCTGGCGGTGGCGCTGCCGGCACGCTGAACGCGAATGACGTGTTGACTGTAGGCGATACAACTACGATCTCGGCAGGTGGCGTGACGCCTTTCACTTTCACGGCCGGCCCCGATGCGACTGGCGCAAACAAGAACGAAATAACCAGCGCCACGGTCAACCTCACGGCCAATACCGTGCTCACCGCAGGCGAAATCATAACGGTGACCAGGCCCACCGGCACCACAACCTACACGGCGGGCACCGCGAACGGAACCGTGGGACAACTGCTAGCCGCTATTAACACCGGCGTCAGCCAAGGCACCGCTGCAAACGGCGTTGCCGTCGGCGGCACCGACTCTAGCGGGCACGGCAGCTTCCAGGGTGCGCTCACGGCGACCGGAAAGCTGGAAATCGTCGACCTCCAAAATAACGGCACCGTCAGCGCGACCGATTCGGGCGCCGTGTTGGGCGCCTTTACCACGAATGCCGCTGCAACCTCCACGGTTCAGGACTTGATCAATGCGATCAACCAGAACACCAGCATCGGAGCAAAGGCGGCCTTGGTAAACGGCACCCTTGAAATCACCGATCCGTTGAATCGGGGCGACCTAGCGGTCACCACCAACGACGCCGTGCTTGGCGCCACCGTTGCTGGCGCTCCCACCAATTTCGCGACGCCCAACACCGTCGGGACGGCAACCCCCAACACCAACGAGTTAGTCGGCAACGCCGGGACCACCGGCACTCCGATCACGGCAGATACCGCATTACACAATGGCGACATCACCAGCTTCACTGCCGGTGGCAAGGCCTTCAGCTTCACTGCAGGCGCCACCTCTACGGTTGGAGATCTCATCGCTGCAATCAATAACCCCAACGATGCGGCCGGCCTCCGCGCCTACCTCTCGGGCGGCCAGCTGGTCGTCGTCGACCCCAACAATAACGGCAACATCGCGGTGGGTGCAACGAACACCGAGACTGCTCTGGGAAGCTACTCCAATCCCTCTACCACCGGTTCGACCGCCACCAACATTTTCCTGAGTGACTCGACCGCCATCGGATCGAGCCAGATTGCGGTCACCATTGGGGGCCTTTCGGCCTCGTCCATCGCCAATGGCAGCGGCGGGCAGGCAGTGAACCTGTCAACCACGGATCTGAGCACGCAAACTGACGCGCAGACCGCGCTGACCCTGATCAATCAGGCCATCTCGAACGTTGCCAGCACACGCGGCACGTTGGGCGCAAGTGTCAACCGGCTGACCGCAGCCAGCAACGTCATCAACAGCCAGGTACAGAACCTGACCTCGGCGGAAAACACGATCACGGCCGCCGATATTCCGGCAGCAGTGGCGAACCTGACCAAGTATTCCATCCTGGAACAGACCGGCATCTCCGCTCTGGCCCAGGCCAACCAGCAACAGCAGCTCGTACTGAAACTGTTGCAGTAAGTTCAGCTCGGGAGGAGGTGGGTCCAGCCTGCCTCCTCCCGACTTTGCTCTAGGCAGCTCGATATGAGCATGAGTCTCGCACTCGTGCCCACCTTCGACTGAGCCTCAAGTCGAGCAGGTAAGGAGCGTGCGCGGAGCTATTCTCCCTCTTCAGGAAGCGCTTCAACTGGGGAAATCAGCCGGCCACAAAATGCGCCTGCGGCGACCGCTATCTCCCAGGATTGAAGTCCAAGTGCAGTGGATACGCCGGATCAGGCCGTGATGCGCGTAAAGCAATCGGCCGAGATCGACGGAGGAAAAGACCATGGGCATTAGTTTAAATCCCTCTACTATCCTCTCGGGACAGGGTATTGATGTCAGTTCCCTGGTGCAGCAGATCATCTCGGAGCAGAGCGGCGAGTTGGCGGTGTGGCAGGGGCAGCAGACAACGCTGGCGACCCAAGACGGTCTAATGGAGGGGATGAACAACAATCTCACCAACCTGCAGACCGCGGTCGCCGCACTGGCAGATCCTCTGGGAGCGCTCACCGCCCAGGCAGCAACGTCTTCGCAGCCGGCAGTAGTAACCGCGACCGCTCAAAGCTCGGCCATCGCCGGAACTCATCAGATCGTGGTGACCAGCCTGGCTACAACGGGCACTCTCTATACCGATCCCATCGCCGCCGGCGCCGATGCATCCTTCCTGGCCAGCGGACAAAGCAGCGGCGACATTCAGTTGCAGGTGGGAGGAGCCGGTGGCACAACCCACGATATTCCCATCACCCAAGGCAGCAACGACACGCTCAATACGCTCGCCAGCTACATCAACACGCAGAGCACCACCAACGGCTGGGGAGTGACCGCCAGCGTAGTGAGCGACGCCAGCGGTGCAAGGCTGGCCCTGTTCAGCCAAAACTCAGGCAGCACCGGCGCCTTGGCCATCGTCAACAACAGCAACACTACCCTGAACTTCGCCGCGCCAGTGGGCGGCACGAATGCGGTTCTCATGATTGACGGCGTACCCTTCAGCAGCAGCAGCAATACCGTGACCGGAGCGATTCAAGGGGTCACGCTGAACCTGGTCAGCCAATCGCCTGGCAATCCGGTGCAGTTGACGGTGGGACCAGATACAGGCCAGATCACCACCGCCATCAACAACTTCGTCTCCGCTTACAACACCGTGGTCAGCACCATCAACACACAGTACGTGGTGGACCCAACCGGCGCCACGCCTGCGCCTCCCTTGGAATCTGACATTTCTCTGCGCTCGCTGCAATCCAGCATGCTGACGGACGCGGCCTACGCGATTGGCGGCAACAGCGGATTGGTCAACCTGGCCTCGATGGGCATCAACATGAACAACGACGGCACGCTAACCGTGGGTCTTAGTCCCAGTGGTCAGACGTTTGCCCAAGTGCTGTCCTCCAACCCCAGGGCGGTCCAGAATTTTTTTCAGAATACCTCAGGGACGGGTTTCGCCAACAATTTCAACGCCGATCTGACCAACTTAACCGACCCCACCGAAGGCCCCTTGTACGTGGACCTGGCGCAAAACAACGCGGAACAGCAGGACCTCACCACCACCATCAACAACTTCCAAACCCAGTTGGCGGCTGAGCAGACGCAATTGACGCAGCAGTACGATGCGGTCAACGCTTCGCTGCAGGCGTACCCACTGCTTCTGCAGGAGGTTACCGAGACGCTGGGCTCGCTGAGCACGTCCGCGACAACTGACACAACTAACGTATCGAATCCGACTTTAACTTCAGGACTATAAGCAATCATGAACCCCAGATCGGCATACCGTGAAGACGCCGTGCGGGGCGCCAGCCCAGTACGGCTGGTCGTCTTGCTATATGAGCAGATGATCGAAGATCTGAGACAGGCAGTGAATGCGATCAAACAAAACAACGTCGAACTCCGCACCAACAAGATCAATCACGCCATTTTCGTGATCGGTTGCCTGCAGTCAGGCTTGAACAAAGAGGCGGGCGGGCAAGTTGCCCTCAATCTCGAACGCTTTTACGAGCAGCTGCGCGGCAACCTCGCGAATGCCCAGTTCTGTGTGTCGCAATCAATTCTTTCGCAGCAAATCACCGACCTCTTGGCTCTGCGGGAGGCATGGAGTGAAGTGGAGCGCGCCCAGGCGGCTGCCCCGAATCCGAGTCCTGTTCCCCTGACCGCGGATACGGCGTCTACCACTCCGCGCGGCCTCGCGGACTGGAAGGGCTGATGTCGAGCGTCGCAATCCAAAGATTGCGAGTAGTAAACCAGAACTTGCGTGCCGGTTTGGCCCGGCTGCAGAGCGAGCAGGATCGCCCCACGGCCATTGCGGCCACAGAGTTTGCCGATTTACTCGCGGAAATAGTGTGCGCAACCGATTGCTTGCGCGGCGGCGGTTTGACGGCGGCCCCTGAGTGGGAAAAAGAAAAATCACAGTTCCGCAGTAACCTGGAACAGCTTGCCAAGGTCTTGCCTTCGGTCTCTGGGCGGCTGCTCGCCGAAAAGGCGCGCTTGGAAGCCGCGCGGGCGCATGTGGCGAAAGCCGCGGCTTGGGCCCAGGCCAGGGCGAAAACGCTTTGACGCTTGCGGGCCGGAACTCCATTTACCTCAGATAATCGAACAGGCTGGTCTGCGGCATCTTGCCAATGGCCTCGAGGGTTGCGCTGATCGCGGTCTGATCGCTGGCAATCTGGCTGGCGACGGAAGGCAAATCTGCAGCACTGACGGCATTCTGTTGCTGGCTCAGGTCCACCTGTTCCGCGCCCAGAAAGGTCTGTTGGGTTTGCGCTTGATTTAGCGCGTTGCCATAAAACGCGCTCTGGCTGGTGACGTAGTTGTAGGCCGTGCCCACCTCCGTCGAGGCGGCCGCGATTCCGGAGTTCGTGTTCAGCGCGGTAATCAGGTCTTGAATCGACTGGAACACATCTGCTCCCGGACCGTTGAAAATCTGCGATCCCGGCAGGTTGACCTGGATCTGGTAGCCGTCTCCGATGCTGACCGTATTGGTTCCTGGGTTGCCGGCATAACGGACCCCCGACGGGGTGGCGGGGTCGGCAATGAAAGGCTGGGTATTGGCGGTACCAGAGAAAATAAATTGGTCCTGATAGGAGGTGTTCGCCAAACTGATGAGCTGACTCTGGATCCCCGTGAGTTCCGTGGAAATATCGGCCCGGTCGGAATCGGAGAGCGTCCCGTTGGCACCCTCGACGCCCAGGGTGATAGCCCGCTGCAGAGTTGTTATTACAGAAGTGAGGGTGGAAGCCGCCGTCGAGAGCAGGCCGCTGACGCTGCTGATGCTGCGCTGGAACGAATCGGCTTGGCTGCTGGCGTTGTTGATCTGGACCAACTGGGCCGCGCCAGCTGGGTCGTCGGAGGGTTGGTTGATTTTGCTCCCGCTTCCCAGTTCCAAGGTGGCCGTGTTCTGCTGCTGCTGGAGGTTCTCCAGCGCAGTCAAAAGATCCGGCATGGGATACGGGTTGACTCGGATCGAGCTCATTGGGTTAAGGTCCCCATGTTGATTACGGTGTACAACATGTCGTTGATGGTGGTAACGACTTGGGCGGCGGCGTCGAAAGCGCGCTGATACTGCACCATGTTGCTGGCCTCCTCGTCCAACGAGACGCCCGAAATGCTTCCTCGCTGGTCCTGCAACTGATTCAGGATCGACTGAGCAGAGGTCAGTTCCGCCGAGCCATTGGAGACATCATTGCCTACGGCAAAGACTATGTTTGAGTAGTAATCCGTGGGCGTTTGGCCGCCCGCCACAGGCTGGTTCTGAACGGCGGACAGCACCGCCAGGTTACCGTTGCTTCCGGGCGTGCCGTCCGAGCTGGCGGCGATGAGGGAGGGATCTGTGACCTGAAGCGCCAGGCTGGAGGCAGCGCCCTGCCCCGAGGCTGGCGGCGTGACAAAGAGATTCCCGCCGGCTTTTCCATTCAAGTCGAAGCCCTTTTTATTGGCGGTGTTCAAGGCGTTCGCCAGTCCGGCGGCGAGAGTATCCAGATTCGACAGCAGCCCCGGGATGGTCTGGTCCCTCACCTGCAGCAGCCCTGCTAAATCCCCTGAGGTCAGATTGGCGGTGATGTCTGTTCCTTGCGCATAAATGTCCTGCAGCCCCGAAGCATTGGTTTGGGTGCTGAGCGCGAAACTCTGCCCGCCAACCACCAGCGCGGTTCCGTTCGACGTGGTAAGGGTCAGGCCGTTGTCGCCTTGGATGGTGGAAACGTCGACCAGATTGGAGAGCTGGCCGACGAGCACATCGCGCTGATCGACCAACGAGCTGGCATCCTGGTTGACGCCCTGCAGCTGAGTGATCTGGTTGTTCAGGGTCGCGATCTGGCCAGTCAGCACGTTGATCTGCTGCACGTCCTGGCTGACGTTCAAATCCAGATTGGATTGCTGCGAAGAAAGGGTATTGGCGGTGTTGTTGAATGCGGTAGCCATGTTTCCCGCCGCAGTCAGCACGCCCTGACGCAGGGCAAGATTGGTCGGGTCGGTAGAAAGCTGCTGCAGGCTGCTGAAGAAATTCGAGATTTCTGTGCCAATATCTCCGCTGCTGCTGGTGAACTGCACTTGGGCCTGCTGCATCGCGGTCACCGACGCGTTCAGCTGCCCTACCTGCTGGGTTTCTTCCTGAATGCGCAGTTGCAGAATAGGATCGCGCAGGCTTTGCAGTTTCTCGAGCGATACGCCCGTGCCGTAGGTCACCGACCCCACAACCACCGGATCGCTTTCGACCAGCACCGGTTCCTGCCGCGAATAACCCGGGGTGTTCACGTTGGCCACGTTGTTGGTGGTTGCATTCAGGGCGCCCTGTTCGGCTCCCAGAGCACCGGTTGCAATCGCCAAAGTGCCAAAAAGACTGGACATCGCTTACTCCTGA
>Ga0187817_10000662_pt1 | contig 15353 bp, 19 predicted proteins | sample NC_wetland_sal_i_17_FD_132431 | JGI IMG/M metagenome (GOLD analysis project Ga0187817, IMG submission 132431) | Wetland sediment microbial communities from Neuse River Estuary, North Carolina, USA - SO4_2 | ecosystem: Environmental > Aquatic > Freshwater > Wetlands > Sediment | place: USA...
CGGCTCCTCGGAAATTCTGCCCGAAGCTGCGTCAAACGCCCCGCTCCCAGTCCCCGCCTGCCCCGACGCGACAAGCGAGGAAATATCGTGACCGGCGAATTTCCGCCGGCTCGGGTCGCAATTCTAATGGGTACAAAGTGGAAACAGGATTCGAGCTATCTCGTTGAAAACAAACGACCGGCCTCCGTTCTAATAGGTACAAAATCGCACTTATTTTTCTGCGTCTTTTCTTCGCCTCGGACGTGCGAAAGTAACAGCAGACCCCTCACCCCCATCCGCGGAAAATCGCGCGGCTGGGTTCGGGATGACATAGCGCGGGACTTCGCTCAGAATGACCAGTTTGGGGAGGGGTGGACAGAATTAAGGCGTGTCCCAGTCAGGTTTCGGTGTGACTCCGGCAATGCGCACCGCAGCCTTCAGCGCCTGATCCCAGTTCGCCTGACCCAAAGCATGACGCAGACGCCTCTGTGCCGACTGCCAATAGGGAAGGACGCGCTTGAATTCGCGGCGCCCGGCCGGCGATAGAAAAAGCCGGAGTTCGCGCCGGTCGGTTCCTTTCTCGGAGCGAAGCCATCCCTTCCGGCGCAGAAGGGCCAGCGTTCTGGTAAGGGTCGTGCTGTCAATCCCTAACAATTCGGCCAACTGTTTCTGGGAGATCCCTGGCGCTAGAGTCAAAGCCTGTAGCAGCGTGAATTGGGTGCTGCGCAGGCCACTCGCGCGAAGCACGCTGTCGTAGAACTGAGTGACCAGTCGGGCGGCCCTCCGCAGGTTCGCACAGGTGCACGGCAGCCGAACGACTGTCTCCCTTGGCGTTCCGGACTTTCGTGGTCTGGCTTTCATCGTTATATGCATCTACATCTTTACCACGAAAAGGGACCATTTGCAAATATTCCGCATCCTTGACAGATGTATATACATCTATTAGGCGAGGTCCAAGAGACCAAGGAGGCGAAGAGATGAACGACATGGCGCCCAATTATTTGGTTCCTTATGTGGTGAGCGGAACGGTGGCGGTGATAGCCTCCGTGGTGTTTGGGCTGCACCGCGCGCTCAAGCGTGCTGGATGGCCGGGCCGAGAACGCAGGCAGGCAGTGTGGAGTGGTGCGGTTGTGCTTACGGCGTGGTTCGTCGCGGCGGTGTTGCTATCGCGGTCCGGATTTTACCGTGTGGCAGGCGTGGGGATTCCGACAATCCAGTATGGGATACTGATTCCGATCATCCTCGGCGTGGCGCTATTTTGGAAGTGGGGTGCGTTGAGGCGCGTCGTTGAGGCAATGCCTCAGGAGTGGATCGTGAGCGTGCAGTTCTATAGGGCGCTCGGGTTGATCTTCCTGGTGCTCTATGCGGGCGGCCATCTGCCGGGCGCGTTTGCCTGGCCCGCAGGTGTGGGCGACGTTACTGTCGGGTTGCTGGCCCCAGCCGTCGGCATCGTCTGGGCGCGCAGGTCGCGGAGTGCAGCCGGGTTGGTGCGCGGCTGGAATCTGCTTGGGATCGGCGATTTGGTTGTGGCCGTGACGACCGGTTTCCTGACGTCACCTTCGCGATTCCAGATGCTGGCGTTTGATGCGCCCAATGAGCTGATTAGCGCGTTCCCGCTGGCGATGATTCCGGTGTTTCTGGTGCCGCTCTCGATACTACTGCACTTTGCATCACTGAAGAAATTGCGGCAGACAGAGACTGGGGAAAGTGGCTAGTGGAAGAGAGATCCCACCCTTTCGTACAAATCGGAAAGGGGTGGGGCAGCCGCTGAAGACGGGCACAGCATGCTGTGCCCCTACGAGAAAAGGCTGAAGCGTGCCTGTCGGCAGGCAGGCACCGACCCCCTAAAAGGTTCACTTTTTCATGATCCTGGTAAATGTGAGAACTGCCGAAGCTGGGATTCTTCGGCCATGCCTCGTCGGATGGCCTCAGAATGACGGCCTGGGGACGAGAGAAAAGAGGGCGGCCGCTTTCCGAATCGCCGGCTTCTCGTTGCCGATTCGCAATTTTTCGTGCCGGACAACGTATACTTGCGAAACAGACGGACCTCACCGGGGGGGTACGAAGATGCCAGACGAAGAGTGGGTCAAGAAACTCGACGACGGGAAGAAGGTGAAATTCGTCTACCAAGAACTGCCGGAAGACGGGGCGTTTATCACCGCGCAAGTGGAAGGGAATGAGGTCGTCTATTCGGTGCTATTGCGCAGAGCGGGGAACCCGCTTAGCCGTGAAGATGTTGAAAGGCATTTCAAGGCCGAGCTTTCAAAGAAGTAGCGGCGCTCCATTGGGGAGCTTCTGCCGAGAGCCGCTGATTCAAACCGCGCCACGGCATATCCCGGATAGTTGGGCGGAAGGAGACTTATCGGCGTCCGCCATTACCACGGGGAGTTCTTTTCGCCTCGATGGCCTCAGCCGCGGAAAGCTTGCGGTCTACGTGTGGTTCCGAGCGCAGGCCGCCGGAATGCAGCACACATCGCTCCCCGGACGGGACACCGCACGTAGGACAAGGGACAGCAATCAATTGTTTCGCCGTCATGTCGCTCAGCCTCATCGTGGTATTCACCTCCGCGCCGTACCGTGCTACCGGCCCAATTTAAGGTTAGTGTTTGAGGTAAATCCCAATATCCAGAGTGCTGTGATCCCAATCCGCATGGTGGCTGCGGCACCAATTGCGATCGTTGTCCATGCGGGCAACATCCCGGCTGACTTGGGAACTATTTTGGCCGTGCTTGGCAGCATCGCGATCGACTCTTGCACGATCGGATTCAAGCCGTCTGTGGCAATCGTCGTTCGGATCGCCGAACGTGACGCGTCCCATCGTGAGAGTGAACGCGATCGCCAATGCAGAGGCGAGGGCTAGACGAAGGATTCGCTTTTCCATTCTTTACCTCCTGAGAGAAATTGCACTGCCTGGGGCAGTGGGCTCTCCAGAAAGGAAGTGTAGACAACCTCGTTTGTGGCTGTCTGTGCTGTTTGGAACACATCTTTGGAATTGGCTCAAGCGCGGCGCTACGAGGACCGATCCCGGCGTGAAACCGGCGAGGATTCCTAGCGGCCGAGCTTGGCGCGGAGGCAGCCCACAAGCTCGGGAGAAAGCTCGGTGATGTTCATGCCTTCGGAGACGATGAACTTGCAGGCCAGGATGGGACGGGGCTGGTCATCGTCGGGAAGCTGGCAACTGACGCGGCAATACTGGCAGTCCTGATTCCAGCAGAAGCGTCCGTAGGGGATGGTCTCCGGGCTGATGAACTGAAACGCGCGCAGCAGGGAGTTCCTTTCGGGCACGAGGAAGGGCTTGCCCATGATGGTGATCTCCACAAGTTTTTCATACGGCCGAAATACTTCCGCCATAATTTGGATCCCGCTTTCCGACATGTGAATGTCCCCCGGAAGAAACTAAATCAGCCAAGCGCCAAGGGCAACCAAAAGCGCTGGTGACGTGCCTAATTGTCCAATGAGGCGTACTAGGGGGAAAAGGGGCTAGTGGCGAGTTATGTCGCTTCGGCTGTGCGGCCTGCGCGACGGCCTGCGGCAGCAAGGTGGGCGCTGCGGGCCCGGCCGGATTGTGTCGGAGCTGAAGCTCCGACCCCCTAAAAAGCGCGCGGCTGCTGAGAAAAACCGCCGCCAAGATGGTGGCGCTACAACAAACGGCCCACCCTTTCCTGGAAGGCGGAAAGGATGGGGCACCCGCAAAAGCAGATCCCTCGTCGTCCGCCGGAGAACGGCGGACTCGCTCGGGATGACGCCGAAAGCGAAAGGCCAAAAAACTAATCGGCGTGGTCGTCGGGGGAGGCGCCGGGTCCGGCGGGGTCGGTGAAGCCGGTGATGCGGCCCCAGGCGCTAGTGCGCCAATTGTCGGTGGTCTCGCTCGAGAGAATCCAAGGAGGCAATTCCATATAGAGGTGCGCGGAGAGAGCGTGCAGATAGGGCTCGTAGGATTGGCGAATCTTGGCGAGCTTCGCGGTCGTCTCAGGAGTGTCGAGCAGCCCGTAGCTGGCCTCGGCCAGCAGGGCACGCAGGCGAGCCATTTCCTCGCTGGGCAGACGGTCGTGGTGCCCGCTGCGGGGCGCGGCGCGAAACACTTGAGCCAAATCCACGACGGTGTGGCGGCACATGGCGAACGTGAGGCGCGCCTGGCGCGCGCAAGGATTTTCGGCGCCAGCGAGCATCAGGGCGCAGGTGTCCAGTATGGCCGCGAGCGCGGCCAGCCAGGATTCGTTGTTATGCTGCGAGCGGAAATAGCTGACCACGGGATACGAGATGTGGCTTTCGAGGATTTGCGCCGACCAGCGCTCCCAATCGCGAAGAAGCTGCTGGAGCGCCTCGAAGCCTTTCGCGCCGCTGTGGCGCCGCAGGAGTTCGGCGCACGTGGGAGGCGAGCCCGCGCGCGCATCGAGCAGCACGATATTCACTTCGCGGCGGGAAAACGCCTGGTAGATCACCGGCAGGTAGCTGAGGACCAAGGCCAGAAAGCCGAAGCCAAGCCCGCTCTCGGCCACCGCCAGAAATCTTCCCATGGCGCTGTGCGGAGTGACGTCGCCCAGCCCGAGCGTGAAGAACGTGGTCCCGCTCAAGTACATGCTGGTCCAGAACGACATGGGGACAACGTCGCTCCGCGCCGCGCTGAAAATGAGCAGGCCAAAGCCGAAGACCATCAACACGGCCCACGAGGCGAGTAGGACGAGCAGAGAAAGCGGGCCGTAAATGCCGAGGAAGGCCTCGCGGCGGCGCGTCTTGCGAATCAGGTGCGCGATGGCTCTCCAGGGGCGCCAAGTGGAGCGATAGAAGAGGACAGTGAAGCGCAGGCGCCGCGCCACGCGCCTCGGCAGCACGACCACTTCGAACGCTTCCCAGAGAATCGCGGCGACGATGAGCGCCCCGGCGATCGCCGGAAGCATCAGGCCGCGCGCTCCAGGCTCGCGGTCAGGGTAATGTCGGCCTTCAGCAGGCGCGACACGGGACAATTAGCCTTCGCGCTTGCCGCCGCGGATTCGAACGCCTCGGGCGAAATGCCGGGGATTCGCGCGGTGACCTCCAAGTGGACCTTCGAGATGGTCCAACCGGCGTCGAGCTTTTCGAGCGAGACGGTGGCCGTGGTGCGGAGGCGCTCCGGCGTGATGTTCATCGTCCCTAGTTGCGCCGAAAGGGCCATCGTGAAACAGCCCGCGTGCGCCGCGGCGATCAGTTCCTCAGGGTTGGTTCCCTTGCCGTTTTCGAATCGCGTGATGAAAGAGTATGGCGAATCGGAAAGAACGCCGCTCGACGTGGAGATCGAGCCCTTGCCGTCCTTCAAACCGCCGTTCCATACGGCCGTTGCGTTGCGCTGCAGTTCCATTGGTTCCTCCTCGGGATTGCGATGATTGCTAAGATTTGGGGCCTTCCCCGGACCCCATCATACGACGCCCGGCGTTTTTCAGGGAATCAGAACGATCTTGCCGTAAGCGCCCGGCTTCGCGATGGCCTCGTGGGCGCGCGGCGCCTCGGCGAGAGGAATTTCCTGGCCGATCACGGGGCGAAGGCTCTTGTTCTCGAGGCCCGCGACGAGCGCCGAGTGGATGCTGCACAGATCGTGCGGCGAGGCGTTCCAAAGGCTCATGGCTACGATGGAGGCGTCGCGCGTCATGGCGTCGCGCGGAGTGATCTCCGCGTTCCCCGGGCTTCCGACGACGGCCACGCGGCCTCCTGTGGCCAGAATTTTCAGGTCGCGGCCGAGATTCACGTGCGCGGCGAGCTCGATGATGACGTCGTAACCGCGCCCGCCCGTCGACGCAAGCGCCCGCTCGAAATGATCCGGGGCGCTGTGGTCGAGCACTTCGTGCGCGCCCTCGGCGGCCACAAGCTCTCGCCCGCGGTCCGTGCCGGCTGTGCCGACGACGCGCAAGCCCGCGGCGCGCGCCAGTTGCACGGCGGCGATGCCCACGCCGCCGCTCGCGCCGTGCATCAGCATGGTCTCACCGGGCTGCGCGTGCGCGCGATGGAAGAGCGCGCGGTAGGCGGTCGCGTAGGGGACGTGCATCGCCGCGCCTTGCGCGAACGAAACGTGCGCCGGCAGCGGAAACACGGCCCACTCCTCACACAGAGCCTCTTCCGCGTAGGTGCCGCTCAAGCTGCCCGCGAGGTAGACGCGATCACCCACGGCGAATTTCGTCGCGCCCTTGCCAAGCCGTTCGACGATTCCCGCGCCATCCGTGCCCGGAGTGTAGGGAAGGGAAGGCAACCGCGAATATTTCCCGGCCCTTATATACGACTCGACCGGGTTGACACCCGCCGCGCGGATGCGCACGACAATTTGTCCCTCGCCGGGCTTCAAATCGGGAGCGTCCTCGAGCCGCATCACCTCCGGCCCGCCGAACTCCCGCACGCGAATGGCTTTCATGGGTCCTCAGTCAGGTTCGATGTTATCGGCTTCGACGCGGATTCAAATTCGTTGCGCGGCAATCTTGGCGATATTAAGGATTGCCTCCCTGCTGCGGGATCATCTTCATGTTCACCGTGTGGCTAGAGAGGCGATCGAAATTCTGGCGGATACGAGCCAGTTGCGCGCCTGTCACGTTTTCACACACGCCAAGAACCACGAAGGGAATCATCGCCGTGAGCACCCACAGCTTGGCGCGCCCGGGAACCTTGGTTTCCGGCTCCCAGCGAAAAAGTTGCCGGGATATTTCGAATGCCGTGGCGCAGCCGATGGCCAGCGCGAGCGCATCCATCGCGATTTCTCCCACGGTGGAGAATTGCGTCATGGCGGATTGCAGCCCCGTGGCTAGATAGGTCGCCGGCAGGAAGAGAGACACGCGCTGAAGCCATAAGGGGAAGGCGGCGACCGGCACGGTCGCGCCAGAAAGGAACAGAAACCCCAGCCAAATAAGCTGATTGATGAGCTGGGTTTCCTGCATGGTGTTCGTCACGCTGGCGACAATCAGCCCAAACGCCGCAAAGGTGGCCGACCCGATGGTGATCAGTAAGAGCGCCTGCCACAGATTTCCCCAAGTCCGCATGTGGAAGAACCAGCGGCAGGTCAGTACCTGGACGGCCACGGGCGGTAGGATCAGGATGTAGTTTGCCAGGATGCTCGAGGCCAGCATGGGTCCCGCGCCCACCGGCGCCAACCGGAACCGACGCAGGATGCCCTGCTCGCGAAACGTGACGAGTTGCACGCTCAGCCCCCAAAAGCTGCCCATCACCGTAAGCGTGAGCACGTTTCCAAGGGAATAAGCAATCCACGTGGAACGGCCTCGGGCCATGAAAAACACGAAGCCGAAGAGAAAAATCATGGGCATGAGCAGGCTGAAGAACACGAAAAGGCGATTCCGCGACGCCAGGCGCACGCGCGCCTTCGTAAGTATCCACGTATTTCTCAGGGCGTCCATGCGCATCCTTTTCCTTTGCTTTTGCGTTTCACTCCCTCAACCTCCGTCCCGTCAGCTCGATGAAAACGTCCTCGAGCGTCGGCGAGAACATTTCCAGGCTTTGCAGTTCGTTGTTTTCGGCTTCGAGCTGCTTCACGAGCGCCACGATGCTCCGCGGAGGCTGCTTCGAATGCAGCACGTAGGTGCCTTCGAATTCCCTGCAATCGGCGACGCCCTCGAGCCGCGCCAGCGCTCCATCGGGCACGGGGCGGGCTAGGCGGACTTCGATGCGCGTCGTTCCGGCGGATGCATGCTTCAATTCGCGCGGGGTGCCGAGCGCGATCACGCGCCCTCGGTCCACCACGGCCACGCGGTCGCACAGCCGCTCGGCCTCTTCGATATAGTGCGTGGTCAGCAAGACCGTTTTCTTGCCGCGCTTCAATTCCTCGATGATGTTGTAAATTTCGCGCCGCGCCTGCGGATCGAGCCCGGCGGTCGGCTCGTCCAGGAAGACGACTTGCGGATCGTTCACCAGCGCCATGGCCAGCGCCAGGCGCTGCTTTTGGCCGCCGGAAAGCTGGCTGTAGAACGCGTTGCGCTTCTCGTCGAGCTGGAAGCGCTTCAGCAATTCGTCCGTATTGGCGCGATGGTGATAGAAGTGCGCGAAGAGTTCAATGGCTTCCTTCACGCGGATTTTGTCGGGCAGGGAAGTGGATTGCAGCACCGCCCCGGCCTTCTGCTTGAACTCGTTTCCCGCTTCTTCCGGGTCGAGGCCGCAGACTCGCGCCACGCCGCGGTCCGGCGTGCGCATCCCCTCCAGGATTTCAACCGTGGTGGTTTTTCCGGCGCCGTTCGGCCCCAGCAGGCCGAATACCTCGCCCTCTTCGACCGAAAAGCTTACGCCGCGCACCGCCTCCACGGCACCGTAGTTCTTGTAGAGGTTTTCGGCTTGGATGATGGGCTCGGCCATGGCGTTAGCTTGATTACGTCCGCGAACCGTACTTTCTATCACACTCCTCGTGCGAGCGCGAATTGCTGCTAGTTCCAGGCACGGCCCTAATTTTGTGCTGCCGTATGTGGGGCCACTTGACACGCACTACGACGTAGTGTATAACCTGACGTAGAATGACAATGGATTTCAAATCCAAAGAGAGCAACACTCACCGGGACGAGCTGATTAAAGCACGCGAAGCGCTTTCTAAAATGTTCGCCGAACGTGAAGCCCTCGAAGTCGAGATCGCAAAACAACAGCGCCGCGTCGGGGCGCTTGCCGCCCTCGTAAACGAAGGCGAAGAGGTGGATGAGATCCTGGATTTGAATCTGGGTGGCATTACCGATGCCGTACGGAGCGTCTTTAGGGCTTCTGGGCCTATGGGGCTTACTCCGGTCGAAATCAGAGAGAGGCTTACCTATCTCTCGTTTCCGGTGAACGAATACAAGAACTTTCTGGCATCCCTTCACGTGGTATTAGACCGCTTGGAAAAGGCTGGAGAGATAAAACTAGCAATCTTGGACAAAAATGAAGGACAGGATCGGTCGGTCTACCAGTGGGCTCAGAAATATCAGTGGCGTGGACGGTTTCGTGGGCGATTTGATCGGAACAAAAGGAATGAATAAGGACTAGGCGATCTTATTGCGCAGATGGCTGGACTGAAAAAATGAAAACGTCCCGCTCCTTGTTGGGCGAGGAGCGGACCCTAAGACATATGCCGGACAAGTACAAGCACACTGCCGCGGAACGAAACGCGATGTTGCGGGAACTGCGCAAGATAATAAAAACCTGCGACGAGCGGGAATTTATGACCTTTTTGCGGAAGCACGGGATAAAGGACGAAGACCCCCGCTTTTCCGAGATCGTGAAGGCCTTCCGCGCCGGGAAATTCGGGCAGATTTTGTAGCGAGCCGATGCAAATCCCTGCGCATCGCCCTGGCCTGCGCTGGGCTCATGGTTTCTTCCATGTGCCCGATCAAGAGGTCCGCTATTTTTTCAGCGGCCATATCCACTTTTGATTTCTTGGTTGGCATACCAAGGCATAATACCGCGTCGAAGAACGCCGCACAATAAGGATCGGCGCGGCGTTTCCATGCCTAGCACGCTGCTGAGAAATCCTAAAACTTGGCTCCAAGGGGGTAAAACCGTGCCGAGAAGGCGCTAGTTCAGCGAGGGAGCTATGGCGGCAGCCATAATCCACTCGCTCATGGGATACGTTCTGCCGCAGTCCAGACATCTTCTCACCGGAAACTGGGTTCCGCACTTCGGGCAGACGGCGTTCGTGCTGAAGGTGTCGAATGGGATCCTGCAATTGCCGCACAGCCAAACGTCCGCGACAGGCGGCGGCATCTTACATGCCGGACAGGCAAAGCCCTGGCGACGCGGCAGCTTCGCCAGACGCGACAACGCTTGCGCTTGTTGCCATGCTCTCTGGCAATTCATCAGGACGTAGACCGCGATCAGGCCGATCCAGATGGAACGTATCCGGAAGGCGAGGGCGACGAGGCCAGCGGCGCCGATGAATCCGAGAACGGTCGCCACTATCAAACTGCGGGCGCGGCCCAGCGGAAACCAAAGCAGGGAACGAAGTATTTGGCCCCCATCGAGCGGGTAGATCGGCAACAGGTTGAACACCAGCAACCCGACGTTGATCAGCAGTACCGATCGCAGCAGGGCTGCGGCATTGGGCATCGTTGCCGCCCAATCCAACGATTGGCTCAAGCGCGTCAGTACCATCAAAATCGGAACGAGTATCAAATTCACGAGCGGCCCTGCCGCGATGCTCCACAGAGTGGCCCCCGGCCGCGGCGGCGGGCTCACATACGCGACACCGCCGAGGGGCCAGAGCACGATACGGTCGGCCGTTCCGCCCACCTGCCGGCAGGCCAGCGCGTGGCCAAACTCATGAAGCGTTACGATGAAGAACAGCAGGAGATATTCCAGCACATTCCATCGGATGGACGAATACGCGCTCGCCCGGTCGCTGATTTCGAACGCCGCCACCAGAAACCAGGACCAATGCAAGTAGACTTGAATTCCGGAAAAACGGAAGAGAGGAATGGCGCCTGAGCGAATGTCCGTCATAGAAGATGTAGGTCGGTTCAATACGCCGACTGTCGCTTATTCTGCCTCAAGTTCATCGCCAACGCGCCGACAAAATTAGCTAGCGTGCGGTGCCCCTACGAGAGAAGGCCAAAACCGCCGCCAGGATGCCCTTCGACTTCGCTCAGGACAGGTCGGCGCTACAACAAACGGCACATCCTGCCAGAAGGCTAACGACTCCAACGATTCTGTACGGGTACCGTGGTTGGTCACATGGTCAGGACGACGCGGAATTGGGCTTTGCCGCTCATCATTCGCGCATAAGCCTCGGGGGCCTTCGCCAGCGGATATTTCTCGATCATGGGCCGCACGCCGGTCATTTCGGCGAAGCGGAGGGTATCCTCCGAATCCGTGGGGATTCCTGCCGACCAGCCGTGAATGCGCTTCCTGCCGAGGATCAACTGAAAGGGCGCTACTTCGATGGGGTCGGGCGCCGCTCCCACGACTACCAGCGTGCCGTTATTCCCCAGGCCGTTGATCAAGGACGACATTGATTTGCCGCTGGGAGCGGTGGCAAGGATTACGCTCGCGCCGCCGAGCTTCTGCAGTTCGGCCACGACATTCGTTGCGGCGCTGTCTATGTACACGCTCGCGCCCAATTTCTTCGCGAGGGATGCGTTTTCCGGGCCGCGTCCGACCGCCGCCACTCGATAGCCGAACTTTTGGGCAAACTGGATTCCGAGGTGGCCGAGCCCCCCGATTCCCTGGATGGCGACGAGGTCGCTGGGCAGGGCGCCGGCGCGGCGCAGGGCGTTGAAGGTGGTGATGCCGGCGCACATCAGCGGCGCGGCTTCCGCGACGTCGAGCGATTCCGGCATGTCGGCCAGCGCTTCGACCGGAGCGATCATGAATTCCTGATAGCCGCCATCGTAGCTGATGCCGCAAACCTTCGCGTTGGCGCAGTTGGCGAAGTCGCCCCGCCTGCAAGCGAAGCAGGTCCCGTCCTGTCCGCCATGCCAGCCGACGCCGACTCGCTGGCCCTTTTTCCACTGCTTGACGCCCGCTCCGATTTCGTCAATCAAGCCGGCCACTTCGTGTCCCGGCACTCGCGGGTAATTGATGCCTGGAAAGAGGCCGTCCTTGGTGACCACGTCGCTATGGCATACGCCGCAGGCCAGCACGCGGATCCTTACCTCGCCCGGGCCGGGTTGCGGAATTTCGCGCTCCACGATTTCGAAATCCGCACCCGGCTTGGGAACTTGCACCGCTTTCATTTTCGCCATTTGTCTCTCCTTATGTTTCCGATCATCTTGGGGCAAAGGTATCGCCGAACATCGGGAGGCCGCTCTTGGACGACTCGCGGGAAGCTTCGTCCTGAATCACATCCCAACGCTCGACGAGAACGCCGTCCTTGAGGCGAAGAATGTCCGCTGCAATCCAGTTCACGGGCAGACCAATGCCCGAAAAGCGCCCATGCACGATGACGAAGTCTCCTTCCGCCACGATCGTTCCCGGCTCGTACTTCAGCGTCGGGGGAGTGCTCTTGATGAGATCGAACAGGCCTTCGCGTCCGGGCGCAATGTGAGCGCTGTGCTGGATGTAGTGGGGCGACCAGAATCGCTCGGCTGCCGCGTAGTCGCGCTTATTGAACAGCGTGTCGAAAGCCTGAAGGACGAGCGCCCTGTTTTTCGATTCGATCGACTGATCCATGTTTTTTCTCCGTGTATCAACTGCCGCCGTAGACGGGCACAGACGCGCCGTGAATCAACTTGGCATCGTCGCTCGACAAGAAGAGGATCACGCGCGCGATGTCCTCCGGCTTTGGCCACTTCGCAAAATCAGCATGCGGCATGGCTTTGCGGTTTGCTTCCGTATCAATGATGCTGGGAAGAATCGAGTTGACGCGCACGCCGGTGCCCTTCAGGTCCTCGGCCAGGGAATCCATCATGGCGACGGCGGCGGCTTTCGAAGCAGCGTAGGCGGCTGCACCGGCGGCGTGGTTCACCGCGGCCTGGGACGCGATGTTTACGATGGCGCCGCGCCCCTGCTTGAGCATCGCAGGCGCCGCAGCCCGCGCCAGCAGAAAACCCACGCGCAAATTCAGCGCCAGCATCTGGTCGAAGGTTTTTGTGTCAAGCTGCCACAACTTCACGCCGCCGGCATATCCGCCGACCGTATTGACCAGGGCGTCGAGACTGCTGTGCCGCGCGAGAATCCCGGCGATGAGCTGGTTCACCGCGCTTTCGTCAGTGACATCAACGCGATGCCCTTCGAGGGAGGAAGCGTTCGCGCCGGCCGCGCTTTTCAGGGCGTCGAATTCCTGCTGTCCCAGATAAGTGACAACTACTTTGGCGCCTTCCTCGAGGAACGCCTGGGTCACCGCTCGTCCCAACCCGCCCGTTCCTCCGGCGACCAACACCGATTTGCCTGCGAATCGCGAAGTCATTTTCGAAGCCGTCCCTTCGGCACTCAGCCTGAATAAGCCACCACGAGTGAATAGATGACACACACGGCGGTTTGGACTCAATGTGGAATGCTAGGCAGGATATGCGCTAAGAACCCTTCAACGCTTCGGGCGTGACTTACGATTGCGGGCGCTTGCGGGCACGCGGGCGTTTCTTCGCAGGCGACCAGCTGCAGCGCGCAAGATTCACTCTGCCGCCCTCGATGGCCGCGCCTTCGGCTTCGAGCAGCCGCCGTTGCAGCGCCGCGTGCGGTTCGGGCACGCGGATGCGGCCTCCGGCTCCCAAGACGCGGTGCCAGGGAATGCCTCGGCCGCTCGGGCACGCCGCCAATGCGTAGCCGGCGGCGCGCGCTCCTCCCGGCAAGCGCAGCACCTTAGCCACCTCTCCGTAGGTCATCACGCGTCCTCGCGGGATTTTTTTCACCAGCCGGTAGACACGCTCCCAAGACATGTCCGCTGATCCTCTCCGGCCTGCCGCACGCGTCCATTCGAAATCCGAATCGCGCGCATCAGGAATCGCTTTGGGTCGGGCTTCGTCGCGTTCCTCGCGAGTAATAACTGTTTCGATGCAACCCTTTGGTACCGGGCGCATCGTACCATTGACGGTGTAGTGGACCCACCATACACTACCTAACATTCAAGAGGGGAGGCGTTGTGGCTTTCATTCGGCGCAAGGGAAACTGCTATTATTTGGTGCATAATGTGCGCCGGCAGGGTAAGGTGCGGCAGCTTCATCTGGCCCGCCTTGGCGAACGCCCCCGCATCACCGACGACGTGGTCCGACAGGTCACCCGCGACCACCCCTTCCTATCGCTCGACTGGGCGCGCCTGCGGGAGCAGGTCAATAGCCGCGTCGAGCTATTCGATATACAGTCGCCTTATGTGCAGAACCTGATGCAATCATTGCGCACTCTGAATTTGGACCTGGCCGATCTCTCGCCGCCGCTGCTCTCCGTGGCGGACCGGGCACGTTCGAGCCGGGATCTCATCACGCAGTTGCGCTTTCTCCGCTCGACCCTGGACATCAAGTTGGATCAGTTCGAAAGGTCCGAGGTGCACGGGATGGAGGGTGGCAGAAGGTTCCGATAAGGGGGCATGAACGTGGGCGTACATGCATCACGACTCGATCCGACGTTGCGCAGCATCGAATCGCGCGATTTTGAGGCGGGGCTGCGCCGCAAAATTGTCGGGCAGGACGAAGCCGTGCAGGCCGTGGTGGACCTCTACCAGGTGTTTCGCGCGAGTTTGAATCCGCCGGGACGGCCCGTGGGCAACCTGCTGTTTCTCGGTCCCACCGGCGCGGGCAAGACGCGCGTGGTGGAGGCCACGGCGGAGGTGCTGTTCGGCGATCCGCGCGCCGTGATCAAGGTGGACTGCGCCGAATTTCAGCACTCGCACGAAATTGCCAAGCTGATCGGCTCGCCGCCAGGATACCTGGGCCATCGCGAGACGCACCCGCTGATCACCCAGGAGGCGCTCGCGCAATATCACACCGACAAGCTGAAGATCAGCTTCCTGCTCTTCGACGAAATCGAAAAGGCGAGTGACGCGCTCTGGCAGCTGCTGTTGGGCATCCTCGATAAAGCCACGCTGACGCTGGGCGACAATCGCCGCGTGGATCTCTCCCAGACCATGATCTTCATGACTTCGAACCTGGGCGGCGGAGAAATCACCGAACTGATGACCGGAGGCATGGGCTTCGCGCCCACCGTGCGGCCGGAATCCAAGCCGCACCTCGACGAAAAAGTTGAGCGCACGGCATCGGAAGCGGCCAAGAGAAAATTCGCGCCCGAGTTCATGAACCGGATCGACAAGGTCGTGGTATTTCACCCGCTGCGCGCCGAGCAGCTCGAGCAGATTCTTGAGATCGAGCTGGGCATGGTCCAGCAGCGCGTACTCGAAACGGCCAAGGGACGGTTCCTATTTCGCGTGATGCAGCCGGCCAGGGATTTTCTGCTGCGCGAGGGCACCGACCTGAAATACGGCGCGCGCCACCTGAAGCGCGCCATCGAACGCCACGTCGTCTATCCGCTGGCGAGCCTGCTGGCCACCGAACAGGTGCGCCTGGGCGACGTCATTTCGATCAACTGGAATGAGAATGAAACCACGCTGACCTTCGCCAAGGAAGCCGAAGGTGCGCTGGTGCCCGTCACCGCGCCGCAGCCCAGCGTGATGACCGCGGTGGCCGCGGCCATCTCCGACGGCCGGCAACTGCCATACTCCTCGGCCACCACCAACGCCACGTCGGAAACGCCGCCGGAGCCTAAGCCGACCAGCGCCAGCGCGCATCGCACCGCTCCCGCCGAACGCGCCAAGAACGATAAGCGCTGACCTGAGCACGGTTGGCGCTTTTTGCCGCCAAGGTTTAAATGTAGCGCCGCGGACTTTAGCGCGGCATCCTGAGCTCCCGTAAGCAAAGCGCGGTGTTCATTTCCAAAGTTGGCCCTCGCGCTCCACTTGACAGTGAAAGCACCCGCTCCTCAAATCATCCATGTTGTACCATTCATGCTCGCCGCCGATGGCTTCGCAG
>Ga0187817_10000663_pt1 | contig 15352 bp, 8 predicted proteins | sample NC_wetland_sal_i_17_FD_132431 | JGI IMG/M metagenome (GOLD analysis project Ga0187817, IMG submission 132431) | Wetland sediment microbial communities from Neuse River Estuary, North Carolina, USA - SO4_2 | ecosystem: Environmental > Aquatic > Freshwater > Wetlands > Sediment | place: USA: North...
AGTCCGAGGAGACGTCCGAGCACGGAACCAATGCCCGCACCCACTTGAACCGAAGGCCCTTCGCGTCCTAGCGGGATTCCGCTGGCAAGCGTTGCCGACGTGCAAAAAAACTTGCCGAGCACAGTGCGCAGCGTGATGCGGCCTTCGCGCGCGAAGAGCGCAGCCTTCGTCTGCGGCACGCCGCTGCCTCGCGCATTGGGAAAATAGCGATATAGCAGGTAACCGATGCCCAGCGAGCCCGCGACCGGGAACAGCAGACGCCGCCACGGCGCGCCCCCCACCGGGTACAGCCGCATCCCCATTCGTTCCGTCAGCAAGATGAATGCGACGACCGCCAGCCCGGTCAATGCGCCGATCACCAGAGCCAAAACGAGAAATACCTGCTCCTCACGTTGCCTCAGTTCGGCCACGCGATCTAACAGCCAAGCCCTCCACGAACCCCCGCTCGTCGTCTGACCGCTTTCACTCATCTCAGGGGAATGTCCCACCAGGAGCATACCTCACGGGATTGCCTTTGGAAGGCGAAAATGAAACTTCGAGACGCTCTGCGTACCCGGAGAAGTGGCTGCACTCGGCATTTCGATCCGAGGCGCGACGCCATAACTTCCGTGTCGTCGGCTACTCGGAACTTATTGCTAGGCCACGCGGTTGAGTCATAGTAAGTCGGATAACCGGACAGGTATCCCAAGGCGCTAGGGCCCAAGCTACAGTCGCAGTCTAGCGGGGAATTCCACCTGTGTCACGCTAGCCACGAAATCGCAGAGAAAGGTTCGAAAATCGTCCCCTTGGGCGCGCCACTTTCCTGTGTAGTTTGTTTTTAATGACTTGGGCCGATACCCTTTTTAGTTTGGTTCGAACTAAAATTCCACGCTCGGTCCGGATGGAACCGAGCAAGCCTTCACTTGTCCGGTTAGCGCGTTTGTCAGGACTTGGCAGTCGGAACTCCGCGATCTCGTTGGGAATGGCGCTCGTAGCAAATTCGTTGTGTCGACGGCAAGGGAAGCGTACGATGCGCGAGACAGAGGTCCAAATCGGAAATCCCGATTTATCATCCTTCGTTTCCAGCGGCATATTACAATCCGTGCCTAGGCAAAAGTGATGAAGGGCCGCCAAAAGATTATTCTCGGCGCTTTGCTCGCGCTCCTGCTGCTCTCCTTGGGAGCGGTGTTGCTCACGCGCAGCTGGGCGAATTATCGCGATCGGCTGCGCGCCATCCGTATGCGTTCCAAGAACTCATCGGATCTCGTGGATACGCGCGCGCTCGACTTGGCGCAGCAAGTGGCGGAGCTTGCCGTTACCCGCACTGAGCGGGACTATGCCCAGACCGCCTTGCGTCTCGCCGAGCATTCGGTTGACCTCTCATTCGCGGCCGCTTTGAGGGATGCCACGGAAAACCCGCCGCCCCTAACGCCTGAAACGCGCCAGATCACCGAGCACATCCAGGCGGTGGAAACGAGCGTGACGGCGGACCAGGACCTTGTCGCGCAATTGACCGAACAGGTTGCGAAAGCCCGCGAGAGTGCCAAGGAGACTCTGCAGGACCGGCTCAATCTCGCGCAGGCCCAGCTGTCGCTTGACCAGGACGAACTCACCGACGCCCACCAGGATCTCATTCGCGCCGGAGGCGACCGCCGCGCGATCATTCAAGCGCAGCTCGACCAGCATGAGGCGTTGGAGGTCCATGGCGAGAGCGCTGGTTCGCTCGCCTCCGAAAACGCCAACGCAGCGGCAGCGACGCCTTCGATTGAGCTCGACAAATCCGCCAGTCTCTGGCCGCAACTCAAGGCCTGGCTTTCGCTTCGCTCGAAGGAGAAACTCATTCTCCAGGCTCAGCAGAATGCCGTCGAGACCGCGGCGACGCTTTCGGCTTCTCACGACGCGCTGGAAAAGGAATTGGACGAAGAGAAAGCGCAGAAAAAAATCATTCACAGGAACACGACGGAGACCGCGGAGCCGGACCATGCCTCGCCTCCCAATGGCCTAACGCAACCGACGAGCGACCTGGCTCTTCTCACTCATTTGGCGAATGGACGCAAGAATCTCTCCGAACTCAACCAGCAAATCCAGGACGAGAAGCAGCTGAGTGCCGTCTATTCGGACTGGCTCGCTTTCGTGAATGTCAGGAAGCAAGCCTTCCTCCATGGATTGTTTCTTTCCGGGTTTTGGATCGTGCTGATCAGCCTGTTTGTATTCCTGGCCAACGAGGCAATACAGCATTTCTTCGCCGACCTCACGCCGGAGCACCACGAGCTTCACACCATGCGCGCCGTCACTCTCCTCGGTGTTCAGGCTGTCGGCGTCCTCCTTATTCTGCTTGTGGTCATCGGAGTACCAAGCAATTTCGCGACGATCGTAGCGCTCGCCGGCGCGGGCCTGACCATCGCTTTGAAGGATTTTATCGTGGGGTTTGTCGGCTGGTTTATCCTGATGGGGAAGAATGGAATTCATCCAGGGGATTGGGTGGAAATCAATGGAGTGGCCGGAGAAGTACTGTCGGTCGGGCCGCTTCACACCGTGCTGCTGGAAACGGGCAGTTGGTCCGACGCGGGCCATCCCACCGGCCGCAAGGTTACCTTCGTCAACAGCTTTGCCATTGAGGGACATTACTTCAATTTTTCCACTTCCGGCCAGTGGCTCTGGGACGAACTGCAAGTGCTGGCGCCGCCGGGCTTTGATCCCCATTCGCTTGCCGAAACCATCCAGAAGATGGCTGCGGGCGAAACTGCGGCAAACGCAAAGCTGGCGGAGCAGGAATGGGATCGTGTGACGCCGGGCTACGCCAAGCGCCCCTTCTCCGCGGCACCCTCCATGATCGTTCGCCCCACCGAAATCGGCATGAGCATCCTCGTGCGCTACCTTACGCGGGCCAGCGAGCGCCACGAAGTCCGCGCGCGCTTGTATCGCGCCGTCGTTGATCTCTTGAATAAAGAGCAGGTTTCACAAGCCGCCACAGGGAAGCCAGTTTCGCAATCCGCTGCCGACCGACCTTAGGCAATATCGGAATCCAGGCTGTAGTCAAGGTCTTGGGTCCTTGGGGAGTGAATATCCGTTCCGCTGGGCAGGGGATTTGAATTTGCAGGACAGCTCTAAGGCCTCTCGTATGCGCGACTTGCGAAGCGCTCACGCCGAAAAGACAAAGTATTTCACGTTTAGTTGCATAATTATCTTTACAATAGGGCGATATGGGCGTAATGTAGCTACTGGCCGGGGATTCTTCAGTTCACCTGAACGCAACGGAAGCTACCTGAACCACCCCTTGTCCGAGACAATCAGAAAAGCATGCAAGGAGAGTGTGATGAATACGATTACGCGCTGGGACCAGTCCCAGGGTTTGACGCTACGAGACCAGGTGAATCGGTTGTTCGAGGACAGCTTTAGCCGCGACCGCTCGGGCCATGCCGATCTGGCAACCTGGGCGCCACCCGTAGACATATACGAAACCGAGAACGAATTGGTCGTGAAGGCCGACCTGCCGGATCTCCAAGAAAAGGACATTGACGTCCGCGTTGAAAACAACACATTGACGATCCGTGGAGAGCGGAGGTTCGAGAAGGACGTGAACGAAGATAGTTACCTGCGGATTGAACGCGCCTACGGTTCGTTCACGCGGAGCTTTTCCCTGCCGAACACGGTCAGCTCCGAGAACATTCGGGCCGAATATCGCAATGGGGTCTTGACGCTGCATATGGCGAAGCGTGAGGAGTCCAAGCGGAAGCAGATCAAGATCAGCATCTCAGCAAACGCGAAGTAGTCCATGCATATCACGTGCGGGGAGCGAGTGCTGCCCCTCATGTACGCAACCAAGGAGGTTGACATGATCGAAAGCAAAGAACTATCCAGAGAGGTTATCGCTCACCGAGCTTACGAGCTGTATGTTGAACGCGGCGGTGGGCAGGGGAAGGATGTCGAGGACTGGGTGAGAGCTGAAAAAGAGCTAGCCGCCGAGCCTCTATCTTCGCACCAACAAAAACGAGGGCCGCGCAAGTAGGCTGAACCAATTGACGTGGCGTCAAAGTAAGGGGCGGTTCATTCCGCCCCTCACTTCTTCTATGAGGCATTACCCTGCCTAGCCAAATTGTGGCCGGATTCCCATCGCGACGTTAACTTCACCGTACTCGCTGCCCTATCTCAGGTAGTCCGCTAACCTTGCGTTGCTGATTCATCGGGCCAGGGCACCCCTCTATTCAGATTGGCCTTAAATGTGTATATGGCGGCTTCCAATTCTTTCTTCCTTTTGGTGTCCTGAGTTCGTTCCATCTGGGATTCGAGATAGGCGATAGCCTTTTTCCACAGGTCCGCACTTTTATCCTTGACAAGACTACCTGAAGTGTGTATAGTTTTAGTTGTAGCCATGACACGCGCCTTCCAGAACGCTCTTCGGGAAGTAAGAAGCAAAATCGAGCTGAAATCGCGCCAACGCGACCAATTGAATGCGGAAATTGCCCAATTGCAAGCTACGGAGATCGGCCTTCAAACTGCCCTTGGTCAACAAATACAGGCAGAAATCGCGTGGACGAACCTTGTGAGAACCGTCATCAATCAGTCGGCTGGTCGGGACATGAGCGCGGTCGAAGTTAGGGACACCCTCGCAAGTTGGGGGTATCGGTTCGAGGGCATACAGAATCCGCTGGCGTTTTTCAATACGATTCTCCAGCGTCTTTGGGAGCAAGGCGAGATTAGGCGGAGTGACGCTGGAAGGCCGTTTAGATTTGGTAGGGGATAGGAAATAAAACGCCCCGCAGTCAGTTGACGCTGGCTGCGGGGCAAGATTCAAGCGCGGACGAAGCCCGCACCCGAACCGGAAAAGCAAGTGTAGGGCTTCTCCCGCGGAAAGGCAAGAGGGAGACAGCCCATGACATGCCACAATTGCAAGACCGAATGCAAAAAGTTTGGGAAGCACCGGAACGGACTCCAGCGGTTCCGCTGCCGTCAATGCCGCAAAACTTTCACCGAAGAACGCACCGCACCGCTCGGCAGAATGAATACCCCGCTGGACAAAGCTCTCCAGGTTATCGAGTTGCTTGTCGAGGGATGCTCTGTCAGCACAATCGAGCGCGTGACTGGCGTTCACCACACTACCATCTTGTCGCTGCTTGTTCTCGTCGGTGAAAGATGCGAACGCATCCTCGAAAATAAAATCCGCGCCGTCCCGGTTTCCGAAGTCCAGTGCGATGAACTGTGGGGTTTCGTTGGCTGTAAAGAGAGGCGGAACCTCACGGCAGACCCGGAGCGCGGAGACGCCTACTGTTTTGTCGCCATCGAACGTCACACAAAACTGATTCTCTCCTGGCATCTTGGACGCCGCTCCGCGCGGGACACGGACATCTTCATCGAGAAATTGAACGAAGCGACTACGGGCAGCTTCCAACTCACCACGGACGGATTCAAGGCGTATACCGATGCTGTTCTCTACAGTTTGGGAACACGCGTCAACTACGCGCAACTGGTGAAGGTGTACGCCGCTTCTAGCGACGGAGAGCAAAGGTATTCCCCCTCGGAAGTTGTGGACGCCGTGCCTGTCCCAAAATGGGGGAACCCAGACTTCACCAAGATTTGCACGTCTCACGTTGAACGCCAGAACCTCACCATGCGGATGCAGATTCGCAGATTGACCCGGCTGACGAACGCTTTCTCCAAAAAGCGGGCCAATCTTCGCGCGATGTTGGCGCTGTACTTCTGCTGGTACAACTTTTGCCGCATTCACAAGACGCTGAGGACGACGCCAGCGCAAGCGGCGGGAATCACGGGAACGGTATGGACGCTGCGTCAGATGCTCGAAGCCGCGTAGAGCAAATCTACGCTCTGTGGGCGCGACCACCACCATGCGTGTTCCCATGCGAAAATAAATCCGCCGGGGCATACCCCCCGGCGGTACAAAGGGGGTGATGTAGATGTATGTCCGCCTAGTACCTGCACCACCACCTCCGGCTAGACAGCTTGATTTCTGGGATGTGTTCCAGAAATGTGCTGTAGTTGTCGGAGCACTTGCCGCCTGGAAAACTCTGAACAGGCGATGACTAAACGGCGGTATCCTTCGGGATACCGCCGTTCTTTCGAGTTTTGAGCAACGCGCCATTAGCGGACTACCCTATCTCACCAATAGATTCGATAGCTGGATAGAGTACAATAGAGTGGATGAATGCCCGTTTGACGGATGTGGGATCAGTGGCGATGTTCTCAAATCAAAGAGGAGCAATCTGAACATGAGATACGGTAACCGCGACAAACCAGAACGTAAATCAGGGCGAGTCGGATTTGTGGATGGCCGGCTCGAAGAGCTTCGGCGTCGGTGGGAAAAAGCGACGGACGAACGTGAGAAGAGTGAGATATCCGAACAAATCCGCGAGTGGCAATCATTTAGGCCAGAACGATCCGCACCCTCCGGCGGCAGACGATAAGAGTTCCTGTAGCAAGTACAGTTGGGCAGGCATGATGTTGCCAAATGAAGCCGACAGAACCGGACTAGTTGGCCGTAAATCCCGATAAGTCGCACAACCGGACAAGTGCCGTCCGGGCTCGCGAACAGGCTACAGATTCAATCCGGCAAGGAACTCAAGCTGTGGCAAGGCTGCCACGGAATCGCCGAGAGCAGTTCGGAGATCGTCTCCTAGGGCGCGCCATTCTTGCCTGCGCTGTGGAGATATTTTGAAAATCGTGGGCCACGTGCTGGGCGGGGATTAGCGCGAGAGCAATGGAACAGCTTCGGATGATTCTTTGGCGCGCGCTTTGGCTTGCGTCGAGGCTTTCGGCTTCGGCGGCGCGGGCTTGGCGAGCGGAAATTCCATGATGACTTCGGCTCCGTGCGGCTTCAGGTTGCGGGCGCGGATTTCGCCGTGATGTTCCTTCACGATGCCGTAGCAGATGCTCAGGCCCAGGCCGGTGCCCTTGCCGATCGGCTTCGTCGTATAGAAGGGATCGAAGGCGCGGTCGGGATCGGGGAATCCGGGGCCGGAATCGGCGAAACGCACTTTCAGCCGGCCTCCTTCCGAATATCCTTCCACCCAAATCCGCCTTTCCGAGGCGCGGTCCAACGCGTCGGCGGAGTTGTTGAACAGGCTGAGGAATACTTGCAGGAACTGGCTTTCGTCCAAATCCAGGCGCGGCAGACCCGGCTCGAAATTCAGCGTTACCTGTATCCCGCGAATGCGCAGATTGTATTCGAACAGCACAAGGGCGCGCTGGACGATCATGCCGATATCGGAGCGGCACCGCTCGGAAACGCGGGGCCGTGCGAAGCTGATGAGGTTCTCGATGATGTGTTTCATGCGGCGCGCTTCGTGCCCCAATTTATCGAGGCGTTCGCGCTCCGCGTCGGTGCGGGCCTCGGCATGAAGCAATTGCGCGTAGCCGACCACGGCCGTGAGCGGATTGTTCAATTCGTGGGCCACGCTGGCGACTAACCGTCCCAGCGCCGCGAGCTTTTCCGACCGCACCAATTCCGCGGTACGCTTCTGCACTGTTCTCCGCAGCATGATCACCCAGATCAGCACAAGGGCGATGGCGAGCATCGTCAAAGCGAGCGCCGTCAGGGTGGTCTCGAGCGTCCACCACGGCGCGTTCCGCACCACCTGAATATCCTCCGGTGAACCCAACAAGATGCGGAAGGACGAAATCCCCGGCGAATCGTAATTGCTGAAATAGCGCCTCGAGCGGTCCTCCTGCACGCTGCAAATCCCCGTGAGCTGCACGATGCTGCCTTCGCGCAATTTGCTTAGGTCCGGGGCGGAAGCGGCGCCGTCGAGTTCCGCATTGAAGGTGAAACCACCGTCCTGCAGAACAAGGACCTGCTCCCTGGCATTGGCCGCGCGGCTCAGCAGACGCCCTTCGATGACAACACGCTGATTGTTGAATTTTCCGTCGAGCGCCAATTGCGGCGTAATCGCGGGAACCGAAGGCGTTTCTCCGTTGCCTACTTTTCTGATCACCGCGTCCTCAAGCACGGGTGAATACTCGCCCGGCAAGGCGTAGCCCACGGCGTCAATCAAATCTCCGGGTTGGGCGGGGTTGTCTGTCCGGACCTGAAGGCCCCCGGTCGCGTCCTGGATATACACATCAGCGCTCCCGGCGCGGTGCATCGTTACCACTCCGCGAACGCGCTGCTGGCGGTTGGCATTTCCTCTGGGAGAGAATTGCAGGAGATCGCTAATCGGGATGGCCGGCACGGAAAAAGGATCCGGAGGCGCCGGCTCGAGGATTTTCACGTCGCTCAGGTTGGGAAGATAGAACGCCAGCCCCACCAATTGGCGGGCGTTATTGAACCGCGTGCCGAAGACTCCCCGCACCCGCACCTTGGCGTCAATCATGTGTTCCGGTTGAAAGGCGCTTTGGAAGAGAGGTGTGTGGACGTTCACGGGGCCAAGGCTGGTATACAGCTCGAAAGCGACGTGCCCGATTTCGTCGGTGCTCATGGGGTGCACGATGCCTTCCATCTCGACCCACTGCGAATCCTTGTTGCCGGAGACAGCATCGGCGGGCGACAGTTGCCGCGGTTCGGGCAGGCGACCCGCTCCCAACACTTGCGTGTGAGGCTGGATGATAACCGGGGCGAAACCGCCGGGGCCGGTGACGCCTTCGACCAGCACGCGTTGCCCAGCCTGCAGGTCGTCGCCTTGATCTTCGTCGTCCAAATAAATTCCAGCCGTGGAATCTTGCAGGAAGAATTCATGCCAGTCCGGATCATGGTAGGTTATCGTGCCTTCGACCCGCACCGGATAGCGAAGCTCCGCTTGTTCCGGCGAGAGCTTGCGTATTTCCTGGATGGTCGTCATGGTCGGGAGATTTGTCTGCGGCTTCGCCGGCTCCCGTTGCGCCTTCGTAGTGGCCGCTACGCTCGGACCGGCCTCGATGTTCCGGAAGGTTGGATCCTGCAAAACCACGGTATAACGGAAATGAACTGGGAACCCCGTAACCTCGATATATTCGCCGGGCTTCACGTGATTGGCGGCGTCTCCCTCGATTGGGAGCGCACCCGATTCATCGGCGATCACGAAAATGTGATCGCGCACGTTCCGGCTGACCACCTCGCCCCGCACCTCGACGCGATGCCCCGTAGCCACGAGCGGGCGCGCCAGAAAGAGAGCGCGCAGCGAAGCCATCCGAACCGGGTCCGAGGGCGGCGCACCCTCGACGCGCACATCCTCCGCGTCCGGCACAAGAAGCTCGATGGCCGGCATCGTCGGATCAACGCCAGGGGGAGCTTCACCGGCGACGCCGCGAATCGCCACATCGGCGTCCACGAGCGTGTGGGGATCGGCGTCCGCGGCCTGTAGCACGAACACCGGGAAATGGACGCTTTTCCCTTCCGTCGAGTCCTCAACCAGATGTCCTTCTTCTTTGAGAGCGAAGTCGAGCAGCAGATGTCCGTCTTTCTTCTCGGCAGTGCGCACGATTCCGTGCAGCTCGATTCTGGCGGAAGCCATGCCGGAGGGCGGCAGGTTCGTGGCGGAGGCCGGCAATGGATTCGGCTGCGCCGCCCTCCCCACCACTTCGATTGCGACATTCGCAAGGCCCGCGTCGCCGGACGCCATCGCGTTGCCGGAATCCGCGGTAGTGTTGGCCTGGACCTCGATCAGGTCGCCCAGATGCAAATTCCAGTCGCGGTCGAAGCGGCGGATGCGGATGGCGCCCGTCGAGTCCTGGGCATACAACTCGCGCGCCTCGAAATCATAGTAGGTGACTACGGCGCGGAAGCGCGCGCGGCTTCCGGCGTGCTTCGCTTTCAAGCTGGCGATTTGATCCCCGCGAACGAGAACTCCGGCGCCGTAATTGTTCCTTATGTATTGCCAGGCCGAGGCAAGCATCAGCGCGAACAAACACACCAGCGTCAGTTGGAGTGCTCTTTGCGGCCCCCAGCGAATTTCGGTTTGATGTGGAATTTTCCGCAGTTGCACGTTGCGATTTTCCGAAGTTTAGTTTCGGTGAACCTGAGGTACAAGCCAATGGTACGGGGGTCCAAAACGGCCAGTACTTTTCGCCTCCCTGTGGGTTTTCGCGGAATGGCTCTCGCCTCCTATTCCACTCAAAATGAGTGAGTTAGAGGAAGAAAAGTTACGGCTGCTAGGGTTGCGCCGTTCCGCCGGGAGCGGCAGGGGCGCCGGGGCTGGACGCCGGGGCGGGAGACGCCTGTTCGAGCGCCAGATAGGCGCGGCCGAAGGCGGATTGCTGCGTCCCGGCGCCGATCACCACGGCCTCGACGGCGTAGCGGCCCGTGGGCAATTTCCCGAGCGGCAGGCTGATGCGGAACGACGCCGTGTGCGTCTTCTCGTCCACTTCGGCCGGCGCCAGCAAGGGCGTGGCGTTCACTTGGATTCCGTCGCGGAAGAAAATCAAGCCGGCGCGCAACGCGCTCGAATCGAACGCCCCCGACTGGCCGGTTTTCTCCGGGTAATACGCTTGGAAGAAAACGTAAAGCGTCTGGCTCGGATTGAAAAATCGCGTGACGCTGGGCACGATTTTTTCTCCCGCCATCTCGAGCGGCGAGGCTTCCATCTTCGCCCGACCCCCCTGTCCAACCCCTTGTCCTTTGGCCTCGACCTCGGACGATTTTTCCACCGGCACGAGCTGGCTCGATAGCAGGACGGTGCTGAGGGTCATGCGCGAAGCCGCGCGCGGCGGAATGGCGAGATCCTGTTCGAACGTGCCCATCTTTCCGGATTCATTTTCGCGCGCCAGGAATTTCAGATGATAGTTTCCCGGCGCAAGGATCACGCCGCCTTGATAGACGAGACTGCCGCGATTGACCTGCTCGAAGCGCTGCTGGTCGAGCCGCACGCGGATGGTGTCCTGCAATTCGGCGACGGATTGCCCGGAAGGCACGGCGCGGACCTCGGCGGCGAAGTCGAAGGCGGCTTCGCGGCGGCCACCGGCGCGCGCCCAATCGAGCGCGCTCGACGAGAGTTTCGCGGAGATCGGGACGTAGACCTGCTGATCGTTCAGCCGGAACATGGCCGTCTCGACCGCGATGGGCAGCTCGACCAAGGGATTTTCCGAGCGCATGGCGTCGGCAAGCTGCTGCTCGCGGTCCTCTTGCTGGAGGTGCTGGAAATCGCGCGGGGCGTAGTAGCCGTTGCGATAGCGGACGCGCGGCGCGCCGGGCACGCTCACCTTCACGCGGATCGCGTGCCACGAGCCGTCGTGCTTCACATTCGCGCCGAGCGAATAGCCCAGCAGATAGTAGCCGGTGTTCTCGTTCTCGATCTGAGGCAGGGCATCGCTCAAATCGCCGAGATCGAAGAAAGCGCGCCCGCCGGTGTCGGTGGAAAGAGTGGCCAGCGTGTCGCGCGTGTCTTCGCGCTGGTCCGTTTGGTGATAGACGGAGGCGCCGGTAAACATCGAGTTGCCGGTGGCGGCATTGGCCGTGGCGTCTCCTCCCGGTGACGTGGCGAAAAGGCCGCGCGCGTCTATTGAATAGATGGAGACGTTGGCGCGATTGGCCGCGTCGGTGGCGGCGCGCAGCTCGGTGCGATTTTCCTCGCCGGTTTGCGTGATGCCGCTGGTGAATTCGACCACCGCCTTGCGGCCGGGAATCGGCGCGAGCACGTTCGAGATGTCTTCGATGGCGGCAAGCTTCTGGTCGGTGTTGAAGACGTTGAATTCGGTTTCATCGGCGGTGTAAGCGTCTCCCGTATATTGCTGGACGTCGTATTCGCCGTTTTGCGCCGCGCCGTAGAGCGGATTGGCGAGCTGCGAAGCAACGCCGGGAATCAGTTGCGCGATGGCCTTGGCGAGTTTGGTCCGGTCGTTCGTGAAATCCGAAAGCACGGTCAGGCGCGTGCCGAAGACGACTACGGCGGCGAGATCGGCTGGCGTCATCTGCTGCTTCAGAAATTTCTCCGCCGCGTCGTGCGCGCGGAGCAAATCCTCCGTGGCCAGGGACGTGAGATCGAAGAAGAGGACGATCATGCGGCGGTCGCGCGTCTGCTCGCCCGCGGCTTCCGCGGCCGCGGGGGTGGGGCTATCCACAGCGATCACCAGCGGCTTGGCGCTCGTCTCGCCCGCGGTTTCCACGGCTTCGATGTCCTCATAGGAAAAGGTGGAGATGGGTTGGGGCTTGCCGTCGTCGGTCACGCTGAATTGGCTCGCTTTCAAGCCCTTCACCGGCTTGCCCGAGCGGTCCGTCACTTCCACGTCTATGCGGACGACGTTCGATTCTATTCGTAAGGGGTTCGATTCTATGCGAAGGCTCCCCGCGGCCTTCGGAAGGGCGGCCTGACGCGGCGAGGACGCGCTCGGCGTCCCCTGTGCGCCTTGTGCCGTGGACGATGTCGAAGGTGCCGCGGCCGGGGCGTTCTGGCCGGCAGGCTGTTGCGCCGCCGCCGGGCCGAGCGCCAGCCCCGCCGCTAGAAAGCCAATCAGAATCTTGCTGTTGCCGTCTCGCATCACAAATCACCTTTCCCCATCATACCGCCGCCCAGCCTCCAAGGATATTTGTGGGTCGTGGCTTTAGCCACGACGTGGCGTCTGCAAAATCCGTTGGGGCTTTAGCCCCTGAAGTACTCTCGATTGGACGGGGGGTCGCCTCCTTTTGGTTTCAAGGGCCCACGCCCGTCTCTAATCGTCAGCACCGCCGATTGCTATTTAGTTGTCAAAGAGCATTCAGGTCCTCGCCAGGAGAACCCCGCCGCCAAGACGGCGGCACTACAAAATGAGCTGCTTCTTCGCTTTTGGTTCGTTTTGGCCTAATTTCAGACCCCCGGTTTTGTTGCGATTAGAACGGGTCCCGCCGCTGATGTCAAAGGACTTAGGTACGTTTCTAATAATTTCTGTCGCGATTAGAAATTGATTAGCCGGGTGATGAAGAGAGACCCTTCGGTCACGTTGTTCCCTCATGGTGACGATCCCTGGTCGGATCGTCATTTTGTACCGGGTAGAATGAGTGCCGGTCCTTATGTTTTGAACAACTTACGACGAATTCTCAGCATTATTTACTTGACACAGGTTCGCCGTGCTGCTATGCTTTTCTTGCATGGACGTAAGCCTCAATCCGGCTTCAACTTGGAGCGTAAATCGCGCTTCACGTCGGCCACTAGCTTCCGCAATGGGACCTTTTCGAGCGGTCGGCCCGTTCTTTGCTTCTTCGGTTTGCGAGGTGCTTTCATGGCTCTCCTAGAGATGCTTCACAAGTACAGCACGGACGAAAAGTGCCGCGAGATTCTGACCAAGCTCCGCTGGCCCGAAGGTGTGACTTGCCCCCGCTGCAAGGAACGGCAGGTCTGCTACATCGAATCCCGCAAGCAGTTCGAGTGTGCCTCATGCAGCTATCAATTCTCCGTCACAACCGGAACGATTTTCAATGACACCCATCTCCCACTGGAAAAGTGGTTTGCGGCTACGTTCCTTCTCTGCGAGGCGGAAAAAGGGATGTCCGCCTGCCAGATTCAGCGGACGCTCGGAATCAGCTACAAGACGGCTTGGTATCTCTGCCATCGCATTCGCGCCGCGATGGTCGAAGCGAGCAAGCCGATGCTTGACGGCAAGGTTGAAATGGACGAAACCTTCATCGGCGGAGTGAATCGCAACAAGGGCAAAGCGGCTCGCTACGATAACAAAGAAAACGTGATCGGCATCCGTCAGCGCGGCGGCGATCTCCGGTTTTTCCATGCCGCAGACATAAAGAGCGGCACTCTCGAAAAGTTCATCCGCGAGAATATCAGCGAGGATGTCGAGGTTCTTTTCACCGATGACTTCAAGGCCTATCGGAGCGCGGCGAAGCATCTTCGGAAGGACGGTCGCCACAAGACCATTCGGCACAGCCTCAAGATTTATGTGAAGGGCGACATTCACACCAATACCGTCGAATCCGCGTTCTCGCTTTTGAAGCGCGGCATCGTGGGAACATGGCATAGAATCAGCGCGAAGCATCTCCAAGCCTACTGCGAAGAAATGGCCTTTCGGTTCAACCGCCGCGAACGGCCTGATTTGTTCATAGATACGCTGCGGCACATGATTACGGCTCCCGTTCTGACTTTTCAGCGGCTGACTGCATAGAGGCGTGTCTTTTTCTATCCTCGTCGGTGAGGGCCGATATTACAATCGAGCCGTCTGACCTAAAGACCTTTTTCTTACCTGCCGCAACGTCGAAAACAGTTTTCGTTATTTCGTCCGGCACAACTGTCGTCATCGTTTCTAACTTCACATCCGCCTTATCTCGTTACGTTCTAAACTTCTTCCCTTCCAGCATGTTGAAAATATGCCACGCAGGAACCACTTCAGAGATAGCCATATTTGTGACGCTTCGTAGAGAGGGATGCTTTATCAAGCGACCATTATCTTCTCTAAGAATCTCCGTGTATTCCTCCACATGGCCACGATTAATCCCTAGCAGCATAGGCGCAAAATCTTCGTTTGATTTCCTGGGGATTCCGAAAATGAAAGGAGTCGGGAATACGAATACCGGTGAACCGCTATGGCCTGCAATGGAACGCATCTCTACTAAGTAAAACCTTTCCTCACATTGCGGGATTAACGCGACATTTCCAAACCGCATGACTGAGACGTTTATTTTAAGATAGTGCATATTTCGTCGCGCGATACGCGAGACCATGAACACGTCTGTCACGTATCCGAGCTTTAGCCGAGCAAGGTCTTCCGAGCTTACGGCTGTCTCTTTTGAACTGAATGAAAACGCGGTTTCCGAATCTTCGGGCAACGCGGCGACTGCTAAATCCAGGTCCCTATCGGTTTGAAACTTCCCTTTCGGTATTGTCAAGACTTTGAAGCCGTCAGGAATGCTATTCACACGCACGATGACATTATCCATGTCGCGGACGACGTGCTCGTTGGTGACAAGGTAATAGTAACGATGAGCGACGCGGACAGCACTGCGAATGGAAGCCATAAACCCAACAGCAAAGAAATCTGCATCCCTCTGCGCGCCTTGAGTGGTTTTGTAGATGAACGCGATGGAATCCGCGTATAGGCTCGGCGTCGAAGGCACGTCTAGGATGTCCTCCCGGTCAAAAGGTAAGCCAGTTTTCCTGCCTGTGTCAAATAAACAAGCGTGCGAATTCTGTTTCCACTTTGTACCGATTAGAATCGGGGTAGGAGGCCGCTTGCCGCCCTGCCGGGCTTCTGAAGGCGAATCTACGCGCTTTACCCATTGTAACACGTATATTATACCAAGATATAACCCAGATGTCAACCCCTAATTGGGTTACGATAAGAAGTCATGCTGTCGTTTTTCAAGGTGAGGCGAGTCCTACCGACGGCTGAGGGCGGTGATGATAATCAATGGCTCTGTTGACATCCTCGCTACGACGATGAAAATTCGGCGTATCCGACCGTTCGGAATGGTTGTTTTCTATCGAGACAGGAGGTGCGATGGCCGAAGTCGGACTCCTGCCGTTTGCCCGTG
>Ga0187817_10000664_pt1 | contig 15345 bp, 14 predicted proteins | sample NC_wetland_sal_i_17_FD_132431 | JGI IMG/M metagenome (GOLD analysis project Ga0187817, IMG submission 132431) | Wetland sediment microbial communities from Neuse River Estuary, North Carolina, USA - SO4_2 | ecosystem: Environmental > Aquatic > Freshwater > Wetlands > Sediment | place: USA...
CGCCCTGATTACTCCGTAATGCGAGACTATTTGCGCGCTTCTTTTCCACCGGTAACGATTTGACAGGCAGGGGTGCATTACCCATGTTCCCGGCGGCCTGCAAACTGCGACTTAGACGTGGAATAGGCAAAAAGCTCTAAAAATCATTGGGTTAACATGGATCTTGTACTGGTAGAGTCGCCCGCTAAGGCGAAAACGATCAATAAGTATCTGGGTAAGGGCTACGAAGTTCTGGCCTCGTTCGGCCATGTCCGCGACCTTCCGGCCAAAACCGGTTCGGTCGAGCCTGATGCCGATTTTCGCATGGTTTGGGAGGTCGATCCCAAGGCGCAGAAGCGCCTGAACGACATCGCCCGGGCGGTCAAAGACGCCGATAAGCTGATCCTGGCAACCGACCCCGATCGCGAGGGCGAGGCGATCTCCTGGCACGTCTTGCAGGTGCTGAGGGAGAAAAAGGCGCTCAAGTCCCAGCCGGTCGAGCGCGTGGTATTCAACGCGATCACCAAACAGGCGGTCACGGATGCGATGGCGCATCCGCGCAAAATCGACCAGGCTCTGGTGGACGCCTATCTGGCGCGCCGGGCGCTGGACTACCTCGTCGGCTTCACACTGTCGCCGGTGCTGTGGCGCAAGCTGCCGGGCGCGCGATCCGCCGGCCGTGTGCAATCGGTCGCCTTGCGGCTGGTTGCCGACCGCGAACTGGAAATCGAAAAATTCGTTCGGCAGGAATATTGGTCGCTGATCGCCACGCTGGCGACGCCGCGCAACGAAACTTTCGAGGCGCGGCTCACCGGCGCCGACGGCAAAAAACTGCAGCGTCTGGACATCGGCTCGGCAGCAGAAGCCGAAGCGTTCAAAAAGGCCCTCGAAACCGCCGCCTTCAGCGTCACCTCGGTTGAGGCCAAGCCGCTCAAGCGCCACCCCTATCCGCCGTTCACGACATCTACTTTGCAGCAGGAAGCAAGCCGCAAACTCAGCTTTGCGCCGGCGCATACGATGCGCGTGGCGCAGCGGCTCTATGAAGGCGTCGATATCGAAGGCGAGACCGTCGGTTTGATCACCTATATGCGAACCGATGGCGTCGAGATGGCCGAAGAGGCGATCGGTGCGATCCGCCGCGTGATCGAGGGCGATTACGGCCGCGACTATGTTCCCTCAGCGCCGCGCCGGTATCAGACCAAGACGAAGAATGCGCAGGAAGCGCATGAGGCCATTCGTCCGACCGAGTTGTCCCGCCGCCCCAGCGAGACCAAGCGTTTTCTCGACCAGGATCAGGCTAAGCTTTACGAGCTGATCTGGTTGCGCAGCGTGGCGAGCCAGATGGAATCGGCCGAGCTCGAGCGCACCACCGCCGAGATCGAGGCCAATGTCGGGGGACGCCGCTTGGAGCTGCGTGCCACCGGTACAGTGGTGAAGTTCGACGGCTTCCTGGCGCTTTATCAGGAAGGACGCGACGAAGATCCCGAGGATGAGGATTCGCGCCGGCTGCCGCAAATGTCGGCGGGAGAACGGCTTGCGAAGAAGTCGATCGCGGCCGACCAGCACTTTACCGAGCCGCCGCCGCGCTATTCCGAGGCCTCGCTGGTCAAGCGCCTGGAGGAGCTCGGCATCGGCCGGCCGTCGACCTACGCCTCGATCCTGCAAGTGCTCAGGGACCGCAAATACGTCCGGCTCGACAAGCGGCGCCTCTATCCAGAGGATCGCGGCCGCATCGTCGTCGCCTTCCTCGAAAGCTTCTTCGCCAAATATGTCGAATACGACTTCACGGCGCGTCTAGAAGAACAGCTCGATCTGATCGCCGACCGCGAAATCGATTGGCGCGAAGTGTTGCGGGATTTCTGGTGCGATTTCATCGCTGCGATCGACGAGACCAAGGACTTGAAAATGTCCGCGGTGATCGACGCGCTGGACAGCCTGCTCGCGCCGCATTTGTTTCCGCCGCGCACCGACGGCAGCGATCCGCGGCAATGTCCCAATTGCGGCAATGGCCGGCTGTCGCTCAAACTGAGCAAGTTCGGCGCTTTCATCGGCTGCTCCAATTATCCCGAATGCCGCTATACGCGGCCGCTCTCGATCCCGGCCGATGGTTCGGCCGATATCGGCACCAAGGTCCTCGGCCAGGATCCGGAATCCGGCCTTGAGGTGACGGTGCGCAGCGGCCGCTTCGGTCCCTATTTGCAACTTGGCGAAGCGGTCAATGGCGAGAAGCCGCGCCGTGCCGGGCTGCCGAAAGGAACGGCGCCCGATCAAGTTGATCTGCAGCGCGCACTCGCTCTGCTCTCGTTGCCGCGCGAAGTGGGCCGCCATCCCGAGGACGGCGAGCCGATCCGCGCCGGCATCGGCCGGTTCGGACCCTACGTTCAGCACGGCAAGACCTACGCCAGTCTCGAATCGCCGGAAGACGTGTTCACGATCGGTCTCAATCGAGCGGTGACGCTCATCGCCGAGAAGCGCGCCAAGGGCTCGCGCGGACGCCGCTTTGGCGCCGATCCGGGACGGCCGCTGGGCGACCATCCGGTCAAAGGCGGCGCGGTCGCTGCGAAGAACGGCCGCTATGGCCCCTATGTCAGCCACAACGGCGTCAACGCGACGCTACCGGCCGACAAGACGCCCGAGACGGTGACGCTTGAGGAAGCGGTGGCGTTGATCGACGCGCGCGCGGAGCGCACCGCGCCGGCGCCGCACGCGCGCCCGCGGCGAACCAAGCGGCCGTCGCCGGGGACCGCGAGGCACATCAAGGCGTCATCGAAACGACCGCCCGGAAGCGCCCCAAAGCGCCCCGCACATAATCCACGCAAGACGACGCAAGCCGCCGAATAATCTTCACGCACTACGCCGCAGGCCGAATTGGCCGGCGAGCCGCCCATGAGACAAGTGCCCTCAAGACGCCTGCCCTCACGCGAGGAACTTGTCGCCTTCATCCGCGAACGCAGCGGCAAGGTCGGCGTCCGCGAAATTGCGCGCGCGTTCGGCGCCAAAAATGCAGATCGTGCCGCGCTCAAGCGCATGCTGCGCGATTTGGCCGATGAAGGCCGCATCGATCGCAGGCGCAAACGGCTGCATCACGCCGGCACTTTGCCGCCGGTCGTTCTCGCCGACGTCACCGGCCGCGACAGCGACGGCGAACTGTTGGCCCGCCCGACCGAGTGGGACGAAGAGGTCCACGGCGCGCCGCCGGTCATCCGCATCCATACACCGCGCCACGCCCGCCCCGACGCGGTCGCCGGCGTCGGCGACCGCGCGCTCCTTCGCATCGAGCGATCCACGGCTGAGGAAACGAGCGCACGGGTCATAAAACTTATCGACCGCGCCAAACACCGCGCGCTCGGTATTTTCCGCGCGCTTGCGGGCGGCGGTGGCCGGCTGGTTCCGATCGACAAGAAGCAACTCGGCCGCGAACTTGCGATTGCCGCCGAGGCGGCAGCGGGCGCCACCGACGGCGATCTCGTTGCCGTCGAGGTGAGCCGGCACGGACGATTTGGCCTTCCGAGCGGCCGTGTCATCGAGCGGCTCGGCTCGCTCAAGACCGAGCGCGCCGTGAGCCTGATCGCCATTCACGCCCACGACATTCCGCATGTCTTCACGCGGGCCGTCCTTGCCGAAGCCGAGGCGGCGCATGCAGCCTCCCCGGCCGGACGCGAAGATTGGCGCCAGGTGCCGTTCGTCACCATCGATCCGCCCGATGCCAAGGACCACGATGACGCGGTCTATGCCACGCCCGATCCGCGCAATCCCGGCGGCCATATTGTCAGTGTCGCGATCGCCGATGTGGCGCACTACGTGCGTCCGGGATCACAGCTCGATCGCGAGGCGGAAAAGCGCGGCAACTCCGTCTATTTCCCCGACCGGGTGGTGCCGATGCTGCCCGAGCGCATCTCCAACGATTTGTGCTCGCTGCGACCGAATGTAGATCGCCCGGCGCTGGCGGTGCGCATGATGATCGGCGCCGACGGCCACAAGCACTCGCACAGCTTTCATCGCGTCTTGATCCGCTCGGCGGCACGGCTGCATTACGAACAAGCGCAGCTCGCGGTCTCGGGCCGTACCGACGAGATCACCGAGCCGATCGCCGACAAGATTTTGGCGCCGCTGTACGCCGCTTGTCGCGCGGTGCTGCACGCCCGAAATGAGCGCGGGCCGCTTGATCTCGACATTCCGGAACGCAAAATCGTTCTCAAATCGGACGGCACCGTCGATCGGGTGATCATGCCGCAACGGCTCGAGGCGCACCGCTTGATCGAGGAGTTCATGATCCTCGCCAATGTCGCGGCTGCGGAGACCTGCGAGCGCGCCAAGGTGCCGCTGATCTATCGCGTCCACGACGAGCCATCGCCGGAAAAGCTCAACGCGTTGCGCGAGTTTTTGGCCACGCTCGACATCTCGCTGCCGAAGGGCGGGACGCTTCGCCCCGATGGCTTCAATCGCATTTTGTCACGAGTGAAGGGCCGCGACGTCGAACGGCTGGTCAATGAAGTGGTGTTGCGCACACAAGCACAGGCTGAATATGCGTCCGAGAATTTCGGCCATTTCGGCCTCAATCTGCGCCGCTACGCGCATTTCACTTCGCCGATCCGCCGCTATGCCGATCTCATTGTCCATCGCGCGCTGATCCGCACGCTCAAACTCGGGGCCGACGGCTTGCCCGACGGTGCCGATACGCGCGGGCTCGCCGAGATCGCGGCTAACATCTCCACCACCGAACGCCGAGCCATGAAGGCCGAGCGCGAAACCGCCGATCGGCTGATCGCTCATTTCTTGGCCGACCGCGTCGGCGCGATTTTCGACGGGCACATTTCCGGGGTGACGCGCGCCGGACTGTTCGTCGAACTCGACGAAACCGGCGCGGACGGTTTTATTCCGGCGCGCACTATCGGCGAGGAGTATTTTCGCTTTCACGAGGCTGGCCGCGCTTTTGTCGGCCGCTCGGGGACGCACCGGCTCGGCGATCCCGTTACCGTCGAACTCGTTGAGGCGGCGCCGGTCGCCGGCGCGCTGCGCTTCAGGCTCGTCGATCAGCGTGCGGGCCGCCCTGCACCTATGACGAAGCGGGCTGGACATCCACCGCGACAAGGTACGAAATTTGGCCCGAAAGTTGGCTCGAAATCCGGGGCAAAATCCGCACGTGGCCGGCACGGTCGCGGCCGCCGCTAAGCAAAGAGAATTTTTTGATGGATGACGATTTGAGCGTCAGCGCCGGCGGAACAGCAGCGGATCGCGCCGCGCGGCTCACGCGCAGCATGCGCGATCAGTCGTTTCCGAATCTCAAACCGCGCGATTCCGCAACGCTGATTCTGCTCGATCGCTCCGGCGAAGTGCCGAAGGTTCTGCTGGGCCGCCGGCACCAGCGTCATCGCTTTCTGCCCGGCAAATTTGTGTTTCCTGGCGGCCGCATCGAACCTGTCGATCGCCTGATGGCGGCGGCGGCAGCGCTGCACGAACATCACGCCGGAAAGCTGATGCGGCGCGTGCGGCGGCCGAGTCTCGCTAAAGCCGCCGCGTTTGCGCTCGCCGCGGTGCGCGAAACCTACGAAGAAACCGGGATCATGCTCGGTGTGCCCGTGCCCGAAGCGATGCATGTGCCGCCCGGACCGTGGCAGGCCTTCGCCAAAGCAAAAGTCGCGCCCGACCTCAGCGCCGTCCACTTTATCGCCCGCGCTATTACGCCGCCGCGGCGGCCGCTACGTTTCGACAGCCGATTCTTCACCGCCGATGTCTCGGCAATCGCGCGCCGCGACGACGGCTTTGTTGGTCCCGATAAAGAACTCGTTGAGCTGGTCTGGTTGCCGATCACGCAAGCCCGCGAGCTCGATGTTCCGGGCATTACCGCGGTCGTGCTCGAAGAGCTGCAGGACCGCATCGCCGCCGGGATGAGCCACGATCATCCGGTGCCGCTCTATCGGATGCTGCACAAGCGCTTTGTCCGGGAAATCCTGTGATCGGGGCCACCACGCCCGGCAAAGTTTCTTTCCGCAGCGCTTTCTTGACAATCGCAGCTTGCTGACTAGGTTTCGCCGAATGCGGCAATACCGAGGGTCCCATGGCCAAGAATACGACGATCAAGGTCAAGCTCGTGTCCAGCGCGGACACCGGCTTTTATTACGTAACGCGCAAGAATTCGCGCACCATGACCGATAAATTGGTCAAGAAGAAATACGATCCGGTCGCCAAGAAGCACGTCGAATTTCGCGAATCCAAGATCAAATAGGTCCCAATCGGCTAGTTGCTTGTGATGCTTCGGCCATCCGTGTTTTGGCACGCCCGATGGCCTAAAAGCGTGGACGCCCCGAGCGAGAGGCAACGAGAGCGATGCCGTTTTATGCAGAGCGCGGCCCGCTGGGCCGATAAAATGGTGGCCGGCCGGGAACGGTGTCATGAGGAGGCCACTCGCACCGCCCCCGTGCCGGCCGAACCCCACGGACCCAGGAGATGCGGCGGACCTGAGCATTCCGCAGGGTTTTCAATGAATTCGCAAGAGTTTTTCGCGCGATTTCTTCGCGTCACCACACTCGCTGCATAGCCCCAGTCATCAGCGAGCAGGCCTACTATGTGGGAAGGCTAACGGAACGGCTGGCGAAATCAACTATCAAGTCTGCGGTCGCGCGTCCCGTCGTCGTCAACCACAATAATTGTGATTAATCCGCGTTCGGCCCTCGGCCGCGATCGCGGTTACGCGCTACCTAAGAAGCGGCGTACCGTCTCAATAAATTTGCCGACCGAAATCGGTTTGGACAAATAAGCTTCGCAGCCGCCGGCCAGGATGCGCTCCTCGTCGCCTTTCATGGCGAAGGCGGTGATGGCGACCACCGGGATGTGCCGCAGCTCTTGATCCTCCTTCAGATGTTTCGTGACTTCCAGTCCCGACACCTCCGGGAGCTGAATGTCCATCAAGATCAGATCCGGCCGGTGCTTGCGCGCGAGGTCGAGCGCCTCGATGCCGTTGCGCGTCGCCAGCGTGGCGTAACCGTGCGCCTCCAGAAGATCGTGGAAGAGCTTCATATTAAGCTCGTTGTCCTCCACAATCAGGACGGTTTTGGCCATCCCCGGTTTCCTTATTCGCTCTGCCGGCGCAAGCTCAGCGGTTGAAAGAATCACGGCGGTGGCTAGCGCTAAGCCGCAAAGCTAGGCCCGATTTCTTGCGGAAACGCAAACCCATGCAAAAGCAGCCGCCGTATTCTCATGAAACGGCCGAAATGCTGGCGGTTCAAGCGCTTGCCTTCGTGGCCGAGGACGATACCCGGCTGAGCGGCTTTATCGCGTCGACCGGCATCGCGGCGCAATCGATCCGCGACGCCGCCCGCGAGCCTAACTTTCTCACCGGCGTGCTCGAGCATATTATGGCTGACGAGAATCTCCTGATCGCCTTTGCCGACAGCGCCGGCATCGATCCCGCCGAAGTGGCCCGCGCCCGCCAAGCGCTCGGCAAAGTATGGGAGCGCGATTTGCCGTAAGGGGCCGCCGTGAGCACGAACCCTGGCTTCTGCCGCGACTGTCTCACCGACGCGGCGCCCGCGCAGGCGCGCTGCAGTGCTTGCGGCTCGCCGCGCCTCGTCCGGCATCAAGAGCTCGAGACGCTCTCCGTCGCGCACATCGACTGCGATGCGTTCTACGCCACGGTAGAGAAGCGGGACGATCCCAGCCTCGCGGCCGAGCCGGTGATCGTCGGCGGCGGCAACCGCGGCGTCGTGGCGGCCGCTTGCTATGTCGCGCGCATCTATGGCGTGCGGTCGGCGATGCCGATGTTTCAGGCGCTGCGGTTGTGTCCGCACGCCAAGGTCATCCGCCCCAATATCGAAAAATACGCCAAAGTCGGACGCGAAGTCCGTCGAATGATGCTGGCGCTCACGCCCGCGGTTGAGCCGCTCTCGATCGATGAAGCGTTTCTCGATCTTTCCGGCACCGCGCGCCTGCACGGCATGTCACCGGCCAAGGCGCTCGCGCGTTTTGCCGCCGAAGTGGAGAACAAGCTTCGCATCACGGTTTCGATTGGACTGTCCTGCAATAAATTTCTGGCCAAGGTCGCGTCCGATCTCGACAAACCGCGCGGCTTTGCCGTGCTCAGCGCTGAGGATGCACCGGCCTTTCTCGCACCCAAGCCGGTGAGCTTCATTTTCGGCGTCGGTACGATCAGCGCCGCGCGTTATGCGCGCGACGGCCTTCATCGCATTGCGGATCTACAGCAGGCCGGAGAAATCGAATTGATGCGACGCTACGGCGAGGAAGGACGGCGCCTGTCCCGACTGTCTCGCGGCATCGACGCGCGCAAAGTCGATCCGGCGCGCGACACCAAAAGCGTATCCTCAGAGACGACGTTCGAACGCGATATTGCCGATTTTCGAGAGCTGGAACGCATTCTCTGGAGTCTCGCCGAAGAGGTCTCGGCGCGGCTGAAGCACAACGAATTGGCCGGCGCGACGATAACGCTGAAGCTCAAGGCGGCCGATTTCAAGATTCGCACGCGCGCACGATCGCTCGAATCACCGACGCAACTGGCGGGCCGAATCTTTGGCGCCGCCCGGACGCTGCTCGAACGCGAAACCGATGGCACGCAATTTCGGCTGCTCGGCGTCGGCGTCAGCGCCCTTGCCTCCGCCGATGAGGCCGATCCCGCCGATCTTGTCGATGACCGCGCGGCGCTGGCGGAACACGCCGTTGATGATTTGCGCGCACGTTTTGGCGATGCGGTCCTGGTCCGCGGCCTGGGCTTCGAACCCGCCGAGAAATAGGCTACAGCATGATCCAGAAAAGTGCATACCGGTTTCCCGCCTGCGCGAAGCCCGCGTGTTGGTCTGTCGTTTCGAGTGGTGCTTCGGCGGGCGAAGGCAGGTCGGAAAAGATCATGCGCAAAAAAACTAAAGCGAAATGACCATTCGGCCTGAAGGCATTTCGCGTTAGCGGCAGGGGGTGGCGTCCTTGATATCGAGCGACGAGAGCTTTCCGTTGATAACGAAGTTGTTGTAATCGAGAGCGAGCGCACGCGAAATGCCGTTGGCATAGAGCTCGAACCTGATGGCATAAGCCGGTGTCTGCTCTGCATCATTTTCCGTCTTACCACGCTCGAAATAGCTGACGGTGACGGGCCAGCGCGGCACCGAAGCAAGCTTCGGTTCAGCGGCCGCCGCGTCGTCGTGATTGCGTTCGTCGGGTTTGATCTCGTGGCCGATAACGGTGAGCGTATCGAAGACTTTGTCTCCGGTTTCCGAACCGTCATAGACCGGAAAGCTCAGAACGGTCTGACCGGCGCGCGCAGCCTTGATCACACGTACCATGTGCTCGGTCGGAAGTACGACGCCGGGAGCAAGGCTGAGACTTTTTTGCTGCGGCTTTTCCAAGGCCACCGCGGTCTTGGTGGCCTCGCGTTCGGCGCGGCCGTCCACCGAGTCGACAAGGTTCTCGTCGACAAAATTTTGCGAGGCGAATTTAAAGCTCTTGGCATCGGCCCCTTCCCACGTCGTCGACCGCAGGTCGCTGGTGGAAACTTTGCCTTCTCCGCTGTCGAGCTCCGACACCTGCCGAAATTCGAGCGAATAGCCTTGGCAGGCGCTGCCGCCAAAATCATAAAGAATGCGCCCGCGCACACCGGCTAGTTGCGAATTGGCGCGTGTCGTTCCCAGCGACAGATCATAGATCGCGCGGTGCGGAATCAACGTAACCGGCGCGGTTGCGCTCTCCTCGCCCTGTGCGATCGAAAACGAGGCGAGAACCAGCAGGCCGAGGGACAACAAAGCCGCGCGCATTGCGAACACGTGATCCAGGATCATTATTCAGCTGACATTGCTCGTTGCCGAGATCGCCCCCCCGGTCTCTCCCTCTCTTACGCCGACTTTTCCGGCATTATTGCGATTGCCCGCGAACATAGGCAGCTCACCGGCGTCCCGCAACAGCCATCACACCGCTTGCGCGCGGTGCAGTCTTCGGACAGAAAACGCTGCGCCCAACAACATTGCGGAGTTAACCATGGCCGGATCTGCCGAAAACAAGTTGCGGGAGCTTGGTATCAATCTGCCGAAGCCGCCGGCACCGATAGCGAATTATGTTCCTTTCGTGCGCACGGGCAATCTCTTGACCGTTTCAGGTCAGCTCTGCTTTGACGGGGACGGCAAGCTTGTCGCCAAGGGACAGCTTGGCGGTGCGGTGTCCATCGACGACGGGCAAAAAGCAGCGCGCGCTTGCGCCATCAATCTGCTCGCTCAGGTCAAGGTCGCGATCGGCGATCTCGACAAGGTCGTTCGCGTGGTTCGGCTGGGCGGCTTTATCAATTCGGCGGCCGGCTTCGGCGACGGGCCAAAAGTGATGAACGGCGCCTCCGACCTGATGGTTGCGGTGTTCGGCGACAAGGGCAAGCACGCGCGCTCGACGGTCGGCGTGGCGGCGCTGCCGGCCGACGCCGCAATCGAGGTGGAAGGTGCGTTCGAGGTGTCCTGATCCGGTAGCTGTTCCGTGACGCCGCCGCTTGATTGGCTGACCGCGCGGCCGATTGCGCATCGCGGGCTGCACGATCCGACGCAAGGCCTGATCGAAAACACCGCCGCTGCGGTGCGCGCCGCGATCACCGCCGGCTACGGGATCGAAGTCGATGTGCAGCTCAGCGGCGACGGCGAAGCTATGGTCTATCACGATGATGCGCTCGGTCGGCTTACCGAGGGCGAGGCCAGGCTCGATCGGCTCAGTGCAGCCGAACTCAAACGGGTGCCGTTCCGCGACGCCAGCGAACGGATGATGACCCTTGGCGATCTCTGCGATCTGGTCGGCGCCCGCACGACGATTCTGATCGAACTCAAAAGTCGCTTCGACGGCGACGTACGGCTCGCCAACCGTGTTGCCGAGGTCCTCACTCCCTATGCCGGCCCGGCGGCACCGATGTCGTTCGATCCGTGGCAGATCAAGGCGCTGCGACACAAGGCGCACAGCCTCGCTTGCGGGATCGTTGCGGCCAAGTACCGGCCCCATCCATATTGGGATCTGATGCCGGCTTGGATGCGTCATGGAATGGGCTACTTGCTGACGGCTTTAGCCGCGCAGCCGCAATTTGTCGCTTATGCGGCAGCCGATTTGCCGGCGCTCGCACCCTTATTCGCGCGCAAGCTTTTGCGTTTGCCATTGCTGGCCTGGACTATTCACACCGACGCGGAGCGCCGGCACGCGCTGCGCTGGGCTGATCAGATTGTTTTCGAAGGATTCAGACCGTGAACGGCCGGAAGAATCGAGGACGCCGCGCATGACCGAGTTGCGCATCAGCGTTGCGGAGACAATCGACGCGGTCGAGGCCAGCGAATGGGACGCCTGTGCGAACCCGCAGGCAGGCGCCGGCATCGCCAAGGACGAACGCGGCGCCGGCGATGGGCGGCAGGCAGTGGATACGAGCGCTGCGGCGGAGCGGGCTTACAATCCTTTTATTTCGCATGCCTTCTTGGCGGCCTTGGAGCAATCCAATTCGGTCGGTCCGCGTACCGGCTGGCAGCCTCGGCATGTGCTCGCGCGCACCGCCGACGGCGCGCTGGTCGCGGCTGCGCCGTGCTACCTCAAGAGTCACTCGCGCGGCGAATACGTGTTCGACCATGGCTGGGCCGAAGCCTATGCGCGCGCCGGCGGCAGCTATTACCCCAAAATGCAGGTCGCGGTGCCGTTCACTCCCGCAACCGGGCGGCGTCTGTTGGTGCGCGACACTGCCAATTCCGAAAGTATCGCCCGCGCGCTTGCGTCCGGTCTCGTCGAGATTTGCAAGATTTGCGACGCATCCGGCGTGCACGTGACCTTTGCGCCCGAAGCGGAATTCCGCCTCCTCGGCGAACTTGGCTATCTGCAGCGCACCGACCAGCAGTTTCACTGGGAGAATCGCGGTTTTGCAAATTTCGACGAATTCCTCGGCGCGCTCACCGCGCGCAAGCGCAAGACCATCCGCCGTGAGCGCCATGACGCTCTGGCCAACGGCATCAGCGTGCATTGGCTCGCCGGCAGCGATCTTACCGAGGAAATTTGGGACACGTTTTTCCAGTTCTACATGGAGACCGGTTCACGAAAATGGGGCCGCCCGTACCTGACGCGGCCATTCTACTCATTAGTCGGTCAAAGCATGCGCCAGCACATCGTGCTGATCATGGCCAAGCGCGCCGGCCGCTGGATTGCCGGTGCCATCAATTTCCTCGGCTCGCATTCGCTGTTCGGCCGCCATTGGGGCGCGATCGAACACCATCCCTTCCTGCATTTCGAACTCTGCTACTATCAGGCCATCGATTACGCCATCGCCCACAAATTGCCGCGCGTCGAGGCCGGAGCGCAGGGCGAGCACAAGATCGCCCGCGGCTATCTGCCGAGTACGACTTATTCGGCGCATTACATTGCCGATCCCGCCTTGCGGCGCGCCATCGCCGACTACCTGGCGCGCGAGCGCGCTTATGTCGCCGCCGCGAGCGCCGAACTTGCTACATTCGCGCCGTTCCGCAAGAATTTCGTCCTCGAACCCGATTGATTGCGCGGGCGTTGGGCGCGGCGAATTGCCGGCCTATGCTAAAACGCTGCCGGCAGCTTGGAGAGCGCAATGGCGAACTATGATCCAAACAACATCTTCGGCAAAATCCTTCGCAGCGAATTGCCGGCCTACAAGGTGTTCGAGGACGATAAAGTGTTCGCGTTCCTCGACATCATGCCGCGGGCTCCCGGGCATACGCTGGTGATCCCCAAGAATCCAGCCCGCACCATCATCGACGTTACGCCGGATGATCTGACGCATGTGATGAAAGCCACGCAGAAGATCGCGCGCGCAGCGATGAAGGCTTTTGCCGCTGACGGCATCACGATCCAACAGTTCAACGAACCGGCGGGTGGCCAGGTCGTCTTCCACCTGCACATCCATGTTATTCCGCGCAAAGACGGCGTGCCGTTAAAGCCGCCCTTGAGCTTCAAGGAAGAGCCGGCGGTGCTTGCCGAACACGCAGCGCGGCTCGCCGCGGCATTGAAAGAATGAGCGAGGTCCTCAGCCGCCGCGGCCGCGCGAGACCCGTTCGATTTCGGCGCGAACCAAGCGCTCCACCAATCCCGGCAGATTGTCGTCCAACCAAACTTTAAGCATCGGCCGCAGCATTTCGCGCACCAGATCCTCGAGCGTCCGCGCGTTTTGAACCAGAACCGTTTGCGCAAGCGCGTTGAAAGCCGAATCGATCGCGGCGCTGGTTGCGCTGGACATCAGTCCACCGCGCTCATCGTCGTGTGCACCGCTGCTGTGGGTCACCGACATCGCCTCATTGACGACATCATGATCAATTGGCGCAGGCGGCACCGGCGCCGGACTTGAATCGATGCCGGGCGCACTAGATCGGGGCGCGGACGATGCCATGGGTTCGGTCAAATCGAGGATCGTGGAGGAACGGGGCGCTTTGGCGGTTCCGGAAAACGCGCCAATGCTTGAGGAAGGCGATTCCTGCGGCGGGGAGTAGGAATCTCCCATCGCCCGCGCGGCCCCCAGCGATGAGGCGGCAGCATCGGGATTAAGCTCAACGCCGGTGGTTTCCGCCGGACGCGGCGCCGACTTCTCCGAATCGTCTTCAGCGATAATACGGCGAATCGAAGCGAGTATTTCCTCCATCGATGGTTCTTGAGATTTGGCCGCCTGCGCCATGCCGCTTCCTCGCTTAACTCGCAGTGGCCGCGCCACGCGGCGCGAACCTGTTGCTCCGCTTCCCCGAATCACGCAGCCGGCACTCTGCAACGTTGCCGCCAGCACGGTCGTTGCGCAAGCCAACGGCGGGACCGCCGCTATCACAAAAGGCGCCGAATGTCCGCAGTGCTTGCCTACCGGCCGTCCGGAGTCCGAACGCCGATCCAGGCGTCCCGGACTTGCTGATAGTGCACCTGCGGGTCATAGATCATGACATTCAGTCCCAACCGCTGCATCGACAGCCCGCCGACTGCCGCCAGCAGTGTGTAAGAAGCAACGACGCGATCGTGTTGCGCGGTCACCAGGGCCACGCGCGCATTCACGAGTTCCTGCTGCGCGTTGAGGACGTCGAGCGTGGTTCGCTGCCCGACCCGCGCCTCTTCGCGGACACCGTTGAGCGCAATTTCGGCGGCGTTCACCTGCGCCGTGGTTGCCTCGATCTGCGCTTTGGCGGCGTCCAATTGTCCCCAGCTCTGCACCACCGTAGCCCGAGCCTGATCGCGGTTGACGTCAAGATTGAGCCGCTGCTGACCAAGGGTTTCCTTGTTTTGGCGAATGGCGGAATATTCAGCGCCGCCCTGGTAAATCGGGACCGTGAGTTGTCCCAGAATGGAGACGTTCGTTTGCCTGAGATTTTGCGGTATCGTGTCGTAGCTTTGCGTGTAGGCAGCTGTGAGCCCAAGATTGGGATAAAGCGCGCCTTCGCTGACTTTCACCGTGAGCTCGGCGACGTCGACGCCGTACATTGCCGCCAGTACAGAGGGGCTCTGCGTCTCGCCTGCGGTAATCGCTCGCTGCACCGTCGCCGGCGAGAGCCGATCGACCGGGGTGCCCGGATCGAGCCGGCCCGGATTGACGCCGATCACGCGCCGGTAGTTGGCCTGCGATGTCACGTAATTCGATTGTGACTGAAGAAGCTGCGATCGACCCGCGGCGAGGCGCGATTCCGCCTGCGCGACGTCGGTGCGTGTCACCTCGCCGACATTGAAGCGGTCACGAGTTTGTTTCAGTTGCTCGGTGAGCACTTCGACGTTGCGACGATTAAGATCGAGGATCGCCTGATCGCGCAGCAGATTCATGTAGGCAGTTGCAGCGTCGAGAAGGACTTGTTGCTCGGTGACGCGCAATGTCTCGCGCGCGCCCATCACCTGGCTTTCCGCTTGCCGCGTGCGATTGGCGGTTTGAAATCCGTTGAAAAGCGTTTCCGTCGCGGTCGCGCCGAATTGCCGGGTGCCGAGCGATTCGCCGACGCTGCTGTAGATGACAGTGTTTGGAAACGTTTGTTGGTTGACGGATTTGTTGACCTCGCGAAAGTAATTATAGCCACCAGCCGCAGTGACACTGAGTTTCGGTCGATAACCTGACAACGCCTGTGGCACGTTCTCGTCAACCGCGCGCAGCGCCGCGCGTTGTGCGTTGAGCGACGGATTGTTTTGATAGGCCTGAACGAGAGCCCACTCGAGCGTATCGGCCGATGCCGTGGCGCCATAGCCGACGGTCACGGCGGCAGTTCCGAGAACCGCCAACAGCCGAACATTCGCGCGCAGTCCCCGTCCCCGCATGACGTAGATTGCTGCTCCTCAGCCCTTCCGCCCGCCTCGAAATGAGAGTCGTTCACCGGACAATCGCGCCCCAGTCCGGCGAAACGTGCTAGCAGAAGCCCATTGCGTAACTTAAGCCACTGTTTGAGAAGC
>Ga0187817_10000665_pt1 | contig 15344 bp, 10 predicted proteins | sample NC_wetland_sal_i_17_FD_132431 | JGI IMG/M metagenome (GOLD analysis project Ga0187817, IMG submission 132431) | Wetland sediment microbial communities from Neuse River Estuary, North Carolina, USA - SO4_2 | ecosystem: Environmental > Aquatic > Freshwater > Wetlands > Sediment | place: USA...
AGCAAGCCAGATGGCTGACGATGGACAAGGTTGGGAGGCCGCTTTGACGCTCCGGAATGAGTGGTGTAAAGGCACGGCTGCCGAGCCCAATGCACTCGTTGCTTATCCCGGTGCCAGTGTTGCCATCGGTACCACGACCGGTCCAGATACCGGGATTCGAGTCACAGGCTCCACGGGGGGAGGTGGTGCATGTGAGGGTGGTTGGATCTTTGCCGGACTCGAAATCCGCGGAGGAAGCACGGCCGTCAGCTTGAACGGTCAATCCCGAACTTCTCCTTCCCGCAATTGGCGCCTTGTCGGCAACGACATGACATGTCCGAATGGAAATGGCGCTGGGGGCTGCCTTGAAACCGTCAATGTTTCGAACCTAAAAGCCTACGGCAACAACGTGCATGACACCGGAGTGGTCGGCCCGCCCACTGCTTCGTCCCTGTATCACGGCGTCTACTTCTCGACCGACACGAACCACGTGGACTTCGGATGGAACACGATTTCGAACGTGCACGGTTGCCGCGGGATGCAATTGCACTCGACCGATGGTTACGACCTGTACGATTACTCGATCCACGACAACGTGATCCATGATACGCAGTGCGATGGGATTCTGTTGGCCACCACCAACCCGTCCGAAGGTCCGATATCTGTCTACAACAACGTCATCTACAACGCTGGGAAAGGTCCGAACAATCCAGAAAGAACTGGCGCGTGGAATTGCATCTACTTGGGCACCTATACCAAGAGAGGACCAGAAGGCAGCGGCACCATAGAGGTCTATGAGAACACGATGTATAACTGCGGGAGCTTTCGAACGCCACCCTATGGGGACTCCAATACCGGTGTGCAGAGTTCGGCAGGAAAAGACCCTGTTAAAATACACCTTCATGACAACATCATCTATCAAGCCAATACCTCGGCTCCATATTTCGACAACGATAACCCATTGCCCGATGGGATCTACGGCACGAACAATGTTTTGTACGGAATCGGACCACCCCCTCGGAGCACTGTGGTTACTGGGACAATCAAAGTCAATCCGCAGTTTGTCACTGCCGGCACGGACTTTCACCTCTCGTCCGTAATCAGCTCAGCCACCGGCGTCCGAAACAAGACGACCCCAGTAGCAACCTATGATCATGACGGCAATCTGCGTCCCATTCCTCCGACCGTCGGCGCTTACGAACACGCTCCTGTTCTAGCCGTGCCGAACGGGCCTGCCAAACGCTAGTCGTCGATTCGCGTCCACATGAAAACCGCCGTTGGAATCCGAGACAACACAAGAAACGCCCTAGGCCTAGCCGTGACAGGCCCTGATCGGGTTGGGTCTTCCACGCCTCGATCCCACCCACGCTTGGCCGAGCGAACCCATGTGCTCTTTCTCATCGACCAGCTCCGCGAAATGGGCGGCGCCGAACGCAATCTCTTGAACATGATCAAGTTGTTGCCCAAGGACCGCTTCCGCTCGACGCTCGTCACCTTCAAGATCGACCCGCGCTTGGGCATATTTGAAAACTTTCCCTGTCCCTGGCGCCTGTTTCCCCTGCGCCGCACGTATGACTGGAATGCGCTTCAGGTTGCGCTGCGGCTCTGTAAACTCATTCGTACCCAACAGGTCCGCATTGTCCACACCTTTTTCGAAACCTCCGATCTTTGGGGCGGCCTGATCGCCAAACTGAGCGGCGCGCCGGTGCTGATTTCCAGTCGACGTGACATGGGAATCCTGCGCGCCCCCAAGCACCAGCGGGCCTACCGTCTGCTAAGCCCGCTGTTCAACATGGTGCTCGCCGTATCGCATGAGGTGCGTGCCTTCTCGATACGGCATGACGGCTTGGATCCTCGAAAAGTCTTGACCCTCTATAACGGCATCGACATAGACCGCGTCGCCTTGACCACGGATGTCCGAACCTTGCGCGCCTCGATGGGCCTCGGCGGCGCTTCACACCTGGTCGCTACCGTGGGGCACATCCGCCCGGTAAAAGGTGTCGATGCCTTAGTCCGCGCGGCCGAAAAGGTCTGCCACGAATTTCCGCGCGCCGTGTTCCTCGTGATCGGCGACGTGCACGCGCCCCATCACTTCCATCAATTGTTGGAGCTGACCGCATCGCTCGGACTAAACGAAAACGTGCGTTTCCTTGGGCCGTCAGAAGACGTCTTTTCGATGCTCCAGATGAGCGATGTTTTTTGCCTGCCCTCCCGGAGTGAGGGTTTCTCCAACGCGCTCCTGGAAGCCATGGCCTGCGGTTTGCCGTGCGTTGCCACCCATGTGGGAGGGAATTCCGAAGCGGTGGAAGAGGGCCAGAGTGGATTTCTAGTCGAGAGCGGAGATGCCGATGCGCTCGCAGATCGAATCCGGACTCTGCTGCGACAGCCGGAGCGCGCCAGGGAGATGGGCCGCCAAGGCCGCCGTATCGTCGAAGACAAGTTCACGATGGAAGCTATGATGTCGCGACTCGTCGAGTTGTATGACGCCCTCGCAGGCGTTCACCCTGCCGCGTATCGGACCATGATGGGTAGCGAGACGGGAAGGGCTGAAACGTGATGCGATTCAAGTATCTATTCCTGATATGTGTGCTCGGTTCTGGCCAATTGTTAGCCCAGTCCACCCCTCGCCCAGTTCTCTTTTTTTCTGATCTCACGAATGGTCCGGCAACCGGTAACTCCGACCCCACCCATACATCGAACGGCGGCGTATACGTGACGCTCTACGGAAACTTTTTCGGCACTTCTCCCAAGATCACGCTAAACGGTGCATCTTGCCTTATCATCGTCTCCGAGCCCGCAACGTGGATGTGGTATCAGAAGATGGTTGTGCAACTGACGAGTGGCTGCTCGAGTGGGGACTTCGCGGCGACGACTTCGGCAGGCACATCGAACGGCCTCCCGTTTACGATTAATTCCGGCAATATCTACTATGTTTCGAACAGTGGCAACGACTTGACTGGTGCCGGCTCGTTCTCCGCCCCGTGGAAGACGATTCCGAAGGCCGTTCAGACGGCAGCCACGGGCACGGCCGGCAACATTATCTACGTCGAGAATGGAGTCGTCGCGAACACCGATGATGGCCAAGGATGGACCGCAGCTGTGACCTTCAGGCAGGAATGGTGCCAAGCCACACTCGCCGCACCAAATGTTCTTGTCGCTTACCCCGGTGCCGCTGTCACCGTTGGCTCTACGTCTCCGTCCGTTGGTATCGATGCACTTAGAGCCACGGGTGGCAGCGCAAGTGGAGGGCCCTGCATGGGCAGGTGGACGTGGGCGGGGATGCAGTTAGAGGGAAGCGACGAAGCCGTTTCCTGGAATGGCCCGTCTAGCAGTTATCCCACCGGTGGGTCATACGGCTGGCGGCTCGTCGGCAACGACATCACCTGTCCCTTCGCCGCGATCGCCACCGGGTGCATGCATACAGCCAACATCGATAACAATGGTTCTGGCGTCACGAATCAGATCTTGGGGAATAACTTTCACGACATCGGCAATCTGGCTAGCCAGCCCAATACAGATCAGCAGCACGGGATTTACCTAGGCGACCAATCGCGCCACTTCGAGGTGGGGTGGAACACCGTCTCCGACGTTGTCGCCTGTCGAGGCATCCAGGTGTACTCGAACTCTCAAAATGAGTTTGACTTTACAATCCATGACAACACGATCCATGACACGACCTGCGATGGAATTGGCATATACACGTCTGACGCTTCGCTGGGAAGCGGGATCTTTGTCTACAACAACGTCGTTTATAACGTTGGGAAGGGACCGGCCACGGCGGAGGGCGGGGGCAACTTCTCCTGTATTCACAGCAACCACGAGACCAGGTCTGGCACGGGAAGCACCGGCACCCAGCATTTTTATAACAACACTTGCTACGATGCCGGCAGCATTCAGAATCCCGGCTTCAGCAGTTGCGACGGTTTTGCCGCTTCCATGGTCCAAAATGACGATTTGACTACGTCAGATTTCCAGAACAACATTTTGTTTCAGACAGGGACCAATCCAGCGTGCCCGAGTGGCCTGCCCTATTGGACCAACGATTCATCCAATATTTCGCCTCTTCCCATGACGGGCTCGAGTAATATCATGTGGGCGATCAATCCTGCCGAGACTCCGCCCCCCAATAATTCCGGCACTCGATTCAGCGGCACGATTAACTCCGACCCCCAGCTCGTGAATACCAGCATCAATGGCTGCCCTAGCAGCTGCCCAACAGATCTTCATTTATCGGCCTCCGGCAGTCCAGCGAACGGGGCAGGTTCAACAAGTGAGCTGGTTCCCACATACGATCACGATGGACTCGTTCGGCCATCGCCGCCTTCGATTGGAGCTTATGAGTTTGCAGCCGGTGGAGGTGGCGGAAGCAGCCGGCCGAACCCGCCTACCAATCTTACGGTGACGCCTCACTGAGGAAGCGAACGAGCGTGAAACTCGCGAGCGCGAGCTTGGAAGGTCCCATCGCGGTGACTGCTCCCGCCTCGACTCGGCGCGACCTTGTCGTGCCGCAGCCAATAGGCGATGTTTTGCCGTTCCAGCTCTTGGATACGGAACTAGATTTCTACGCTAAGTATCCGTGGGCCTTGAATGTCTTTCCCACGATCCACGAGATAAGAGGCCACCTCCAAGAGGAACTCGCGCGAATCGAAGTCGAATCCGAGGATTGGCAGCGCAACGAAGTCGCCACGAATATCTTCTTACTCTCGTGTGCGATTGCCCAGGGAGTTGACGATTACCTACTCGGAAAGCGCTATGACTTCACCAAGGCGGTCGAGAAGGTGCCGACGCTCGCCCACGTGGTTCCCGCCGTGGAGCTCGTTCTCGAGCTTCGCCAGAAAGTTCGAGAGTTGGGCCTCCGGCGCCTTCATGATTGGAGACAACATTGGGGTGCCGGCATCATCGAATTCACACGCACGTTCCTAGCGGACAAACCTATCGGGCAAAAGGTCTTCGCCTCCTCGACGACTCTATTGGTTTCTTTGCTCGAGCAGCCACTCCCCCCAGATCTCTTTCGAAGGCGCTCTCGAGTGCCCTCCGCCTTTCATTCTCAGAGCCTCACACATATCGACGGTCTGGCCCTGGCGCGAAAGCTTGTGGATGCCTTCCCGGACAAGCGCCGTCCGATCTTGGTTCTCGGCCTGCGCACCGCTGGCTCGTATTTCGCCCCTGTCGTGTGTGCCCATCTGAAGTCGGAAGGCTATCAGCACCTGGATTGTCTGACGGTGCGCCCCACGACCGGGATCAGCTCGTGGGAAGCTCGGGAAATGACGCAATGTGCGGCGGGCGGTGCGCTCGCTGTGATCGTCGATGAGCCCATGACCAGCGGCAACACCGTCCAACAAGCCGTTCGATTCCTTCGCCAAGCGGGCTTCGAGACACATGATATCGTTGCGCTCGTCCCCAACCATCCAGCACGAAAAGGCTTTACCTGGCCTAGCAGCGCGAAACTTCTTCCGTCCCAAATCACCGTCCTGCTTCTCGAAGGGGAGGAATGGCGCAAGCGACAATTGCTCAAACCAGAGGTGATCGAAAGCCGTGTGCGAGAGTATTTCCTGCAGCGCGGCTACCGAAGTGCGGCCATAGCATGCAGTCCTCAGTTGGAACAACTTCGTGCCCGGCTAACAGATCTCTCGGTAGAAAAAGGCCATATCCGATTTATGCGAATTTATGAGGTTCACCTTCAAGATCCTGGCGGGAAGAGCGAAAAACGCTACGTGCTTGCCAAGAGTGCTGGCTTGGGTTGGCTTGGCTACCATTCCTTCTTGGAAGCACAGCAGCTGTCTAAGCACATAGCGCCAGTACTCGGTCTGCGCGAGGGAATCCTGTACTCCGAATGGCTGCCAGAGGGACATGCGGCGACGATAGAGTTTCGAGACCGGGATCGGCTAGCGGACACTCTAGCTTCCTACGTTGCCGCGCGCGTCCGGTCGCTACACCTGGGCCTGGGTTCTGCGGCGCATCTGAGCGGAGAATATTGGCAGACAGGTCTCGGTCTACTCGCCGACGCTCTCAGTGGCGCTTACGGTAACAAGATAACTCAAGCGTTGAAGCGTGTTCGAATTCGCGAAAAGCTAGCACGCTCTGGCGATCTTTGCCCGACCCTGATTGACGGCAGGATGCAGCCGGTCGAATGGATTCGAGGCCCTGCCGGGCTTCTCAAGACTGATTTCGACCACCACGGACTCGGCAAGCCACACTTGAACGTGACCGATGCCGCTTACGATCTTGCGGAAGCCATGCTTTACTGGGAACTCTCTGCTGGTGAAGAGAGCAAGCTCCTGGCTCGCTACGTAGAGAAGTGCGGAGACGCGGCCGTGTACCAGCGTCTCTTTTTGTACAAGCTGTTGGCCGGAATATGGGGAAAGATCGAGGCCCTCGAAGTTCTGGCTCGGCCGCATCTTTCACAACATCATGCAGAATTCAATCGTAGATATCTTCAGGCAGCCAGTTTTCTTGTCGTGCAAACCACGCGCTTTTGCGGCAGCTTTTCTTCGCGCCCGAAACGGCCGGGCTGGCGCACCCCACTCGTGGTGCTCGACATTGATGGTGTTCTGGATGCGTGGATATTTGGGTTTCCTTCGACAACCAAGGCAGGAATCCAAGCGGTGTCGTTGCTCCATGCCCATGATTTTGCCGTAGGCATAGATACGGCGCGGTCGCTCGCCGAGGTGCAAGAATACTCGAGGGCCTACGGCTTTGTGGGCGGTGTTGCCGAATATGGCAGTGCGCTCTGGGACGCCGTTCGAGATCGAGAACTCGTGTTAGTCGGTTCCGAGTCCTTACACGATTTGGAGAAAGTGAAAGACGCCCTGCGCGGGATACCAGGAGTCTTTGTGAATGACGGCTACAAGTATTCCATTCGGGCCTATAAATTCGAGGAAGAACAAACGCTGCCCGTGCCCACGGCAATAATCCAAGACGTACTGGAAAAGTTAGACGTCACAACACTTCGAATTTATCAGACTCGCAGCGACACGGCCATCATAGCCAAAGGCATTGATAAGGGCACTGGATTGCGGTCGCTCCTCTCCTGGGCCGGGACGCCAAACTTAGATACGATCGCCATCGGCGACTCGGAAGCAGATCTAGCTATGTTTCGAGTGGCCACACGAAGCCAGGCTCCGGGGCAGATCAAGTGCCGTGAAGCCGCTCAGGCGCTCGGGTGTAGAATTGCCGACCGTTCTCATCAGGTCGGTTTGCTGCGCATTGTGGACTCCCTCGTTCACCCAAACGGCAAGTCTTGCCATCGCTGTCGGTCCCTCAAGGCTCTCTGGCCAAAAGGGAAGGACCTTTTCCTCGATTTGCTGGAAGTAGCTGACAGAAGGGATAAAAGTAGGTTGCTTCAGGCGCTGGTTGATCCTATGGCTCTGCGAGTTTTCGCGAAATGAAGTGAAGCTGGCTTCCTTGCTCTCGAAAAGTGGGCTACTCGAGTGAAGTCGCGGATGATCCTCTCGAACGAGATTCCGACTTGCTTCATCCAAGAAACATAGTTGGTCGCCTCGAAGGGGACCTTCGGGTGAGCCGCCCAGGCCTTCCCCACCGAAATATTATGAGCCAAGAAGTTGTTGCGGATTACATCGATCGTCCGGCTGCGCGTCTATCCCGCGTTTGCTGCCCGTTCTGCGGAAGCCACGTGGAGAGGACCACCACCTCTTGGGAGTGTCCAGCCTGTGGGCGCCGGTTCTCCGCTCCCTTTGGAATTCTCTGTCTGGCGGAGCACCCGATCGATACCTCGGGCAAATTCGGAGAACAGCGGGCGCGCGACCTTTTGGAGGACTGCGAACGGCTCCCCTGGCAGCAGGCACTTGAGCGCGCTGTATGCACATCTTCAAACCCCCATCTGTTGCTGGAGCATGCTGTATGCCCCTCGCGCGCAGGCTGGTGGCCCCTTCTCAACCTGCAACGCACTTGGCGTGTGCTAGAACTCGGTTCGGAGTGGGGTGCGATAACATTCAGCCTAGCCCCAAGGGTGGCCTCTGTTGCCGTGTGCGATCTGAATTTGGAGCGGCTGCGATTCATTAAGGCGAGAGCCCTGCAAGACGGCGTTTCCAACGTTGAAGTACTCTGTTGGGGAGACACCTCCCGACTTCCTTTTGCTGACCAGGAATTCGACTTGGTCATACTTAACGGATTTCTGGAAGAAGTACCCCTCTCGAGGCCGGGGTCGCCACTCGAGATGCAGAGAGTCGTTTTGCGTGAAGCTGCGCGGGTGCTTGCTTCGGACGGGCAATTGTTCCTAGCAGGCCACAACCGTTGGAGCTGGCGTTCTGTGAAATCCTCTCGAGGTCATACGCACTCGTTTTGGGGCTACAAACGCCTTCTTCGCTCTGCGGGATTTACCTCCAGCCAGGCCCTTGTTCCCTTGCCAAATTTTGCATCGTTCAGCGCAATTGTTGACCCAGCCAGGAAACAGATGGTCAGGCACTTCTTTGCCGAGCGCGGACTGTCCCGATGTGAGACGATCGAGCTGAAAGTCAAGTCTTCACTGACTCCCCTGCTCGCCTCGAGCTTCGGCTGGATTGCAAGCCGAGGAGGGCCTCAAACATCCTTCCTCGAATCGCTAGGGAGCCACGTGGCACGGATGCTCTCTCGTGAGGCCTGCGAACCTATCGAATACCTAAAGTACCGGGTCACCTTGCGTGAACTAATAACACTGGAACTGAGACTTAGTGCTGCGTCCCCAAGTGTCATGGTAAAGATCCCTCTGAGTGCTTATTGCAATCTTCGTACGAACTTGGAATATCAGAGATTAAGTTTGCTCGAGGATGTTCAAGCCTCCTCCGGGTGCTGGGCGGAGATCCCCAAGCCTTTGATGAAGGGAACGTTCAATGGAGTGCCATTCTTTGTTCAGGATGCGCTTCCCGGCTTCTCTGGCGTTCGATTTCTCCGCCACCCGGGTGCCAGCACATGGAAGCAGCTTGCAGCAGATTTCATTGTCCGACTGCATTTGGCCACGAAGACCCAAGTAACCCTCGATGAGACAACTTGGAACAAAACTGTTATGCCTCTCTTAAACGCTGGATTGCGAAGCACGGAGGAGCACACCGGGATCAATCTCGCCCGCATCAACGACTTTCTGATGCGGGAGCTGGTCGGCCACTCATGGCCATTTGTGTTTAGTCATGGGGACTATTCCCCTGGCAATCTTCTGTTCGACAGCAAGGGCCTGCGCCTCTTGGGTGTGATTGACTGGGACCGCGCGCTGCCGCACTCGCTGCCTCTCATCGATCTTCTGCACGTGCTGTTGTCGGGCTGTGCAGAACTAAGACAGGCACACCTCACCGATTTGTTTGGCGAACTATTGTTAGAGGGCCTTGACAGCCAAGAGCGCCGACTGGTGGACAGCTACCTCGAAAGAATGAATTTCAGCCTAAGCTTTTCCCAACTGAGAGCACTCCTGTTGATCGATTGGCTGCTGCGGGTCTCCATGTGGGTTTCCGCTCTTGAGTCGCCCTGGTGGGGCAAACTCTTCTGGCTCCAAAATAACGTTAAGCCATCAGGACTGTGGCTAAGGCAGCTTTGCACGGCTAGTTGAATCGAGCGATAATTCCTCACATACCTGCCAAACAAGGCTTCGTAAACCTGAATGCAACACAGGTCCATTCGATCCGGCCCAATGATCTATCACCTACCGTGTAAATGAAATAGCAACAGATCCTGGCTAGAACCTCTGGAGGACAAAATGGCAACAGCAGAAATTATCACTGTGGATGTGGTAGCTAAGAGACCTCGCTCCGCGGAAATGTTTCCGGGGCCGGGCTTTCGCATCAGAACGGAGTTCGAGCGGTTGAATCCCGATTTCGTGCAGAGATTTGCGGATTTCTGCAGTACTGATATTTCTGACCTTCTCAACCGCTTGTACGCGGTTGATCCTAGTATTGTCTGTCTAACGGGCACGCTTCACCGACTGTGCGGACCGACCTGCACAGTGAAGGTATTTCCGGGCGACAACCTTATGGTGCACAAGGCGCTCGACGTAGCGAGACCGGGCGACATCGTGGCCATCGATGCCCACGGCTCATCTTCGAATGCCGTATTGGGCGATCTGATTTCTACGAAAGCAAAGCATCGGGGGATCGCGGGCTTCGTTGTCGACGGATTTGTGCGTGATATCCCCGATGTTCTAAAGTTGGATCTTCCTGTTTTTGCGCGTGGCGCCACTCCTATTGGACCTCTTCATCGCGGGCCGGGTGAGATCAACTACCCGATCTGCTGTGGTGGAGTTGTAGTCAGTCCCGGCGATCTGATTGTGGCGGATGGCGCGGGCATTGTTGTTATCCCCCAGGAGATCGCTGGCGAGCTGCTCGGGAGATTGCAGGCCCAAAGAGCTAGCATGGCTGCCTACTTGGCCGGCGTCAAACGCGGTCAGTTCTCGAACGAATGGGTGGACAGAATACTGCAGGAAGCGGGAGTCGCCATTCCTTCGGTCAAGAGTCGAGGTTAGAGCGTGCGCGCTCAGCCCTGGTTGAAGTGGAAACCAACTTTGCTCGACCCGGATTCTGCATAGCGGAATGCTGATGTCTCTTCGTTTCTGTCCTCTGCTTGTGCTCAAGCTCGCTTCGGTCGCGGCCCACGCAAGGAACTGGTACCGCGGCCGCCAGCCCGACAGTGGCCGAGCCGAAGCGTACCGCGCCGCCTTCTATGCCGAAGCCTGGCAGGATGCTGCCACACACCTCGGTGCCAGCGTGGAGCTTTTGGGCAACGATATTCTGGAAATCCGGTCAGGCCGGGCTTATACACGAGTCCGAGAGAATACTACTGCGATCGATAACCCCATGACCCTCGCAGTCGCTTCGAATAAACCATTGGTGTACCGGCTATTGGCAGACCGGGGCCTCAGAGTTCCCGATCATCTTGAGTTTAAGCTCAAGGACATCGCTCAAGCTGCCGCTTTCATTGCGCGCTTTGGAGGTGCATGGGTCGTCAAGCCGGCGAATGGCGCCGGTGGCCGCGGCGTCACGACTGGGGTTATCAGCACTTTCGACCTAGTTCGCGCGGCCGTGGCCGCGGCGGCTTATGAACCGACTCTCCTCGTGGAGCAGCAATTCGAAGGGGATAATTACCGGCTTCTGTATCTGGACGGTGTTTTAGTTGATGCAGTTCTGCGAAAAAGACCGATGGTCGTGGCCGACGGCAGATCGAGCATCCGGAAACTCATCGGATCTGAAAACCGGGCGAGAGTCGAAATCGGCGGCAAGTTCGCATACGTACTTATATCGAAAGATATGGACATGCGACGCACCCTGGCCAAGCAGGGCTTGTCGCTCTCTTCAGTACCGAAAAAGGGGACCGTGGTAACCCTTAAGAACGTAATCAACGAGAATTCGGCTCGAGACAATCTCCCGGCTACCCGCCTATTGTGCGATTCAATCATTGAAGACGGTGCCGCCGCGGCGAACGCTGTCGGGGCGCGCTTGGCAGCGGTGGACGTGGTCACGAGAAACCCGGCCGTGCCTCTGGGGCAATCAGGCGGCGTGATCTTGGAGGTCAACACTACACCGGGCTATCACTGCCATTATTACAGACAAGGAGAGGGTTGTCCCATCGCCCTAGAGGTGCTGTCCTCTATTTTCGGGTCACCTATTCAACCGCGGCCAAACGGCAAACCGGAGTACGCACCTCACGAAAGATATTGAGTCTTGCAAGCTTCCCTGAATCGTACGGCTTTAACGATCAGGATTGAATTCTGAAAGCAAAGGTGAAGTGTCCATTGGGTCAGCCAGAACAAACACTTCTAGAGAACGAACTGGGTGCTCGAGCGAAGGAAGCAAGCGTCACGGCTTACTTCCAATCCGGAGCATCGTATTGGGATAATGTCTATCACGAGCATCACGTGCGTGGCCTGAGGTATCAGGAACGGTTGAGGACGGTTCTGAAACTGGTAGACCGATGCTCACTTCCGGTGGGTTCGCACGTTCTCGATTTAGGAAGCGGAGCAGGAGTTTACTCTGTAGCTTTGGCCAAGCGAGGCTACTTTGTCGAAGCTGTCGATGCCGCCCCCGCCATGATCGAACACACTCGTCGTCACGCGTCGGAAGCGCAGGTTGGCGAACGCGTGACAGCCAGCGTAGGATCTGCCTATCGCCTGGCCTTTCGCGATCAAGCCTTTTCAATGGTCCTCGCTATCGGCGTAATCCCCTGGCTCGATTCACCAGAAAAAGCTCTTGGCGAACTCGCTCGCGTGATTAAGCCAGGTGGTTACGTGGTAATGACCGCAGACAATGGCAGGCGCCTCGATGTTCTGTTAGATCCTTTGAAATCCCCTGCATTATCTTTGGCCAGGAGAATGGCTAAGAGCCTTTTTCGAGTTTCGTACCGGCGGCATACAAGACCTGCGAACACAGTCTATGCCTCTGACCATTCGATTGAGGAAGTGAACGAGCTCCTTGCTACTACTCAACTGAGAAGAGTGCATGCCGAGACGCTGGGGTTCGGTCCGTTCACATTTTTCGATCACGAGTTTCTACCCGATTGGTTAGGCGTTGGAGCTCATCGCCTTCTCCAGTGCTTTGGGAAGCTTGGATGCCCTGGGTTGCGATCAGCAGGATGGCAGATTGTGATCCTGGCCAGAAGACCGGCACTCCATGAGTCTACTTGAACGAAGAATGACGCCATCAATCACCGTACGCAAAGAAGAACTCAAAGAATTTGCGGCGAGTCTCCTGGTGGCAGCGAAATGTCCTCCCGAAGAAGCGGAAATTGTATCCGAATCATTGGTATGGGCCGACCTACGAGGGAGGGACGAGTATGGAGTGTCTACCCGGTTGCCGAACTTGGTCGAGAGACTGGTACGTGGCTTGATCCACTCACCGGCCGCGATGAGCTGGATGCCAATCGCACCTGCCACCTATGTGCTTGACGCCGGCCACGGGTTCGGACAGGTTGCAGCTCGTCTGGCGATGGACAAGGCGATCACGCTTTCCCAAAACCAGGGGATTGGGCTTGTCGCCGTGCGGCAGAGCAATCACTTCGGCGCAGCATCGTACTATTGTGCTCGGGCCACTGAAGCAGGCTGCATCGGCTTCGCCTGCACAAATGCATTTCCCAAGGTTGCGCCCTTCGGCGGCAGACGACCGATATTGGGTACCAACCCACTGGCGTTCGGCTGTCCGACCGCTTCTGGGGTTCCCGTCCTAGTTGATCTTTCGACGGCTGCATATGCTGGGTCAAGCCTTCGCAAGACTTCGGCTGCTCTAGGCCAGCTCCCGCTCGAGGTGGCGCTGGACGCTCATGGACAACCGACTACGGACCCTCGAGCAGCAGCCGCGGGTTGTCTTCTCCCTGCCGCAGGTCCCAAAGGTTTTGGCCTGGGATTGATGGTCGAGATTTTAAGCGGAATTCTAACCGGCGCGGCGATGGGTCAAGAAGTTGGCTCGCTGTTCTATACCTGGGACCGACCGGTGAATGTGGGGCATCTATTCATGGCCATTCACATCGAGCACTTCATGCCCAGAATGGATTTCGTTGGCCGCCTTACAACACTGCTCGGTTGGATTGCTGAATGTCCCCGTCGAGAACAGGCAGAGGCTATTCGCTTTCCCGGCGAATTGCGAGGCCAGTATGCCGCGCTCTACGAACGCGAAGGAATCCCGCTGGAAGCGAAAGCGGTGCAAGTTTTGAATCAACTTGCTGATGAGTTTAAGGTGGGACGTCTGGCTGAAGATCAGTCGCGGACCACAGTGAGCCAGGATTACTGCAAATGAATTTTATTTTGTTCCTAGCAGGCTGCCGAAAAAAGCCAAAACCTGGCTTCAGGGGTTGAAACCCCTGAAGAAAATGAACCACTTACGGCGGGGTTAAAACCCCGCCCTTCCACCGGAACTGAGTTTTTCAGCAGCCTCTTGGTTCGCACCAGGAATATCGTCAAGGGGTTCCTCGATCCAGGCGGTGGCATTACTTACGGCGCCCGTGCGCATCTTTATGCTCGGGCGCCGTTAGTGTGTAACGAGGGAATCTACTTCTCCTCGCGGATTTGCTGGCTCAAATAACGCTCGTAACCTATTTCATCCATCTGGTGCAACTGGGCCTCGAGCCAGTTCACGTGCTCTTCCTCGTTCTCGAGGAGCTTTTCGAAAAGCTCGCGCGACGCGAATCGCGGCGTTGTACATTTCCACGGCCTCGAGTTGAAGCTTCAAGTCGCTCGAAATCTGCTCTTTGACGTTCTTGCCGACGCTGATGTGCAAAAGCTCCGTCATATTCGGCGTGGCGTCGAGAAACAGAATGCGCTCGATCAAGGCCTCGGCATGCTTCATTTCGTCGATCGACTGTTTCTTGATGTAGTCGCCAAGCTTATCGTACTTCCAGTTCTCGCACATTTCCGCGTACAGGAAGTACTGGCTGATCGCGGTCAACTCTTCCTTCAGGGCCCTGTTCAACTCTGCGATGACTTTTTGTTTGCCTTTCATAGATAGGAGGCTGATTGTATTTCACAGGCGCGGGGCCGCGCAACGGTTTACCTCGCCGGCGTGCGGTCTCGCCCGTCTCCGGCCGGCGAACTTTCTTCTTGCGAGACGCAGATTTTTGTTGCATCGCGCGTTGATTTCCGTATTCTTCACTCACGAGTTCGCACTCAGGTTGCGCTCCCGAGCGCACTCCGAGGAGGACGCGACAAACAATTGAGCACTGAAGCCTTCCCAGCCGAGCTCATTGCTCCTGCAGTTCCTCGAACAAGAGAATTTCGCAAACTAGCCCTCTGGCCGCTTGTGGCCGCCACCTTCTTCATGGTTTCAGGCGGCACGTACGGCACAGAGGACATCATTCATGGCGCCGGTTACGCGCGCGGCCTGCTGATTCTGCTCCTCACGCCTCTTGTCTGGAGCCTTCCGACCGCCCTCATGGTGGGCGAACTTTCCAGCGCCATCCCCGCGGAAGGGGGTTACTACGCCTGGGTCCGCCGTGGCATGGGCAACTTCTGGGGATTTCAGGAGGCGTGGCTTTCGCTGGTGGCGAGCGTGTTTGACATGGCCATCTATCCGACGCTTTTCCTCGCCTATCTCCAGAACCTGGTCCCCTGGTTTTCCGTCGGGCACCGCGGCTTGCTGATGATGCTCGCCGTTGTCGCCGTTTGTGCGCTGATGAACATAGCGGGCATACACGTCGTCGGCATCTCTTCGCTCTGGCTCTTTTTCCTTCTTTCCGCGCCGTTCGCCCTGATTGTGCTCATCGCGCCTTTCAAGGTTGGCGCATTCTCCGGAACGACGGCGCCGACCAGTTCGACGGTCGGCCTGGTCGGCGGGTTGCTGATCTGCATGTGGAACTACATGGGCTGGGACAACGCTTCCACCATCGCGACGGAGGTTCGCCGCCCTCAGAGGACCTACCCGCGGGCGATGTTTCTCGCGGTCGCGGTCGTAGCTTTCTCCTAT